>Ga0209186_1000004_pt1 | contig 327594 bp, 316 predicted proteins | sample SidtaG_FD_187426 | JGI IMG/M metagenome (GOLD analysis project Ga0209186, IMG submission 187426) | Marine algal microbial communities from Sidmouth, United Kingdom - Sidmouth_Male2 metaG (SPAdes) (version 2) | ecosystem: Host-associated > Algae > Red algae > Unclassified | place: Sidmouth... | reverse complement strand
AAAAAAAAAAAAAACCAGCTTAATAAATTAGAAGCTGGATTCTTACTTTATATATTTACAAATTAATCTTTACTATTAATTACCAATCTAAAGCCTTCACCATGAATATTTAAAATTTCAACCTTAGGGTCTAGTTTTAAATACTTACGCAACTTGGCGATATATACATCCATACTTCGTGAAGTAAAATAATTATCATCTCTCCAGATTTTGGTTAATGCCAATTCTCTTGGCATTAAATCATTTTCGTGCAATGCCAATAGTCGTAACAATTCGTTTTCTTTTGGAGACAATTTTGTTGGGTCACCTCCATCAAATTTTAAGAAACGTAGTTTAGAGTTTAAGTCAAAACGTCCTATTTTAAATTCAAACTGTTTACTGTCTGCTACAGAATCTGTTGCCTTTCGTTGCATAATAGCTTTTATCTTCATTAATAGGACTTCACTATCAAACGGTTTGTTAAGATAATCGTCTGCACCAACTTTATAGCCTTTTAGCACATCTTCTTTCATTGCCTTAGCGGTTAAGAAAATAATAGGTACATCTGTATTTTTTTCACGAATTTCCTTTGCTAATGTAAAGCCATCCTTATATGGCATCATTACATCTAAGATGCAAAGATCGTAATCGTCTTTTTTAAACTTTTCAAAACCTTCCATTCCATTTTTAGCATGGACGACGTCGTAATCGTTCATCATTAAATAATCTTTTAAAACGGTACCAAAATTTGGATCGTCTTCTACCAAAAGAATTTTCTTGTTTTGTTCTTCCATAATTCGTTTTTATGATATTAATGGCAATTTTATAATAAAAGTACTGCCTTTTCCTTTTTCACTTTCTACTGATATATGACCTTGATGGTCTTCTACTATTCGTTTTACATAGGCCAAACCTAAGCCATGACCTTTTACATTATGCACATTACCTGAGTGTTCTCTGTAAAATTTTTCAAACACTTTTTTGGCAACTTGCTTGGACATTCCGTTGCCCTTATCTGCTATTTTTACTATGATATTTGTACCGACAATTTCAGTATATACATCTATTTGTGGTGCATCATCCGAGTATTTAATGGCATTATCTAGTATATTAACGATAACATTTGTAAAATGTGTGTCGTTTGCCAAAACTGATGACTCAGCGGCATCTAAATGCGTTTTTACATAGCCTTTTCTATCTTCTACAATTAGCTCTACATGTGTTACTGCATCCTCAACAAGTTCATTTAATTCAATTCGCTCCTTACTTATATTAAGCTCGTTTTTCTCTAGTTTAGAAATACGCAATACATTTTCTACCTGAGCATGCATCCGTTTATTTTCTTCTTTTATCATTCCTAAATAACGCTTTACCTTCTCTTGATCATTTATTATTTTAGGATTTTTTATAGAGTCTAAAGCCAAATTAATAGTTGCTATTGGTGTTTTAAACTCATGGGTCATATTATTAATAAAATCTGTTTTAATCTGTGAGATTTGTCGTTGTTTTATTAATTGATAAATCGCACCCGAGAACGCTATAATAATAACTCCTGTAAATATTATAGATAAGATAATCATCCATAATATTGAGGATACTAAATACTTTTTTCTTTCTGGGAAATCTACCCAAAGCGTATAACCACTTTCATTATTTGAATCTAAAAAAATGACTACTCCATAAGCATTTTCAGTCTTATTGAAATTTTGAGTCATTACTTTAGTGGCTAAATCCTCATCATAAACAGCAAATTCAAAATCTAAATTTACACCTTCACTCTTTAGCTCTCTTTTTAAAAGAGTTTCAACATGTGTTGCTGTTACTCTCTTATGAATTGGCACTTCTTTAAATAATGTCTTAAAAGAGTTTTCATAGTTTTGCTTTTCAATATTTGGCAAATTAGAAAACTCTACCAACCGTTTCTGTGGCTTAATACTCCTTTTACCATCTAAACTCTTGTTATTATAATATTCCGTAATACGCTCATTAGTAAAATTACTAACATTTATACTGTCTGCATCAATTTCAAAGAACAATGAAGGCACTTTGTAGCGCTCTTCTAAAACTGTATTTCGGTGTATTATTGTGGTATCATCTGTATCATCTTCTAAAGTGATATATAATTGCCTAATTACGGTTGAATCTGGCTCCTTATTATTCGCTATAAAAGGTTGAATTAAAGCATAATATTTTCTTACTTCAAAATCTTCAATATCTCTAGAAACAAAACTTAACGCGCGTTTAACACTTAATCTAAAGTTATCCTCCTCGTTTTCTAAACTATTATTAATAAAGAACGATTGCACAAAAATTATGCCGATGAGCGATAAACTCATTAAAACCACCAATAAAATGAATAGCTTTTTGCCCATCCCTCAAATTTAACATTTTAACATTTAGTACAAATTAGGTTTAACCTTACCTTAACACAAGCGATGGTGTTTGGCTATTTTAGATTTTTAAGAATTGTATTATGAATAGCTTCTGCTTGCTTTTTTGCAATGTCTATATCATTGTTCTCTATAATAAAGTCTGATTTTTCAATTTTGACGTCATCAGGTAATTGATTTTTAATGATAGATTCCACTTTTTTCTTTGAAACATTATCGCGTTTCATAACACGTTCTAATCTTAAATCTTCGTCTGCAATTACAGTAATAATGTAATGGTATTGTGATTCTAAGTTATTTTCAAAAATTATTGCAGCTTCTTTTATAACGTAAGGTGCATCTTGCTTTTTTAGCCAGCGCTTAAAATGTGAAGCTACTTTTGGGTGCACAATTGCATTCATGCTAGACAATAATTGGTTGTCACTAAAAATTTTTGACGCCAGATATGGTCTATTTAATTTTCCATCTTCATAAGCAGATGTACCAAACAGCTCTATCAGCTTTCTTTTAATCACTTTTGAGCGGTTCATTAACGCTTTAGCTTCTCTATCCGCTATATAAATGGGAATACCGAAAGCGCCAAAATACTTACCTATCGTGGTTTTACCACTTCCTATGCCACCTGTAAGTCCAACTATTATCATTTTATAATTTTATAAAATCTATACGCTTTTGTTTTATGCTTGTGCGCTTAACATATTTTGGTTGCTTCGTAAGTTTTGGTATTAAATAGCTTTGGTTATCTTTTATTTCAGTGTAACTGCACTCTACGGAAAAATCTGACGCTTTTATTGTTTTATAGTTTTCTAAATCCACATAGTATGCTACAGTTACTGTTTTAGGAAAGTAGTTAATTACCGCATCACTTGGTTTATTCGTAATTTTAATTGCTATTTCCTTTGTGCCCTCTGTAAAACGCTCTACTTCTGCTGTTACTACAATAGATTTAGGAAATATTTCAATATTCTTATAGTCAGAGATATCTAAATTTATAGATTTTTTAATATCTGTATTTACATCGTTTAGGGTTATTTGCTTTGTTGATAAAGACGTTATAGCATTAACTTCTGCGTTGGATCCAACAATTTTAATACTATCTGTACTTAAGGTAAGACTATCTTTTATATCAAATCCCAATGCATAGTTAATATCTGTTTTTAAATTAACAGGAACTAATTTTGACGCTCTTTTAGAATAAGAAATGATCAACGAATCTGGTTTTAAAGATAAGACCTTATAAGATGTTCCTAATTGATCATCAATAAGAAATTGATTTTTTTGAACATCAAAAATATAACTACCAGAAGTAGAAACCACATCCTTTTTGGCATCTAAAGTAATAGACTTATATTTTTTAAAAATAAACGGAATTAGAGCGAACCCCTTAGCTTCTGCATAAGCATCTATAATATTTAAAGAATCATTTGAAAGAATGATTTCATCCTCTAGATTAACCAAGTTTATTCTTAACTTAATAGTTTGCTTATAATCATTAGATAGTTTAGAAAATATTAAAAAAATAAACGCAATTAAAAAGAACAACATAAAGCGCTTTACATTTTTCTTTTTTAAATACTCTGAGATGTTTAATTTTTTATTTGTGTTCATTACTTATTAAAAAATAAATTTGGAAATGCTTCTTTAGGATTTCTTCGTAATACCATTAAATTAAATGTAGATTTTAAAAATCCAAATCCATAACCAAAAAATTGGATTATTATCGCGACCATAGCCTGAAATGCTACCACCACATTTTTAGTAGAAATCAATGCTGTAATAAAAGCTAAAATAAAGTAAAACAGATACAAATAGGATAGAATTGCCATTTTGAACACCAATGCTAAAACTAGTGATGTTAAAAACCCTAAGCTAAACACAGAAGGGAACCAATACACTAAACTTTTAGAACTCGGATGCCACTTATTTAGAATTGGCCTTACCAGTCCAAATTTATGAACTTGTTTATAAAATTTAGACCAAGAGATACGACGCTTGTGAAATACGTAAGCACTTTTTATTAATGTTGTTCTATAACCTAATTTGTGCAAACGTAATGATAAATCAGGATCTTCTCCAGGATGAATATCGCCAAATCCGCCAGAGGCAAGAAAGGCCTTTTTGGATAAACCCATATTAAAACTTCGAGGTTGAAAGTCTTCTACCTGTTTATCACCTCCTCGTATGCCACCTGTTGTAATAAATGAGGTCATAGCAAAATTAATTGCTTTTTGAAGAGTACTAAATGAGTGATGAGCAGCATCTGGACCACCGAAGCAATCATAGTAATTGACATCCAAATATGTTGCCACAGATGTTAAATAAAGTGAAGGTAAGATGACATCAGAATCTAAAATAATATAATAGTTACCTTTTGCTTTTTGCATGCCATAGTTTCGCGAATATCCAGGCCCTGTATTTGGTTTAGTGTAATACGAAATATCTAATTGCGGCTTAAAAGTTTCTACAATATGTTTTGAAGTAAGATTAGAACCATCTTCAACGATGATAATTTCATAACTATACTCGCCTTCTAATTTCGAAAAACTTTCTAAAAGCTCCTTAACTTCTTCGGGTCGATTATATACAGGAATTATAAATGAAAAATTAATAGCCGTCATACACTACAAAGGTAAGTAAACGAAATGCAAAATTAACAGGAGTACTTATTTTTGCTTAGAAAAATATACCACTATTAGCGTTTGATAATTTTAATAGTTTCATTAGAATTTTCAACATCAACTCTGACAAAATAGACACCTGTTTTTAATGACGACATATCGATTTGAACATCTATGGAATTAGGACGATGCTGCAATACGCGCTGTCCCAAAATATTGCGCACTTCTATATTTAGAATGGATTTGCTACCTTTTAAATAAAGTTCATTTAATACAGGATTTGGATATGTGGTCACATTACCTAAAGTTTGATCTGACAGAGAAAGTGTAGATCCTTCAACAATATTGAGTAATTGATTTACATTAACGTTGTACACAATATCTTCTGCTCCACTCAACCATTTTACCTTAACATAGTCAACGTTTTCTGCACTTCCTAATCCAAAAATTTCAGTTGCCGAATTTTGTGCTAAGTAGCCTTCACCGCAGAGTGTATAGCGATATTGTTTGGTACCGTTAGCAGATATTTCTATTCGAGATCCTATTCCGTTTCTATTACTTTGAGTGCCTTCTAACTTTATTTTTAACCAATTATTTGTGGTTGCTGTATTATTTTTCCAAAGGTAAATATTACTGTGATTAATATTATTAACTACCATTTCTGGATAGCCATCATTATCTGTATCACCAATGGCATTTGAAAAGCTAATTGCCATATCATTAGGAACTGCGTGGTTACTTAGATTAAATGTGCCATCATTATTACTCTCATAAAATGCTGAAGATAATAAATCGGAAAAAATACCATTATGCTCGCCACTAACATACAAATCTAAATCACTATCGTTATCAGCATCTAAGAAAACTGCTCCCCAACCCACTGAGTTCATTATAGTTTGTGATGACTCAGCTACATCTGAAAATGTACCGTCGCCGTTATTTTTAAATAGCACATTACCTTCGATTCCGTTTGTAATATAAATATCTAGCCAACCATCAGCATCATAATCATCTACGGTAACAGACATGGCGTCTATGCTTACGTCAGTGCCAGATAACACACTATAATCACTAAATGTACCATCGCCATTGTTTCTATATAAAATATTGCTTACGTTATATTTATCATTAGAAACATAGATGTCTTGGTCTCCATCATTATCATAATCAAAAAATGCGGAACAAAATGACATTGAACCGTTGGTGCTTAGACCTGCTTCTGCATTTGCTAATGTAAATGTATTATCACCATTATTTTTATATAAGATGTTAGGGACGGAATAACTTCTAATAGATAAAAAGACATCTAAAAAACCGTCGTTATTATAATCACCCCAAGAAGCACCATAAGTTGCAAAATTTTCAGTCAGCATACCACAGGTACTAGTTATTTCTTCCATAACCATATTCCCAAGATTTAAAAAGAGTCTATTTGCACTTGAATTGCTTGTTATAAATAGGTCATTATCTCCATCATTATCAATATCTACCCAATTGACCTGCTTATTTTGGGCATTATTCTGATTAATATTTAAGTTTTGATACACAAAATTGCCATTAATATTCTTGTAAAAATGGACAGCGTCTCCGTTTACCGATGCCATAGTAATATCATCCCAGCCATCATTATCATAATCAAAAAAGCTTATGCCATTGCCTAAATCAGTATAACCACAAGGTGAATATACTCCCAATTCTAAAGCTGAATTCTCAAAACTTATTTGACCATTCAAAACATTACATAAACTAAACATAACTATTGAACATAGTAAAAATTTCATAGCTTAAAAATTTTAAGTAAAATTTAGAAAAAAGCCGTTAATAAAAATAACGGCTTTGTATTTAGTAAATAATTAAATTAATTATTGCTTAATTACTCTAATTGTTTTAGTAATATTAGCGATAGTTACTTTAACAAAGTAAGTGCCAGTCTGTAAGCTAAACATATCTATATCACTATCTACAGCATTAGGAGTAGCTCTTAATACTTCTTGACCTAGCATATTATATATTGTAATAGTCTCAATAGTATTTTGAGCGTTTAATGTTAATGTATTTTTAACTGGGTTAGGATAATATGTAAAAGCGGCTTCGCTGTCAATGCTATCTACACCTAATGTTGCAGAATAGGCAGAAATAGAGAACGGTTCAGTATCGTCACTATTAAACTCCCATACTCTAACGAATACAGTATCACCAGCTGTTAGACCTGTTAAGGCCAATATAGAAAATGAACCAGTAGTTGCACCATCATCATCACAACCAATAGAAGTTAATGTTCCTGAACAAGTATTGTCACTACTAGTGTAAGCCTCTATTACCGAATCAAAACCTGTATTAGAAGTCGCTGTATCTGGACCAACCTCAATAGTAATATCTCCTGCAGCTGGCACTACAACGGAATACCACACTTCAGATGACGGATTTCCACCACAACCATTTGTATAACCAGATTCAGTTGCGTACGCTATTTTACCATCTACTGGGTTATCACCAAAAACTCCACCTGGTGTTAATGCCACAGCATTAACGCAATCATCATTTACTGGTGGACAATCTAAAATAAAGGGTCCTAATTGCACATCACAAGTTGTGTTATCTTCATGTGCAATAGTAATTGTCCAACTAGTTTGTGGCACTGGTACGTTTGTAATTGTAAATATACCTGTAGCACTTATTGTACCTCCTGTACCTACAGGATTACCCATATCGTCTTCTGCAGATATTGTTAATGATGCAGAATCTCCAAGATCATCTATTGAAATTGAAACATCGACAGTTGCAGGACAATTTGTGTTATCAATAGGACCTGCTGGTAGAGATACTGTTGGTGCAAAACATGCAGGCTCATACGCACAGAAGTTAAAATCACCTGGTCCATCATCATAATTAGAATCCCAAGCTCTTACCCATAAAGTTTCACCACCTGTACGTCCTGTAAGTATAGTTTCAAAAGCTGATGGATCATTTCCAGTTGAGACAGAACATATAACTGATGTTAAACTAGAACAATCAGTTCCTTCATAAATCTCATACCATAAAAATGAGCAACAGTCAGAAGAGACATCTCCAGAAATCGTAACATTTCCACTTGCTGGTACTGTTAAATTAAACCAAATATCTCCACCTGCATAACTAGTGCAAGTTGCCGCTGGAGGTGCTGGTACATCAGTATCTGAATCGGTAGAATTAGTATTGTTACCAGTTGTTATACTCGTACACATATCTGCTGAAACAGGAATAGTTATAGCTCCCATACAGTTATCTTCTACTGGAGGGCAGGTATCTTGAAGTGTTCCTAAATCTACATCGCATTGTGTATCTGAGCCATGTTGCAATGTAAATGTTAATGGCGTTCCTGCCGGAAATGGACCAACAGTAAACGAACCAGTAGTTGTAATAGGAGTTGTTGTTGTACCATCAAAAAGCGCAGGAGTTCCGTCTCCTAAATCTGTGATATCTATATTAACTTCAAAAGTTCCGGCACCACAATCTACTGTACCCAATACAGCTGTACCAGCAGGTGCAGAACATGTAGGTAAAGCATCAATAGTTATATCATCTAAATATAGTTGCCACTGATCAGTTGTAGAACTGTAAAATGCAATATAAACTGTTTGACCTATGTATGCTGACAAATCGTAAGACATAGATTGCCAAGTTGTACTTGGCGCTACAGCTGTCGCTATTGTATTAGTAAAATCAGCTGCAGTAGCAGTTGTAGTCGAAAGTAAAATATCAAAAGGTTCAGGGAAGGTATTAGATCTGTGTCTGTAAGCCAACGTTAACCTTTCAGAAGTATTAGCCGTAACTGTAAACTGTTGAGTAACTAAATAATCATCGTGCGCAGCAGCGGAAAAGTATATCCTAGCTACATTCGTGCCTGTATTTGCAGTACCACCGTCTCCAGGCGTACTTACCTCCCAAGTATTAGCGTCACCACCATTGATAACTGACCATGTTGCTGGAATACCTGCTTCAAAACTTTCTGTAAATTGCGCATTAGATTGCCAACAAAAAGCAAGCATAATCAATAACGCTAAAGTAATTTTTTTCATAAATAATTGGATAAATAAGTTAGTAATTCCTTAAAAATATGTTAATTCTTTAAACTATTATAAATTTGTAAAGAACAATCGTTTAAACGTAACAAATGAGGATAAATAGTATTTATATACTTTTAAAGTCTAAATAATCAAGCTTTAATTTTAATAATTACATCTCATTAAACCAAAAAAGCTACCATATAATTTGTATGGCAGCTTTTAAATACAATTAAAGATTTCTATCTATTGGTCACCCTCAAACATGTCCATAATCGCATCACTCACTCCCATATTACTAAAACCTCCATCATTATATAAATTTTGAAGTGTAACCCGTTTTGTTAAATCACTAAATAATGTGATTGTATAATTGGCACAATCCATAGCTGTGGCATTACCTAATGGTGACATTTTATCTGCGTAAGCTAAGAAACCATCAAAACCTTTTACACCACTACCAGCAGTTGTTGGTGTTGGTGATTGCGAAATGGTATTCACTCGTACGTTTTTATCCCTCCCGAAGAAGTAACCAAAACTACGCGCTATACTTTCTAGATAGGCTTTGTTATCTGCCATATCGTTATAATCTGGAAACACGCGCTGCGCTGCCATATAAGTTAAAGCAACGATGCTTCCCCATTCATTCATCGCATCTGCTTTATAAAGTGATTGCATGGTTTTATGAAATGACATTGCAGACACATCTGTACCTTTTTGTGTCCAAGCATAATTTTGGTCTGTATAATGTTTTCCTTTTCTCACATTAATAGACATGCCTATAGAGTGTAATACAAAATCTAATTTACCTCCTAAGATTTCCATAGCCTGTTTTACTAAATTTTGTAAATCTTCTTCTGAGGTAGCATCTGCTGGAATTATTTCTGAACCCGTTTGTTCTGCCAATTCACTAATCTGTCCCATTCTCATGGCTACAGGTGCATTGGTCAATACAAAGGTGCCTCCTTCTTCGTGCACTCTTACTGCAGTTTTCCAGGCAATAGAATTTTCATCAAGCGCTCCAAATATGATTCCTTTTTTTCCTTTTAATAAGTTGTATGACATGGTTATATAGTTATTCGTTTATTATAATTACAAGGTTCTTTCTTTTAAGCACTGAAATACTAATTCAGTAATTGTTTAGCATGTGCCATCGCAGATGCTGTGATATTAGTTCCGCCCAGCATTTGTGCTATTTCTACAATACGCTCATCTTCATCTAATCGTTTTAATTGCGTCTGCGTTACATTTTCAATATCAGTTTTAAAGACTTTAAAGTGTGAATCTCCTTTAGCTGCTATTTGAGGTAAGTGTGTAATAGAGAACACTTGCATTCTACTACTCATCTGCTTCATAATGTCTCCCATTTTATTGGAAATTTCACCAGAAACTCCTGTATCAATTTCATCAAACATTATGGATGGTAATTGAATGTATTCTGCTAGTATAGATTTTATAGCAAGCATTATTCGAGATAATTCACCACCTGAAGCTGCCTTTTTTAATTCATTAAAGCTAGATCCTTTATTTGCCATAAACAGAAAATTCAACTTATCTTTTCCGTTAGAAGTAAACTGATTGGTTTGTTCTAATTCTATTTTAAATTTTGCATTAGGCATTCCTAAATCCGACAACATGGTTTCTAACTTCGAAGTTAAAGTAGGTATAACAGATTTTCGATTTTTATAAATTTTTAAAGCGCGTAAATTTAAGGCTTCCTTCAACTTAGCAATTTCACTTTCCTTATTAGCTATTAGTTCATCTAAGCTTTCTGTATTTGAAATTTTTGATGTTAGTTGGTTCTTAATTTCGGACAATTCTTTAACATCTGAAACTGAATGCTTTTGAAATAGATTGTTTACTATTTGAAGTGTGTTGTTGACGCGTTCTAATTCTTGAGGGTCTGTTGTTAAATTATCTTCAAGATTATCTAGATCCGACACAATATCATCTAATTCTATACCTATACTAACTATCCGTTCTTTTATAGATTCATACACTTTACCAAAGTTAGAAATTTTAGAGAGCTCTAGTTTTATGGTGTTAAGTTGATCTACAGCACCCAAATCATCAGCGTTTAAAATAGCTTTCGCATTGTTTAAATGTTGGCCTATAATTTCAACATTATTAAGTGCTTCATATTGCGCTTCTAAGTTTTCCACGTCTATGGTTTTTAAATCTAGTACGTTCAGTTCTTTAGAAAGAAACAAATTATAATCATATTCTTTAATCATTTCAGCTTTAGAAATTTTCAATGCTTCTAACTCTTTTTGAAATAATCTATACGTTGTTAATTGGCTTAAAAATGCGTCTAAATTTAATTTGTTTTCTGCCAAAGCATCAATAACTTGAAACTGGTAATGGTCTTCTGTTAGCTGGCGCGTGTCGTGCTGTGAATGGATATCAATGAGATAGCTGCTTAATGCTACTAAATTATCTAAAGTTACTGGAGTGTCGTTGATGAATGCTCTCGATTTTCCGGATGGTAAAATTTCTCTCCTAATTATGGTTTGCACATCATAATCTAAATCTAAAGCCTTAAAGACTGATTTTAAATCGTAGTTAGCAATATCAAAACTTGACTCTATAATACATTTTTCGTCAGAATTTTTAACCTGACTTAAGTCAGCGCGCTTTCCTAGAACTAAAGATAATCCACCTAAAAGAATAGATTTTCCAGCACCTGTTTCACCTGTGATAATAGATAGTCCATTGTTAAATTGTACATCTAACTCGTCAATTAAGGCGTAATTTTTTATGTAAAGTGAAGTTAGCAATGCGTTAAAATTTGTGAGTGTAAAATTACGTTATTATGAGCGTATATTTTTGAAACAAACTAAATATTCATAATTCTGAAACTGAATTCATAATTATAAGAAGATTATTATGTAGAAAATTTGAGAATTAAAATTTTATATTTCTCCATTTTTGAGAATGCATTGGAGCAATCTTATTTAGCACATCAACTGCTTTGGTAATATTAACGCTTGGTCCACCAGAGAGTATATCCATAACTTCGTCTGACTTTGCATCAAAAAAAACACGCATTAAGAACGAATTTGGTCGTCTACCATGTATTTTTTGTAGTTCTGTTAAGGCATTAATCACTTCTGTTTTACCTTTTTTAGAGCTGTCACTCATTAGATCTAAACCGCTAATGTGGTAATTGTACATTGTAGATCTTATTTCTTTAAAAGTAGGTGATAATAAATTATCTATCAGTGCAAAACGCGATTGTAAACCATCTTCTAATTTCCAACCTTGTCCATTGAGTTGTTGTGAGTAGTTTGTTATAGTCTGCGCTTGTGCAAAATAATCATCTCCTCCATTTAATATAAAGGAATCTGCATCCATTCCTAAAATCATAAAGACATGAAAGGATAAAACTGAGATTAAATTAGACTCAAATTGAATTGAGTTATATACTAAATTCTGAAATTCTAAATATTGAAAATTAAAATCTCTGTCGTTATAGTTATAAACTGGCGAACTGTAAGTGGAATTAAAAACAGGTCTAGAAGAAGACACTTGTATTGATGCCTGAAACCTATCATTATCGTAATCACTTATATTAATTACCATACTGCAATTAATGCGCTCTTGTGCACCAAAGGCTTTTTCCGTCCATTTGGTATTATTTATAAACTCTGTGAGCTGTTTTTCTAAAGTTTTAAAAACAACATTGTTTTCGTTCCCTGTTTGTTGTGCTATAACATTAACTGTACAATTTAATTCTTGTGAAAAAACAACTGTAGATACTAAAAAGGCTAATAAAATAAATAGATTACGCATGTAATTGTTTTAATATTTGTTGCATTAAATCTTTAGCAACATCGGCCTTAGATTTAAGTTGATGTTCTATAATGTCTTTTGATGCCGTTATAAATGTAACTTTATTTGTTGATACTCCAAAACCAGCTCCTTTGTCTTGTAATGAATTAAGAACAATTAGATCTAAATTTTTTGAGCTTAATTTTCCTTTAGCATGCTCTAATTCGTTATTAGTTTCGAGCGCAAAACCTACTAAAAATTGATTGGTTTTAATAGCACCTAATGATTTTAAAATATCTTTAGTTTTTTCTAACTCAATAGTAAACGTTGAATCCTTCTTTTTTATTTTCTGATTAGCAATAGTTTTTGGTCTATAATCTGCAACTGCAGCAGAAAGTATGGCAATATCTGAAGATTTAAAATGTTTATGCACTTCATTATACATCTCTTCTGCACTAACCACTGGTTTTACTTGCACTGAACTGTGATTAATTTTCTGATGTGTCGGACCTGTTACTAAAATAACCTGAGCTCCTAGATTAGCTGCGGCATTTGCAATTTCAAATCCCATTTTTCCGCTAGAATGATTACCAATAAATCGCACTGGATCTAAAGCCTCGTAAGTTGGTCCTGCAGTAATTAATATGCTTTTTCCTTTTAAGGGGAGCTGATCTAGAATGTCTTTTTCAACAAAAGCTATAACATCTTCTGGTTCTGCCATACGACCTTCGCCTATTAAGCCACTTGCTAATTCGCCAGTGCCTGCAGGAATCATTTTATTCCCGTAAGACCTTAACTTTTCGAATGAAGTTTTAGTTGAGTCATGCTTGTACATATCTAAATCCATTGCTGGTGCAAAATACACAGGGCATTTTGCCGATAAATACGTTGCCAATAAGATATTATCACAAACTCCGTTAGCCATTTTTGCCATGGTATTGGCAGTAGCTGGTGCTATAACAAAATAGTCTGCCCAAAGCCCTAAATCAACATGGTTATTCCAAACCTCATCGTCATCTTCAACAAACGAAGCATATACAGGGTTTTTAGAAAGCGTAGAAAGTGTAAGTGGAGTTATAAAATCTTTAGAAGCAGGTGTCATAACGACTTTAACGTTAGCACCTGCTTTTATGAATAATCGTACCAAACTAGCAGATTTATATGCGGCAATACCAGCAGTTATGCCCAATAAAATGTTTTTGTCTTTTAGAACAGACATCTAAAATTTAGTGCTCTGGCTGAGGATCCTCAGTATTTCTATGATAAATTTTATCATCTAACCACTCTTTAACAGCTAATGCATGTGGTTTGGGTAATTTTTCGTAAAACTTAGAAACTTCAATCTGCTCTTTGTTCTCAAAAATTTCTTCTAGACTATCGTTATAAGTTGCAAACTCTTCCAATTTGTCAATCAATTCACGTCTTATATCTGTATTAATCTGCTCAGCACGTTTTGCAATTACAGAAATAGCTTCGTAAATATTTTGCGTAGAAGCATCAACTTCATTTCTGTTATAGGTTACTGTACTAACAGGTGCGTCTGTCTTTTTTAAATCCATCTTAATTATGATTAACTTTTAGTTGTAAACGTATTTAATTCTTGTTGTAATTCTTCATTTATTCTATTGGCATCCTCTATAAACTCTGAGTTTGGATAGGATTTTTTAAGCGCTTGATAATAGGATATTGCTTCAGTTAAGCGCTTTTCTTTTAAAATATCTATACTTAATATAGCTAAATTATAAGCTGAATCTAATCTGTAATACATCGCGTCATTTCTCAATGTGGTACCAGGGAATTCTAATAGAAAATTATTAAACGATTTAATAGAGGCCTTATAATCTCGTATTAAATTGTATTGCTTAGCAATTTCGAAAGCTTTCTTTTCTAGTTTAAAATCTAATTGTTTTACTAGTGAATTTGCTTCAGATAAATACTGTGAATTAGGGTAAGCATTAATAAATAGCTGTAATTTTTCTATGCCTTCTATCGTTTCCTTTTGTTCTTTTGAATACACAGGTGAGTTGTAATAATACCCTTTGGCGTTTAAAAATGCAGCCTGTTCCACTTTTTCACTTGTTGGATATAATTCCGTGAACTTATTAAAATGGTAACTTGCTATGTAATAATCTTTTAAATTATAAGAACACATCGCATGCATAAAGGTTAACTTCTCTGCTTGTGGTTTTCCTCTATACTGTGGAAGAATTTGATTTAGAAGGCGGTAAGATTTATTCCATTTTCCAGCATCAAACAACTCAGAACCCATTTTAAATTTCTCTGCAGTATCTTCAGATCGTAATGTCTTCTGAAAATCACTACAAGAAACTAATAGAATAGCAATGAATAGTATGTAAACTCCTTTCTTCATAGATTTTAAACAAGTTGCAAAAGTACACATTATTAACCAATTTTAAAAGTAAAACTTATACGCTAAAATAAGCCATGTATTTTAGGCTAAAACTATTTTAAATTAAGTTTAACTTTTACCAAGAATTTTTAAGGCTTTCTTTATATTTTCACTAAGTGTATTAGTCGCTTCTACTAGTGGTAATCGGACATGTTTTTTTGAAATATTTAAACACTCTAATACGGCTTTTATACCAGCAGGATTGTTTTCAGAAAAAATGAGACCTACAATTGGCATTAACTTAAAATGAATAGCATAGGATGCTTTTGCCTTGCCTGCAATCCCTAGTCTTATCATTTCAGAAAATTCTTTAGGTAAAGCCTGACCAATAACGGAAATCACACCAGAACCGCCTGCTAAAGCAACTCCTAGTGCTAAATCGTCATCACCAGACAGCACTAAAAAGTCATTGGGTTTTTGCCTCAATAATTCTAAATATTGATGCACATTGTTACCAGCCTCTTTAACTGCAACTATATTGCTAAAATCTTTAGCTAATCTTATTGTTGTTTCTGTTGACATATTAGATGCTGTTCTTCCAGGTACGTTATATAAAATGATTGGTTTTGGAGATACTTCTGCAATGGCTTTGAAATGCTGGTAAATTCCTTCTTGTGTTGGCTTACTATAATATGGCGAAACTGATAATATTCCATCTATGTTAGAGAAATCTGTAGATTTAATTTCTTCAACAACACTGGCTGTATTATTACCACCAATACCTAGAACTAATGGCAATCTTCCATTATTGACTTTAGAAATAAATTTAACTAATTGTAATTTCTCTTCGGCTGTAACCGTAACACTCTCACCTGTTGTACCGCTTATTACTAAGTATTCTGTACCATTCTGAATGTTATGCTCTACTAAACGCTCTAAAGCGTCAAAATCTATACTTAAATCCGTATTAAAGGGTGTTATCAAAGCAACTCCTGTGCCTATAAATTTGGTCATTATAATTTGTTTAAAATGTTTAAATATTTTCTAAATTCTTGTTTGAAAGTCTGAATTTCTTTTGGCTTTACATCAATTATTAAATCATATAAACGATCATCATCTCTAGTTAAACCGACTTTTAAATTTGCTTTAGATGCTGCAGTAATTAAGTTTAATTGCAACGTCTCTTCTTTATAATAACTAATTAAAACGTCATAGTCTTCATTAATAAAAGCCACTAAATCTACATGATTAATTTTTCCTTTCCAACCAAAATCTTTAGGACTAAAATAGGCTTCCCATTTGCTAGGAACAAATTTATCATCCTTTGCAAAGGCAATGATCTTGTGTTTTGGAGAGCTTAATTCTAAGTCTTCAAAATACTGTCTAAATGCTTCAAAATCATCAAATTCTTGCGCATTTAGAATCACTGCAATCGTTCTAATCTTGTTATTATTAACAGTCGCGTTGCGCTCAGTTAATAATTTATTGACATATTTTTGATTGGATTTATCCTTAAATGCTTTTAAAATCATTTACCTTTAGACTTTGTGCAAATTTAACAAAAGCACGCAAAAATATAAGCTAACTCTACATAAGTTATTCAATGACTGTTAAACATCTTTTTAAACTCTGTCTTTTGCTTTTTATTTTTTCATGCAATAGTGATTACCACCTTTCAAAAATCGAAGGTAAACGTATAGCTATTGATGAGGGTTTAGAAACTAAGCAAGATATTGAGGATTTTATAAAACCCTACAGAGAACACATAAATAAGAATATGGATAGTATTATTTCTTACGCATCAGATACTTATTCTAAATCTGATGGTGAACTAAATACAGCCATTGGAAACCTAATGGCAGATGCTGTGTATAGTGAGTCTAATCCTATTTTTAATAAACGAACAGGTAAAAACATAGATTTTGTTCTATTAAATCATGGAGGTATTCGGTCAATAATTTCTAAAGGTAATGTAACTATAAGAACTGCTTACGAGGTTATGCCTTTTGAAAATTCAGTGGTTGTTACCGCCATAACAGGTCAACAAGTTATTGAGATGCTGGTTTATTTATTTAGAGCTAAGCGTGCACATCCTATTTCTTATCAGCTTCAATTGATTTTAGATGAAAATAATGATGGTTCTGCATTAATTAATGGAGAAGCAATAGATATTAATGGGATATATTATGTAGCCACTAATGACTATCTCTACAATGGTGGTGATGGAATGACCTTCTTTCAGCCAAGTGATGGCTTATATGTTTTAGACTATAAAATTAGAAATGTATTAATTGATTATTTTAAAAAACGAGATACGTTAAGACCAAAAATTGATCAGCGTTTTGTTAAAAAAAAAACTAACTAGTGAAAAGGAGACAATTTATACGACAATCTACAGCTGCAACAGCATTGGTTGGTTTAGGAGGATTAGGCTTACAATCTTTTAGCTCTAAGGTAAAAAAAATTACCATTCTGCATACTAATGATGTTCATAGCCATATTGATCCGTTTGGGCCAGATGATGGTAGAAATGCAAATAAAGGTGGTGTTGCCAGACGTGCGACTTTAGTGGAATCTTATAGAAAAGAAAATCCAAATACCTTATTGTTAGATGCTGGTGATATTTTTCAAGGCACACCTTATTTTAATTATTATGGTGGTGAGATAGAATTTAAACTAATGAGTATGCTAAAATACGATTTAGCAACTATTGGTAACCACGATTTTGATAATGGTATCGATGGACTTTACGCTCAGTTACCACATGCGAAGTTTGACTTTGTCTCTGCTAATTACGATTTCTCAAATACAGTTATGGATACACATGTAGAGCCTTATAAAATTTTTGTAAGAGATGGTATTAAAATAGGCATATTTGGTTTAGGAGTTCAGCTAGATGGCTTAGTAAATAAAAACATGTATAAAGAGACTAAGTACAATGACCCAATCGAAACAGCTCAAGACATGTCTGGTGTTTTAAAAGAAGAACAAAAATGCGACTTGGTAATTTGTTTGTCTCATATTGGTTACTATTATAAAAACAGTCCGGATAGGGTTTGTGATTTAGCTTTAGCAAAAGCAACAAAAGATATTGATCTAATTGTTGGTGGTCACACACATACGTTTTTACCAAAACCCACTGTAGAAAAGAATAGTGTTGGTAAAAATGTATTGATTAATCAGGTTGGTGCTTATGGTTTATATCTTGGTAAAATTGATTTTTATTTTGAACCTGGAAAAGACGTGAAAGCAGAGGGAGCTTCAATAATTGTATAATATTTTTGCAAGTATTTAGAATTGTAACGTCTAAGTTTTTAAATCGGACTAATAAAATATGAAATCTAGTAAAATCATCTTTTTACTCCGCATTGCTGTAGCTATCATTTTAATTTAAACACTTCGTTTTAAATTTACTGGTCAACCCAAACAGTGTTTATATTTTTGAAACTTTTGGTTGAGAACCTTACGGTAGAATTGGTATGGGTGTTCTAGAACTTATAGCTGGCAATCTACTTTTAATTCCTAAAACCATTTGGGCTGGTGCTACACTAACTCTAGGTTTAATTGGTGTTGCTATAATCATGCATTTAATACAATTAGGTATAGAGGTAAAAGGTGATGGAGGTGCTTTATTTTATGCAGCAATTGCAACCTTTGTACTTAGTGCAATTATTTTGTATACGCAGCGTAAAGAGATACCTTTTATTGAAGAACAATAGACATCTTAAACCTCATCAGTATAGGCTTCTATTGGTCCTGTAAATTGTAATTGAGACTGTACATATAAAAACACAAAAGCAACAACTAGAAAGAATGAAAAAATAAATCCTAAATCATTATTTTCTTGTAATATATAATAATACGCTAGCTGTATAATTTCTGAAAATACTATACATATAGAACCAATTAATAGTAACATAGACTTATTATCATTTCTGTACATATACCCAATTAAAGATACTGACAACAAAACCATAACTATAGCATTATAAGTGTATTCTAAGGTATATTCATACAACGTAAGTCTAGTTTCGGTAGTAGCTGTGATTATAGAAACACAAAATATATCTAAAATTATTAGTATAAAAATAGGTATTGGAAATTGCTTTAATAATTCCTTTAAATTTAAATCCTTAAGAATTCTCACTATTAAAAATACATAAGCCAAAATACATAGTATATTTACTGTATAATAGTAATATATATCAAACGAATTTATACCAATCACATATCCATAATAGCTAAAACCATTGATAAGTTGGGCAAGTGTGAATGTGACTAGAAAATAAAAGAAATATTTATTATAATAGATTGTATTATTCCGTGTATTTCTACTGTATAAAATTATTAAAAGCACAAGTATGCCTGCGCTCAAAGCAGCACTTTCTTTCTCAAGAGCGAAACCATGTAACAATACAAAGAGACCTCCTAAAAGCAATATTATTACTTTTAAAATCCTATCTAACAACATTAATTAATCCCTTATTAATTGCAACAAATATAAACTTAATTTGCAATTAAACGATAAAAAAATACTTTTTATCGATGTTTTAAGGATTTTATTGTAGGACTTTACCTCAATCGCTCTAAAAAGGCTTGCTCAGAAAGAATAGCAATATTCAAATTTTCTGCTTTAGTACGTTTACTTGGTCCCATTCTATCACCTGCAATAACATAACTTGTTTTAGATGAGATGGAAGAAGATACTTTTCCGCCATTATCTTCTATAAGTTTTTTGAGCTCATTGCGGGAAAGCGATTCAAAGACTCCAGAAACTACAAAAGTCTCACCTTTCAGTTTTTCGGTTTGGTTGGCAAGCTTTTCAGCAGAGATTTCTAACTGTACATTAAAAGACTTAAGCCGCTCAATAATTATTCTATTTTCTTTAACAGAGAAAAAAGCGACAACACTTTCGGCAATACGCTCTCCTATTTCATCTACTGTAACCAAATCTAAAATTGAAGCACACATAAGCGCATCAATTGACTTATAATGCTTAGCAAGCTTTTTCGCCACAGTTTCACCAACATAGCGAATACCTAAGGCAAACAATACACGCTCAAAAGGAATGTTCTTAGAAGCCTCTACTCCATTAATTAAGTTTTCTGCACTTTTAACAGCCATACGTTCTAGCGGAATGACCTGTTTAACTGTTAACTCGTATAAATCTGAATAATTAGTTATTAATCCTTCCTTAACTAGTAAAGCTACTGTTTCACCTCCTAAACCTTCAATATCCATAGCTTTTCTAGATATATAATGCTGAATCCTACCAACTATCTGAGTGGGACAACCATTGTAATTAGGGCAATAGTGTTTAGCTTCTCCTTCTATACGCTCTAATTTTGTATCACATTCTGGACAATTAGTAATATATTGAGTGGGTTGAGAATCTTCTGGACGCTTTGTAAAATCTACAGCAATAATCTTAGGAATAATCTCTCCACCTTTTTCTACAAAGACTACATCTTTTTCTCGAATGTCTAGTTTTTCAATCTGGTCTGCATTATGAAGCGATGCGCGTTTTACTATTGTACCAGCCAATTGAACGGGTTCTAAATTCGCCACTGGTGTTATTGCTCCTGTACGACCTACTTGGTACGTAATTTTATTGAGCCGAGTTGAAACTTGTTCCGCTTTAAACTTATAAGCCATTGCCCAACGTGGTGCCTTAGCTGTAAAACCTAATTCATCTTGCTGATACAAACTATTTACTTTTACAACAACTCCATCAATCTCATAAGGTAAATTATGACGTTCTTTATCCCAAAATTCGACAAATTGTAAAACCTCGTCAATAGAATTGACCAGCTTTGCTTCTTTTGGCACTTTAAAACCCCATTCCCTTGCTTTTTTTAAACCTTCAAATTGTGTTGAAATATTAAGTTTATTCCCTTTTATAGCATACAACAAACATTCTAATGGTCGTTTTGCAACTTCACTACTATCTTGAAGTTTTAAGCTTCCTGATGCTGTATTTCTTGGATTTCGGTATGGCTCTTCTTCATTAGCAACACGCTCTTCATTCATTTTAAGGAAACCTTCTATTGGTAAAATGATTTCACCTCTAATATCAAAACGCTTTGGAAAATCTCCTTTTAGTTGTAATGGGACCGTATTTATGGTCTTTACGTTGGCCGTAACTTCATCTCCTTGTACTCCATCACCTCTTGTTACTGCTCTTAATAAGTTGCCGTTTTCGTAAGTTAGATTCATAGATGCGCCATCGTACTTCAGCTCACAGGTGTAGTGCACCTCACCATCTACCATTTTTTTGATTCTGGTTTCCCAATCCAATAAGTCGTCTTTAGAATAGGAATTGTCTAAAGAATACATTCTAAAATCGTGAACGGTAGTTTTAAAATTCTTAGTTATTGCTCCACCTACACGTTGTGTTGGAGAGTTAGCATCAAAAAACTCAGGGTTTGCTTCTTCTAAAGCTTGTAGTTCTTTTAGTTTTATATCGAACTCGTAATCACTAATGCTTGCATTATCTAAAATGTAGTAGTTGTAATTGTGTTGACGAAGCTCATCGCGAAGGGATTCTATTTTTTGTTTTGTGTTCATTATAATCTCTCCTTATTCAACCATTTTGGCGCAGGTAATGGTATATAATTATTCATTTTTTCTAATAAACCGTCGATAGAATTATCAATTACAATTGCATCTAAATTTTCTTGTTTTAAAAAACCACGTTCTACCATCATTTTACATTGTGCTATTAAAGCATCATAATATCCATTTGTATTTAAAATTCCTATTGGTTTAGTATGTAAACCTAATTGTCCCCAAGTTGTGATTTCAAAAAACTCATCCATAGTTCCGAAACCACCTGGAATAATTATGAAGCCATCACTTTTATCGTACATAATCACTTTTCTTTGATGCATATTGTCTGTGACAATTAGCTCGGTGAGTTGGGTATGAACAATTTCTTTTGTTTTTAAAAAATGTGGTATAATGCCAATGACGTCTCCACCATTATCAATAGTGCCTTGAGCAACTTGGCCCATAATGCCAATCTTAGCAGCACCATAAACTAAAGTTATGCTTTGTTGTGCAAAGGTTTTACCTAATTGATAAGATTCCTCTATAATTTTTTGGTCATTACCTTTGCTGCTTCCACAAAAAACGGATATACTTTTCATACTATTTTTTTCTCCCTTTTAACATTCTATCATTACCATTTAAATCTTTTAATAGTTCTACATTTTCAAAATCAGCATCAACTAATACTTGCTTTGTCTCATTACCAAGATACTGGTTAATTTCAAAATAGAGTTCTCCTTTAGGTTTCAAATTGTTAACAGCAAAATCTGTGATGGCGTTATAAAATTGCAATGGGTTCTCATCCTCAACAAATAATGCTATATGAGGCTCATTGTCTAAAACATTTGGTTTTATTTCTGATTTTTCTAGGTTTCTAACATAAGGTGGATTGGATGTTATCACATCAAATTTCAAATTTTTAAATTTCAAATCCCAAATGGATAGGTTTAGAATATTTGCCTCAATAAAAGTGATTTCTACGTTATTTAAATCTGCATTTTGTTTTGCAACTTTTAAAGCATCTTTACTAACATCTAAAGCGTAAACTTCTGCATTAGATAAGTTTTTAGCAAGAGAAACTGCGAGGCATCCAGAACCTGTACCAATATCTAAAATCGTTATCGGTTTGGAATTTAATTTATGTTTTCTGATATATTGAAGAACGATTGCAACGAGCTCTTCAGTTTCAGGCCGTGGGATTAGCACATGGTTATTCACTTTAAACGGTAATCCATAAAATTCCGTTTCTCCTAAAATATACTGAATTGGTTTTTGTTGTTTTAACTCTTCCAATACCTTAAAAAAGCTGTCAGTTTCTGATTTTGAAATTGTAAATTCTGGTTCTAATGACAATTGAATTCGTGGGACATTCAAATTGTGTTCTAAACACATATAGAAAAAGCTATTAACTTCATCTTTGCCGTAAATAGTATCTAATTCTTTATGAAATATTTGTTTTAATTCTAGAGCCTTCACAATTATAAATCTTTAAGCATCCATTCTGTACAAGAGTAATGTCCTGTATTTCCCATTGGTTTATCTATGCTTTTAAAACCTACCTTTCTGTAAAGTGTTCTGGCTTCTTCCATATAAGGCAAGGTTTCTAAATAGCATTGGTCAAAACCAGCTTTTTTTGCAAAGTCTAAACATTTGGTCATCATTTTTCTCCCTAAACCTTTACCTCTAGCTTCAGACATAAAATACATTTTTTGTAGTTCGCAAACATTGCCTTCATAATTATCTAGTGGAGAAATGCCAGCTCCTCCAAAAATCTCTTCGCCTTTGGCAACAACAAAGTATATTTTCTTTTCGGCATTATAGGTTTCGGTCATACAATCTAAAGCGTCATCTTCATAAGCTGTACCTACTTTGGGTACACCATATTCAATTAATACAGACCGAATAGCCTTCGCTATTTTAGGATTGTCTTCTAATTCAATTTCTCGAATAACAATAGTATCTTTACGCACTCAATTACTGATTTTATCTCCTAAATTATTTCGGTATGAAGATAAATATAATTCTCATTCTATGATTAAAAGATTTTTGATGTTTTCACTATTTTTTACATTAGTTGTCAACTGCACATTTACAGAACAACCAGAGTTTATTGGTTTAGAAAATATAGAGGTGATAAACTCAACTCTACAAACCATTACTCTTAGAGCAGATGCGCATTTTAAAAATCCTAATGATGTTGGTGGCACTTTAAAAACAGATGATCTCAAAGTTTTTATTAACGATGCAGAGGTAGCTAAAGTGGTTTCCGATGAATTTAAAGTCCCTTCAAAAAAGAACTTCAAAATACCACTAACTGTTGTGGTTAGTACAGATAGTATTCTTAACGATAAGAGTTTAAGTGGTTTATTAGGAAGCTTACTTTCTCAGCGCTTAAAGGTGCAGTACAAAGGCGATATAAAGTATAAAGTGATGGGATTTTCATCTACCTATTCTGTTGATGAAACACAAGAGGTTAAAATTAAATTATAGTTGCCAATTCAAGAAGACTACATAAAACGCTGCTTGCAAATTGCCAAAAATGGTTTAGGAAGTACAAGGCCAAATCCCATGGTTGGTGCTGTTATAGTTGACGATAATAAAATTATTGGTGAAGGATTTACCAGTGCATATGGAGGTAATCATGCAGAAGTGAATGCGATAAATTCTGTTATAGATAAATCGCTACTGCAAAAAAGCACGCTTTACGTTACACTTGAACCTTGCAGCCATTTTGGTAAAACACCTCCTTGCAGTGATTTAATAGTGAAGCACAAAATTCCTGAAGTGATTATAGGATGTATAGACGATAATCCAGAAGTTGCAGGTAAAGGCATCGCTAAACTTAGAGCTGCAGGTTGCAAAGTTACTGTGGGTGTTTTAGAAGATGAGTGTAAAATACATCATAGGCGATTTTTCACCTTTCATAATAAAAAGCGTCCTTATATAATTTTAAAATGGGCTGAGACTAGTGATGGGTTTATTGCTCCCAAATCAAAGATTAAAAAAGAACCCGTTTGGATTACAAATCAATACTCACGTCAATTAGTACACAAATGGCGAGCAGAAGAGCAAGCCATTTTAGTTGGTACAACCACTGTAGCTGAAGATAATCCGAGTTTAACCGTAAGAGATTGGGAAGGTGACAATCCGATTAGAATTGTATTGGATAAAAACTCTAAATTGAGTACTGATTTTAAGGTTTTTAATAAACATGCTCAAACTATCAGATTATCGGAAACTGATATTAACTTTACAGAACTGATGGCTCCTCAAATTGCTGAGTTATTGTATAAAAATAACATAAACTCTATTATAATTGAAGGAGGAGCAAAAACCCTTCAAACTTTTATAGATGAAGGGCTTTGGGATGAGGCTCGCGTTTTCACAGGAACGCTTAGGTTTAAAAATGGTACCAAAGCACCTCAATTAAAAGGTCAACTGATTTCAGAATCTAAGATTTTGGATGATACTTTGAAAATTTATGCTAATCACTACTAAAATTCCTGTTTTCATAAAAAATTGATATGATACAAACACTAATATTCGATTTTGGAGATGTCTTCATTAACTTAGATAAGCAAGGTGCACTACAAAATGCATTAGATTTATTTGATTTAGAAACTCTTGAAGCTGATATGAATGAGACTAACATTCAATATGAAATTGGTAAAATCTCGACTTCAGAATTTATTGAATTTTATAAATTAAAATTTCCGAGTTTAAGTAAAACTGACATTATTAAAGCTTGGAATTATATAATTAAAGACTTCCCTGAATACAGATTAGATTTTATTAAAGATTTAGCTCAAAAAAAAGATTATAAATTAATTTTATTGAGCAATACTAATGATATGCATATAGACTTTATTAAACAGAACGTGCCTTTTTATAACGACTTTAAATATTGTTTTGATGTGTTCTATTTATCTCAAGAGATGCATCTAAGAAAACCAAATACAGATATTTTCGAATTTGTATTAAAAGAAAATAATCTAAACTCTAGCGAATGCCTTTTCATTGATGATACTAAAGAGAATACTGATACTGCTGAAAAATTAGGATTGCATACCTGGAATATAGACGAAACGAATGAGGATGTAATTAATCTATTTAAAATTAAAAAAGAGCTCTTTTGATATATCTTCTACTCAGTATATTATCGTCTACTGCAATCTTTGTACTCTTTAAACTTTTTAGTAAATACAAAATTGACACACTACAGGCTATTGTTGTTAATTACATCACTGCCTTTGCTTGTGGTTTATTATTTTATGATGGGCAAATTAGACCCGAAATAGTATATGTAAATTGGTTTAGTATAGCAATAGCATTAGGTTTTTTATTTATTGCTATATTTAATGTTATGGCGCTTACCGCTCAGAGAAATGGTCTTTCCGTAGTCTCTGTTGCAAGTAAGATGAGTGTTATTATTCCTATTTTGTTTGGCATTTATATTTATAATGAAAGTGCCGGACTTCAAAAAGTATTAGGAATTGTATTAGCTTTAATAGCAGTGTATCTAACTTCTATAAAACCAAAAACAGATTCAGGTTTATCGAAATCCTTTTTTTTACCAATACTCTTATTTATTGGTTCTGGTACTATAGACACTTCTGTAAATCATTTTGCTCCAAAAAATGACATGCAATTATTTTTAGCTGTAATTTTTGGAATGGCTGGTATTATTGGCTTCATAATTTTAAGTTACAAATCTATAGTACAAAAGAAACACTTTAAACTAAAGGCTATGCCTTTTGGTATTGCCCTTGGTATTGTTAATTACTGTTCTATGTATTTTCTTCTAAAAGCATTACGTGTTGAAGGGTTTGAAAGCTCTTCTATATTCACTATAAATAATGTTGTAATTGTCGCAGTATCAACATTAATAGGTTTGCTTTTATTTAAAGAGCGCATCTCAGTTAAAAATTGGATAGGTATTTCTATCGCTGTTATTTCAATAGTCCTAGTTACACTTACCTAATGTAAGCTGGTATTCAGCTAAACATAGTTTTACGTAAAATCTTTAGCACTACTTAAAACTTAAATTAAGCGCGATAAAAAACTGCTAACATCTTAGAGAAGTTAGCAGTTTTATAATTTTTTAAGTACTTATAATTTAATGCTTCATTATTTTCATGAATTGAGAATTACCTTCAACCGAAATCTTTATAAGATATAAGCCATTTGTTAAAGACTCCATGTTTATAAATTCTGCTTCTTTTTTAGTCAATACTACTTTTCCTGATAAGTCGTAAACTTCAACTTGGTCAATAGCCTTATCGAACTTAAAATTTAGAATATCTCTTGTGGGATTAGGGTAAACACTTAAACTATTTAAAAATGAATCATCAACAGATAGACGGTTTGCACAATCTGTTGATATAGCGTTTACATCTTCAATTATGCCAGTGTTATTAAAAGTAACACCATCTAAACCTGGATAATTTTCAGGAAATCTATGTGCTCTAAAAGAACCTGTACCTAATGGAGTTTCAAATTGATTAAAAGTAGAATTAGCAGCAGTAGGAATGATATACACCCAAACCACATTACCAGCACCATCTACTTCTGAAAGTCTACCTTTATCTGTTTCGTTAATCAAAGCGTTACCGTTAGACATAATCTGCATACCACATCGAGAACTACCTACCATAACTTCACCTAAAATAGTGCCATCATAAGACCAAAAATAATCATCTGGTAAAAATTTTCCGGAATTCATACTATAAACACCATTGTTATCATTTGGATCTATAATATGGATAGAAGATGCTGTTTGATCTGAGCCATAACCATCATTGCTAAACACTGATAATTTTCCCTGATGAGGTCCATCTGGTATCCATTTAATATCGTGTTGGCTTCCAATTTTTCTATCTGCAAATGTACCTTTATTATATACCTCTGGATTTCCCCATCTCCAAAGAAAATCTCCGCCTTTTCCATAAATACCTCCAGAATTGCTTGAAGCTTCAACTGTTGTAGTACTGTGATCTATGATCAAAACTTCGCTTAAATGTCTTGACGAAATAGCAATTTGATCTAAATCTTCATTGTAGTCTATTGCATTTGCATGAATTGGGTTAGAACCATGACCATCTTCGTAATTTACATTCAATCTTTGAGGATTGTCAGCCACAATTCCAAAATTAGGCTTAGAACTATCAAAGTCTTGTACTAAATGATCAAACAATTTCCACTCCCAAACAATAGTTGCAGAGTCAGTTCCTACAGGTTGAATCTCAATAATGCGCTCTAACACTAAAGTATCTTCAGGATAAGAGGTATCCATACCTTGTTCAAACATTTCTGTATTCGTATAAGGGTCTCTAATTAATACTAAAAAGTTACCATTTGGTAAAGGCTCTATATCATGGTGCATTCTTACTCCCAGTACTGCTATATAATCGAGACTCCAAAGAATATTATTATTCCAATCCCTTAGATCTGCGTTAAAACCGTTGCCTTGTAATAAATTTCCATTCTCTAATAAATAAACTTGTCTACTATTTTTACCAGAAAAATCCCATTGATTAACTACTTCTCCACAATTATTCATTAGAAAAACCCTATCGTCTGATAATGAGGTGAATAAAGTGTAACCCTCGGATGTATTGAGAGTAACATCCTCGTAAATTAAGCCTACAGTTTCTTGAGCGTTAGTAAAATTGATACATAGAAGTATCAACAGATACGTAATATTTTTCATATACTTTTCTTTTTTTAATCCAAATATAATGAATTGATTTCTAATAGCGCATTTGTCATACGGTCTTTTAGAATCTAGAATTTAATGAGGAATTGTTTCCTTTACTAATTTAAACTTAAAAGATTATCAAATGTAGCTCTCATAGTCGTTTAGATACTAGAATGATTACATAAAAATCGAAATTTATATTTTAGCCGAAAAGTTTCAATTATATTGGTGGAATTAGAATGACAGAGAACGATTTATACAAAACCATTGATGGGCAAGCCAAAGGAGAACTCTTTAAAGATAAGAACAGCAAATTCTATGGCTACGCATTTCCTGTAACTACAGAAGACCAAGTTAAGACAAAGCTTGAAGCTTTAAAAAAAGAGCATTATTCTGCCAGACATTGGTGTTATGCCTATCAATTGGGAATTAAAACGATACGTTACAGAGCTAATGATGATGGTGAGCCAAATAATTCTGCAGGAATGCCAATCTACGGACAAATTCAGTCGTTTGAAGTAACAAACGTATTAGTTGTAGTTATACGTTATTATGGTGGTATAAAACTTGGAGTTGGTGGATTGATAAATGCTTACAAAACGGCTGCAAAATTTGCATTAGAGGAATCGAAGGTAATTGAGAAAACTATAAACCAAAACTTTGAGCTTAAGTTTGAATACAAAAACATGAGTAAAGTAATGCGATTGTTAAAACAAAGTGAAGTAGAAATAATAAATCAAAAGTTAGAACTTTATTGTTTGTTAGAAATATCTGTCAGAAAAGGTAACGCTTCTAAAGTAGTAAATCTTTTTAAAAGTTTTTTTGGAGTTGAGATACATGAATTATAACGAATAATTTTGCAGTTTATCTAAAAGATATTTTGGACAACGCGTAGGTCTGTTTCGTTTTGTGTCTATAAATGCTAAAATTGTATGACCAGTAGCTAATAAATCACCAGATTCGTTATGTAATTCATAATCAAATTCTATAGAGGCTGTTGGCATTTTTTTTAGTGTAGTTTTTACTTTAAGCACATCATCATAACGTGCTGAATTTTTGTATTTTATAGCTAATGAAATTACGGGTAACATTATACCCTCTGCTTCCATATTGCTATAACTCAACCCAAATTCTCTTAACCACTCGGTTCTACCGACTTCAAAATACACAGCATAATTGGCATGATACACAACACCCATCTGATCTGTCTCGCCATAGCGCACTCTTATTTTTGTTTCGTTAAAATTCACTTCTATAGTTATGTTTAATAAAAAAATTGTAATTTTCAGAAGTTTTAAACATGGGAAAAAAATTCTTATAATTCGATATAATTTCATTTTTTTTTTAAGAATTTTGTTCACATATTTGTCCTGTTGAAACTAAAGAGAATCCTAATTCTCTTATTTTTTGCTAATCTAACTAACAACGACTAATCTAACTTAACGCATGGAGAACACAGCGGAATCTGTATGGAGTAATTGTCTCTCATTTATAAAAGATAATATACAACCACAAGCCTATAAAACCTGGTTTGAACCTATACAAGCTGTTAAACTTTCTGGTAATGCCTTAAGCATTCAAGTACCTAGTAAATTTTTTTATGAGTGGTTAGAAGAGCACTATGTTAAGATTTTGAAAGTTTCTTTAACAAAAGAACTTGGTGAGGATGCAAAATTGGTCTACGTCATTAAGATGGAAAATACTTATGGCAACAAACAACCTTTTACAGAGAAAATACCAAGTGCTAACAGAACAGCTTTAAAATCTCAAGATGTAGATGTGCCATTTAATAATAGAAGTCCTGAGCTTAAAAATCCATTTGTAATTCCTGGTATTAGAAATGTTAAGATTGAGTCACAACTTAATCCAAGTTATACGTTTGAAAATTTCTTAGAAGGAGATTCTAATCGTCTAGCAAGAAATGCAGGTATAGCGGTAGCTAACAAGCCTGGAGGTACATCGTTTAATCCGCTTCTTATTTTTGGTGGTGTAGGCTTAGGAAAAACACATTTAGCACATGCTATTGGTGTAGATATTAAAGATAAATATCCTGAAAAGACAGTTTTATATATTTCTGCAGAAAAATTTACACAACAGTATATTGATTCTGTAAAGAAAAATAATAGAAACGATTTTATACATTTTTACCAAATTATAGATGTACTAATTATTGATGATGTACAATTCTTATCTGGTAAAACAGGAACACAAGATGTCTTCTTCCACATTTTTAATCATTTACACCAAAACGGTAAGCAAGTCATTTTAACGAGTGACAAAGCACCTGTAGATATGCAAGATATTGAACAACGTTTACTATCGCGTTTTAAATGGGGACTTTCGGCAGAATTACAAACTCCAGATTTTGAAACTAGAGTATCTATTTTAAAAAATAAACTTTACAGAGATGGTGTTGAAATGCCTGAAGAAATTATTGAATATGTCGCTAAACACATTAAAACAAATGTAAGAGAGTTAGAAGGTGCTATCATTTCATTAATTGCCCAATCATCTTTCAATAAAAAAGAAATAACAATTAATCTTGCAAAAGATATTGTTGAGAAATTTGTTAAGAATACAAAACGCGAAGTGTCTATAGATTATATACAAAAAGTGGTTTCAGACTATTTCCAAATGGATGTTGGCACGCTTCAATCTAAAACAAGAAAACGTCATATTGTACAAGCACGTCAATTAGCTATGTTTTTTGCTAAAAAATATACTAAAGCCTCGTTAGCGAGCATAGGTTCTCAAATAGGTCAACGCGATCACGCAACGGTACTACATGCTTGTAAGACCGTAAATAATTTATCTTCAACAGATAAGCAATTTAGAAAATACGTTGAAGATCTTTCTAAAAAATTAGCATTATAAAATTTAGAAATAATGACTCGAATTTTAATGGTGTGTTTAGGCAACATCTGTCGTTCACCATTGGCTCATGGCATTTTGCAATCCAAGCTCCCTACTAATACGTTTTTTGTAGATTCTGCTGGTACAGCAGCATATCACGTTGGTAATCCACCCGATTATCGCTCAATTCAGGTTGCAAGAAAAAATCAAATAGATATAAGTAATCAAAAAGCGAGACAATTTAATGTCTCAGATTTTGACAATTTTGATTATATCTATGCTATGGATCATTCTAATTACACTAAAATCATTAGCTTAGCTAGACATTCTCAGGATATTGGTAAAGTGAAACTGTTTTTAGAAGAAAATACCGATTTAGCTAATAAAAATGTACCTGATCCATACTATGGAGATCTTAGCAACTTTGTGGCGGTTTTCAGTTTAATTGAGAGCACATCTAACATCATTGTTAAAAAGTTGAGAACAAAGAAGGTGTAGCACATTTCTTACCCTAATTCCTTTTTTGTACCTTTCGTATTATAACCCAAAATACCACTATGAAATCTTTAACCACGCTAATTTTGAGCTTAAGTTTTGCATTTTCTTTCTCACAAGATGTAGAATTAGAGCTATTCGCTTCTAATTTAATTAGTCCTGTAAATATTAAACATGCAGGCGATGATAGACTATTTGTTGCTGAACGTGATGGTCTAATTAAAATTGTTAATTTAGATGGATCAGTTGAAAACACTCCCTTTTTAGATATTGATAATCTTGTAAGTGATGATGGTGGTGAGAGCGGTCTATTAGGTTTAGCTTTTCACCCTAATTATGGGACTAATGGATACTTTTTCGTTAACTATATAAATAATTTTGGTGACACAGTAGTTTCAAGATTTTCAAGAAATGAGGCAAATCCTTCTATTGCTGATTCAAATTCCGAATTAATAATCATCAATATTATTCAACCTTTTAATAACCATAATGGTGGTGATTTAGCTTTTGGTCCAGATGGCTATTTATATATTGCTACTGGAGATGGTGGCGATAGCGGTGATCCGCAAAATAATTCACAAAATCTTAATATTCTATTGGGTAAATTATTGAGATTAGACGTTAATAATTCTAGTATAGCTGTACCTTATTTAATTCCTGCAGATAATCCGTTTGTTGGTAATTCTTCTGCTGCTGATGAAATTTGGGCATATGGACTTAGAAATCCTTGGAAATTTTCTTTTGACAGCATGAATGGCGATCTATGGATAGGTGATGTAGGTGAAGGTGAAATTGAAGAAATTAATCGTGTTGCTTCGACCGAAGCAGGACTCAATTATGGCTGGAGGTGTTACGAAGGCAGTAGTGCTTTCAATACGTCTGGATGTCCAAATAGTAGCACACTAACATTCCCAATTGCAGAATATAATCATAATGACGGAGAATTTAAATGTTCAGTAATTGGAGGTTATAGATATCGTGGCTCTAATTACCCTAATTTTGAAGATCTCTATTTTTTTGCTGACTTTTGCAGTGGTGAAATAGGCTACACAAGATTTGAAAACAACACTTGGACTTTAACGCTCAAGGATTTTACAGGTAACTGGTCCGCCTTTGGAGAAGATAGTAATGGCGAATTATTCATTGCTAATATTAATGGTACTATATTTAAACTTAAAGATGCTCTATTAAGCATTGAGGAAGATCAATTCAATTCAATATCTATTTTCCCCAATCCTGCGAAAGATCTATTTCAGGTTGACTTTACAAACAGTAACACTGCGGCATCCACAGAAATAAATATTTATGATATTCAAGGCAAAGTTATAAAGATGATAAAACGCAATACAGAAGTCATTCAAACCATAAGAATTGATGATATTACTAGTGGACTTTATATTTTACAGATTGAATCTGATGGTGGGCAACAATTTATTAAAAAGTTAATTATTAACTAATGGAGACCACAAGAGGATCTTTATACCTTATTCCTACACGACTTGGTGATAATCCTCCTCTAGAGGTATTACCAATTTCAATAAAAAAGATAATAGAAGATATAGATTACTATATCGTCGAAAACGAAAAAACAGCACGTCGCTTTATTAAGCGTATTTCACAAAGTAAGTCTCAACCTTCTTTAAAAATCCAAGTACTAAATAAATATACAACAGAGGATGAGCGCAATACGTTTTTAGACCCATGCTTACAAGGTATTTCTATTGGCTTATTGTCTGAAGCTGGTTGTCCTGCAATTGCAGATCCTGGAGCAGATATAGTTGCTATGGCTCATAACACTAGTATTAAAGTTATACCACTGGTTGGGCCTTCTTCAATAATTTTAGCATTAATGGGTTCAGGCATGAATGGTCAAAGTTTTACTTTTAACGGCTATTTACCGATAGAAAAAAGCGAACGGAAATCTAAATTAAAAAGTTTAGAGAAACTTTCTGCGGAGCAAAATCAGGCTCAAATATTTATAGAAACTCCTTACAGAAATATGAAAATGCTCGAGGATTTAATTTCTGTTTTACAACCAAACACAAGAGTTTGTGTAGCCTGCGATTTAACTTTACCTACCGAGTTTATTAGAACAATGCCTGCTAATGATTGGAAACAATGCAAGGAAGATCTTCATAAAAGACCTGCTATATTTATAATACAAAAGAATTAAAGTATTGCTTTTGCCTTTTTATCTGGAGTAACCATTGACGTATCGTAACCAGAGAATTTTTTCATATAATGCTTTACCGTAGAGCCATAGGCATCAGAAAAATTATGACCTCCATAACTGCGCAAAAACTTTTTAACAGTGCCTGGACCAGCTAAATGGGCAGCAGCTAAAATACCAGATTCAGTAACTTGAACACCTCCGATGAGTTTACCATCAAAACGTTTAATATCTTTTCGAAGCACCCACTTATTTCGCTCTGCATTTGCTATAAATGCTTTTTCCTGCAATTCTGGATTATACAAAAATTGGTTAGGGTTATAAATTCCAATTATTTTTAAGGTTTCAGCACCAAACTGATACTTACCTAAATAACCAAGTGTGTTAACTGTAAAATAATCTCCTCTAGATTCTTTAAAAGCTAATGCTTCCTTAAAACCTTCGAAAGATTTACCTAAATGTGGAGTGAACATATTAGATTTTGACTGCTCAGATGCAATTACTAAATCTTTAGATAAATTATAATTGAGTTCTAATCCTTCAGTAGAATATTTTTCTGAACTAAGAGTAGAATCTGGATATAATGCCAAAGCAATGAATAAACAAATAGAAAATGGCAATAAAAAATTCTTAACGCTACTTTTTATCATATTAAGCTAATTTAATTAGAGATGATATTTCCCCAAACATCATCACTGAAATCGCGTGCAAATATACAACTTATATTTAGTTATTGAAAATCAGATTGTTAAGGTTTGTTAAAAGTTATTAAAAGTAGAGGTAATGGGCCTTTAGACGTCCTTTGCTATTCAGCTCTATTGCAGGAAAAGGAATCTTAATAAGGTTAAAAACGTCAAAAACGGTTTTTAAGAAGCGAGATTTTGTTTTTATTCGGCTTAAATCTATATCTAAGCTCAAATAATATTGGCGTATTCTATCTTGATTTAAAAACAACGGATCATTAGCATCTCCTGTTAGCATTCCATCAGCGCCATAACCAAAAGCAATGTTTAACCAATTGGGTATATAATCTGTTTTAAAAAAAGAATTAATATTTGCACTTAACCAATAGGTTTGTCCGTTATAATCCTTTAGAAATTCTTCAGACAAGCCGTTACCCAATTTATCTGGTCGTAATTTTGCAAAATGTTTTCTATGAAATGAATATTTTAAAACTACACGTTGTTCTTGCCAGAGTAACTCTTGACCAACATAGAACCCTGCACCAACTGTATTTGCAACCATATCTGTCCAGGAAAATCCCCATTCTTCAGAAAACCCATCCATTACTTCAACAGCAGTTAAAAACCCAAAGCCCAATGTTGAGCCAAAAATTAACTGATCTTTTTTTGAGAGTCCAGCCCATTTCAAAACATTGGCTCCTACTCTACCTAATTGATATGATGAAAATACGTGACCAAACTTATCCATCTGTAACCATTCTCCACTATCATTTATAGTTTTGAACTTAGAACGAGGATAATCTGCATACCAAAGTCGGTCTAAAGAAATCAGTGTGGCAGTAGCGAGGGATGCTTCAGTAATAATAACCGCATTTCTTCTAGGTTTATGTAAAGTGTCACTAGGTTTTAAAAACCTATTGAGATAAGATTGAGAAAAGACTGAACCAGATAAGCAAACAAACAAGGCTATATGGTAGTATTTAAAACTCAAGTCTTATCTGTTTATCCCTTGGGAAGATAAATATTGGTGATATTGGCGTGCATTGGCGTTATGCTGCGCCAAAGTCTTTGCAAACTTATGATAGCCTATCTTTTTTGCATCAGCCACAAAATAGAGGTAACTATGTCTCTCCGGATTTAAAACAGCTTCAACAGCAGATAAGTCTGGCATAGCAATTAATCCTGGTGGTAAACCTATATTCCTATATGTATTATAAGGAGAATCGATGTCTTTATGAACATTTAAAACGCGTCTTATTATTGTATTTTTATATTTTGGCAATTGGTAAGCTGCATATTTTATAGTTGGGTCTGCGTCCAATTTCATACCAATTCTTAATCTATTTAGATAGACACCTGCTACTCTAGGTTGCTCCTCTTTTTGTTTAGATTCTTCGTAAACTATAGAAGCCACTGTCATCACTTCGTTTGGTGAAAGATTCAATTTTTTAGCTTTTGCTTTTCGCTCATCTGTCCAAAAACTATTATATCTTTTTAGCATTTTATCTCTAAAGCCATCTGCGGCAGTATTCCAGAAAAATTCGTAACTATCTGGTAAGTACATTCCTAATGCTGTTTTTTCTGAAAAACCATTAGTCTCTAAAAAAGATTCATCTGTCATTGATTTGTATAAGGATATACTGTCTGCTTCTATTTGAACACTAATTCTTCCTGCTAAATCCGTAAGGTTGTTTTGATTATTAAAAGTCACTTTTATAGGCAAATTTTTACTTCGAATAGAATTGATAATGTCATTATTATTCATACCCTTTGAAATTGCAAAACGACCTGCTTTAATATTAGAAGTGTATTTTTTCTGACTTGCCAAGGCATCAAATGCATCAATATCATCTAATAATGGCTCTAATTGCTCCCTAACTTGCAGATATGTTGCATCGCTTGACACATATATATAAGCAGTATCATTATTAAAAGCTGTGTTGGGCTTAAACATTGCACCATATATATAATAGGCTACAACTCCAAAAATTATGAGTCCAATTAAAGCAATTGCCCAAAGGATTTTTTTAATGTACATAGAAATTAGTCGTTAATACGTTGTAATATATATTCGTTTGTAAATTGGTGACCATCATAGCTCCAATCCTTTTTTAGTCCTATTCTTGTAAAACCGTTTGCTTCAAAAAGTTTTAAACTTGCCAGATTAGACTCAGAAATATTAGCATACAGTTGATGTAAATGCAAAGCTTTAAAACAATAATTCACTAAAAGCTCTAGAGCTTCTTTACCATACCCTTTATATTTATCACGTTCATTTTGTATTAAAATACCAATACCAGCACGTCTATTCTTTATATCGAAATCAAAAACGTCTATTAAGCCTATTGTATTGTGGTCTTGTTTGCATATTGCTAATCGCAACTGCTTCGCTTCATAAATATCTTGTTGTGCATTTTCTAGATACTGTTGTATCAAAAATTTTGAATATGGTGTTTGCGTATCACTCAACTCCCAAAGTGATGTATCGTTTTCAATAATATAAACAAAATCTAAATCATCTGGCTCTAACGCTCTTAAGTAAATATGTTCTCCCTTTAGCGTTACCATTCTAACTCTCCTTTAAATACTTGAGTTGCTGGTCCTATAAGCCAAATATTATTGTAACCATTACTGTGATTATTAAATGTAACTTTGAGATCACCACCTTGAGTTTGCAAGTTCACACTATTGCTTTCAGTTTTACCACTATTATACATTGCTAAAGCAACAGCAGTTACTCCGGTTCCGCAAGACAAAGTCTCATCCTCTACTCCACGTTCGTAAGTTCTAACCGCAAAGGTATCTTTAGATATAGCTTCAACAAAATTTACATTGCTTCCAACTTCATTATAAGGTGTACCGTATCTAATTTTCGCGCCTCTAGCTTTTACTTCAAAATTTTCTAAATCTGAAACCAATTCTACATGATGTGGAGAACCTGTATCTAAAAACTGATGATATTCGAAGTTTTCAACTTTAGAAACATTTTGCATTTGAAGGTGGACAATATCATTTTCAATTTTAGCTTTGTGTAAACCATCTATTGCCAAAAATTCAGCTTCATTCTCAATAACTCCTAAAAATTTAGCAAATGCAGTTATGCACCTTCCACCATTGCCGCACATAGTACTTTCATTCCCATCAGCATTATAATAGACCATTTTAAAATCTGAGGTCTCGTCATTTTCTAAAAGGATAAAACCATCTGCGCCAATGCCAAAACGTCTATCGCAAAGCTCAGCAATACGCTTGGTATTAGATTTGTCTATAGTTTGCAAACGATTATCTATAATAATGAAATCGTTACCAGTACCTTGATATTTATAAAATTTAATCATAATTACTTAGAGCAAATATAAGAATATTAGCTTGTAAATCGAGGAGTTAAAATGTCGTTAAAATTGACGTTAAATAGTAGTTAAAATTGGTATTGCGATTCAATAAATCTTTAATTTTAGTCGTTAAAGGCGTAAACTTAAACTAAAAAAAACATGAAGAAGATTTTAACCTTAGTATTGGTATCAGCATTAGGTGGAGTTTTAGCTTTGGGAGGCTATAAGCTTTTTGTTGAAGAGCATAACCAAAATCTTGCAGTAGAGCAAGTTTCGGATTTACCAATTTACGTTCCGACAAAGACAAGTTCTAATGCCAATAATTCTGGCACATTAGCACCTAATTTTGTTGACGCTGCAGAAAAAACGATACATGCCGTTGTCCATGTTAAAAACACATCCATAGTTAATGGACCAACATCTATGCGAGATTTGTTTTATGGACGACATTCTCAAAGAGCACAAGTTGGTACAGGAAGCGGTGTTATTATTTCACCTACGGGTTACATTGTAACTAATAATCATGTAATTAGTAATGCAAATGAAATTAGTATCACATTAAATAATAACAAATCCTATATAGCAGAACTTGTTGGCACAGATAAAGCTACTGACATCGCTTTATTAAAAATTGAAACTGACGAAGAATTACCCTTTATGGCATTTGGGGATTCTGATAATGCAAAGATTGGTGAATGGGTTTTAGCCGTTGGTAATCCATTTAATTTAACCTCTACTGTTACTGCAGGAATTATAAGTGCTAAGTCTAGAGATTTGAGTGGAAGAAATCTGCAATCGTTTATTCAAACAGACGCTGCAGTAAATCCAGGAAATTCGGGAGGAGCTTTGGTAAATACTAATGGAGATTTAATTGGTATTAATACTGCGATTTCATCTCAAACAGGCTCTTACATTGGATATTCTTTCGCTGTACCTAGTAACATTGCTCGTAAAATTGTAAATGACATTATGGAATATGGCAATGTGCAAAATGGTATTTTGGGTGTCGTTGGCGGAGCACTTAACAGCAATAACGCTGAACAGTTAGGAACAGATATCACTGAAGGTTTTTACGTTAGTGAAGTTACTGAAGACACAGGTGCTGAAAAAGCTGGTATAAAATCAGGTGACATAATAAAAAAGATAGATGGTGTTGCAATAAATAAATTTTCCGATTTAAGTGGCTATTTAAAAACCAAAAGCCCGGAAGATGTGGTTAATGTAACATTATTGAGAGATGGTGATGAAGAAGTATTCCCTGTTACGCTATTGAAGCCAACAACATTTATAGTAGAATCTGTAGGTATTGTAAAAAATGCCACCAAAGAGCATTTGAAAAAGTACAACGCTGAATATGGGTTGAGAATAACTGAACTTAACGAGGACTTTAAGACATCATGGAATAGAAGCGGCGTAAAAGAAGGAAGTATCGTTACAAAAATTAATGGTAAAAAACTTTATAATGTTGAAGATGCCATTGAAGCATTTAAAATTCGTAACGTTAATGAAGTGCTTGTTGTTGAAATAATAGATAACGAGGGAGAAAAAGTAGCTTACCAGATTAGATAAAACCGAAATAAATAAAATAATACCCTTCATAGATTTATTCTTTGAAGGGTATTTTATTTTCGATTAAATGTGCTACGAAAACGTTTGAAATATGTATTTTTGCGCAAAATTTAACATCAATACACCAAAATAAATGAGTATTAACGACACTTACGAAAAAGAGTTAGCGTTTCAAGCAGACCGTCGCAGAGCGACTGTAGAATTTATTAAAATTGTTAGCGACTTATGGTACGATAAGTCTATTGAGCTTGTTTTATTTAGAAATCAATTGATTGACCGCAATGTGAGCGAAATTTTAAACTTGCATGAGTACGCAGGTGAATTTGTTCAGAAACCAATCTCAATTTTCGATTCAGTAGAAATTGCACAAGCCATCAATGCAATGAATTTACCACCAGCCAAATTAGATATTGGTAAATTAACTTATGAGTTTCATTTAGAAGATCAGAAATACGATAATGCTACGGCATTTGTATCTTCAAAATTAGGGAACGCAAAAAACACTAAAAATATTGAACCAAAAGATGTCGTTCTTTATGGTTTTGGTAGAATCGGAAGATTAGTAGCACGTGAGTTAATGACACGCACTGGTAAAGGTAATCAACTGAGACTAAGAGCTATTGTAACACGCGGTGAGATTAGTCAGACGGTTTTAGAGAAACGAGCTTCACTCTTAAGAAATGATTCAGTACATGGTGATTTTTCTGGGATGGTGAGCACAGATCTAGAAAATAGTGCGCTAATAATTAATGGTACTACTGTAAAAGTTATTTCTGCGAATGCACCAGAAGATATAGATTATACTAAGCATGGTATTAATAACGCTTTAGTCATAGATAATACAGGAGCTTTTAGAGATGATAAGGCTTTAGCAAGACATCTAAAATCTAAAGGCGTTAACAAAGTGTTATTGACTGCTCCCGGAAAAGGTGTGCCTAACATTGTGCATGGAGTGAATCATTTAGAGCACGATCCTGACAAAGTCAATATTTTCTCTGCTGCATCTTGTACAACTAATGCTATTACTCCAATTTTAAAAGCTATTGAAGACTCTTTTGGAGTTAAATCTGGCCATTTAGAAACGATACATGCATATACGAATGACCAAAATTTAGTAGATAATTTTCATAGTAAGTACAGACGTGGACGTGCGGCTGCATTAAACATGGTTATCACAGAAACTGGAGCAGGCCAAGCAGTAAGTAAGGCATTACCTGCGCTAGAGGGAAAATTAACATCTAACGCAATTAGAGTACCTGTACCTAATGGTTCTTTAGCTATTTTAAGTTTGGAGTTGAAAAACAAAACATCTGTAGAAAGCATAAATACTATTATGAAAAAGTATGCACTCGAAGGTGATTTGGTAGAACAAATTAAATACGAAATGAGCGATGAATTAGTGTCAAGTGATATTGTCGGTAGTTCTGCTCCTTCTATCTACGATAGCAAAGCGACCATAGTAAGAAAAGATGGTAAAAATGCTATTTTATATATATGGTACGATAATGAATATGGATACAGTCATCAAGTTATTCGTTTAGCAAAATATATTTCTAAAGTAAGACGCTATGCTTACTACTAGAAATCTTTTGAAGAGGAAAAATTTAAAGGTCTTATCTATTAGGTGAGACCTTTTTTTAATTTAAAAAAACATCTAAACCAGAGCACAAGTCGTATATAAAATGCCTTATACATTTGCGAGGTTATTTGTTTATATTTTTTTTTATGCAATGCCCATAAAATTAGTATCTTGGCACCTAATTAATCTAACAAAATAAAATTATATCTGAGATGAAATTCCTAACCAAAATTTCTTTAATATTTCTTATTTCCTTAACCTTCCAAAATTTAACTGCGCAATCACAAGAAAATGATGAAGATCAATTATCTCTTAACAGTGGTACAATAGATAGCCAGTTTGAATATGTTTTTAGAAAATCTGGAAATTTTAAAGGTACCAACGGCCAAAAGTACGAAGCGGTTAAATTTTCTTCGCTTTTAACCTTAAAGGCTCATGTATTAGATTCGTTAAAAACAACCTACACCAAATTAGCCAATTCTGAAAAAACTGTAGAAAATCAAAGTAAAGAAATAGAAAGTTTAAAAACACAATTAGGCGATACTAAAAGTAATTTAGAACAAACAAATTCTGAAAAAAATAATATGGCCTTATTAGGCATGCAAATGAGCAAAGTAAACTACAACGTACTTATGTGGAGTATCATTGCGGCTTTACTTGCAATGTTATTATTTTTTATCTACAAGTTTAAAGGCAGTAATTCGCTAACTAAACAAGCTAAATTGAAATTAGATGAGGTTGAAATTGAATATGAAGAGCATAGACGTAATGCTTTAGAGCGCGAGCAAAAGGTAAGAAGACAGTTACAAGATGAAATAAATAAACAGAAGTCTTAAAACGCTTATGGATTTACAGTCTTAAAATTTTTATAAACACAAAAAAACCATCCTTTCAGATGGTTTTTTTGTGTTTATAAAATGCTTCAATTTAAAACATATCTCTACCAGAAAAATGAAAAGAACCTTCAATTCTTGCATTGTCATCGCTATCACTTCCGTGAACAGCATTTTCTCCAATAGAAGCAGCGTATAATTTACGAATAGTACCCTCTGCAGCATCTGCAGGATTGGTGGCACCAATTAAAGTTCTAAAATCTTCAACCGCATTTTCTTTTTCTAAGATTGCCGCTACAATAGGGCCACGAGTCATATATTCTACTAATTCACCAAAAAACGGACGCTCCTTATGTATTCCATAAAACTCTTGTGCATCTGCATTAGTCATTTGAGTTAACTTCATTGCTACGATTCTAAATCCTGAAGCATTAATTTTTTCTAATATTGCGCCAATGTGTCCTTTTTCAACAGCATCAGGCTTTAACATTGTAAATGTTCTGTTAGTTGCCATGTATTTTTTTTTATGGGTTGCACCTTCGCAAATTTGCTTTGGTGAATTTCAATGCAAAAGTAATGCATTTCTTTAATTAATCAAGCACTTCAAATATTAAATAAACGTAACTAAATTAAACTTTAAATTCCATAAATTTCATTTGTAATCAGTTAAGAATTTATGATAGCATTCAATAATCGATTTTGTATTCTTGGCATAAAATTGGGGCTCAAAAAAAACACTCTTAATTTCATATTAAAAGCATTTTCAAAATATCTAAATATTGTATCTTCGCTATCTATGATTAAAGCACATATTACAGAAATAAAAGTCCTATTAAGTTCGCCAAAGAACATTGTTATAGTACCGCATAAAAATCCAGATGGAGACGCAATGGGTTCTACTTTAGCTCTGTACCATTATTTACAAATGTACAATCATAACGTTGTTGTGATTACCCCTAATGATTATCCAGATTTTTTAAAATGGTTACCTGGAGACGATACTGTTGTAAAATTTGAAAATCAGCAAGACGATGCTAAATCACTTATAGCTCAAGCAGATTTACTGTTTACTTTAGATTTTAATGCCTTTCACAGAGCAGGACCGTTGATGGTTAAGGTCTTAGAAAATTCAAGTGCTACGAAAATAATGATAGACCATCACCAACAACCAGATAACTATGCCAAGTACATGTATTCTGATGTGCTTATGTCTTCAACCTGTGAAATGGTGTATAATTTGATTGAAATGCTAGGGGACACGGACAAAATAGATGCAAATATTGCAACCTGCTTGTATGTTGGTATTATGACAGATACAGGCTCGTTTAGATTTCCGGCTACAACCACAAAAACACATCAAGTTATTGGTGCCTTAATTGAGAAAGGTGCTGATAATACCCAAATTCATAATAATATATACGATACTAATAGTTATAGTCGTTTGCAATTATTGGGTAGAGCGTTACAGAATCTTAAGGTGATTTCGGAATTTAAAACGGCTTACATTACCTTATCTCAAGCAGAATTAGATGAATTCAACTTTAAAAAAGGAGATACAGAAGGTTTTGTCAATTACGCACTGTCTTTACAAGGTATAATTTTTGCTGCTATTTTTATTGAAAATAAACAAGACGATATTATTAAGATTTCGTTTCGGAGCAAAGGAACGTTTTCGGTGAACGAATTTTCGAGAGCACATTTTCATGGAGGTGGTCACACCAATGCTGCTGGAGGCCGAAGTGATGACAATATGCAAGTCACCATTGATAAATTTATTAGTATATTACCAACTTATAAAAGCGAATTATCCCAATCCCAGAACGGGAATTAAATATTAAAAAAATGAAGTACCTACTTGTAATTTTACTATTCGGATTTTTATGTTTTAGCTGTAAATCACCAGAGGCTAGATTACCAGAGTCTATGCAATCTGGGTCGTTTTTAAAAGAGTCTGCTGAGCGTAATAAAAAGCTCAATCAATTAGAGCAAAAACAGATTGAAAAAATTATAAAAAGTAATCCAGATAAAAATTATATCGCTTCAGAAAGTGGTTTTTGGTATTACTACAATAGGCAAATAGAAATTGATACACCTAAACCACAATTTGGTGATGTGATTGATTTCGATTACACTATTTCAAATTTAGAAGGTTCAGAAATTTATTCAAAAATGAATAAATCTTATATTATGGACAAGGAAGAATTATTTACTGGTTTAAGAGAAGGATTAAAACTTTTAAAACCAAGTGAAACGGTAACATTTATATTTCCATCCCAAAAAGCCTATGGCTATTATGGTGATGAAAATAAAATCGGAACCAATGTTCCATTAATTTGTAAAGTAACTTTAAATACAATAACCCAGAAAAATGATTAAAAAAGCACTTACAGCATTTGTTGTACTATTAGTTTTGGCAACTATATCTTGCCAAGAACGTTATCCAGATTTAGAAGATGGTCTTTATGCCGAATTTGTAACCAATAAAGGCACTATGGTTGCAGAATTATTTTATGATGAAGTTCCTGTCACAGTAGCTAATTTTGTAGCACTAGCAGAAGGTAACCATCCAATGGCAGAAGATAAGTACAAAGGCAAGCCTTTTTACGATAGTCTTACTTTTCATAGAGTAATGGACAAGTTTATGATACAAGGTGGAGATCCAACTGGCACAGGATCAGGTACACCAGGTTATAGGTTTGCTGCAGATTTTAGCGCAAATTTAAAGCATGATAAGCCAGGTATATTATCTATGGCTAATAGTGGTGGGATTAACACCAACGGAAGTCAATTTTTTATTATGGAAGTTCCTTATCCTAGCTTAGATGCTTTTGATGCTCAAGGTAACATGAAACCATGTGACCAACCTAGAGTAAGTTGTCATTCTGTTTTTGGCGAACTTGTAAAAGGTATTGAAGTACAAGATTCTATTTCTAATGTTAAGGTAATCGACCCTAGAGCAAGAAATAATAAGCCTGTTGAAGCTGTTATTATGACTGATGTAAATATCATCAGAAAAGGAAAAGCGGCAAAATCTTTTAACGCTCCAAAGGTATTTGAAGAAGAAATGCCTAAAGTTGAAGAAGGTCTCAAAAAAATTAAAGAGGAAGCAAAAAAGAAAGCAGAAGAACAAGCTAAACAAGCCAAAGTAGATTTTTTAAAGAAGAATGAAAGTTTAGAAGGACGACGTATTGATTCGCCAACCGGAATGGCTATGATTTTTACTCACGAAGGTGATGGCGTTAAACCAACATCAGCCCAAAGTGTAAACATAGACTGTGCTGGATATTTAGAAAGTGGAGAATTATTTTGGACCACGTGGAAAGATGTAGCTGAAAAGAATGGTAAATATGATGAGCGACAAGAAAAGCAAGGTGGCTATGCGCCATTTACTATGCCTTATAATGAAACCGCTACGTTAGTTCCTGGCTTTAGAGAAGCCATGTTAAATATGAAAATAGGAGACAAAGCAAGAGTTTTTATTCCGCATTATTTAGGATATGGTGTTAACGGAAGAGCTCCGTTAATTCCAGGAAATACGAACCTTATTTTTGATATTCAGCTTACTAGTATAAAGAAATAAGTCTTATAAAATTATAGAAAGTCCTAAATAACAAGATGAGTTATTTAGGACTTTCTTTTTTTAGAGATTTAAGCTAAACCCTAAATTAAAGCCTCTGCCTCTAGTTGCAAAACCAAATAACTCTTGGTAATCTTCATTAAAAATGTTAGTGACATTAGCAAACAAGGTCATCTTGTTATTTATAATCTTATGGCTAATATAAAAATCTAATAAACCATAAGAATTTAATGTTACAGAATCGTTTTCAAAAGTTGTGTTGTTGAATACTACATCTTCTCTATCGTCATTATACTGGTAAGACAGACTTACTAACGTAGATTGAGATATATTATAATCTATACGTGTATTCACTTTAATTTCTGGGATTCGTAAACTTAAATCTTCATCTAAAGATGTGTAGGTTGCATTTAGGTTAATATCTAAACCTTCAGTAATTTTAGCCTGAGCTACAAACTCTAAGCCACTAGCAGTAAAAGAGTCACTAATATTTTGATATTGAAACACAAATCCACCAGTATCTACAAAATCAATAAAATTATCTTCATTTCTATTAAAATAAACTAGGCTAAACGTTGCGCTATCATTTATAGAAAGTTCTGCTCCAACTTCTATAGTTTGGTTTTCTTCTGGGTCCAAGTCCACATTTCCAAAACTAGGTTCAAATAACTGAAATAAAGATGGTGTAATAAACGCTGTACTATAACTTGTCAAGCCTTTCACATATCCAAAATCTAAATCAATCGTGTAAGATGGATTAACACTATAAACCAAATGGCTTCCATATTCGCTATGGTTATTTAGACGTAAACCAGCATTAATATGCATTCCAAAATCTGATACATACACAACATTAGCATAAGGATCTGTTATAGTAAATTGTGCGCTTTTTGGGTCTATAGATTGGCTAAATTCAGTTTCGCCAAAAGGAATTGAAAAGCTTTCCATCTTATTATCTTGATAATTAATACCTAAAACTGAATAGAATTTATCATTAAAATTGTACCGATTAAAAGCATCTACGATAGTGCTCTGCGCATTAAACACAGAAGGAAAACTCGATTCAATCTCACGCTCTACATCATTATAAGCTGCATTTACAATTATACTTCCTCTGTTATATTTAAATTCTGGAGATACACCTATTCTGTATTGTTTAGAAATTGAGCGGTTATCTGCATCCATCATGCCAAAACTATCATCAAAATCTGCTTTAAATTTATCGAAACTAGCATAAGTATTTAATCTAAAAGCTTTACTGAATTTATACCCTAATTTCAAGTTTGTATTATAACTATTAAAAGCGTCAGATTCTGTACCAACTTCAATTGCAGATAACCCATCTGTGTATTGTTGGCCGAAACTTGCTAAATAGTTAAATTCTCCAATTGTTCCGTTTATAGCTACACTATTTCTAAAATCTTCGATAGCATAGTTATCTTCATCAGAGGACTGATTAGAACCAAGCGTACTTCTTAAATTTAAGTTGAACGCTTTTTTAGACGCTTCTTTCAAGGTAATATTAATAACAGCAGTTGCTGCTCCTGTACCGTAAAGTGTACTCGAAGCTCCTTTAAGAATCTCAATAGACGCTACTTGGTCTGCGTTTAATAATCGCAAATCATAATCATTTGCAATCTGAGATGGGTCTGTAACTTGAACTCCATCAATAAGAATAAGAACTTGGCGATTACGACCACCACGTATAAAGTAGCTCAAATTTTGCCCAGCATTACTGCGAACTCCATTTACCTCTACTCCAACAGTTCTTCCAATAATTTCGGCAACCGATTGGCCTTGCAATTTTTCTAAATCTTTTGAAGTAATTTTAGTAATTACTTTACCAGAATTTTCGCGTTTTAGCTGAAATTTAGAATCTGTGATAACAACTTCGTCTAATTGTTCAACTTTTGTAGAATCGTTTCCAATAGCTATCGGAAGCGTTTGCGCAACACCCATTGATAACATACCAATACATAGCATGCTACAAAACCATTTTGTTTTGTTCATTTTAATTTTAATTGTTCGAGAACACACTGTAATTAGTATGTAAACTTTTATCCCGAAAGTTTGACTTCTATGTTGAAATTGGCAGGTCTCCTGACTTGCGTCTTGATATCGGTCTTCCCATTACACTTTGGCGTAACAGTGACATTGAAGGTAATATCAAGCTTTATAGCTTACAGTTGCGGGAACAGTTCTGGATTTGATAATAAAATATCGCACCAGATTCCCTTTTAATCCATTCGGCTAGCCGAATAGAACCTAATTTCGGTGCGAAAATAAACATTCTGTTTAATGTTTCACTCAAAACTTTAAATAATATTACTTTTGAGTCCAAAATGGACATTTAAGGACAAAAAATGAGATTTTCAATTTATCTATTATTCATACTAGCATTAGTTTCTTGTAAAAATGAACAGAAAACTGAACTACCTGGAACGTCTACGCCCGAAATCTCAGAATTAAAATATGCAGAAGGATTCTCAGTAATTGAAAATGAAAACTTTAAAGTTTTAACGATAAATAAGGCTTGGCCAAAAGCTGCGAAAAATTTTAAATATATTCTCATTTCTAAGGCGAATATGGCCAAAACTACATTTCCAAAAGATGAATATGATGGTTTTATAACTGATAAAATTCAGAAAATTGTTGTTACATCTACAACACACATTCCTGCGTTAGAATTATTAGGCATAGAACAGACTCTAGTTGGGTTTCCTGGGACCGATTATATTTCTTCAGAAAAAACGAGAGCATTAATTAACCACGGAAAAGTTAGAGAACTAGGTAAAAACGAAGGTATTAATACAGAAGTTTTATTAGAACTAAATCCAGATTTGGTCATAGGTTTTGGAGTAGATGGAGTTAATAAAACATTTGAAACTATTAAAAAAGCAGGTATTCCTGTATTATATAATGGTGATTGGGTAGAATCGTCTGCCTTAGCGAAAGCGGAATGGATTAAGTTTTTTGGTGTGTTATTCAATAAAGAAAAAGAAGCAGATTCTATTTTTAATACCATTGAAAAAAATTATTTAGAAGCTAAAACCATAGCAAAACAGGCAAAGAACAGACCTACTATTTTAAGTGGAGCTATGACCAAAGATGTTTGGCACTTGCCAAATGGCTCTAGCGCAGAGGCGCAATTCTTAAAAGACGCTAACGTTGACTATTTATGGAGTGAAACCACAGGAAATGGAAGTTTAGCTTTAAGTTTTGAAGCCGTGTTAGATAAAGCTAAAGATGCAGATTTATGGTTAAGTCCTTCTTACTACTCTAGCTTTGAGCAGTTAGAAAAGTCTAATTCACTGTATACTAATTTTAAAGCGTTTAAAAGAAAAACGATTTATACGTTCTCAAACACTACAGGAGAAACAGGTGGAGTGCTCTATTACGAATTAGGAACAGCACGACCAGATTTAGTTTTAAAAGATTTAATTAAAATTTGCCATCCTGAGTTGTTAGAAGATTATACGCCTTATTTTTTCGAAAAATTAAAATGAAAAGTTGTAGACCAAACCTGATAGGTCTAAATAAAGAAGAATGAGAACTAACTACAAATATCAATTTATAATACTATCAGTACTCTTAATACTGTGCTTTTTAGCAAATATTAGTTTAGGCTCGGTCAGTATTCCTTTGAAAAGTATTTTTGGTAGTCTTTTTGGAGGTATAGAAAATACAACTTGGCAAGTTATTGTTACCAATTTTAGATTACCTAAGGCTATTACTGCAATTTTAGTAGGCTCTGGTTTAGGCATTTCAGGATTGTTAATGCAGACCTTGTTCAGAAACCCTCTTGCTGGTCCTTTTGTTTTGGGCATTAGCTCTGGAGCTAGCTTAGGAGTTGCTCTTGTTATTTTAGGGTCAGGTTTATTTGGCGGCTTGTTTGCTACGGCTTTAATTTCTAAATGGAGCATTGTTATTGCAGCTAGTTTAGGTAGTTTTTTGGTTTTATTGGCAGTATTGGCAGTTTCGAACAAAGTTAGAGATACCATGGCAATTCTTATTATTGGATTAATGTTTGGAAGTATCACTGCAGCTGTAGTAAGCGTTCTCTCTTATTTTAGTTCTGCCGAGCAATTACAACAATATATTTTTTGGGGATTTGGGAGTTTAAGTAATTTGTCTTGGGAAGAATTATTAATTTTCTTCGGAATTTATAGTATCGGTATTATACTAAGCATTGCCTCTATAAAAGGATTAAACAGTTTATTACTTGGAGACCACTATGCAAAGAGTTTAGGTTTAAATTTAAAACAAAGCCGACTCATTATCATTCTGGCAACAAGTTTAATCGCAGGCACTGCAACTGCCTTTGCTGGTCCTATCGCTTTTATAGGCTTAGCAATTCCGCATTTAACTCGGCAAATTTTTAAAACCTCTAATCACAAAGTATTATTACCAGCTGTGTTTTTATTTGGTGCAATTGTGATGTTGGTATGTGATAGTATTGCTCAAATTCCAGGAAGCGATTATATGTTGCCTATAAATGCTATAACAGCTTTGGTTGGTGCGCCTGTTGTAATTTGGTTATTGGTGAGACAACGTAAAATGATGTTTTGAATACTATGGAGAGCTGTCAGGTTTTTAAAATCTGACGGATTTGATTAATAAAGTTAATGACAAAAATAAAACAACATATCATCTTAAAAGCAAATCAACTTTCAATTGGTTACAAAACCAAGAACGTTGCAACCGTTATTGCATCAAATATTAATTTTGAATTGCAAAAAGGACAGTTAATTGGTTTAGTTGGTGCTAATGGCATAGGAAAGTCTACACTTTTACGAACACTTATTAATGTACAACCTGCATTATCAGGAAGCATTTCTTTAAATGGTAATGATTTAAAATCCACCTCTAATTTAGAATTAGCAAAACAACTGAGTATTGTACTAACAGAACCATTAACCTCAAAGAATCTTTCGGTTTATGAATTGGTTGCCTTAGGAAGACATCCTTATACTAATTGGGTTGGAAACCTAACTGATGAAGATATTACAATTGTAAATTCATCTTTAAAACAAGTCAATATTTCAGATTTAAAAGACAAACGATGTTACGAACTCAGCGATGGACAGTTACAAAAAGTAATGATCGCAAGAGCCTTAGCGCAAGATACAGAGGTTATTATTTTAGATGAACCTACGACACATTTAGATATGTACCACAAAGCTTATATCTTAAAACTGCTTCAAAAATTAACTAAGGAAACTGGTAAAACCATCTTGTTTTCTTCTCACGAAATTGATTTGGCAATTCAACTTTGTGATACTATGATTGTGATGCGTGGTAATGAAGTAATTTGTGACCAGCCTTGTAATTTAATTTCTAATGGTATTTTTGAATCTCTTTTTCCTAAGGATTTAATTTCTTTTAACAACAAAACTGGGAGTTTTAGGGTGACTAAATAGTCTTCATTTTACAGTCTCAGTAATCAGTTTCAATTTCGAGTTCATTTTCAACTTCAATTTCAACATTAAAAATTATATTTGATAAATTTCTCTTTTTAACATGAACGACACACTCATTCTATTCATAGCCATTATAATTTCTGCAGGTATTGGAGCATTTGTTGGTCTTAAATTTGCACAACTAAAAAGTAAAGGTGACAAGAGCACTTTAGAAGAACGCCAACTTCAACTCAACAATAATATTGAAGACTTAAAACAAAACTTAGAAAAGATTGAATCTGAGCGTGAAAACATTAGAAGAGAAAAAGATTTTTTAAATACAGAACTTTCACGACGTAATACAGAATTTGAAAATCTTCAAAAATTAAACTTAAAGCGCGACGAAGAATTAGCCAAACAACAAGAACAACTTAGAAAGGATTTTGAATTAATGGCTTCTAAAATTTTGGATGAAAAGTCTGAGAAATTCACACTTCAAAATAAAGAGAATATCAAGAACATTTTAAATCCACTTGAAGAAAAGATAAAAACGTTTGAAAAGAAAGTTGAGGACACACAAAAGGAAAGTATTAGCATGCATTCTGCTTTAAAAGAGCAATTACTTGGTTTAAAAGATCTCAACCAGCAAATGGCCTTAGAGGCTACTAACCTCACTAAAGCCCTAAAAGGTGATAGCAAGATGCAAGGTAATTGGGGCGAACTAGTTTTGGAGCGTGTTTTAGAAAAATCTGGATTAGAAAAGGATAGAGAATATTTTGTGCAGCAGAATTTTCAGCGCGAAGATGGCTCTCGTGCCATGCCAGATGTAGTTTTACATCTACCAGATTCAAAAAAAATGATTATTGACTCAAAAGTGTCTTTAACCGCTTATGAGCGTATGGTAAATGCAGAGGATGATGAAAGACTTTTGTTTTTAAAAGCACATGTGAATTCCATTAAAAAACATGTCGATGACCTTTCTGCTAAGAACTACCAAGATTTATATGATATTGAATCGCCAGATTTTGTTTTAATGTTTATACCTATTGAGCCTGCATTTGCAGTGGCTATAAATGAAGATAATAATTTATACAATAAAGCTTTTGAGCAAAATATTGTTATTGTTACACCGTCAACCCTACTAGCAACCTTACGTACCATTGACACCATGTGGAACAATGAAAAGCAACAACAAAATGCTATTGAAATTGCCAAACAAGCTGGTGCGCTCTATGATAAATTTGAAGGTTTGGTTACTGATTTAACTGGAGTTGGCAAGAAGATTGATGCCGCAAAAAATGACTATGCTTCTGCCATGAATAAATTAGTTGATGGTAAAGGAAATTTAATTAGTCGTGTGGAAAAAATTAAAAAAATGGGTGCCAAAGCTAAAAAATCATTGCCCGAAAGTATTGTAAAACGTGCTGCTGAGGATTTTGAATAAGAAAACCATAAATACTATATATAAATGGACTCTTAGATTCTATTATGCCAGATTAGTCATTGGAGGCATTATTGGGATTTGTTTCAGTTTGACACTGCTTTTAACTGATTATAAGATTATGGATAAGAAAGATTTTAATACGTTTATAATCTTCATTTCTGGTTTGCTTGGAGTAATTCTTCTATGTATTGGATTGTATTCGCGTACTGAAACAGAATATAGAATACGTAATAGATCTCATAAATAAGCCTTAAATTGATATTCTATGATTATAATTTATGGTATTGTTAAAGAAGGTAAAATTTAAATTATTCCTTTTTTAAAGAATAATTTTAAATATTCCACAAATAAGGCATAAATTAGTTTATTCTATTTTAAAGGCATATATTTGTAGTGTTAAATCATATATTATGACGAGCATAATAACAGGAGATATTATAAAATCACGTAAAGCCTTAAGCGAAGAATCATGGCTAAACCCATTAAAATCTGCCTTATCTAAATTAGCTAGCAATGCTTCCTTTTACGATATATATAGAGGTGACAGCTTTCAATTAGAATGTAGCAACGTAAAAGATAGTTTTAGAGCAGCGGTTTTTATAAAAGCATTTTTAAAATCTGTAAAGGGCTTGGATGTTCGCATGTCTATTGGTATTGGCACAAAAGATTACCAAGGAAATTCTGTAAGCGAATCTAATGGCGAAGCCTTTATTTTTTCTGGTGAAACATTTGAAACGTTAAAAAAAGAGAAGCAAAATCTAAAATTAAAAACAAATAATAAAGTACTAAATAAAGAAATTAATCTCTATTTTAGGTTAGCGCTTATTGCTATGGATAATTGGACGGTAAACTCGGCTGAAATTGTAAAATTAAGTTTAGAGCATCCTAATATGATTCAGGTAAAACTGGCAGAAATCATTGGTATAAGTCAGGATGCTGTAAGCAAACGTCAAAAACGTGCGTATCTAGATGAAATTTTAGAATTAGACACTTTATACAGACAAAAAATAGCACAACTATGATTTTATTACTCTTTAAACTCATTTTGGCTCACCTCATAGGTGATTTCTTTTTACAGCCTCTAAAATGGATAAAGAATAAAGAAAAAAAGAAATTAAAATCGGTTTGGTTATATGTGCACGTAGCTATTCATATCGCATTAATGTTTCTATTTGTTTGGGATCTATCTTACACTATTTTAATCTTATCTATTGGTGTAATACATTTTGTAATTGATGCTTTAAAACTCATCTTACAGAAAAAAAAGACAAAACGTTTCTTCTTTTTTGCAGATCAGTTACTACACCTTATAACATTAATAATATTAACATATTTTTTGTTCGATGGTGATTTTCAATTCAATTTTACTTTAACTTCTCAACTGCTCTTACTAATTATATGCTCAAGTTTTTTAACTAAACCTACGTCCATAATAATGAAAATAATAGTCTCTAAATGGAATATTTCTTCATTAACTAAAAATAATGAGTCTCTTAAGGATGCTGGTAAGTACATTGGTATTTTAGAACGTCTTTTAGTTTTTATATTTATTATTACAAGCCATTGGGAAGCCGTTGGGTTTTTAATTACTGCAAAATCTGTTTTTAGATTTGGTGATTTAACTTCAACTAAAGAACGAAAACTTACCGAATACATTCTTATAGGCACACTTATCAGCTTTGGGATTGCCATTATTACTAGTCTCACTTATTTATTTCTAAGAACTTATGTATAAAACTATAGATTCATCAAGAATTAGTATCTCTCAATTAATGCTACCATCACATTCAAATTTTAGTGGCAAAATACATGGAGGCTATATTTTAAACCTTATGGATCAGATCGCTTTTGCTTGTGCATCAAAACATTCTAGAACCTATTGTGTTACGGCCTCTGTCGATACTGTAGACTTTATAAACCCAATAGAAGTTGGTGAACTTGTAACTATGAAAGCCTCAGTAAACTATGTAGGTAAAACGTCTATGGTAATTGGCATTAGAGTTGAAGCAGAAAATATACAAACTGGTAACATTAAGCATTGCAACTCTTCCTACATTACAATGGTTGCAAAATATAAAAATGATGAAGTAAAAGAAGTTCCTGGTCTTATTATAAATGACAAAACTGAACTTAAACGTTTTTTAAAAGCTGTAAAACGAATTGAAACTAAATTCCTAAGACAAAAAGAATTTGATACGATAAGTTTTTCTCACAAAAATTATCTTGAAGAATTAAAGAAGTACCGTGTAAAAATAGAATTGCCAGAACAATAAGAGCATCTTAAAGTACTGGCAATTATAAATTTTTTAGCATGACTTTCTCAGCTATTGCTTTAGAAATCGCTTTGTATGAGTAATTTTATCATTAGAAACTCTAACCAAATAAACACCGCTTTTCCAATTAGTAACATCTATTGAAGATTCTAGTCGAGTAAGAGATCCTTTATAAACGCGTTTTCCCAATACATCAAAAACCTCAAGATTCAAATCTTCTATATTACTTGGTAAATTGATATTCAATTTACTTTTAGAAGGGTTTGGAGATATTGTAAAATCACCAAGCTGAAACTCTTTTTGAGATAAGGTGACATAAGATTCTCTGGTCATTCCTCTATTCCCTCCATGCCACTCTAATGTAAAAGTACCATTTTGTGACCTCGCCCATACCAAATCAATAGATGTATCAGAAGTTGTTGGAACAAAGTCTTCAATATCTCCTGTTTCCCTTGCTCTTGTAGCAACTAAAGTTCTAACACCAGTATCTACAGTATTAGAAATTATAGTCCAATCTTGTGCGGCAGCATCTAGGTCTGGAACAGAACCTATACCAATAAAATGGCGATCTGTTAAGTCTGTACCATCATAAATAACCACATCCTTTCCAGATGTCATGGACATAGCATCAAACCCAATGCCTAACCATTCATTATCTGGTCCAACTAAAGTCAGCTCAATTGTCGCATCATTTACATCAATCTGTGCGCTGTATTCGACTCCTCCAATATTAGATAAAAGTACTAAACCTGTAGAAATAGTCTGGGCTGAACTATATAAGCAAAATGTGAAAAATAAAATTTGGGTAATTCTTTTCATACTCTATATATTAAAAGTTTATCATTGTTTTAATAGTTTAATTATATCTTCGTTGCCAGAAATTAAGGCATAATCGATTGGTTTCCTTTTCTTATTATCTAACAAGTTAATATCCGCATTGTGTCTTAAAAGGCTAGTCACAATTTCAATATTACCCATCATTACGGCAAAATGTAAACCCGTACTGCCATTAATATCTGCCATATTAACATCCGCTCCAACTTTTAGCAATTCATCTACTAATTCTAAATGCCCTTTAAATACTGATGCTAATAGAGGAGTTCCATAGCTCATATTCACATTGACATCTTTGACGTTATTTATTAAATAAATAGCTACTTCTATATTGCCATGATAACAAGCTAATGTTAAAGGATAATAACCTCTATCATCAGCTACATTAATAACGTCTTTATCCTTTAAAACTAGAGCTTTAATCTCATTTAAATTACCTGCTCTAGCGACGTCAAAGACCGCATTTTCTTGGGCCGTAACTGCAAATTGTAACTGTACAATTAAAACGAGTACTAAAGTTTTTAACATCTATTTTTTAATCAAATCTTAGCTAAGTTAATAATTATTAATGACTTGTATCTACACTTCATCGAAAAGTATGCCATTATATTAATAATACATAATTAATAATAATAGTCATTTAATATTACTTACTCAAATACATTTTTCGTCTTGAGTATAAATCGTAGAACTCATCATCTTTTAGACTATCTATAAACAAGATACTCTCTCCTGTACTCTTCATTTCTGGCCCAAGCTTTTTATTTACATTAGGGAATTTATTAAACGAGAATACGGGTTGCTTAATAGCATAACCTTCTAGTTGTGGATTAAAGTCAAAATCTGTGACCTTGTTTTCGCCCAACATCACTTTAGTTGCATAATTAACATAAGGTTCTTTGTAAGCCTTTGCTATAAATGGTACGGTACGTGATGCTCTAGGGTTCGCTTCAATAATGTAAACAATATCATCTTTAATTGCGAACTGAATATTTATTAAACCTACTGTATTTAAAGCTCTCGCAATGGTATGCGTATGGTCAATAATTTGTTGCTTAACTAGGTCTCCCAAATTAAAAGCTGGTAATAAAGCATTACTATCACCAGAGTGGATACCACATGGTTCTATATGTTCCATAATCCCTATAATATAAACATTACCATCTGCATCACATATAGCATCTGCTTCTGCTTCAATAGCACCATCTAAGTAGTGATCTAAGAGTAATTTATTGCCTGGAATAGATTTTAGTAAGTCTATAACATGAGCCTCTAATTCTTGTCTATTAATTACAATTTTCATCCCTTGTCCTCCAAGTACATAGGACGGCCTCACTAATATCGGAAAGTCTAAAACATCTGCAATAGCCAAAGCTTCGTCAGCTGACTCTGCAACATCAAATTCTGGATAAGGAATATTATTTTCTTTTAATATGTTTGAAAAACTTCCTCTATCTTCTGCTAAATCTAATGACTTAAAGCTCGTTCCCATAATCTTAACTCCCCATTTTTCTAACTTTTCGGCAAGTTTCAATGCTGTTTGTCCTCCAAGTTGTACAATGACACCTTCAGGCTTTTCATGTTGAATAATATCATAGATATGCTCCCAAAACACAGGTTCAAAATACAATTTGTCAGCAATATCAAAATCCGTAGAAACGGTTTCTGGATTACAGTTAATCATTATAGTTTCATAACCACATTCCGCAGCAGCTAAAACTCCGTGCACGCAACAATAATCGAACTCAATACCTTGACCAATTCTATTAGGTCCAGAACCTAATACTATAATTTTCTTTTTGTCCGTAACAACACTTTCATTATGAACAAAAACTTGTCCATCTGGTGTTTCTACCTCACTTTCGAAAGTCGAGTAATAGTATGGTGTTTGCGCTTTAAACTCTGCAGCACAAGTATCAACTAATTTATAAACACGATTTATATTTAGTACTCTTCGTTTATTATAAACCTCACTCTCTAAACATTTAAGCATATGAGCAATTTGTCTATCCCCATACCCTTTTTGTTTAGCTTCTAACAATAACTCTCTATCTATTGTATCTACTGTATATGTCGAAATTTCCTTCTGTAGTTGAAATAACTCTTCATATTGTTTTAAGAACCACATATCAATTTTTGTGATTTCGAAAATACGACTTAATGGAATACCTATTTCAATAGCATCATAAATTGCGAAAACACGATCCCAACTTGCATATTTTAGCTTACTAATAATTGTATCGTAATCATTGTAACCTTTTCCGTCTGCACCTAAACCATTTCTTTTTATCTCTAGAGATTGTGTGGCCTTATGCAATGCTTCTTGGAATGAACGACCAATAGCCATTACCTCACCCACAGCTTTCATTTGAAGTCCTAATGTTCTATCAGAACCTTCAAATTTATCGAAATTCCAACGTGGAATCTTAACAATAACATAGTCTAATGTCGGCTCAAATAAAGCCGATGTGGACTTTGTTATTTGGTTACTTAACTCATCGAGTGTATAACCCAAAGCCAATTTTGCAGCAATTTTAGCAATTGGATAACCAGTTGCTTTACTCGCTAATGCAGAAGAACGCGATACACGTGGATTAATTTCAATAGCAATAATTTCTTCTTCTTTGTCTGGACTCACCGCGAACTGCACATTACAACCACCTGCAAAGTCACCAATACTGCGCATCATATGGATTGCCATATCTCGCATTTTTTGCTGAGTTTTATCAGACAAAGTCATTGCTGGTGCTACAGTTATAGAATCACCTGTATGGATTCCCATAGGATCCATATTCTCAATTGTACATATAATAACAACATTATCATTACTATCTCGCAACAATTCGAGCTCATATTCTTTCCAACCCAATAAGGCTTTATCTATCATTACCTCATGGATTGGAGAAATTTCTAATCCTCTGGTTAAGTTCTCATCAAATTCTTTTTCATCATAGACTATAGAAGCACCTGCTCCACCTAAAGTAAATGACGCTCTAATACATAAAGGGAATCCAAATTCTTGAGCTATTTCTTTTCCTTTTAGAAATGATGTTGCCGTAGCTTGTGGTGCCATGCCAACACCAATCTTTAACATTAATTCTCTAAATTTTTCTCTGTCTTCAGTAATATTAATCGCATCAATATCTACACCTATAATCTCAACACCAAAATCCTCCCAAATCCCTTTCTCATCAGCCTCGATACATAAATTTAAAGCGGTTTGTCCTCCCATGGTTGGCAATACAGCATCAATTTGTGGGTGTTCTTTTAAAATCTGAATAATAGATTTTGTATTTAAAGGCAACAAGTAAACATGATCCGCCATTGTTGGGTCTGTCATAATTGTTGCAGGATTAGAATTAATAAGAATCGTTTCTATTCCATCTTCTCTTAATGAGCGTAATGCTTGCGATCCTGAATAGTCAAATTCGCAGGCCTGACCAATTACTATAGGACCAGAACCGATAAGTAAAATAGACTTGATGTTTTTGTTTTTTGGCATGTTAGATTTGTTTAATTGTGTTACAAAAAGTTTTTTAATTATATGGCTGTGCAAAAATAAGTATCACTTAGGTACAAAAAAAGGCGTTACACCTAAGTAACGCCCTAATATTATTAACAATTGTTAATCATTATCTTTTATGTCTTGCTTCAGATGATACAGACAATTTCTTTCTTCCTTTAGCTCTTCTACGTGCTAAAACTTTTCTTCCGTTAACAGAAGCCATTCTTTCTCTAAAACCGTGCTTGTTTTTTCTCTTTCTCTTAGACGGTTGAAATGTTCTTTTTGGCATGTCCTATGTATTTAAAATCTGAATATTCTTTTTAACAGTTTAGAGCCATCTCAAAACTGCGTGCAAATATACAACAAGTTTTTACTTTAGCAAGTGGTAAAATAAAAATTTTTATCTAGAATTTTATTACCTTTGCGCTCTCTAAAAATAGACAAAGAAATGTTCCATAAAAATATAAAATTAGTCATTGCAGCTCTAATTATTGGTTTTGGTATCTATCAATTTACTGAAGGTGAAATAGGCAATGGTATAATGTACATCTTACTTTCTACTGTATTTATATTCTTATACTTTAAGAATGAAATGATTCTTTTGGCATTTTTAAAGCTTAGAAAACAAGACTTCCCTGGTGCTAAGAAATGGTTAGATAAAATTAAAAATCCTGAAGGTGCTTTAGTAAAAAAACAGCAAGGGTATTTAAATTACCTTAATGGTGTTATGGTTTCACAAACTAATATGAATGAAGCCGAAAAATATTTTAAAAAAGCGATCGATTTAGGTCTATCCATGGATCATGATTTGGCGATGGCTAAACTAAATTTAGCTGGAATCGCGTTTTCTAAACGTCGAAAGCAGGAAGCTGTAAAATTATTAGCAGAAGCTGATAAATTAGATAAAAGAGATATGCTTGCAGACCAGATTAAAATGATGAAGCAACAAATGAAAAAAGCTTCAATTCCAAAGCAACAATATGGTCAGCCTACATCTTCCCGACAAAATCGCAGAAGCCGCAGGTAAATTAGAGTAAAGGTGCCATTAAACGTGCTGTAGCTTCTACAATTTTAGTTCTTTTAGCGCGATTTTTCCAAGATTCTATATCTAATTTTTCACAGTCTTTTAAGTCGTCAATAAAGAATGTTCTTAATTCTTCGCTAAATTTCTTATTGTAAATTAGGGCATTGACTTCAAAATTTATATTGAAGCTTCTGTAATCCATATTTGCCGTTCCCACAGAACTAAAAACACCATCTATGACTATTGTTTTGGCATGAATAAATCCTTTTGTATAACGGTATACTTCAACTCCTGCTTCTAACAATAATTCTAAATAAGAATTTGTTGCATATTGTGCAATCCACGAATCCGATTTTTTAGGCACAATAATCTTAACCTTTTTATTACATCTCGCTGCGACTTGCAAAGCCGTAATAATTTCGGCATTTGGAATAAAATAAGGTGTTGTAACATAAATATAATCTTCTGCATTGGTGATGGCTACAAATATGGCCGCCATAATATTAGACCATTCTGTATCTGGACCACTTGCTGCAATCTGAATTGGTATATTGCCTTCACAGTTGTGCTTTGGGAAATAATCTTTTGAAATTTTTAAATCATCAACATCACTAGCAAAATCCCAAGTTGTAAAAAACAAAATCTGCAGTGGTTTTACTGCTTCTCCACTAACTCTAATGTGAGTATCTCTCCAATATCTATTTTTATTATTAGCATTCACATAATCATCTGAGATGTTTATACCACCTACGTAACCTATTTTACCATCGATAACTATAATTTTACGATGATCTCTATAATTCATCTTACCAGTTGAATTAGAAAACAAAACAGGCATAAAAGAAAACATCTCGACACCACATTCTTTTAACTTGCGCTTCATCTTAGAAGAAACAGAGCTTCCCACATCATCTATAATGACACGAACTTTGACACCTTCTGTGGCTTTATCGCAAAGCACGTGAAAAAGCTCACTACCAATTATATCATCTTTAATTATAAAATATTCAAGATGGATATGATGCTGTGCTGCTTTTAAATCACTAAAAAGTAATTTGAATTTTTCATCACCATTCTTTATAAGTTTTACATTGTTATTAATGGTGAGATGCGATTTCTCGCTATTGTATAAAAGTGGAATAAGCTTCGATTTTTCGTCTAATACATCATCAACTTTATTTATCTTCTCGGTATCGAGTTCTAATTCTTGTTGAATTTTCTTTACCACAGATTGATTCAATATATTCTTTCTATTAAAAATTTTTGTTTTTCTGTATTCTTGTCCAAAAAGATAATAAACAATAAGTCCAAAAAAAGGGAATACCAAGAGTATAATAATGTAGCTTAAAGCCTTTGAAGGGTTTACTTTTTTAAGTAAAATGGTGATGACTGCAAATAGTGCTAAAACATAATATATTCCAAGTAAAATTTGCCAAATATTATTTATAACAAAATCCAACGCAATTAAGGTTTTGCATTATAGTAGCCTTCCTTAGGAATTTCTATAGTATATAACTTTCTAGATTTGTTATTTAAGTGCGGTTCGCGCAACCAAGGATTATGTAGTTTTAATATCTTATAGTTAATTCCAAAACGCTTCGCAAATTGCGCAAAATCTGTGACTGCTGTATCAACTGCAACCTTGTAAGTTGGTACAGTTTTATATAGATCGCTTTTATTAAAGTTAAAACCATATTTATCTGGATGCGATAAAATTTCCTTTAATGCCACGATTCTAAATACGTAGCGACCAGTCTCTTCTCCTAATAATAAATCGTAATAACCAGAAACATCTTGTTCTTTTAAACGTCTAGAAATACCAGCGTTACCAGCGTTATAAGCTGCTGCAGCTGCTGTCCAAGACCCTAGGTTTTCCTTAGCTTTCTTTAGATAATCGCAAGCAACTTCGGTTGCCATTTCTAAATTATAACGTTCATCTACATTGCCATTAACCTCTAGCCCATTTTCTCGTCCTGTAGCTTTCATTATTTGCCAAACACCAGAAGCACCGGCAGGAGACTTTGCGGTTTGCACCAACCCACTTTCAATAACTGCTAAATATTTAAAATCTTCTGGTATTCCATTCTTTTTCAAAATTGGTTCTATAATAGGAAAGTATTTTTGAGCACGCTTAAACATTAACAAGCCATTAGACTGCCAATACGTGTTCACCAAAAGTTCTCTATCCATACGCTCATAAATATCAGGGTTTTCAACAGGCACAGGCTCACCTGCAAAGTTGATGCCTTCTGGCATTTCTAATGCATAGACGTTGTAGTCATTTACAGTGGGTTGTTCTTTACCAATCATATGATCAGATGCTGTGTTTTCAGGAGATTTCTGCATGGAGAAGATAAAAAGACCCGATACACAGACCAATCCAAATAGAGCTAAAGTATTTTTTAAGATTTGCATGGCTTTCTTTTTTTTTACAATGTAAGTAATCTATTTAATTCTTTCAAGTTACAGCCTCTATAAGTTTTGGTAAATTTTCGTTAAACCATTTATATTTATTGATAATCATAATGTGTGTTCCGCCTTTTACAACAATACAATTGCCTTCACAAGAATGTGGAAACACAGCATCTTTATCACCATGTATATAAATAGCTTCAGGATGCGGTTGGTCTTGATCCCAAAATACCACTTGTTTAATTGCCCAATCTAAATATGTTTTATCGCTTATTGATAAGTACTTTTTATAAAGATCTACTCGTTTTTTAATTCTATCACCAAATGAATATTTAGTAAGTAAGTCTATATGACTGACCAATTGCGTTGGTAGGATTTTATAGGCTTTGGTGGATTTTAGGAGCTTTAGACGTTTCGGTAGCTCATGATGCGACTTTACACTAGAAACCACTATGAGTTTATTTAATTTGAGGTACTTACTCATTTCTTGCACTAAAATACCACCAAACGAAACACCTAGCAAAACAACGTTATCATATTCTATAAATTTGCACATACGTTGCGCATATTCTTTTAGTGTTTCTGCCTTATTAGGTATTTGCCATTCTAACCAATGGATTTTATAAAGATCTTCTGGCAATTTTATATATTCAAATATTGTTGGGTTCGCTGCCATACCAGGCATTAAATATATATGAGTAATTTCTTTATTCATTTAATATAGTAAGTTAAATAACAACTCTTAATTCTTTATAATTTAAGGTTTTAAAACCTTAAATTTAATTTTAAATTGATTTTTTGTACCTTTGCAAAGCAAAACTATGTAAAATATAGTATCTACTTGCCAACCGCTAACTTAAAATAAAGAAAAATTATGACTGAAACAGCTGAATTGATTGACAATGATTTTTTGCGTCAATTTGAATTAAAGGTTGACAATGATATGGCTATTATCGAGTATTCTTTGCAAGAGCGTAAAATATTCTTAACCAAAATGATAATTCCGGATGCGATTAGAACTGATGAATTTGAATTAGAATTTATTGACATGGTTTTTAGTAATATCAAGGAACGTAATATAAGTGTAGTTCCTACAAGTCCTGAAATAGCTAAATTTGTAAAACGAAATAGAAAATATAAGCGTATGCTCCCAGTTGGTATTCGTATATAATTTTAATTATAAGATATATGGCAGATCCGAAGCTTAAACGCTTCGGATTTTTTTATTTATGACACTAAGACTTCAATAAATTTAAAACGCACCAAGCCGTCGTCATCAATTTCTGTAAGCTCTACGTTGTGAAGCGTATTAACTAACTCAGGATTCCAAGGTGCTTTTACTTTTACGTAGTTTTCAGTAAAACCGTGTATATAACCTTCCTTATTTTCATCTTCAAACAAAACTGTGCGCTCGGTGTTTAACTGCTTTTCGTAAAAAGCACGTCGTTTTTTAGCAGACAGACCTCGTAACATTTTGCTACGCTTCGCTCTTACATTTTTATAAACAACACCTTCCATTTTGGCCGCTTCTGTGTTATCACGTTCAGAATACTGAAAAACATGAAAGTAAGAGACATCTAAGTCATTTAAAAAATTATAAGTCTCAAGGAAAAGTTCATCAGTTTCCCCAGGAAAACCAACAATTACATCTACACCAATACAAGCATGTGGCATTACTTCTTTTATTTTTGAAACTCGGTTTACATACAGATCTTTCATGTAACGACGTTTCATTTTTTTCAAAATCTCATTACTCCCACTCTGTAATGGTATATGAAAATGTGGTACAAATGCTCTTGATTCTGAAACCAAGTCTATCGTTTCATTCTTGAGTAAATTAGGCTCTATCGAAGAAATTCTTAGGCGTTCTATACCTTCTACCTTATCGAGTTCTGTAACCAAATCTAAAAAGGTATGCTCGTGTTTTTTATTCCCAAATTCTCCTTTTCCGTAATCACCTATATTGACACCTGTTAGCACAATTTCTTTAATACCTTGTTCTGAAATTTCTTTGGCATTTTTAAGTACATTAGTCATCGTATCACTTCGAGAAATCCCTCTAGCCAATGGAATTGTGCAATATGTACATTTATAATCGCAACCATCTTGTACTTTTAAAAACGCTCTAGTTCTATCTCCAATAGAATAACTACCTACGTAGAAATCGGCTTCTTGTATTTCGCAAGAATGCACTTCACCAAAGTCATTTTTGGTAAGGTCATTTAGGTAATCTGTAATTTTGAATTTCTCAGTTGCTCCCAAAACCAAATCCACTCCATTAACATCAGCCAATTCTTCTGGTTTTAATTGTGCATAACAACCAATCGCAGCCACAAATGCTTCCGGATTTACTTTTTGAGATTGTTTTACAATGTTTTTAAATCGCTTATCAGCATTTTCAGTTACAGAACAGGTATTAATTACATAAATGTCTGCCTTTTCCTTAAAATCTACACGCTCAAAACCTTCGTCTTTAAAACCTCTCGCTATTGTAGAAGTTTCAGAGAAGTTTAGCTTACAACCTAAGGTATAAAAAGCGACTTTTTTTGTTGGATTCATTCTTGTACTTTTACCAAGTTGGCAAATTTACAACATAATAGTTATATGTTAAAACACATCAAATTCATATTAAATAGATTATGCTATTTCACTTTGGTTTTTATGCTGCTATCGTGTTCTTCAGAAAAAGATAATGCTAAAGACCACCTTGTTTTTAGATATAACGAACATAAAAACATTGGATCGCTAGATCCAGCATTTTCAAAAGACTTAGCCGATATTTGGGCAACGCATCAGCTTTTCAATGGGTTGGTACAAATGGATGACCAACTGAATGTTATACCATGTATAGCAAAAAACTGGATAATTAAAGACAGTGCTAAAACCTACACTTTCAATCTTAGAAATGATGTTTGGTTTCATAAACATGAAATATTTAATAACGATTCAACCAGAACAGTTAAGGCTTCAGATTTTGAATATAGCTTCAATAGATTAAAAGATAAATCTGTAGCATCGCCAGGAAGTTGGGTTTTAAATAAAGTGGAACGTTTTTCAGCCATTAACGATTCTACATTTCAAATTAAGCTGAAACAACCTTTTCCTGCGTTTTTAGGATTATTGACTATGAAATACTGTTCGGTTGTGCCTAAAGAAGTTGTGGAACAATATGGGAGTGATTTTAGATCGCACCCAATTGGGACAGGTCCCTTTAAATTTAAACGATGGGAAGAAAACATTAAATTGGTTTTTAGACGGAACAACTCTTATTTTGAAGTGGATAATCAAGGCCATACTTTACCCTATCTCGAAGCTATTGCTATTACATTTTTACCAGACAAGCAAAGTGAATTTTTGCAATTCGCACAGGGAAATATTGATTTTGTATCGGGTTTAGATGGTTCTTATAAAGATGAAATTTTGACGTCAGACGGCAATTTAAGAACGCTTTATGTAGATGATGTGACTATGATTAGAGGACCGTATTTAAATACAGAATATTTGGCTTTTTTTATGCAAACTGACGTTGAAGAATTTCAGTCATTAAAACTGAGAAAGGCTATAAATATAGGTTTTGATAGAATTAAAATGATGACCTATTTACGAAATGGAATTGGCATACCTGCAAATGGAGGATTTATCCCAAAAGGTTTACCAGGTTTTAATAATTCTATTGGTTTTAGTTATCAACCAGACTTAGCGAAACAATTGATTTCCGAATTTAAAGCCGAAACTGGCATTAGCAATCCAGAAGTAACCTTAACAACGATAAGTAATTACTTAAGTTTCTGTGAATTTATTCAACGTGAATTACAAAAAACGGGTTTAACTGTTAATGTGGATGTGATACCAGCATCTAGTTTAAAAGATGCGAAAGCGAATGGTCAACTCGATTTTTTTAGAGCGAGTTGGATTGCAGATTATCCTGATGCTGAAAACTATTTATCTTTATTCTACAGTAAGAATTTTGCACCAAACGGTCCAAACTATACGCATTATAAAAATAATGATTTTGATGACATGTATGAAGCTGCTTATTTAGAAACAGACGTAAAAAAAAGAAAACAACTCTATACTAAAATGGATGCTTTGGTGATGGCTTCCGCACCAATTGTACCGTTATTTTATGATGAAGTCGTAAGATTTACGAGAAAGACTGTAAATGGACTTGGAATTAATGCAACTAATTTATTGGAATTGAAAGGAGTAAAGAAAACTCCACATATTAAGAACTAAATTCCGCAACGAACCAACTAACAGTTAAAATTTAGAGAAATAATACAAATCATCTCCACCTTCTCCTCTAGAGCGTCGCGAAGATATATAACCTGTTGTAAGATCATCATTTAAAAAGAATGAAAAATCGTCACCTCTACTATTTATAGGCTCTGCTAAAGAAACAGGTACTTGTTCTGCATCAGAAGACCCTAAATCGTAGCTATAAATATCTAAACCACCTTTTCCGCCTCTTCTATCTGAAGTGAAATACAACTTATTATCTGCGCTAACGAATGGAAAAATTTCGGTACGCGACGAATTTATAGTTTCACCTAAGCTCGAAATGTCACCATAGGTTTTATGACTAGAAACCGATACTTTATAAAGATCTGATTTTCCTTTTGTACCTTTTATATCTGCAATAAAATAGAGTGTAGAACCATCTGGACTTAAAGCAGGATGCGCGTAGTTAAAATCTGGTTCGCAAAACGGAAGTGTTTCAAAATTTGTCCAACCTTTACCTTCTACATACTCTGCACGCTTTATCTGTAAATTAAAGGTTTCTTCTCCTTTTAACTTATTAGTGCCAGTATCTAATTGGTTAGTCGTAAAATATATGTACTTACCATCTTTTGAAAATGTGGATGAAGACATATTAAATCTACCTAATTCTGTTTTTTTAATAGGTTTTACATCGTTTATTTCTCCATCTTCGCTCAATGGAGCTTCGTACATTGTATATATAAATCCATCGTACTTATCCTTAATTGCACGTCCTCTTTTTGTTGTAAGGTTATGACTAAAGAAAATTTTATCGCCAACAACGCGTGCAGCAAAATGGTTGAGCTTGTTATTAATTTTAAGATTTTTTACCTCAACATCTTCATTTTGTGAAAATCCAAAGGTGAATGCAAATAAAAACAGTAGCGTGACTTTAATTTTAATCATGGTTATTCTCTTCTATATTGTTTTGTACTTTCAAAAATGTACTCTAAAATCGCTTTATCTTTAGCTGTAAACTCTTCTTTTCGTCTCGCCATTACTACTTCAGCAACTTCAAAGGCCTTGTTGGTTTTATAGGTAACAAAACCCTTACTGCCTCCCCAAGAAAAGCTTGGTACAAAGTTTCTAGGAAATCCGCTTCCAAAGATATTAGCACTTACTCCAACAACTGTACCAGTATTAAACATGGTGTTGATTCCACATTTACTATGGTCTCCCATCATAAGTCCACAAAACTGTAAGCCTGTTTTAGCAAAGCCTTCAGTTTGGTAATCCCAAAGCCGCACTTCTGCGTAGTTATTTTTTAGATTACTGTTGTTTGTATCTGCACCAAGATTACACCATTCGCCTAAAACTGAATTTCCTAAAAAGCCATCATGTCCTTTATTAGAGAAAGCAAAAATTACAGAATTATTTACCTCTCCTCCAATTTTACTATGTGGTCCGACTGTTGTAGCTCCGTAGACCTTAGTTCCTAATTTAAGAGCCGCATTGTTACACAAAGCCAAAGGACCTCTAACCATTGAACCTTCCATAACCTCAGCATCTTTACCAATATAAATTGGCCCTGAGCTCGCGTTAAGTGAAGCAAAATTTAAGGTCGCTCCTTTCTCTATAAATATATGCTCTGGGTTTATTGTGTTTACCGTTGCAGGTATTGGTTCTGATTGTCTGTCTTTTGTTATTAAATTAAAATCTTCGGTTATCGCTTCTCCATTCTTAGAAAAAATATCCCAAGTGTGTTTTATGGTTAAAATAGTACCTTTAAATTCAATAGCTTCAAATGTTGAAAAATCCTTGACTTCCTCTCCTTCCCTAGCATAAAATGCGATGACATCTTCGCCTTTAAACAACGCTTGATTATGTTTTAAGCCCTTCACCAAAGTAATAACTTCAGCATTCGGTAGAAATGACGCATTTATCATTATGTTATCTACCATCTCTACCATTGGGAATTTATCAGCCAAATAATCTTCTGTAACGGTAGTTGTAGTATATTCTAAATACGATTCCCATTTTTCACGAATCGTTAAAATACCAACTCTAATATCTGCGACTGGTCTTGTGTAAGTAAATGGTAATAAATTGTCACGGTATGGTCCGTCGAATAATATATAATTCATTATAATTTCTGAAGTTAGAAGTCTTAAATTAACTTAATTACAATATCAAAAATAGCCTAATTAAAGAAAACAAAAAAGCCTTTCTGATGCAGAAAGGCTTTTAACGTTTATATCTAAGCTAGGTTTATTTCTTAAACTTAGCATATTTGTTTTTAAACTTATCAATACGACCAGCTGTATCTACTAATTTAGATTTACCAGTATAGTAAGGATGTGAAGTTCTAGAAATTTCTAATTTTACTAGTGGATATTCAACACCATCAACTTCAATCGTTTCACTTGTATCTGCTGTAGATTTAGTTAAAAACACATCTTCATTAGACATATCTTTAAACGCTACTACTCTATAATTTTCTGGATGTATTCCTGCTTTCATCACTAAATGCTTTAAAATATATTCGATTTTTCGAGGTGCAAATTTAAGTATTTTTTATAAATCTACAATCTTTTTGATAATTTTTATTTTATCAATTATTGTAACATTTCGCTATCTTTGAATACTAACTAAACAATTAACCGACAAAACTTATTTTATTATGGAACACGAAAAACCATCCATTAAACCAATTGCATACACTTATGGTCTTTATTCAGGACTCTTGTCAATAGCTGGATTAGTTATATTATATGCATTGAATCTAGAAAGTAATTGGATAATTAGTGTAGCAAGTACCATTATTACAATTTATATAATTTATCATGGTATCAGTACTTTCAAGAAACTAAATGCTAATATTCTCCGCATTAAGGATGGTTTGAAAGTCGGAATGGGAATTGCCTTAGTTGGTGGTCTAATTTCTGCAGTTTACGCTGCTATACATTACGGAGTTATTCAACCAGAATTTCTTGCTGGTAAAAAAGAAGAGGCCATCGACCAAATGATGACCCAAAATCCTAATATGGAAGGTGAGGGATTAGATATGGCTTTAAAGATGATTGATCTTTCGACTTCAGAATTTTTTATCGCGACAATGATGTTAGTTGGAAGTTTATTCTTCGGATTTATAATTTCTCTAATCATTGGAGCTATTATGAAAAGTAACTAAAAGTTTCTTAATTAATTCTATTATTTTTGAAGTCTAGAAATTAGACAGCGTCCTTATGAACATATCAGTAGTTATACCACTACTTAACGAAGAAGATTCTTTAAAAGAATTACACGATTGGATAGTATCTGTGATGCTATCCAATCAGTTTTCTTATGAGATTCTGTTTATAGACGATGGCAGTACTGACAACTCTTGGAAGGTCATTTCAGAACTTTCTGAAGCTAATCCGAGTGTTAAAGGGATTCGATTTCTTAAAAACTTCGGAAAATCACAGGCACTACATGCAGGTTTCGAAAAAGCTGAAGGTGACGTGGTTATAACTATGGATGCCGATCTACAGGATAATCCTGAAGAAATTCCAGAACTCTACAAAATGATTACTGATGATCGCTTTGATTTAGTATCTGGCTGGAAGAAAAAACGTTACGATTCTGTAATCTCTAAAAATTTACCTTCAAAATTATTTAATTGGGCAGCGAGACGCACCTCTGGTGTAAAGTTAAATGATTTTAATTGCGGATTAAAAGCCTACAGCAATACGGTTGTAAAGCATATTGATGTCTATGGCGAAATGCATCGTTACATTCCTGTATTAGCTAAAAACGCTGGATTTACCAATATTGGCGAAAAAGTGGTACAGCACCAAGCTCGTAAATATGGTAAAACTAAATTTGGGATGAATCGTTTTATAAATGGATTTCTAGATTTAATCACCATTTGGTTTATTTCGCGTTTTGGAAAACGTCCTATGCACCTATTTGGAGCACTTGGTGTTATTATGTTTGTAATAGGTTTTGGCTTTGCACTCTATTTAGGATTGGATAAGTTATTCTTTAATCCAACTGGTCGTTTAATTACAGACCGACCTCAATTTTACATCGCACTTTCTACCATGATTATTGGTTCGCAATTCTTTATAGCTGGTTTCTTAGGAGAATTAATTCTTCGCTCTAAAGGTAATCAACAACGTTACCACATAAAAGAAGACTTAAATTTATCTTAATACTTAAGATTTTACGTTTATATAATCTGTCACAAATTGTTAAATGTTTATTTTTGTGATATAAAAATTTATACCAATGATTCACATAAAACCAGAAATTTTAGAACGCGTAAATGCATGGTTGACTCCAGCTTTTGATAAAGATTCTCAGGATCAAATAAAACACATGATAGCTTCTGACCCTAAAGGTTTAGAAGAAAGTTTCTATAAGGATTTAGAATTCGGAACTGGCGGAATGCGAGGCATTATGGGACTTGGCACCAACAGAATTAACAAATATACGTTGGGCAAAAACACACAAGGTTTAAGTAATTATCTAAATAAGTCGTTTCCTAACGAGACTGTAAAAGTAGCTATTGCCTACGATTGCAGACACAATAGCAAAACTTTTGGAAAAATGGTGGCAGATGTATTTTCTGCAAATGGTATACAAGTGTATTTATTTGAAGATCTTAGAGCTACACCAGAACTTTCTTTTGCTCTGAAACATTTAAACTGCCATTGCGGAATTGTATTGACCGCTTCACACAATCCACCAGAATATAATGGCTATAAAGTGTATTGGCAGGATGGTGGACAATTGGTACCACCTCAAGATTCTGCCGTAATTTCAGAAATAAATCAATTAGATTATTCTGAGATTAAATTTGTAGCAAACAAAGATTTAATTCAATATATAGGAAAAGATGTAGATGATGTATTTATTGACGCCTCAGTTAAAAACGGAAGCTTTAATACTTCTGCAGAGGCTAGACAAAACTTAAACATTGTCTTTACATCATTACATGGCACATCTATAACAGCAGTTCCTGAAACTTTAAAACGAGCAGGTTACACTAATGTAAATATTGTTGAAGAACAACGTGAGCCAAATGGAGATTTCCCAACAGTGGTATCACCAAACCCTGAAGAGCCAGAAGCACTTAAAATGGCTATGCAGCTCGCAGACAAGGTTGATGGAGATATTGTTATTGGTACAGATCCGGATTGTGATCGATTAGGTGTTGTAGTTAGAAATTTGGAAAATGAACTAGTGATTCTTAACGGCAACCAAGCCATGCTATTAATGACGGATTTTCTTTTAAAACAATGGAAAAATTCAGATAAAATAAATGGTAAACAATTTATTGCTTCTACTATTGTTTCTACACCAATGCTTTCTGTTTTGGCTGAAGCCTATACTGTAGAAAGCAAAATTGGATTAACCGGTTTTAAGTGGATCGCCAAAATGATAAAAGATTTCCCTGAACTCGATTTTATTGGAGGTGGTGAAGAAAGCTTTGGTTATATGGTTGGTGATTTTGTACGCGATAAAGATGCGGTCACCTCTACCCTTTTAGCTTGCGAAATTGCAGCACAAGCCAAAGCAAATGGAAAAACCATGTACCAAGAACTTATAGACTTGTATGTAGAACACGGTTTTTATAAAGAACGTCTTATCTCTTTAACTAAAAAAGGAATTGAAGGAGCACAAGAAATTAAACAAATGATGATTGATGCAAGAAATAATCCGTTGAAAGCAATTAATGGTGAGAAGGTAGTTTTAATTGAAGATTACCAATCAGCTATTTCTAAGAATCTTCAAACTAATGAAGAAACAACCATAGATATTCCAAAATCTAATGTGTTAATTTATTACACTGAAGATGGAAGTAAGATTGCGTTACGCCCTAGTGGAACTGAACCAAAAATTAAATTCTATATCAGTGTTAATAGCACATTAGACAATTCGTCAGCATTTAAACAAACGGAACACTTATTGGAAAATAGAATAGATGCTATACTCAAGGATATGAATTTGTAATTAATGGATTATATAAAAAAACTCATTCCTTTTGCTTTACCTTATAAGAGGTATGCTTATCTAAATATTTTCTTTAATATTTTATATGCTCTTTTTAGCACACTCTCATTTGTAGCTTTAATACCAGTGTTTAAGGTAATATTTAGTGATCAACGTGACGTAACAGCAAAGCCTCTATGGCAAGGTTGGCTCAAATTACAAAAGTATGGTGAAGATTATTTAAATTATTTTATAGTCGATAATATTGAAAAATATGGTGACTTTAAAGTGCTTATGATGATGGTTGGTGTTATAATCAGCATGTTTTTACTAAAAAACATTTCTAATTATTTAGCCATGTATTTCATCACATTTTTAAGAAATGGTGTTTTAAAAGACATAAGAAACAAACTCTACGATAAGATTGTAACATTACCACTTGCTTTTTATTCAGAAAAATCTAAAGGAGATACGATTTCTAGAGTAAGTGCAGATGTCAATGAAGTTAGAAATTCTTTCTTAGCTATTTTAGAAATGATAGTGAGAGAACCTTTAACGATTTTGTTTTCTATTATAACAATGCTTATTCTTAGCCCTAAACTCACGCTTTTTGTACTTATTTTTATTCCAATTTCAGGATTTATAATTTCAAGAATTGGAAAGTCTTTAAAAAAGGGTTCTCTAAAAGTTCAAAAAGAACAAGGTGTTTTCTTATCGGTTTTAGAAGAAACTATGTCTGGTCTTAGAATTATAAAAGCTTTTAACGTTGAAAAAATGTTTGCTAAAAAGTTTGAAGACAGTAATGATAGATACTACAAATATTCAAATAAGTTACTAAACAGACAGAACTTAGCTTCACCTTTAAGTGAGTTGTTAGGTATTGGTGTTATTGGTGTTTTGTTGGTTTATGGTGGTTACCTTGTTTTTGTAGATAAAACTATGGACGCGAGTTTCTTTGTTGGCTACATCACACTAGCTTATAATATTTTAACTCCTGCTAAAGCTATTGCTAAAGCTAGTTATAGTGTAAAACGTGGTGATGGTGCAGCAAATAGAATTTTAGAATTTATAGAAACAGAGAATGACATAAAGGAAATTAAAAATTCTATTGAAAAAGAAACCTTCGAAAATGAAGTTACCTTAGATAATGTTTCTTTTAAGTATGAAGATAATTACGTATTAAAAAACATCAGCTTAAAAATACCTAAAGGAAAGACCATAGCACTTGTAGGTCAATCTGGAAGTGGAAAAAGTACAATCGCCAACTTAGTTACTCGTTTTTACGATGTAAATGAAGGTAGTATAAGTATAGATGGAGATAATATAAAAGATCTTTCTAAAAAATCATTAAGAGGCTTTATGGGCTTAGTTAACCAAGACTCTATATTATTTAATGATACTGTCGCTAATAACTTAAGAGTAGGAAAAGAAGTTGCTACAGAAGAAGAAATTACCGAAGCTCTAAAAATTGCAAATGCATGGGAATTTGTAAAAGACCTACCTAACGGCATTGATACAAATATTGGTGATTCTGGTGGTAAGATTTCAGGTGGACAAAAACAACGCCTTAGCATAGCTAGAGCAGTTTTAAAAAATCCACCAATAATGATTTTAGATGAAGCGACCTCAGCGTTAGACACTGAAAGCGAACGTTTAGTACAAGACGCTTTAGAAAACATGATGAAAAACAGAACATCAATTGTTATTGCGCATCGACTCTCAACCATACAAAATGCAGATCTAATCGTAGTGATGCAAAAAGGTGAAATAGCAGAACAAGGCACGCACACAGAACTTATTGCCAAAAATGGTGTTTACAAAAAGCTTGTAGACATGCAAAGTTTCGAGTAGTGATTTGGGTATTTTAAGCTTTAAATAAGCTTTTACCGTTTCTAAATTATTGTTTTTTTTATTACACTAATGAAGCGTTATAGATTACTAAGGTTTTCATTAAAATCGTTACGTAACCCTAAAAAAAATCTTAAATAACAGACCATTAAAGTTCCCTTTAGAGATTTAGGGGAAAAGTAAAAAAGGACGAACCGTAAGGCGCATCCTTTTCATGTTGTTATCAGATTTGGGGAACTGATAACAGTAAATAGGTTAAGCAGTTTCAAACATAGACTATAAAATACTATAAAGCAAGGAAAAAGTGCTTTTTATCGTGTTTATATGCTTTTAAACGAATTATTAGAGTGTAACTAATTGATAATCTGTAATTGATAAATATAATTAATTACTGATTAAACTTTTAGTACATTAATAGGTCTAACTACCAAAGCAATTGACTTGACTGACGAACTAGAATTTATTCAACGTTTACAAAATAATGCGACCAGAGAAACTGCTTTTAGAGAACTACTGCAGCTCTATAAGGAACGTTTGTATTGGCATATCCGTAAAATTGTGATTTCTCACGACGATGCAGACGATGTATTGCAAAACACGTTCATAAAAGTATATAGAAGTATAGACAAGTTTAAAGGAGATAGTAAAATTTTCTCGTGGTTGTATCGCATTGCGACAAATGAATCTATTACGCATATCAACAAAAATGCAAAACGATTACAAATTACAAACGAAGAGCACAAAACTTATGCAATAAATAATCTAAAAGCCGACGTTTATTTTGAAGGTGATGACATTCAACTAAAACTTCAAGAAGCCATAGCAACTTTGCCAGAGAAGCAACAATTAGTTTTTAACATGAAGTATTTTGAAGATATAAAATATAAAGATATGTCAGAAATTTTAGACACCAGCGAAGGTGCACTAAAAGCTTCTTATCATATTGCTGTAAAAAAAATAGAAACCTTTTTAAAGTCAGATTAAACCCTTTTAGTAATTTAATGTCTAAGTATTAGAATTAATTAAGAGATTTACACTTTCGTGGAAACTAAAGATGAAAAAAGATAAATTACATAATATAAAATCTACTGGTTATAAAACACCAGACCATTACTTTGAATCTTTTGAAGACAAACTCTTTGAGCGTTTATTTGAGGAAGAATTGATAGATGGTGTTGAAAATACTGGTTACACAGTGCCTAAAGATTATTTTAAGACTGTAGAAAACGAGATCTTAAATAAAATTAATACGGAAGAAAAACCCGTCATTAACTTAAGATCTAGAACTACATTTTATTATTTTGCTGGTATTGCGGCGAGTTTTATTCTATTATTTGGTTTGTTTTTTAATAATAACAATTCGTTATCAGTAGATATGTTAAATACTGCTAGCATTGAAAGTTATTTACATCAAGAAGATTATAGTACTGATGAATTAGCTTCGCTATTTTTAAATAGTGGCATTTCTGAAAGTGATTTTATTGATATAAATATTTCTGAAGAAACCTTATATGAATACTTAGATAACACAGATACCGAAGACCTTATTTTTGAATAATTTAAATTATGAAAACTTTACACACACTCATCCTAACGCTATTTATTTCTGCAAGTGTATTTGCACAAAGACCAAATAGAGAAAAAATTAAAGCTCTAAAAATTGCACATATTACTGAACAATTAGATTTAAGTAAAAACGAAGCCCAAAAATTTTGGCCTATCTATAACGCTAATGAAGAAGCGGAAAATAAATTAAGAGAGCAATCTTCAATAATACGCAAGGATAAAAAACCAGATGAGCTTACTGAAGGTGAAGCAAAATCCATTTTGCTTAATATGGAAAAAATTGAAAAGCAAAAAACAGAATTGCATTCTAAAATGCTGAATGAATTATTAGAAATTCTTCCAGCGAAAAAAATTTTAAAATTTTATAGAGCTGAACGTTCATTTAGACAAAAAATGTTTGAAGAATATAAAAAACGTCAGTCTAGAGAAAAGCGCAATAAAGACTAAGATTCAGAAAGAGGAAACCTAAAAGTTTCCTTTTTTAGTTTCTAAATATTAACTTACTTATACGACCATTGCCAGCTGCATATGCAACGGAATCATTTAAAAATCGAAGCGTATAAAAACCTTCATCACTCAAATGCTTCCAAGAATCTCCAGAATCATTGCTATAATCTATTCCTTTAAAACCAATAGCTACTAATTCTCTTCCGTTGCGATTTGGAATGTACTGTACACAACTTCTGTAACCTGGTCCTTTACCATTAGCAACCACTTGCCAAGTTTTACCACCATCGCTAGTTCTAATTTTATTATTTAAAGTGTCATTTGGTTTTGTGTAATCTCCACCAATGGCAAGGCCATTTTTTTGATCATAAAAATCTATAGAATACATGCCTGTGGTTTCCGATCCTTGTATAATTGGTGTATCGTAAACTTCCCAAGTGTTTCCTTTATCTGGTGAGTACATAATTCTACTGGCTTTTCCACCTGTTGCCACCCAAGTGTGGTCTCCAATTATAGCAATATTTGTATCACTAGCTGCAAATGCTGCTTCACCTTCTTTGGCTTTTGGTAAATCATCGCAAGATAATTTTGACCAAGTGTCTCCTCCATCTCTTGTAATGATAATACTCATGCAGTCATCTGTTGGGTCACCGATGGCTATACCTTCTTGGTCGTTCCAGAAATCTATTGAGTCGTAGAAGACTTTTTCGTTAACCTCCTCATATACTAATTTAGGTTTGTTAGATTTTCTGTAAAGCTTATAAAGTCTGGCTGGATTAGAAATAGAAATGGCAAATAAGTGTCCCTCCAATTCTTTTATCGCTCTAAAATGCAGTGGCTTGTCATCATAGGTGATCACATTCCTATAATGTTCTTTGCTTTCTTTTGCCGAAAATTCATTCAAATTAATTTTAAACTGACCATCTAAGGCTTGCTTACCAAAGTGATCTGCACTTCCATAAAAAATATACTCTTCATTAAATTCTAATGCTCTTATACTAAATAAAGAATCTTCAGCAATTGGTTCAATAATTACTTTAGTAACGACTGCTGGTCTTTTATAATCGTCTTTACAAGAACTCAAACCAATCAACAGTAAACAAACAATAAAAATCCGCATAGTTTCAATTTTTCCTAAAAATAAACAAGCCAAACGAATAAACATATAAACTTCTAAACAAATAAACTTTAAAATGTACCTTTGCACGTTCTTTTTTGCAAAACTATTAAACTGCATACTAAGGACTGAAAACTGAAGACTGATTATGCGACTACACAGAAACTTATGCTTTGCAGTAATTGACGGATTACACCTTATTTTTAATGAAGGTGAATATGCAGATAAAGTAATTCAACAATTGCTAAAACGCGATAAACGTTGGGGAAGCAGAGATAGAGGTTTTGTAGCAGAAACCGTTTATACTATTGTGCGCTATCAGAGACTATATGCAGAAATTGCGGATGTAAAAGCACCTTACCATAGAGATAACTTGTGGAGGCTGTTTGCCGTTTGGGCAACATTAAAAGGCATAAAATTACCAGACTGGAAATATTTTACGGACACACCATCGCGCAAAATTAAAGGCCGTTTCGATGAGCTTTCTAAAATTAGAAAATTCAGAGAATCAATTCCCGATTGGATGGACGAATTAGGTGTTAAAGAATTAGGAGAAGCAGAATGGACTAAGGAAATTGCTAAGCAAAACGAGCAAGCTGATGTTGTACTAAGAGTCAATACTTTAAAAACAAACAAAAAAGACTTACAGCTTAAATTACAATCTGAAGATATTGAAACAGAATTTTTACCAGAGCATCCTTCAGCATTAAAGTTAGTGGAGCGCGCAAACGTTTTTAAAACTGAAGCTTTTAAAAACGGTTGGTTCGAGGTACAAGATGCATCATCCCAATTAGTAGCTGCCTATTTAGATGTACAACCAGGTATGAAAGTTGTTGATGTGTGCGCAGGTGCAGGTGGTAAAACTTTGCATTTAGCATCTTTAATGGAAAACAAAGGTCAGGTGATAGCTATGGATATTTACGAAAGTAAATTGAAAAAACTTAAAATAAGAGCACGCAGAAATGGTGTTCATAATATTGAGATGAAGGTTATAGATTCTACCAAACCCATAAAGAAATTACATGGTAAAGCAGACCGCTTATTAATAGATGCTCCATGTTCTGGACTCGGTGTTTTAAGACGAAATCCGGATGCAAAATGGAAATTACAACCAGAATTTATAGAACGTATAAAGCAAACACAAATAGAGGTTTTAGAGCAGTATTCTAAAATGCTAAAGTCTGGTGGAAAAATGGTATATGCAACATGCTCGGTTTTACCTTCTGAAAATCAAAAACAAGTAGAAAAATTCTTAACTTCGGAAACTGGAAAAGAATTTACCTTTATAAAAGACAAAAAAGTATTAGCCTATAAATCTGGTTTCGACGGATTCTATATGGCACTTTTAGAAAAAAAATAACCCAGATTTTAAATATTTTTTTATGAAACAATTTTATTCAATATTATTTTTGTTGTTAGCGCTTTCGAGCTATTCTCAGCAAGCATATTATTCAAATGGTCAGAATGATATAGACTTTACACTTACAAGTCAAGACATGTACAATGCGCTACAAACAAAGATTAGTAATAACTTTAATATGAGTTATACCTATGGAGATATTAGAGACGATTTTAAAATCATGGATTTAGATCCCACAAATTCTAACAATGTACTTTTGCTTTATGGTAGTGTAGAAAATGTAAATTGCGCATCTTCAACCGATAGACGCATTAGAGATAAAGATGATTTTGGAGGTAGTAATTGCGATTATAATAGAGAACATATTTTTGCAAGATCAAATGCAAATCCAGGAATGGGTTCTACTGGTAATTCATTTACAGGTATTGTCGCTGACCCTCACAACTTAAGGCCTACAGATGTTCAACGAAATGGAAATAGAGGTAGCAAAAAATTTGGAGCTGGTTCTGGTACTTCGGGAGATGTAGGAAGTGGAAATTGGTATCCTGGTGATGAATGGAAAGGTGACGTTGCTCGTGCAATGATGTACATGTACGTAAGATATGGTGACAGATGTTTACCTACTTTAAATGGTTCTGGTGCAACTGAACCTTTTACAGACATGTTAATTATTTACTTAGAATGGAATGCAGATGATCCAGTTTCAGATGTAGAAAATAATAGAAATAATCATCTAGAAAGTGTTTATGGCAATCGTAATCCTTTCGTTGATAATCCATATTTAGCTAAAACAATTTGGGGCGGAAATGCAGAACCAAATGATACTTGGGGAATATTAAGTACCATCGAGTTTGAACTTGAATCAACTTTTACCTTATCACCAAACCCAGCGAAAGATTATGTAAATATTTCTATATCTAATAACCTTGAAACTAGAATTGAGATCTACGATGTGTTAGGTAAGCGTGTTTTTATTAGAAAAATTAATACGTCTATGGATATAGATTTAAGTTCATTAAAAACAGGATTGTATATCTTTAAGTTTATTCAAAAAGATAATACAGAGATAAAACGACTTATAGTGCAATAATACAAAAAAAAGCAACTCAATTGAGTTGCTTTTTTTGTTTAAAACCTGTTGAATACTTATATATATGCCATTCATATTTTAGCAAGTATATCACAAAATGAATTAACTTTACAGTTTATTTTTCACGTTAAAATATCTTATATAAATGATTCATTTCTTCGGAAACCAAAACAGCAAAGTTTTTGCCGTTCAAGCCACAAAAGAATTATCAATAGAAACCATTTCAAAATTGACTTGGTTATTTGGCAACCAACCCAGAATAGAACAATCCGCTGTGGCGGATTTTTTTATTGGACCAAGATCAGCTATGGTAACTCCTTGGAGTACAAATGCAGTTGAGATTACCCAAAATATGGGAGTATCTGATATCATTAGAATTGAAGAGTTTACAAAATGTGAAGGTGACTTTGAAGCTTACGACCCAATGATTTCTGAGAAGTTTTTGAGTTTGACTCAAGATATTTTTAAAATAGACATTAAACCTGAAGCAATTTTAAACATCGAAGATATTGCAGCCTACAATAAACAAGAAGGCTTATCACTAAGTAATGAAGAAGTTGAATATTTAGAACGTATTTCTAAAAAAATAAATCGCCCATTAACCGACTCCGAAGTATTTGGGTTTTCACAAGTCAACTCAGAACATTGTCGTCATAAAATTTTCAACGGCACATTTATTATTGATGGAAAAGAAAAGGACATGTCGCTTTTTAAATTGATAAAAGAGACTTCAAAGAAAAATCCAAACACTATTGTGTCAGCTTATAAAGACAATGTTGCCTTTATAAAAGGCCCAAAAGTGGAGCAATTTGCCCCAACGCGTGCCGATATTCCAGATTATTATATAACTCAAGATTTTGAATCGGTTATTTCTTTAAAAGCCGAAACACACAATTTCCCAACAACAGTAGAGCCCTTTAATGGTGCAGCAACAGGTTCTGGTGGAGAAATAAGAGATAGACTGGCTGGTGGAAAAGGGTCCTTACCCTTAGCTGGTACTGCCGTTTATATGACATCATATTCTCGACTGAATGATGAGCGCACATGGGAAAAAGCATTCCAAGAACGCAAATGGTTGTACCAAAAACCAATGGATATTTTAATTAAAGCCAGTAATGGAGCATCAGACTTTGGTAATAAATTTGGTCAACCATTAATCTGTGGTTCAGTATTAACTTTTGAGCATAAAGACCTAAACGGCAAACTTGGTTATGATAAAGTGATTATGCAAGCAGGAGGTATTGGTTACGGAAAAGCTGATCAAGCTATAAAAGATATTCCTGAAAAAGGAGATAAGATTGTCATTCTTGGTGGTGATAATTACAGAATTGGTATGGGAGGTGCTGCCGTTTCTTCGGCTGATACAGGTGCTTTTGCTTCTGGTATAGAATTAAATGCTGTGCAACGCTCAAACCCTGAAATGCAAAAACGTGCTGCAAATGCGGTGAGAGGGATGGTAGAAAGTGAAGAAAATTTTATTATTTCTATTCACGATCATGGCGCTGGTGGACACTTAAATTGTCTGTCAGAATTAGTTGAAGATACAGGTGGTCACATTGATTTAGATAAACTCCCAGTTGGTGACCCAACCCTTTCTTCAAAAGAAATTATTGGCAACGAATCTCAAGAACGTATGGGATTAATTATTGCAGATAAACATTTAAAAACCTTGCATAAAATTGCAGATAGAGAACGTTCTCCAATTTATGATGTTGGCGAGGTAACAGGTAAACATCGATTTACTTTTGAATCTAAAACTAATGGTGCTAAACCAATGGATTTGGCTCTAGAAGATATGTTTGGCAGTTCACCAAAAACTATAATGAATGACAACACTGTAGAAAAACAGTATTCTGGTATTTCGTATAACACTAATAACTTCTATGCTTATTTGGACCAAGTATTACAACTAGAAGCTGTGGCCTGTAAAGATTGGCTAACTAATAAAGTAGATCGTTGTGTTGGTGGCAAAGTTGCTAAGCAACAATGTGTTGGTCCTTTGCAACTACCCTTAAATAATGTTGGTGTTATGGCACTCGATTTTAAAGGCAAGGAGGGAATTGCGACGAGCATTGGCCACTCACCTATTTCGGGATTAATAAACCCTATCGCTGGCAGTCGTAATTCAATCACAGAAGCGTTGACAAATATTATTTGGGCACCACTTAAAGATGGCTTAAAAAGTGTGTCATTGTCTGCTAATTGGATGTGGCCTTGCAAAAATGAAGGTGAAGATGCACGTTTATATGAGGCTGTTAAAGCGATTTCAGAATTTTCAATAGATTTAGGTATTAATGTACCAACAGGAAAAGATTCGCTATCGATGAAGCAAAAATATCCTGATGGTGATGTTATTTCGCCAGGAACAGTGATTATTTCTGCCGCTGCAAATTGTAATGACATTACTAATGTTATTGAACCCGTATTTCAGAAAAATAAAGGATCTATTTATTATATTAATATCTCTCAAGATTCTTATGAATTGGGTGGAAGTTCATTTGCGCAGATTAATAATAAAATTGGGAATACAACACCTAATGTACAAAGTACAACTTATGTGAAAACGGTATTCAATACCATTCAAAAATTAATTAAGGACAAACACATTGTTGCAGGTCATGATGTGGCTTCGGGTGGATTAATTACAACCTTATTAGAATTATGTTTCGCTGACACCAATCTTGGTGCTCAGTTAGATATCTCAACTATTGGCGAAAAAGATGCGTTCAAAGTATTGTTTGCAGAAAATGCTGGGATTGTTTTTCAGTCTAAAGATGATTCAATTGAAATTGAATTATCTAAAGCTAATATCGAATTTCATAAAATAGGAAAAGTTATAGAAAGTGATGTTTTAGACATCAAAAATGACAATCAAAAATATTCTATGACGGTCTCGAAACTAAGAGATATGTGGTACAAAACCTCACTTCTACTCGATCGTAAGCAAACTGCAAATGGCTTGGCACATGCACGATTTGATAATTACAAAAATCAACCTTTAGAGTATACTTTTCCAAAACATTTCAATGGAAAGCTACCTAAAACAACTAATCAACCACGCCCAAAAGCTGCAATTCTACGCGAAAAAGGTAGTAATTCAGAACGCGAAATGGCAAATGCCATGTATTTAGCAGGTTTTGATGTAAAAGATGTCCATATGACGGATTTAATTTCAGGCAGAGAAACCTTAGAAGATATTCAATTTTTAGGAGCCGTAGGTGGCTTTAGCAACTCAGATGTTTTAGGCTCTGCAAAAGGTTGGGCTGGTGCAATAAAGTATAACGAGAAAGCTAATAAGGTTATTAAAAATTTCTTTGAAAGAGAAGATACCTTATCAGTTGGTATATGTAATGGTTGCCAACTTTGGATGGAATTAGATCTTATCAATCCAGATCATGAAGAGCACGGAAAAATGATTCATAACGATTCTCAAAAACATGAGAGTGCATTTACATCTGTAAAAATTCAAACGAATAATTCTGTGATGCTTTCTAGTTTAGAAGATAGCACTTTAGGTGTTTGGATTTCTCATGGTGAAGGAAAATTTAAGTTACCTTATGCAGAAGACAAATACAATATTGTTGCTAAATATAGCTATGAGAATTATCCTGCGAATCCTAATGGTTCAGATTTTACTACGGCAATGCTCTGTGATAACACTGGTCGTCATTTAGTAACTATGCCACATATTGAGCGTTCTACATTTCAATGGAATTGGGCTAATTATCCTGAAGGTAGAAATGATGAAGTATCACCTTGGTTAGAAGCTTTTATTAATGCCAGGTTGTGGATTGAACAGAAATAACCAAATAAGAGTTGTTACCAATTCATAATATTCGATTTTTTAGCACTAATTTTATTATTTTCGTAATATCCTTTTAACTTTTTTGCTAAATTGAATATGACAGACGTTACTCGCCTTTTTGATTTTCCGTACTACCAATTAGAAAACAAACCAAATTCTAGCGCCTTAGTCACAAAATACAATGGGAAATGGACTCCAATGTCTACAAAAGAGTACATCGATAAAGCAAATATGGTAAGTAGAGCGCTTTTAAGGTTGGGTGTTAAAAAGCATGATAAAATAGCCGTAATATCTTCTACCAACAGAACAGAATGGAATATTATGGATATTGGAATTCTACAAACGGGTGCCCAAAATGTCCCAATATATCCTACAATATGTGCAGAAGATTATGAGTATGTATTAAATCACAGCGAATCTATCTATTGCTTTGTATCTGATGAAGAAGTTCTAGAAAAAGTTAGAAAAGTACAAGCCAATACAAGTATAATTGAGGTCTATTCTTTTAATCAGATAGAAGGATGTAAACATTACTCAGAATTATTTGAACTCGGCAAAGATGAAAGTAACCAACCTGAGGTTGAAACGTGTAAAAAAGCGGTATTACCATCAGATTTAGCTACTATAATTTATACTTCTGGTACCACAGGTAAACCTAAAGGTGTAATGTTATCTCATAATAATATTACGAGTAATGCTTTAGATAGTTCTCCTAGATTACCTCTTAAAGATGGTGACACTAGAATTTTGAGTTTTTTACCAATTTGTCACATTTTTGAACGCGTTTTAATCTATGTATATCAATATGCAGGCCTATCTATTTATTTTGCTGAAGGCATTGATAAAATTGGAGATAATGCAAAAGAGATAAAACCAAATTTAATGAGTGTTGTACCTCGGCTACTCGAAAAAGTTTTCGATAAAATAATGCTCAAAGGAGAAGACTTAACTGGTCTTAAAAAATCACTTTTCTTTTGGGCTGTTAGGCTTGGTGAAAAATGGGAACCTTACGGAGCTAATGGAGCTTGGTACGAGTTTCAGCTCAAAATAGCTAACAAACTTATTTTTAGTAAATGGAGAGAAGCGCTTGGTGGTGAGTTAACTACTATGGTATCTGGTAGTGCTGCACTACAACCAAGATTAGCCCGCGTTTTTGGAGCTGCAAAAATGCAAGTTATGGAAGGTTATGGCCTAACTGAAACGTCTCCCGTTGTGACCGTTGGAATGTACAAATCCAAACATTATAAAGTTGGTACTGTAGGTAAAGCCATAGATAATGTAGAAATTAAGATTGCTGAAGACGGAGAACTTCTAATCAAAGGTCCAAACGTAATGATGGGCTATTATAAAGATCCAGAAAAAACCGCTGAAGTCATGTCTGGTGATTACTTCCATACAGGTGATAAAGGCGAGGTTGACAGCGATGGCTTTTTAAAAATCACAGGTCGTACTAAGGAGATGTTTAAAACCTCTGGAGGAAAATATGTGATTCCACCTTTGTTAGAAAACGACATGAAACAATCCCTTTTTATTGAGCAAATAATGGTGGTTGGTGAAGGTGAAAAAATGCCTGCAGCCATAATACAACCAAATTTTGAATATATAATTGACTGGATTAAAGACAATAACCACAATATTGGTACTTCTGAAGGTGAAATAGCTACTTCACAAATCATTATAGATCGCATACAAGAAGACATCACTAAATACAATCAACACTTTGGTAAATGGGAACAAATAAAACGATTTGAACTCACACCAGAAGCATGGACCATAGATGATGGACACCTCACACCTACTATGAAAATGAAGCGCTCTGTTATTCTTAAGAAGTATGAAGTGCTTTATGAGAAAATTTATAGGTCTTAGACCTGTTTCCTATTTTATCACTACTCTAAAATACTATGCGTGCATAATTTTATTCATTTATTATGCGTGCATAGTATTTTTTAGTATCTTTGATTTCCAATTTCGAAGAAATGAAAGACAAAACCATAGATTATATTCTGAGAACCACTTGGTTGGCTGTCAATAAAATGTATAATGAAGAAGCTGCTCAATTTGGTACAACCATGGCAACTGGTTTTGCATTGCTAAGTATTGATCCAGAAAACGGTACACCTTCTACGTCTCTTGGTCCTAAAATGGGTATGGAAGCTACGAGTCTTTCTAGAACTCTAAAAACAATGGAAGAAAAAGGGTTAATTGAAAGAAAACCAAATCCAGACGATGGACGTGGTGTCTTAATTTTTTTAACCGAATTTGGAAGAGAAAAAAGAGCCTATTCAAAAGAAAAAGTATTGACTTTTAACGAAACTATAAAAGCCAATGTATCTGAAGCAGAATTAACTAGTTTTCAAAAAGTAACTGAAGTTATTAATAATATGATTTCAAATAAACAGATATACATCCAAAAAGAACACATTACAAAATAAAATGAGTAGACGTAGAATAAAAAAAATAGCCATTATTGGTTCCGGAATTATGGGAAGCGGCATTGCTTGCCACTTCGCCAATATTGGAGTCGATGTTTTATTATTAGATATCGTACCAAGAGAACTTAACGACAAAGAAAATGCCAAAGGCTTAACATTAGAAGACAAGGTTGTTAGAAATCGTTTAGTTAATGATGCTTTAACCGCCTCAATTAAATCGAAGCCTGCACCACTCTATCACAATTCTTTTGCAAATAGAATTACAACTGGTAACTTAGACGATGATATCGCTAAAGTAAAAGATGTGGATTGGATAATGGAAGTCGTTGTAGAGCGTTTAGATATTAAACAACAAGTTTTTGAAAAACTTGAAAAGCACAGAACTCTAGGGACTTTAATCACTTCGAACACCTCTGGTATTCCTATTAAATTTATGAGCGAAGGTCGCAGTGAGGATTTTCAGAAACATTTCTGCGGAACGCATTTCTTTAATCCTGCGCGTTACTTAAAATTATTTGAAATTATTCCAGGACCAAAAACAGATGTTTCAGTTTTAGAATTCTTAAATGACTATGGTGAGAAATTCTTAGGAAAAACATCAGTGATTGCTAAAGACACACCTGCATTTATTGGAAACCGCATCGGAATTTTTTCAATCATGAGTTTATTTCATACGGTTAAGGATTTAGATTTAACTATTGAAGAGGTTGATAAATTATCAGGTCCAGTAATTGGTCGTCCAAAATCAGCAACCTTCAGAACTGTAGATGTGGTAGGTTTAGATACTTTAGTTCACGTTGCAAACGGAATTAGAGAAAACTGTCCTAAAGATGAGCGCTTAGAATTATTCCAATTACCAGATTTCATCAACACCATGATGGAAAACAAATGGTTAGGAAGTAAGACAGGTCAAGGGTTCTACAAGAAAACCGTTTCTGCAGATGGTAAAAAAGAAATTTTATCACTAGACTTAAATACATTAGAATATCGCTCTGCAAAACGTGCAAAATTTGCAACCTTAGAATTAACTAAAACCGTCGATAAGGTTGTAGATCGTTTTAAAATATTGGTTAAAGGAAAGGATAAAGCTGGTGAATTCTATCGTAAGAGTTTTGCGGCATTATTCGCTTATGTTTCAAACCGTATTCCAGAAATTACAGATGATCTTTATAAGATTGATGATGCTATGAAAGCAGGGTTTGGATGGGAACATGGTCCTTTTCAAATTTGGGATGCTATTGGAGTTGAAAAGGGAATTGAAATGATGAAAGCTGAAGGTTTAGAACCTAATGCTTGGGTAAATGACATGCTATCTTCAGGAAGCAAATCATTTTATACAGTTAAAGATGGAGCGACTTATGCCTACGACATTCCGAAGAAAACGCAAGAAAAAATCCCTGGTCAGGATAGCTTTATCATATTAGATAATATTAGAAAAACATCTGAAGTATTCAAAAACTCAGGCGTTGTCGTTGAAGATTTAGGCGATGGAATACTTAATGTAGAATTCCAATCTAAGATGAATACCATTGGAGGCGACGTTCTTGCAGGATTAAATAAAGCCATTGATATTGCCGAAAAAGAGTTTGCAGGATTAGTTGTTGGAAACCAAGCTGCAAACTTCTCTGTTGGAGCCAATATAGGTATGATTTTTATGATGGCTGCTGAGCAAGAATACGATGAATTAAATTCGGCTATCAAATATTTCCAAGATAGTATGATGCGGATGCGCTACTCTGCAATTCCGACGGTTGCTGCGCCTCACGGAATGGCTCTTGGTGGTGGTTGTGAATTATCAATGCACGCAGATAAGGTTGTTGCAGCAGCAGAAACTTACATAGGACTCGTTGAGTTTGGTGTTGGAGTTATTCCTGGTGGTGGAGGTTCTAAAGAAATGGCTTTAAGAGCATCAGATACTTTCAGAAAAGGTGACGTACAACTAAATACACTTCAAGATTATTTCTTAACTATAGGAATGGCTAAAGTGGCTACTTCTGCTTATGAAGCTTTCGACTTAGGAATTCTTCAAAAAGGAAAAGATATTGTTGTTGTTAATAAAGATCGCCAGATAGCAGTTGCTAAACAACATGCTAAATTAATGGCAGATATGGGTTATACACAACCTGTAAAACGAACCGATGTAAAAGTTCTTGGAAAACAAGCTTTAGGTATGTTTTTGGTTGGAACAGATTCTATGAAAGACTCTAAATACATTAGTGAACACGATATGAAAATTGCTAATAAATTAGCTTATGTAATGGCTGGCGGAGATTTATCTGAACCCACTTTAGTAAGTGAGCAATATTTATTGGACCTAGAGCGTGAAGCTTTCTTAAGTCTATGTACAGAGCGTAAAACGCTAGAAAGAATTCAGCATATGTTAACCAAAGGGAAACCTCTAAGAAATTAGATAATAGACAACTAGAATCTAGAAAATAGATAATGGCACGACATAATTTTAAAAAATTAAAAGTTTGGCAAGATGGGATTTCTCTTGTTAGAGATAACTATAAATTAACTCGAACTTTTCCTGACTTTGAAAGATTTAATCTCATTAGTCAAATGAATAGATGTGCTGTTTCTATTCCTTCAAATATTTCTGAAGGTTCGAATAAAAGTACAAATAGACACTTCAAAAAATATTTAGAGAATAGCCTAGGTTCAGCTTTCGAATGGGAAACACAATTGATTGTCTCGTTTAATGAAGGTTACTTGGATAAAAATAAATTGGAAGAATTAGAAAATAAAATATTACAAATTCAAAAAATGTTAGGAAAGTTTGTTGATAACCTTGGTGATTAGTCTATTTTCTAGTCGTCTAGATTCTAGACTCTCTTTTCAAATTAATAAATAAAATTATGAGCAAACAAGCTTACATCGTAAAAGCATACAGAACCGCAGTGGGCAAAGCACCAAAAGGCGTGTTCCGTTTTAAAAGAACAGATGAATTGGCAGCAGAAACCATCAAGTATATGATGAAAGAATTGCCAGGTCTAGACCCGAAACGTATTGACGATGTTATCGTTGGAAACGCAATGCCTGAAGGTTCTCAAGGACTTAATATGGCACGTTTAATTTCTTTAATGGGATTAGAGGTCATTGATGTTCCTGGAGTAACTGTTAATCGTTTTTGTTCATCTGGAGTAGAAACGATTGGTATGGCAACAGCAAAAATACAAGCCGGAATGGCAGATTGTATTATTGCAGGTGGCGCAGAAAGCATGAGTAGCGTACCAATGACAGGTTTTAAACCAGAATTGAATTATGACGCTATTGTAAAAGCTGGTCATGAAGACTATTATTGGGGAATGGGAAATACTGCAGAAGCAGTTGCCAATCAATTTAATGTGTCTCGTGAAGATCAAGATGAATTTGCTTACAATTCACATATGAAAGCTCTAAAGGCATTAGCTGAAGATCGTTTTCAAGATCAAATTGTACCAATAGAAGTTGAACAAACATATATTGATACTAACGGAAAAAAAGCAACAAAGACCTATACTGTAACTAAAGATGAAGGCCCAAGAAAAGGAACAAATAAAGCCGCTTTAGCTAAACTAAGAGCTGTATTTGCTCAAGGAGGAAGTGTTACTGCTGGAAACTCGTCGCAAATGAGTGATGGAGCAGCATTTGTTATGGTAATGAGTGAAGATATGGTTAAAGAATTAAATCTTGAGCCAATAGCACGTATGGTAAATTATGCAGCAGCTGGTGTTGAGCCACGGATTATGGGAATTGGTCCAGTAAAAGCCATTCCGAAAGCACTCAAACAAGCAGGTTTAAAACAAGATGACTTATCGCTTATAGAATTAAATGAAGCCTTTGCATCACAATCTTTAGCAGTTATAAGAGAATTAGATTTAAATCCAGATATCATTAACGTTAATGGTGGTGCAATAGCATTAGGACATCCATTAGGTTGTACTGGTGCAAAATTATCAGTACAGTTATTTGATGAAATGCGTAAGCAAAATATGCAAGGCAAATATGGTGCAGTAACGATGTGTGTTGGAACTGGGCAAGGGGCTTGCGGAGTGTTTGAGTTTCTTTCGTAAAAAGAGAATAAAGAAGATAGAAAATAGAGAAAAGACGATGTGTGCTAAACAAAGACATAATTTCAAAAATTTAAAAATTTGGAAGCTTGGATTAGAGATTACAAATGATATTTCTGATTTGTTATTAGATTTCCCAAAGCACGAAAGATTTGACTTAAGTTCTCAAATTAGTAGATGTTCTGTTTCAATGCCAAGCAATATTGCTGAAGGATCTACAAGAACAGATAAATCATTTAGACATTTTTTGGATATTTCTTTGGGCTCTTCTTTTGAATTAGGAACTCAATTATTAGTTGCTAAACATAGAAATTATATAAACAAAAACAATTTAAAAATACTAGAAGAAAAAATAGAAGAATTCCAGAGAATGACAATGGGATTTCAAAATAGTCTCAATTAAGGTCTATTTTCTATTTTCTATCTTCTTTAATCTTAATTAAAAAATGGAAACAACAGAAAAAAATATCCTTCGAGGAGGTCAATTCCTAGTGAAAGAAACAAAATGCGAAGACGTTTTTACTCCTGAAGATTTTTCAGAAGAGCAAACAATGATGAAAGAATCCGTAATGGAATTCAACGAACGAGAAATCATTGCACACAAACCACGATTTGAAGCTAAAGATTATGCTTTAACTGAAGAGGTGATGCGCAAAGCTGGTGAAATGGGCTTTTTAGGTGTATCTGTGCCTGAGGCTTATGATGGATTGGGAATGGGCTTTGTTTCAACGTGTTTGACTTGCGATTATATTTCTTCTGGAACAGGATCCTTTAGCACAGCATTTGGTGCGCATACAGGAATTGGAACCATGCCAATTACACTATACGGAACAGAAGAGCAAAAGAAAAAATACGTACCTAAATTAGCTACGGGAGAATGGTTTGGCGCCTACTGTCTAACAGAACCAGGAGCAGGATCTGACGCTAACTCTGGTAAGACTACAGCAAAACTTTCTGCAGATGGAAAGTCTTATAAAATTAACGGTCAGAAAATGTGGATTTCAAATGCAGGTTTCTGTAGCTTAATGATTGTTTTTGCACGAATTGAAGACGATAAAAACATTACTGGTTTTATTGTTGAATATGATAAGGCAAATCCTAACGGAATTGTTTTAGGCGAAGAAGAGCATAAATTAGGTATTCGTGCAAGTTCTACACGTCAAGTATTTTTTAACGATACCGTTGTACCAGTTGAAAACATGCTAGCTGCTCGTGGCGAAGGTTTTAAAATCGCCATGAATGCACTTAATGTTGGTCGTATTAAATTGGCTGCAGCTTGTTTAGATTCTCAAAGACGTATTTTAACCACTGCTGTTAAATATGCTAATGAGCGTAAACAATTTAAAACACGTATTTCAGATTTTGGTGCTATTAAAACTAAATTAGCTGAAATGGCATCTAGTGCTTATGCTGGTGAATCTGCAACATACAGAGCAGCAAAAAATATTGAAGATAGAATCGCTTTACGTGTTGCTGCTGGTAACACACATCAGGAAGCAGAACTTAAGGGTGTTGAAGAATATGCTATAGAATGTTCTATACTAAAAGTAGCTGTGTCGGAAGATGTACAAAATTGTGCAGATGAAGGGATTCAAATTTTTGGAGGCATGGGATTCTCTGAGGAAACTCCTATGGAAGCTGCATGGAGAGATGCTCGTATTGCTCGTATTTATGAAGGAACTAATGAGATCAATAGAATGTTAACTGTTGGTATGTTGGTAAAGAAAGCTATGAAAGGTCATGTTGATTTGTTAGGACCTGCAAAAGCTGTACAAGATGAATTAATGGGTATTCCATCTTTTGACACTCCAGATTATTCTGAATTATTTTCAGAAGAAAAAGAAATGATAAAAAAGTTGAAAAAAACCTTTTTAATGGTTGCTGGTGGAGCAGTTCAAAAATATGGACAGAATCTTGAAGACCACCAACAATTACTGATTGCTGCAGCAGATATTTTAATTGAAATATATATGGCAGAATCCGCAATCTTAAGAACAGAAAAAAATGTAAAGCGTACTAGCGAAAAAGAGCAATCAGCTCAAATTGCTATGGCAAAGTTATATTTGTATCATGCTATTGATATTGTTGAAGAAAAAGGAAAAGAAAGTATAATTTCTTTTGCTGAAGGAGACGAGCAACGAATGCTACTCATGGGTCTTAAACGTTTTACAAAATATGCAAACTATCCTGATATTGTAGATTTACGTATTGAAATTGCAGAGAAAGTAAAGGCTGAGAATAAGTATTGCTTTTAATTATGTTTAAGTAAAAAAGTAAGAAGCCAATTCAACCAACTAAAAATCGGAATTGAATTGGCTTTATTATTAATTAAGAAGTCTCAATACATCTTAATTGAGTCTTTTTATTAACTAACTAAAATTTAAATTTATTTCACAATTATCTTTTTTATAATTGCTACATTATCTTCAGTATTGAGTTTAGCAATGTAAACTCCTGTGCTTAAATTTTTCATTTCATATTCACTATAAGATGTATCCCATAACTTATGGTTTGTATAAACGGACTGACCATCAATATTAAATGCTTCAATACTTTTCAGTTTAATACTATTAGGATTTAAAATCACAATTTTCTCTCTACTACTAGCATAATAAAGGTTAAGTTGATTTAATTCATTATCAATAGTACTTAAAGTATTTGGTGTAGTGAATACAACTTCAAAACGATTTAAATGTTCACCAGCTGGTAATACTACACTATAGTCACTTTCTCTTAAATTATGATATATATCTAATTCAATATCGTGTAGCAAAATTTGTAATTCATTTGGTATATTTTCTAAGGCATCTATGGTAATAGAATTATTTCCTTCGACATTAGTACTAATACCTAATGGTAATACTGTATTGTTTTCATCAATTTCATTTATACCTTGAATAACGTATTTATTATTATTTATCATCCAATATATATCATCCATCTGGGTTTCGTTTAATTTACCATCAAATCCCCAATCATAATCCATAGTTGCGCTTCCGTCTACAGCTACTAATATTTGTCTATGTAAGCTGTTAGTTGAATTAAATCCTAAGCGAATTTTCATTCTATCATCAATATCTGTGTCATTTTGGTCTGAATTATCACCAGTTCTATTCGCTGAATCATTAGTTTCACGCATAAATACGGAAGAGCTATTACCTTCTTTAACAAATACACGTTGACCGTTGTTAAACCTTATCTCTCCACTATTTTCACCAACAACAAAGAATCCTTGACCGACTGGTATATAACGTCCTGGTAATTTTGTACCAACTAGTGATGTCTGATCAACATCAGGGTCCGCTGAAGCTAAAGAAGCTGCTGGTACTCCGCCTGATAAATTATATGTTGCATAACCTCCTTGATATTCTGCTAATATATGAGAACCTCCTCCCCAATGTTCCCAGAAGTAAAGTGTACCTGTTGTATTGCCAATACCATCTATTGTAGGTGCATTATCTAAAATAAACTGTCTAGCATCTATTGCTGATGCATAAGGATTACCAACTAAATAATCATTATTTGAGTCTAATTCTAAACTAATATTACCATTGTTTGGTTTTCCTTTAAAAACGTAATTTTGTTCTTGTGAAACACTTCCGTTGGTATTAGAAACACCTTTCATTGTATAACCTTCACCTGGCAATATATCACCTGTATGTCTTATATGTTGCCATGCTGAATAATCATCATCTGGCAGATTTGCGAATTTCCATATCCAATAACTTGCAATAGAAATATGAGATCCAGAAATTGCACCATCATAACCATTTACAAAGCTTATTGAAGTTGGCAGTGCTGAGTTAGTTCCGTTATACATTACGTTTGGTAATTTGTATTTAAAACTTGTATTGTCGATTGATACATCTACTACTCCTACTGGTGAAGACCAATAATTATAGGTATATAGATCTTTTGTTCCTTGTTGATCTCTTTCTAATTCACCATTAACACCAACAGACAAATCACTATCTAATGTCTGTACCAATTGAGACTCACCTTGAAGGTCAAGCTTTCCATTTAACTCTAAATACCATGAATTTTGAATTCCTGAATCGTCATTAATAGTTAATTCTCTTCCATTTTCGATAATTAAACCAACGGTTGAATGGTTTTCATTTGCACTTAAATTTTCTGTGATTTTAACAATAGCAAATGCTGTATGGTTATCTGCTATATCCCAAACATATCCATGTAACCAACTATTTTTATCATTCCATTTTCCATTTCCTCCAGCTTTAGTAACGTAAGGTAATGGTGCTGTGCGCTCTTGATAAGTTCTCATATTATGAAGATGACCATTTACTCCAAGTGGAGAATTATCTGTAGTCTGACCTGTATTTAGAATATCCATTTTGTAATATAATTCTAAATCGTTCCAAGATAGGTCTTCGATATCTTTTGGTATTACTGTACCTCTAACATTTCCAGAATTATTTTCAATTTCTTGATAAATCTGTCTTTGCAATTGATTATCTGTTAAAGCTTTATTATATACTCTTGTTTCATAAATATCTCCTTCAAAGTAATTATTATCATTTTCTGTATTTCTTCCAATTTCAAAATCGTGATTAGCGTTCCATGCAGCTTGATTGTCAATCGCACTACCTAAAAGTGAACTGTAAGACCAAACTAAATCACCATTTAAAAACAGCTTAAGACTTCCTGTATTACTATCATATATTGAAGCTACATGATACCATAATTCGTTAGTTAATCCTGGAGCACTGCCATCAGGCGTTGTTATGGTATTAAATGTTAAGCCATTTGTTTTTACAAAAGTTTTTAATCGCATGTTGTTATCTACAAAAACTCTAAAATTACGTTGCCCCATAATGTCTCCTCCATTAAAACTATCATCTAGTTTAATCCAAGACATCATAGTAGCTTCTGTTTTATTTCCTAAAAAAGCAGCTCTATTTATGTAATCGTTTACTCCATCAAAATCTAAAGTTAAAGCCTGAACATCACTAAAAGCAATTTCCCATCTGTCATTGATGGTAGAATCACCACCATCGGCATCCATAGATATTTCAAAAGTTATTGTATCAAAAACCCCATTTAAACGTATACTACCAGAAGCGGTTCCTGCCAATGGTGGTCCACATTCTGAAGGTAAAGAAGTATATGTTTGTCCTGCTAATCTTCCAACAGTTGTAGATGTAGTTATAAAATGTGAATCATTTTCAGATAATTCTGAAAATGTTATACCTGGAGTTATAACTTTAATTAAGGACGATGATGTTAAATTATTTACTTGTCCACCACCCAATCTGTCAAAATGAATTATTGGGTTCTCAACATGAGAGCTAAATTGAAAAGTAATTTGTGCATTCTTAGGAAATGTATGTCTAATACTTAATGATGGGTTACCAACAATTGTTGCATCACTATATGCAAAGTTATTACAACCCATAGTATCGTTAGTAACGAAGTCGTTTAGAGTATACCCTGTACCAATTCCATAATTAGTTGCGGTAGCCATAATATCTATGGCACCAGCTGTTGTAGACCATGATGTACTTGCACCACTCCCTGTGGCTGTCCAAACACCAGAATTTTGAGCAAAGCTAAGATTAACGAGAGTAAAAAACGCAATATAAGTTACCGTCTTTACATGAGATGTAAAAGTTTCCATAATTTTAGTTAAGTTTAAAATTTCAAACAGATTTGAGGGCAACTGTCTGTAGATGAGGGAGAACAAATATTAAAAAATTTTAACTAAACTCTGTCAATAACTCTATAAAAAGTGTAATAAATCCGTTATTCTGAATAAAACTCTTGTTTTACTCGTTATATCAATACTAGTTAAACTATGTTGTTTGTAAAAAATACGGTAAGGCATTAGAAAACTGGTAATAAGCAGAATCTAGATTACCACGCTCTAAATAATATCTTCCAATTTCGCTAGTTCCTATTCCTTGGTATTTTTGATTTCTAGCTTTTTTAGAATAATTAACTGTTTTACGAGCATAAAATAGTTGTTGCACGGCATCCTTTAATCTATATAATTTTACTAGTTTATGGCTAATTGCTGCTTTCTCAGAAATATCAGCTTTAATTAGGGCTACCTTTAAACTATCTATCTCTTTTTGTCTTTGAGAATGAAGGGAATTTCCGTAAATAAATAGCAATAAAATTAACTAGGTAGTTTTTTGAAGCATGCACTAAATATAGTTTATAAATTTTAATATGATTGAGAAAAACATAAAGCCAATTCTAAAATTAGAATTGGCTTTATGTTTACTTAGATGAATACTTCAAAAAATAATCACCCTACGCTTATGTTTTCAATTTATTAAAAATTTCTACCTGATCTTATACAAATGAGTTGGTATAGTTAAATGCTATTCTTTAATAATTCTTCTTGTTATTAATTTTTCATCATCACCATTGTAAAAAACGGCTACGTACAATCCATTAGAAAATTGAGATATATCAATAACTCCTTGAAATTTATCGAATTTAGTAGCCATTAATTTTTGTCCTAAAGTATTAAATAGTTCTATCTTATGTATTGCTATTGACGATTTAAATTTTAATTTAGAATGTGTTGGATTTGGGAATAATCTAAATGTTAACGCATCTTGTTCATTATTAGAAAGTGTATTATCTGTAATACTCACAGAGAAATCCGTATCATAAAATCTGTGTTGATCACCTGCTTTAAGAGGACCAACTGAGTAAGTAACTGTATAATTACCAACCATAGATGCAGATAAATCAATATTACCTGTAGATTGATTAATAATCAATCCACTTGGAGAACTTAAATATTGCCCTCCTGTTACTCCAGTTGTAAGAACTGGTAGTGGATCTGAATCACTGACATCGTAAATAGAATTTGCATAATTAAATATTGAGAAATCGTTATAATGTATATCTATAAAATCTATAACCACATTAGCATAATCCTTAGCAAAAGGCTCTAGAGTGCTACCTACATCTCTAACACGCCTGTTTACCTCTGTCATCATCCCATCTATTGTTCCACCTGCTGTAACTAGGGTTACTGTGCCGTTATTATCCACAGTTTGTACACTTATGTTCGCAGATCCATGTCTTTCGTTATTGTAGAAAAAACCACTAAAATAATTACTATTGTTTGGTCTCATATCGTCACAACTACCACCTCCAAAGTTGTAATCGCTTGGAGTGGCTCTGTAACCAAATGTATCATTTCGGTTACAACCAGGATAATCTAAATAAGAATAATGTGCACTAGTATTACTTGTAGAACCACTGCCACTGTAAGGATAATAATTTGCTCTATGAAATAATGCTCCTAAGCTGTTATTACCTCTAATTAATTGACTTTGTGAAATATTTGTAATATTATCATCTACTAAATTTGTTATTGAAGAACCAGTAATAGTATTTAAAGAAGTGTCACTTCCATTTATATTGTTACGTGTAATTCTATAGCCAATTTCAATCCTTGGCGTAGTATGGCTTTGACCGTGTAAATCTAAATAAAGTCCTTTTCCCCAATTGGCATTTACAACGGTACTTGCGTCATCGATAAAATCGTGGAAGGCTTTCCAGTAATATAAGGCTCTACTTGTATCATTGACATCTGTGTTGTTGCTGCACGTGGCTTGTTGGTATGATCTATTGGGATCTAATTTTCTTCTATGCAGATTATTAATAATAACGTGGGCATAACCACCTGTCTGCTCAAAAATCTCGTCTTGTATTTCCCTAACTAAAATTGCAGTATTATCATCTGGCTCATTAGTACCACAACTTCTGGTTGCTAAAATACCTGAACTTATAGTTCCGCCATGAGGTGCAGAGATGATAATTGGTAGGTTACCAGGTATGTATTCTATGAAGTTATTTCCGCTTCCATCAAAAATGGAAATCCCAGGAGTTTGGGCTTGGATACTAAAATTAAATGTAATAGCTATGGCTAGGTATAGTAAAGTTCTATTCATACTTTATGTTTTTTCTTGTAAAATTTTCTTTAATAAGAAAACAAACATAAATAAATAAATCGATTAAAAGCTTTTTTTTTCGATGAAATGCAATTGTTAAAGAAACAAACTACTAGAACAATATAAAAAATAGCCCTCTATATATAATATTTAGTGAACTATTTTTGTTGAATTGTGATTTAAACTTAGCGCATTCTTTCATGAATTATTGTATACAACATTGCAATAATTATGTATTAGCTCAAAGCATTAAACTGTATGGTTCTGCATAAATAAAGCAGTCTTATATTCTTCTTCAAGATTAAAAGTCGTTGTTAAGCTATAATTTAATTTTGCTTAAAACATTTAGTGTGGTGTTAAGGTAAAAATAGAAGTTATACCTAATTTAGAAAATATTATAACTTAACTAAAAAGCACTTTTTTAGAAAGTGTTCCCTTTTCTGTTTCAATTAAGACAATGTATGTACCTTGAGCAGGTTGATTGTTAAATTGAATTTCTTGTCTAGTTAGTGTTTCACTTAAATCATAACTGTAAATCAATTGACCCGCTATGTTGTAGATGGATAATCCTTTTAATATAAGGTTAGAAGTATTATTTAGAACTAACGTACTTGTTGTACTCTTATAGTGAAATCTAAAATTCATCAATTCATTTTCTTCAACTGATAATGACTGAGAAGCTTCTTGTGGATCCTTAAACACCAATTCAAAGCGATCTAAATACGCACCAGCATCTGCATAAAACTCATAATCACTAGTCCTTAAGTTATGATAGACTTCAAGTTCTTTATCAAAAAGAAAAAGGTTAAATTCTTCAGAGATATTTTCTAAATCATCAATTTTAATAGTGTTCATACCATCATCATTAGTATGAAACCCTATTGGGAAATTTGAATACTCATCTACAAGATTGGTTCCTTGTATTGTAAATAATTGATCTTCTATCAACCAATACATGTCATCGTATTCAGTAGCATAATACTCCCCATCGTATCCCCAATCTATTCCAGAAGTCGCATTAAAATCTTCGGTTAAAAGTAATTGTCTGTGCATTGTACTCGGAGCAGTAAAACCTATTCTGATTTTACGTCTATCATCATCAGATGAATCATATGATGAATTTTCTTGAGTTGAATTATTATTCGCTAATAATGTTCCATTAAAAACAACAGAAAATAATACTGAAGTAAATACTATTTTTAACATCATAGATTTCATAAGTAGGCATATTAATTATTGGGCACTACAAATCAACAGATATTTATCTACGTACTAATATTAGCTCTGTAAAGTGTATGATAATTCGTTAAAAACATATACTATGCAGATATTACCGATAAAAAACATATAACAATTAGTCTTAAACATGCGGTTTAAGTTTATAATTTCATAATTTTAAATGCTATTAATAATCAACAAATGAAAATATTATCTTTAATCAGCTTCTTTTCCGTCTTTGCAGGTTTTGGTCAAGCCAATACTGAAGTCTTTCTTTTTGAAATTAAGAACATCAACTCGAAAGTCGAAGTCCATAATGGTAAGAATATTTCAAACAACGAAGGGTATGATAATCAGCCATCGTTTTTAAATGAAGATAGAGTGTTATATGCCTCTACAAGGGGCGGACAAACGGATATTGCGCAATATCATATTAATTACAAATCGAAAATATTCATCAACTCAACTGAAGGCGGTGAATACACACCATTAAAAGTTCCAAATAAAAATGCCGTTTCAGCAGTTAGATTAGATACAGATGGTAAACAACGCTTATACTCCTACAATCTTAGCAATGGTGAATCAACAGAGCTAATTAAGGATCTAGTTGTGGCATATTACACATGGTACGATGAAAAAACAGTGGTTGCAGCGGTAATTGAAGAAGAGCAGTTAAACTTATTCTCTATGGATATAGAAGTTGGTACAAGTAGAAAATACACCACCAAAATCGGTCGTTCATTTCATAGAATTCCAAACTCTAATTTAGTGAGCTTCATTTCTAAAGAAAATGAAAATCAATGGCAAATTAAATCTTTAAATCCAAAAACCGGCAGAATAAGAACGATTGCCAATACAATTAAGGATGTAGAGGACATTTGCTGGTTAGATGGTAAAACTATTATTTCAGGAAAGGATAATATACTTTACAAGCTAACTCTAAAACGAGATAATAACTGGAAAAAAGTATCTGAATTATCCACAGACGGTATAACAAAAATTACACGACTAGCTGTTAATTCTTCAGGAACCAAATTGCTAATTGCGGCAGATGTTAATACACAAACGAAAGAAGTAACTGACAAAAACACCAATACCAAAAATGAGGTGAATACTAAAAAAATTAGTGAAACACAAGCAGCCAAAATTGTGCAAAAACATATAGAACCATTTAATAATAGACAACTAGAAGCTTTTACCAATGCCTTTAATGCTGATGTTATTGTAAATAAGTTTCCAATCAATCATATGTATTCTGGCAGAAACACGCTCAAAGAAAACTATAAGGAATTTTTTAAAAACAATAAAAAAACCAATATTAAGGTTCTAAATCGCATGGTTCTAAAAAATAGAGTCATTGATGAAGAATTAGTTACTATAGATAATTTAACCATTAGGCAAGCTACAATTTACGAAGTTGATGCTGAAGGAATTAATTCTATGACGTTTGTTAGAAATAATGATGCAACTTCAAATCCAGAATCTATTGTAAACAAACAATTAAAGGCTTACAACGAAAGAAATATTGACGAATTTGTAAAAACCTATGCAAGTGATGTTAAACTGCATACATTCCCAAATGACGTTACTACGGAAGGTCATGCAGCGATACGTAATCAATACGACTCATTCTTTAAAAGCGTACCCGATCTAAATGTAGAAATTGTAAATAGAATTGTTTTAGGCAATAAAGTCATCGATAAAGAAAAAGTAACCGTTAATGGGCAAATTATTTATGCTATAGCTATATATGAAGTTAAAGATGGTTTAATTTCAAAAGTAACATTTGTTCAATAAAATTATAAAATGAAAAAATTATTAATTCTACTTATAGTATTCACGTTAAACTGTAATGCGCAAGAAAAAAAAATACTTGAACCTAAACTCGAAAACATATCTTGGATAGCTGGCACATGGTATGGTGAGGCCTTTGGCGGACAAGTTGAAGAGATTTGGAGCGAGCCATCCGCAGGTACAATGATGGCAACTTTCAAATTCATAAATGAAGGTCGCGTTTCATTCTACGAAATAGAAATTATTAGAGAAGTTGAAAACACCTTAATGCTTCAACTCAAACATTTTAGACCAGACTTAAAAGGATGGGAAAACAAAAATGCAACCGTAGATTTCCCTTTAATAGAAATTACTGAAAATAAGGCTGTTTTTGAAGGTATGACTTTTGAAAAGATTAGTAATACTGAAATGAATGTCTACGTAGATATTGAAGAAAATGGCAAAGTTGAAACCGTAACTTTCAGTTATAAAAAGAAAACTAATGCAGTCAAAAAAATTAACCAACTAATCTCTGTAAGAAAGGCGAAAATTGATCCTGTTATTGATGGTATAGCCAATGAGGACATCTGGTCAGACAAATTCTGGCTTCCTCTAGACCAACTATGGCTTGGTGATTCTTATACTAGTGATGATTTTTATGGTCGCTATAAATTAACTTGGACAAACGATGCGCTTTATCTATTAGCAGAAATTCGAGATAATATATTAGTTGACAATAACGATGACCCTTTAGTGGCTTGGTGGGACGATGATTGTCTCGAAATTTTTATAGATGAGGATAACAGTGGTGGTGAACATCAATTTAACCATAATGCGTTTGCTTATCACATTGCGTTAGATGGTAATGTAGTAGATATGTCTACAAAAAAGGAAGGGAAACTTTACAATTCTCATATAGAGTCTAAACGTATCACTACAGGAAATACAACCATTTGGGAAGTCAAAATCTTACTTTACGATGATTTATACAAGGACGACGCAGAAAATTCTACTTTAAAACTACAACCAGGTAAAGTAATGGGTTTTGCCCTAGCCTATTGTGATAATGACACAAGTAAAACACGCGAAAATTTTATTGGTTCTGTTTATGTGGAAGGTGAAGATAAAAATAGAGGTTGGATAGATGCCAATATTTTTGGAACTTTAAAACTTGAAAATTAAACAAATATGAAATATTTAATTACGCTTTTTATTGTCCTTTTTTCTTTTAAATCTTTTGCTCAAACAGACCAAAAAATCTATGATATTGTAAATGCAATCTCAGAAGAACGACTTAGAAACGACGTAAAAACCTTAGCAAATTTTGGCACACGTCATACCTTAAGTGATACGCTTTCACAAACAAGAGGTATTGGAGCAGCACGTCGTTGGATAAAAGGTCAATTTGATAACGTTTCTAAAGACTGCAATAATTGTCTAGAGGTTTTCTTTCAAAAAGATTTAGTAGAAAAAGGAACAAACCAACGTATTATAAAAGACGTTATGGTCGTTAATGTAGTGGCTATTCAGCGTGGTACTAAATACCCGAATCGCTATATTATAATGAGTGGAGATATAGACTCTAGAGTTTCTGACCCTAGCGATTTCACCTCGGATTCACCTGGCGCTAATGACAATGCTACTGGAATGGCTGGAGCAATTGAAGCTGCGCGAGTACTATCTAATTATAAATTTGAAAGTAGTATTATCTATTTAGGACTTTCAGGTGAAGAACAAGGTTTATTTGGTGGCCAAGGAATGGCAAAATATGCTAAAGAAAATAACTGGGATATTATTGGAGTCTTAAATAATGACATGATAGGAAATATATCTGGTGTAGATGGTGTTATAGATAATAGAACATTTAGAATTTTCTCTGAAGCTATAACTACAGATGAAACTGATCCTCAAAAATTAGCAAGACAAGCAAGAGGAAGACGATTTTATGGTGGAGAAGTTGATGGAATATCTCGTCAATTAGCGCGCTATATTCATAAAACAACAAAAAACTACATGCCAGAAATGAATCCGATGATGGTTTACAGACTCGATCGTTTTGGACGAGGTGGCCATCACAGACCATTTAATGATGCTGGTTTTGCTGGTATTCGTATTATGGAAGCTCACGAAAATTACACGCAACAACACCAAGATATAAGAACCGAAAACGGTATAAATTATGGCGATACATTTGAGCATGTTAACTTTCCATATTGCAAAAAATTAACTGCAGTAAATGCTATTGCAATGGCAAACCTTGCTTCTGCTCCACCAGCTCCTAAAGAAGTTGGTATTGGTGGTATTGTAGAAGCCTCAGCTAAGTTTCAATGGAGTAAAGTAGACGGTGCAAAAGGCTATAAAATTTATTGGCGAGACACAACCTCACCAACTTGGGATAATAGTCGTTATGTTGAAGACGTTACCGAATTTACCTTAGAAGGCATCGTTATCGACAACTTCTTTTTTGGTGTCGCATCAGTAGGTGAAGATGGTCATGAAAGTATGGTTGTTTTCCCTAATAAGATTATGAGATAAATAATTATGAATATCAAATCAATTAAATCTCATATTCCTGAATTATTTTTAATTGCTTCAGTAATCTACTATTGGATTTTAACATCTAATCTTTTAAATCCATTCGCTATTAGTTTATTGGCTATTCTTATTTATCAAGTCATCAATAAAAAAGCGACTCTAGGATTATTTATATCTGCTATTGTTATACTTCTGACCTTATTTATGGTATTGGCAATGATTTCAGAATTATCAGAGTTTGAAGTCGTCGACCAAAACTATAAGAACCTCATTATTTTTGGCTCATTATATTTAGGATTCGCCTTAATAATGGCAGGATTTATGTTCTTTAAATATCTAAAACTTAAAATCAACTAAAAATTGAAACATAAGACTAAAACAATGAACTTGAAATATACATTACTCTTAATTTTAGCAATGTGCTTTTCATGTTCAGAAGCGCAATTACTTCAAGAAAAAGGAAACTTTACTAAACAAGACACGCTAAGAGGAAGTATCACACCAGAACGCGCATGGTGGGATCTAACCTATTATCATTTAGATATCGAAGTAAAACCAGACGAAAAATTCATTTCGGGTAAAAACACCATTCAATATAAAGTCTTAGAATCGAAACAGGTGATGCAAATAGACTTGCAAGAACCTATGCAGATTACTAAAGTCCTTCAAAATGGAAAGGAATTAGAAGTACAACATGAAGGTAATGCGCATTTTATAATGCTTAAATCAGATCAAAATGTTAAAGACATAAATGAAATCGAAGTGCATTACAAAGGTTATCCTAGAGAAGCCAAGCGCGCACCTTGGGATGGTGGATTTTCTTGGAAAAAAGATAAAAACGGAAAACATTTTATAGCAACATCCTGCCAAGGCTTAGGTGCAAGCGTATGGTGGCCAAACAAAGACCACATGTATGATGAAGTCGATAGTATGCTTATCAGTGTTACCAACCCAAAAGACCTAACTAATGTATCGAATGGTCGATTAAGACAATTAGTTGAAAACGATAATAATACTATGACTTCTCATTGGTTTGTATCTAACCCAATTAATAATTACGGAGTTAATGTAAACATTGGTGATTACGTGAATTTTTCTGAAGAATACAAAGGTGAGAATGGCAACTTAGATATGGACTATTGGGTATTAAAAGACAATCTAGAAAAAGCTAAAGAACATTTTATAGATGCTCCTAAAATGATGAAAGCTTTTGAGCATTGGTTTGGCCCTTATCCGTTTTACGAAGATAGTTTTAAACTCGTTGAAGTACCTTATTTAGGCATGGAACATCAAAGTTCTGTTACTTATGGTAATCAATATATGCAAGGTTATTTAGGAGGTGATTTGTCTGGTACAGGTTGGGGTTTAAAATTTGATTTCATTATCGTTCACGAGGCTGGCCACGAATGGTTTGCCAATAACATTACAAATAAAGATATTGCAGATATGTGGATTCATGAAGGGTTTACAGCCTATTCTGAGAACTTGTTTTTAGATTATTACTACGGAAAAGAAGCTTCAGCCGATTATGTGATTGGAACGCGAAAAAATATTCAGAATGATAAACCGTTAATTGGTACTTATAATGTGAACAAGGAAGGCTCTAGTGATATGTATTACAAAGGTGCGAATATGATTCATACCATAAGACAGCGTGTTGCTGATGATGATAAATGGCGAGAAATATTAAGAGGATTAAACTCTGAATTTTACCATCAAACAGTAACAACAAAACAAATTGAAGATTATATCAGTGAACACTCTGGTATTAACTTAAATCCTTTTTTTAATCAGTATTTGAGAGATACTAGAATTCCGACTTTGGAATATAAAATTGAAAACAAAAAGCTATCGTATAGATATGTTAATATCGTTGAAAACTTCGATATGCCAATTGAAGTTGATATTAATGGAAAAACGGAATGGCTTTTTCCTAATTCAGAATGGAAGACTAAAACTATTGAAATTTCAGACTTTAAAGTGGATAGAGATTATTATATCTATTCTAAAAAACTATAATTGGCACTCGAAACACCCCTAAAGTTCCCTCAAGGGAACAATCCTCAAAAGTTAAATCGTAAAACTGTCCCCTTGAGGGGACTTTAGAGGTTTATAATTCAATACTAATGGAATTACCAGAAATTCATTTTGAACGCTATACGGATTGGTACGATTGTTTACTAACCAATCACAATAAGCACAAAGCAATTTATCTAGTATTCTATAAACTTGAAACAGGTATACCAACAATTCATTGGGAGGAGGCCGTAAAAGTCGACTTATGTTTTGGTTGGATAGACTCAACAGTAAAGAGTCTAGGAGGCGGAAAACGCATTCAATATTTCACACCAAGAAAACCTAAAAGAACATGGAGTGCTGTTAATAAAAAATATATTGTTGAACTTGAAAAGGCTGGTCTAATCAAAGATTCTGGTTGGAAACTCGTTAATCTTGCCAAAGAAACTGGCAAATGAACCTAAACGGATGATGTTGAAAATGGCGTTATTCCATAAAAGTTACAGGACGCTTTTGATAAAAATGAGCGCGCTTTCGAGAATTACCAAAACTTCTCTAGAGGTTATAGAAAAAGTTATTTGTCATGGCTAAATAGCGCAAAACGAAAAGCTACCAAACAAAAAAGGATCGCAGAGATAATTAAATTCTGCGGTGCTAATATTAAAAGTCGTGATACTTGGTAGTAAACCGTTATTACCATCTATGTGAAGCAACCTCATATCATTAGCAGATTGCCGCGTCCTTCGTCCTCGCAATAATCGTTTTTATTTACAACCCACTAATATAACTCCCATAAGGATCCTTAAACTGTAAACCTTCTGCATATCGATATTTACTTAATTTCTTAAACTGCGTTAAACCCCAAAGAATAAATTCTTTTTCAAAATACACATCTCTTGGGTCTATTTCAGGTTGGTAATCTGCAATTAGCGTATCTAAAGGTTTTACCTCATCTAATTTGGCTTTATAAGTCGCATCATCAAAATCATCTAAGAGCTCAAAGCCATCTCCATTAAAAAACCAAGAAATTAAGTCGTCATAAGGGGTTTCTTCTCCTTGCTTTTCTAATTTTTCTACCTTAGGAAAATAATCTGGAAACAACGTTTTAATTGCACTATTTAATAACTCGTTAGCCACAAAATCTGCTCCTTCTTGCTCACCTTCGTAAACCAATTCTACTTTCCCTGTAATTGCTGGTATAATCCCAATAAAATCTGATAATCGTACTGATGTATTCTCATCTCCAATCAATAAAGCACGTCGTTCCGCAGTACTTAATAAGTTTTCATAAGCTGTTATACTCATTCTGGCACTTATACCACTTTTTACATCGACATACTCACTTTTTCGTGCTTCAAAACTAATCTGCTCTAACAAATCTTTTGCTAAGTCTGGTACGTAAACAGATTCAGCTTGACCTTCAACCAACTTTGCTTCTTGACTTGTAATCGTTCTTGCAATTTCTACGGATTCAGGATAATGCGTTAAAATCTGTGATCCGATTCTATCCTTTAAAGGAGTTACAATACTTCCTCTGTTGGTATAGTCTTCTGGATTCGCTGTAAACAAGAATTGCATATCTAAAGGCAACCTCAATTTAAAACCTCTAATTTGAATATCGCCTTCTTGCAATATATTAAACAAAGCTACTTGAATACGAGCTTGTAAATCTGGTAACTCGTTAATCACAAAAATGCAACGATTCGCTCTTGGAATCATACCATAATGAATCACTCTGTCATCTGCATAACTCAATTTTAAATTAGCCGCTTTTATAGGATCCACATCTCCAATAATATCAGCGACAGTTACATCTGGTGTTGCTAATTTTTCCGCAAAACGATCGTCACGATGCAACCATGTAATTGGAGTAGCATCACCTTTTTCAGCGATTAATTCAACTGCAAATCTAGAAATAGGTTGTAAAGGATCATCATTTATTTCAGAACCTTCTACTACAGGAATATGCTCATCTAACAACGTCACCATCATACGTGCTAAACGTGTTTTGGCTTGTCCTCTAAGACCTAGCAAATTAATATTATGCCTTGAAAGAATTGCACGTTCTAATTCTGGTATTACGGTATTTTCATAACCGTGAATCCCTTCAAACGTCGTGACTTTATTTTTAATATTCTTAATGAGGTTATCTCGCAATTCATCTTTTATAGATTTTGATTCGTAACCTGCTTTTTTTAATTCACCTAGTGTGCTTATAGTTTCTATTTTCATTTTTATCTGTTAGAAAAGAGATGTTAGATAAGAGAAAATAGACCTCGCTACCTCTTTTTCTATACTCTTTGTTCTTTTATCTTTTTTTTATTATCCTTTAATTCTCTTCTTCCTATTATTCTCGTAATCTTCAAAAATCATTTCTCCTAATCCTTTCAAACCTGTGTAAAACGCTTTACCTCTATTGGCTTGCGTAAACTCTCTTATAAACTGCATTAAATAGGGATCTTCAGCAATCATAAATGTAGTTATAGGAATGTGTAAACGTCTCGCTTGTTGTGCCATCGCATAACATTTGTTAGTGATAAAAGGGTCTAAACCATTACTATTTTTATAATACTGTCCGTCTGGCATGCGCAAACAACTAGGCTTACCGTCTGTAATCATAAAAATCTGCTTATTGGTGTTTCGTTTTCTTCGAAGCATATCCATAGCTAATTGTAAACCTGCTACTGTATTAGTATGATAGGGTCCAACCTTCAAGTATGGCAATTCTTTAATTTTAATAGGCCAAGCATCATTACCAAATACTAAAATCTCTAAAGTATCCTTTGGATAACGTGTGGTAATTAATTCGGCTAAAGCCATAGCGACTTTTTTAGCAGGAGTAATACGATCTTCACCATAAAGAATCATACTGTGACTAATATCAATCATAAGTACAGTACTCATTTGGCTTTTATGAAGCGTTTCTTCTACAACCAAATCATTTTCAGTAAGACTAAAATCTCCAATTCCATTATTAATTTGAGCATTTCTAATACTTTCGGTCATGGAAACCTTATCTAAGCTATCACCAAATTGGTATGCTCTAAAATCACCAGTATGCTCATCTCCAAGACCAACACCTTTACTTTTATGATTACCAGAACCGCTTCGTTTAATTTTTCCGAACAGATGTTCTAAGGCTTGTTGGCGAATTGCACGTTCTGTTTTGGCTGTTATAGTAGTTTTTCCTTTTCCATTTCCGCTACCATCACCTGTTGGATCAATTTCCTCTCTGATGTAACCTTTATTCTTTAGATCTTCAATAAAATCATCAATCGTATAGTCTGGAGTCGTTAACTTATATTCAATATCTAACTGACGTAACCAATCGATAGCTTCATCAAAATCACCAGAAGTGTGCGTAATTAGTTCCTTAAAAATCTCAAAGAGTTTTTCGAATGGAGATTGGTTGGGAGCTTCGTAGGTTTTGAAGACGAAACCCGATTTGTTTGGTTTTTCTTTCATATTCATAGCATTGTAAAAATAATGCTTTTTTAAATCAAAAAATAGGGTTTAAAACAACTTAACAACACATTAAGATTTCTATCAATTCTTTTCGTTAATTTTAAGGCTTTACTTAACTAACCTTTACAAAATGAATAAATTTCTCTCTCTTGTTATGCTCTTATGTGTAACTATGCTTTCTGCACAAGAATTTTCAATGGACATGGTTAAAAATATGGTACCAAGGAATATTGGTCCTGGTGGTATGTCTGGTCGTGTAACTGCTATTGATGTAGTTACAACAAATCCTGATGTAATGTTTGTAGGCACCGCTTCTGGAGGTTTGTGGAAATCTAATTCTGGTGGTATTACCTGGGAACCAATTTTTGAAAAAGAATTAACAGCTTCTATTGGTGCGGTTGAAATTCAGCAATCTAACCCTAGCGTAATTTGGCTTGGTACAGGTGAAGGAAATCCACGTAACTCACTTAATGGTGGTTTTGGAGTATACAAATCTCTTGATGGTGGAAAAACATGGATGGCTATGGGTCTTGAAAAGACAAGACATATACATCGTATCATCGTAGACCCTACAAACCCAGATGTGGTTTATGTTGGAGCTATCGGTTCTCCTTGGGGAGAACATCCAGAACGTGGTGTTTTTAAAACTACAGATGGTGGAAAAACTTGGAACAAAATCTTATTCGTAAATAATAAAACGGGAGTTGCAGATTTAGTAATGGATCCTACAAATCCGAATAAATTAATTGCAGCCATGTGGGAACATAAACGCGATCCTTGGTTCTTTAATTCTGGTGGAAAAGGTTCTGGTCTGCACATCACACACGATGGTGGGAAGACTTGGAAAAAAGTAACCGAGGATGATGGTTTTCCAAAAGGGAATTTAGGACGGATTGGAGTTGCCATTGCACCAAACAAACCAAATATAATATATGCCTTGGTTGAAGCTAAAAAGAATGCGTTATACAAGAGTGAAGATGGTGGCTTTAAATGGAAGATGATAAACAATAAAAGTGATATAGGCAATCGTCCATTTTACTATTCTGAAATCTATGTCGATCCTCAAAATGAAAATCGTGTCTATTCAGTATTCACCTATGTCAATTCTTCAGAAGATGGTGGAAAAAACTTTTCACAATTAATGCCAGCTTATGGTGTTGATAATGGAGTGCATCCAGATCATCATGCTTGGTGGATACACCCAGAGAATGGGAACTTTATGATAGATGGTAATGATGGTGGAATGAACATCACAAAAGATGGTGGAAAAACTTGGCGTTTTATTGGAAACTTACCTGTAGCGCAGTTCTATCATATTAATGTAGATAATGAATACCCTTATAATGTTTATGGTGGTATGCAAGATAATGGGTCTTGGAGAGGACCAGCCTATGTTTGGCGTGCCCAAGGTATTAGAAACAGCTATTGGCAAGAAATTAGCTTTGGTGATGGTTTTGATGTTGTCCCAGACAAAGACGATTCTCGCTACGGTTGGTCTATGAGTCAACAAGGTTATGTGAGCAGATATGATTGGCAAACCGGAAATAATTATGGTGTACGACCAACACATCCAGATCTAAATGTGCAGTTGCGTTTTAATTGGAACTCAGCCATAAACATAGACCCATTTGATAATAGTACGCTATACTTTGGAAGTCAATTTGTACACAAATCGACTGATAAAGGTGAAACTTGGACGGTGATTTCTCCAGATTTATCTACCAACGATCCAGAAAAACAAAAACAATCTGAAAGTGGTGGACTCAGTATGGATGCTACTGGTGCAGAAAATCACACCACTATTTTGGTTATTGAACCTTCACCTGTGGAAAAAGATATGCTTTGGGCTGGTACTGATGATGGTCGTGTGCATTATACTACTGATGGAGGAACTAATTGGAAAGATGTTTCAAAAAATTTAAAAGGTTTACCAGAAGGCAGTTGGATCGCACAAATAAAAGCTTCGAATAAAAATAAAGGAGAAGCCCTTTTAATTGCTAATGATTACAGACGTTTTAATTACACGCCTTATGCGTACCGAACTAAAAACTATGGTAAATCATGGGAACGTATTGTAGACAAAAATGATGTACAGAGTTACACTTTAGCCATTGTTGAAGATTTAGTAGAACCTAACTTACTATTCTTAGGAACTGATGATGGTTTATATGTTTCAGTAAATGCTGGAGAGAAGTGGACAAAATGGACTGAAGGTTTCCCTACAACTTCTGTTAAGGATTTAGTGATTCATCCAAGAGAGCATGATTTAGTGATTGGTACTTTTGGGCGTGCAGCGTGGGTTTTGGATGATATTAGACCTTTACGAGCTATGGCAAACAAGAAATCTGTAATGACTTCGAATATTAAATTATTTGATCCACCAACGGCTTATCAAGCAGCTTACCAACAACCAACAGGAAGTCGCTTTGGTGCGGATGCTATGTATCATGGTGAAAATCGTGGCGGTGGAGCCCGTTTTTCTTATTTATTTAATAAGAAGAATATGCCTAAAGCAGCAAAAAAAGAAAAAGAAAAGGATAATGATAATGATGATGATGATGATGATGATGATGATGATGATGATGTCATTCAGAGCGATAGCGAAGAATCTCAAAATAAACAAAACGTCGTAAAATGGGACTCATTAACTTTAAAACTATATGATGGCTCGCGCTTAATTAGAACATTAAAAACAAAAGCCCCAAAAGTGAATGGTATCCATAAATGGACATGGTATATGGATGAAGCTGGCGTAAGCAGACCATCGCGACGTATTAGAAAACAGACCCGAGAACCAAGTGGTGTTTCTGTTAAACCAGGAAGCTATAGAGCTGTTTTAAATTATGGAGACCTTACGTCTGAAACTATAATTAAAGTTGCATCAGATCCAAGGATAGAAGTCTCTTCAAAGAATATAAATGAAGTCTATGACGCTGCAAAAGCTTTAGAAAAAATACAAGAAACTTTAGCCAATGCTTCTGAGCAACTTATAGAAAGTAAAACCATAGCAGAAAACTATAAGACGGATTTGTCTAAACTTGATAAAGATAAATACAAAGAAGAGATAAAAGCGTCCAAGACTATTATTAAATCTATTGATAGTTTAATGGATAAATACTTTGGAAAAATTGATAAACGCCAAGGTATAACGCGAAATCCAGAAGTAACAGCGTTGCAAAGATTAAGAACTGCGACTGGTTACATTTATGGAAGTCAGACTGGCTTAACATCCACAGAAACAACCTTATTAAAACAGGCTAAAGATGCCGTAAATAAGTTGTTGGGCGAAACAAATAGTTTCTTTAATAAGGAGTGGCAAGACTATCAAATTCAGATGAAAAAAATTCAAACGAACCCTTTTAAAGAAATAAAGACTTTTGATATTGATTGATTTAACCTATTTAATAGTACGTAAAATAACCATTACGTCTAATTAAAAGCTAAACGTGCGCTACATTCAATAAAATTTTAGCGTAAATAAACTAACATTTGTACGAAACGTATTATATCACTAACTTTACTAAAATTAAAATACTGACCATGAAAAATATGAAATTAGCAGCTATTGTTTTTGCTCTTGTATTCGCAACATCTTGTAAAAAGAATAAAGAAGAAGACGTTAAAGAAACCGAAATTGAAGAGGTTGTAAAAGGAGAGGTTGTAGAAAAAATGCTAAGTATTAATCTATCTCCAAAAAGCGACAGCAAAGTTGAAGGTACTGTAATGTTTAAAGAAAAAGACGGTATCGTTAGTATGACAGCCAATATGACTGGCTTGAGTGAAGGAGAACACGCTATACATATTCATGAAAGTGCTGATTGTACATCAGCTGATGGTAAATCTTCAGGAGGACACTGGAATCCAACTGCACAACCTCATGGAAAATGGGGAGCAGAAACTGGGTACCACAAAGGCGATATAGGAAATTTTAAAGTGGCTGCAGATGGCGAAGGTATCGTTACTTTAGCAACTGACAAGTGGTGTATTGGCTGTGGAGACGATACAAAAGATATTTTAGGAAAAGCTGTAATTGTTCATCAAGGCACAGACGACTTTACATCACAACCTTCTGGTGCAGCTGGCAGTAGAATAAGCTGTGGTGGTATTATTGAATAAAAAACTAATTAATTATAGTCAGAGTTATTACGGTACTTTTCTTCCCCATCCCGTAAAATTCTAAAATTTTATTATGACAGATTTAGAAACACTGGTAAAGCAGTTTCAGAATAAAGATCAAGTTGCATTCGAAAAACTCTATAATATGTATAGCAAAAGTATACATGGAGTTGTTTACAACATTGTTAAAAATTCTGATATGGCTGATGAGCTTATGCAAGATGTCTTTATAAAGGCATGGAAAAAAGCGGATACCTACTCATCAAAAAAGGGGAGATTCTTTACATGGATGCTTAATATAGCTCGGAATACGGCTATAGACAAAACACGTTCTAAAGCCTTTAAGCAATCAAAACAAAACCTGAACTCAGATTTTTTCGTAGATATAATAACAAGCAATGATAATTTAGATGCCAGTACAGATGCCATTGGAATTAAAAAGTTTGTAACCCAATTAGGAGAAAAATGTAAAGCGGTTATTGAGTTACTCTATTTTAAAGGCTATACTCAAAAAGAAGCTTCAGAAGAATTACAAATGCCAATAGGTACAGTAAAAACAAGGAATAGAAGCTGTATTCAACAATTAAGGGATATGGTATTATAAGATATGGATATTAAAGCATACATAGAATCAGGTATTTTAGAGCTATACGTAGCTGGCCAACTTTCTGAGAAAGAAAATCATGAAATCTATGAGCTTTTGTCGCAATATCCTGCGTTATTACAAGAGGTCTTAGAAATAGAAGCTGCTGTAGTTAAATTAACAGCAGCAGTATCTCCTCATTCCATAAATTTTGATTCTTTTAAAGGGAAATTAACTCACACTGAAACCAAAGTTGTAGAACTGCAACCTAAGAAACCAAGTTGGATTTCTTACACTGGCTGGGCAGCTTCAATTTTATTAGCTGGTGGTCTATTATGGACACTCAATACTAAAACAGAGTTAAAAGAACAAATACAAACCGTAGAGACTGAAAAGCAATATTTAGAAATACAAATAGAAGATGCTAAGACAGACCTAGCAGCTACTAAAAATCTTTTAGATGCTATCCGAGATAAAGATATTTTAGCCGTTCCGCTTGGAGGACAAGGTGATTATGCGTCTACATATGCTAAGGTATATTGGAACAAGTCAGACAATACTATCTACCTTGATGCAGAAGGTTTACCAGATGCACCAAAAGGTAAAGTGTGGCAAGTTTGGTCATTAACGTTAAATCCGTTGACTCCAACAAGTTTGGGTACTATTGATGAGTTTAATACTGATGACAATAAAATATTCGCGATTGCTAACGCCAACGAAAGTCAAGCCTTTGGTATTACTTTAGAGCCAGCAGGTGGAAGTGAATCACCAACAATGGAACAACTATACACGCTTGGTGTTGTAGATACTGCTCCTTAAGAGTTTTAAATAATATGTTTAAAGCACCCAATTGGGTGCTTTTTTATATATAATAACATTGCAATACCTATATCAGTAAACATTAAAAATATACTAGTCTAGACTCGTTTTATAAGTTTCAACAAAACGCTTTGCACGTTTATTACCATTATTAAATTCCAACGATTTTTTGTAATTCTTATAGGCTTGCAAACTATCTCCACTTACCAAATACACCTGACCTAAACTATCGTAAACATCTGCGCTCGTTGGGTGTAAGATCGCATTTATTTTAAAAACTTCTATAGCTTTTTCTACGTCTTGTTCTTCAAAATATTTATAGCCTAGTCTATTAAAATCTCTTTCATTTATAAAAGCACTTGTAGAATCTTGTTGCTTAATTTCTAAATAACCTTTTAGTGCTTCTTCATAATTACCTTCCTCCAAATGTGTGCTCGGAGTCTTATATCCTTTGGGAGCCTTCAAGTAATCGTAGGTGGTTTTATTGGCATCATCCTCATCGATTACAGATAAATAACGTTCCTTTGTTTCTGGGTGTTTTACAAAGTGAAATTTCTTATACATATCTGCCACAAAAAATTCGTTTTCGCTTATTGCTATTGGTTTCATTTCACCACCACGCCAATTTAAATGTAACGTGTTGTCTATGTAATAAATCTTAATAAGATCATCTTGGTTATAGAGATAGCTGCCTGTGGTTTCATTTTTGAATGCCTCAGAATATTCAACTGAATTAGAACAAGTAAATAGCGTCGTAGCAAAAAGAAAAGCTCTAAAAAAGGTTTTTAATTTCATTTTGGTTGGTTAATTAGTTAACTAAAAAAAAAGTCTCACTAAAAGTGAGACGAATTTGCGTAAAGATTGTTACAGTGCGTAATTAATTATTTATCCCACTCCCATTAATTCTACATCAAACACTAAAGTTGCATTTGGTGGAATTACTCCTCCTGCGCCTGCAGCACCATAACCTAAATCGCTAGGTATTACCAAACGTGCTTTGTCTCCAACATTTAACAGACAAATACCTTCATCCCAACCTGGTATTACTTGCCCCACTCCGACTTGAAAATCTAATGGTGAATTTCTTTTGTAAGACGAATCAAATACAGTTCCGTCTGCTAACTGACCTTTATAATGAACAGAGACTTTATTTCCTTTCTCGGCTTTTTTACCTTCTCCTTTTTGAAGAATTTGGTAACGCAATCCAGATTCCGTTTCCTTAAAACCAGATGCTAATTTATCTAACTCTGCTTTTGCGGCTTCGCGCTCTGCAGCAATACGCTTTTCGCGAGAACCTTCAAACGTTCTAAAGGCTTCGATAGCATTAAAGTTTTCAGCAGCATTACCTTGTCTTAAAATTTCTAAACTATCAATTGAATCTCCTTGAGCGATAGCATCTACGATATCTTGTCCTTCAATAACATTACCAAAAACAGTATGCTTATTATCTAACCAATCTGTTGCAATGTGCGTGATATAGAATTGACTTCCGTTTGTACCAGGACCAGAGTTAGCCATTGCCAATACACCAGGACCACTATGCTTTAAATCTGGATGAAATTCATCATCAAATTTATAACCAGGATTTCCTGTTCCGGTGCCTTGAGGACAACCTCCTTGAATCATAAAATCTGGAATAACTCTATGAAATTTTAAGCCGTCATAATAAGGTGTGCCTTGAGGCTTTACTGAATTTTCTAAATTTCCTTCAGCCAAAGCAACGAAGTTACCAACTGTACCAGGAGCTTTCTCGAATTCTAAATTTACTAATATCTCACCTTTCGATGTATTAAATTTTGCGTATAAACCGTCTTGCATGTTATTTTATTTTGTTTAAGGCTGCAAAGATATGAAAGTTAGGTTGAAGATGAAATCGAATTTGAACTTGAAATTGAAATTGAAAGGATATGTATTGTCAGAGTTTCGGTGAAGTGTGACGTGTGAAGTGTGAAGTGTGAAGTGTGAAGTGTGAAGTGTGAAGTAGAATTTATTTTTATTAGCTTTGAAAAAAAACTAAATGGCATTTTCTTTCTCTAAACTCTTAGGTAATAAAACTTCTGAATCAAAATTAGAAACCAATGATACTATTGAGGCCATTATAAGTGATGTAGAAAACAAACCTTTTGGTGTTTCTGATACTAATGTGCTTTTTGCTGGCTTGAATGAATTGGGTGGTTATTTCTTTTTTCAGACAGTGATAGTTGGGCAGCTTTATGTAAAGTCTAAAACTGGTGCAGAACTCTTGTTTAAAGGCAAGAATTTTGAATTAAAGCTTAAGGCAGATATGCCAGAATTTGAATCGGACCACTCACCGCTAAAAGGAAGACATATTACAAAAATAGATTTTCAGATTGAGGAAAGTGATATTGAAGATTTAGAAAATGCGAAGCTGCATAGTATTACAATACATCTTAAAAAGCAAAATATCTTATTTACCAAATACAATATTGCTACTGATGAAGAGGAATAAAGTCTTCAAAAATCTTTTAATTTGCCACCTCACTCATAAACTTAATACGATATAAACGTAGTTCTTCATCATCGTAATCTCCATCAAATTCATCGATAGCATCGTCTATTCCGTCGCTTTCAGATTCCATGAAATAGTCGTGGATTTCTTCTTGCTGGTCTTCGTCTAACAAATCGTCTATCCAATAACTGATATTCAGTTTAGTGCCAGAGAAAACAATCGATTCCATTTCCTTAATAAATGCAGGCATTTCCATGCCTTTTGAAGATGCAATATCAGTAAGTGGTAATTTTCGATCTACATTCTGAATGATATATAATTTGATAGCAGAGTTAGAACCTGTTGACTTTACAATCATATCATCTGGTCGCAGAATCTCATTCTCCTCTACGTAATCTGCAATAAGACCTATAAAGTCTTTACCATATTTTTTCGCTTTGCCTTCACCTACTCCATGCACATTAGATAGTTCTTCTATGGTTATAGGATACTTAAAAGCCATATCTTCTAAGGATGGATCTTGAAAGATTACAAATGGAGGCACTCCCAGTTTCTTGGCATTACGCTTACGTAAATCCTTAAGCAGAGTCATTAAATTTTCGTCTGCAACGGCACCACTGCCTTTAGAGTTTGTAATTATGCCATCATTAGAATCTATGTCGTACACATGGTCTTCTGCCATTAAGAAGGATTCTGGTTTAGAAATAAACGCTCTACCACTTTCTCTTAAACTCAACACACCGTAAGTTTCAATATCTTTCTTTAAATAACCAGCCACTAGAACTTGGCGGATTAATGCTGTCCAATATCTCACATCTTTGGTCTTACCTACACCGAAAAATGGTTGCAGATCAGTTTTATGTGAAGAAATTAAAGCGTTAGCATTACCCACAAGCACTTGTACCAGATCTTTAGACTTATACTTTTCGTTAGTTTTTTCTACAGTTTCTAGAAGTACCTTAACTTCATTTTTAGCTTCAACTTGCGTTTTAGGATGACGCACATTATCATCCATGTCTCCACCATCTCCTGTCTCATTATCAAATTCTTCACCAAAATAATGAAGTATAAATTTTCGTCTAGATACTGATGTTTCTGCAAAAGCCACAACTTCTTGTAATAATGCATGACCAATTTCCTGTTCTGCCACAGGCTTACCAGACATAAATTTTTCGAGCTTTTCAATATCTTTATAAGCGTAATAGGCAACACAGTGGCCTTCACCTCCATCGCGACCAGCTCTGCCAGTTTCTTGATAATAACTTTCTATACTTTTAGGTATATCGTGGTGAATTACAAAACGCACGTCTGGCTTGTCAATTCCCATTCCGAAGGCAATTGTCGCGACCACAACATCTGTATCTTCCATTAAGAACATATCTTGATGCTTCACTCTGGTTTTAGCATCTAAACCTGCGTGATAAGGCACAGCTTTTATACCATTAACTTGAAGCACTTGCGCTAACGATTCTACTCGCTTTCTGCTTAAACAGTATATAATTCCAGATTTACCTTCATTCTGTTTTACAAAACGAATGATATCTGCATCTACATTTTTAGTTTTAGGGCGTACTTCGTAATATAAATTGGGTCTATTAAATGAATCTTTAAAGGTAATCGCATTTGGCATTCCTAAACTCTTCAAAATATCTTCTTGCACTTTTGGAGTTGCCGTTGCTGTTAAACCTACAATCGGTATGTTATCACCAATCCTTTTAATAATTGTTTTTAAATTTCTATATTCTGGTCTAAAATCGTGTCCCCATTCACTAATACAATGGGCTTCATCTACAGCCATAAACGAAATTTCTACGGTTCTTAGAAATTCTACATATTCTTCCTTGGTCAAGGATTCTGGAGCCACATAGAGTAGCTTTGTGACACCACTAACGATATCATCCTTTACACGTTGCACTTCGGTTTTGTTTAAAGACGAATTTAGAACGTGTGCTACGCCTTCGTGCTCAGACACAGCTCGGATTGCATCTACCTGATTTTTCATTAAGGCGATAAGCGGAGACACAACAATCGCTGTGCCGCTTTTTATTAAAGCTGGTAGTTGATAGCATAACGATTTTCCGCCACCAGTAGGCATAATAACAAACGTGTTATTACCTGCTACTACATTTTTTATAACTTCTTCTTGTAAGCCTTTAAAAGCTGAAAAACCAAAATATTTTTTTAGAGAAGCCTGTAAGTCAATTTCTGCAATATCCATTAATCCCTGTTAGTATTTTATATACATTTGCAATAACTTTAAAGATAACAATTTCTTTAAACTATGAGAACACTATAAATAATAAGTTTTGAACACTACGCAATCCATTTTAAATACTGCCAAAAGCACTATAAAATTAGAGAGCAAAGCCATAAACCATTTAGCAGAATTACTTACGGAAGACTTTGCCGAAGCTGTAGAGTTAATTTACAACTCTAAAGGTCGTGTTATTATTACCGGAATCGGTAAAAGTGCGATTATAGCTAACAAAATTGTAGCCACTTTAAATTCTACTGGCACACCTGCTGTATTTATGCATGCTGCTGATGCTATACATGGTGATCTAGGGTTAATACTTGAAGATGACGTGGTTATCTGTATTTCTAAAAGTGGAAATACACCCGAAATAAAAGTTTTGGTGCCTCTTATTAAGAACGCAAAAAATAAAATGATTGCCATTACAGGTCATAAAGATTCTTTTTTAGGACAGCAAGCCGATTTTATTTTAAATGCTTATGTAGAACAAGAAGCTTGCCCTAACAATTTGGCACCAACTACGAGTACAACAGCGCAATTAGTAATGGGAGATGCTTTGGCTATCTGTTTATTGGAATTGAGAGGTTTTTCAAGTAAAGATTTTGCAAAATACCATCCTGGTGGAGCGCTCGGAAAACGGTTATACATGAGAGTTAATGATTTATCATCTCAAAATATGAAACCTAAAGTTGGGTTAGAAACAAGTTTAAAAGAAGTTATTGTAGAAATTACTGAGAAAATGCTTGGAGTAACTGCTGTAGTTGACAATAATAAAATTGTTGGTATAATTACAGATGGCGATTTAAGACGTATGTTAAGTAAGAGTGATGCTATTACAAGTTTAAAAGCTAAAGACATTATGAGTACTAACCCAAGACGCATACAAGAAGATGCGATGGCTGTAGATGCTAAAGAAATTATGGAAGCGTTTGGGATAACTCAGTTATTAGTTGAACATAACGGCAACTATGCTGGTGTTGTTCATCTGCACGATTTAATAAAAGAAGGCATTATCTAATGGCAAAAAAGAATATTGACGAAATGTCTTTTTTAGACCATCTTGAAGATTTAAGATGGGTTCTCATTAGAGCAACTTTAGGTATAGTCATTGCTGGATCTATAGCTGCTATTTTTTACAAATTTGTTTTTGATGTTATTATATTTGGCCCAACACGCATGAGTTTCCCAACTTATGAAGGACTCTGCAGAGTATCACAATTTTTAGGTATGACAGACACTACATTCTGTGCCGAAGAATTTCCATTTAATATTATTAATAGAAATGTTGCTGGTCAGTTTTCTGCACATGTTTGGACTTCTATCTATGCAGGCTTTATTATCGCGTTTCCCTATGTATTATACCAATTATGGAGTTTTGTTAGTCCTGGTCTACAAAATAATGAGCGTAAAAATTCAAGAGGTTTTATAATTATTGCATCGTTCTTATTTTTTCTAGGTGTGTTGTTTGGCTATTTCATTGTCACACCTTTATCTCTTAATTTTTTGGCGAATTATCAAATTAGTCAGCAAATTTCAAACGAATTTGATGCGACTTCAGTTATCGCTCTAGTGCGTTCGTCATCAATAGCGTCTGGTTTTGTGTTTGAGTTGCCTATTATTATATACTTTTTAACAAAAATCGGACTAGTGACACCCGAGTTTTTAAAAAAATATAGAAAATACGCTTTGGTAATTGTTTTAATTCTATCGGCTGTGATTACTCCTCCAGATATTGCGAGTCAGGTTATTGTGGCCATTCCTATTTTAATATTATATCAAGTAAGTATTTATATTTCTAAAGTTGTTATTAGAAATCAATCCCAAAAGGTTTCGGGAGTAAACAAAAAAGTTTAAAGTTATGCCAAATAAAGTTCAAGAATTTAATGCGTATCGTGCTAAAATGAATGCTAAGATTTTAGCAGATAATAATAAAGTTATTAACCGAATTTTTAATTTAGATACTAATGCATTTCAAGAAGGTGCTTTAGATAAAAAAACGAAAGAATTATTAGGTTTAGTAGCATCTACCGTTTTAAGATGCGATGATTGCGTCAAGTATCATTTAGAGTCTTCTTATAATGAAGGTTTAAGTAAAGAAGAGGTTAGTGAAGCGCTTAGCATCGCTACATTAATAGGTGGTACTATTGTGATTCCACACTTAAGGCGTGCTCATGAGTATTGGGAAGCCTTAGAAACACAAAATTCTTAAGGTTAAACTTTTTATAAATGAATGTTGAAAACTGCAGAATCTATATGATTTTACTATTTTTAACGTTCTTACACATATTATGAAGCTAAGAGCAGAGCATTTGATGAAGTCCTACAGTGGACGAAAGGTAGTAAAAGATGTTTCTTTGGAAGTTAACCAAGGAGAGATTGTAGGACTATTAGGTCCCAATGGTGCAGGTAAAACCACTTCCTTTTATATGATTGTTGGTATTATTAAACCCAACGGAGGAAACATTTATTTAGAAGATACAAACATCACTAAATACCCAATGTACAAACGCGCACAAAACGGTATTGGTTATCTAGCTCAAGAAGCTTCTGTTTTTAGAAAACTAAGTATTGAGGATAATATTCTTAGCGTATTACAACTCACTAAACTCAGTAAGAAAGAACAACATCTAAAAATGGAATCGCTTATCGAAGAGTTTGGTTTAGGTCATATAAGAACCAATCGCGGTGATCTACTCTCTGGTGGTGAGCGACGTCGTACAGAAATTGCGAGAGCCTTAGCAACAGATCCTAATTTTATTTTATTAGATGAACCCTTTGCTGGTGTAGATCCGGTTGCCGTAGAAGATATTCAGCGTATTATTGCCAAATTAACCAAGAAAAATATTGGTATCTTAATTACGGACCACAACGTACAAGAAACACTTGCCATTACTGATAGAACATACTTAATGTTTGAAGGTGGTATTTTAAAAGCCGGAAAACCTGAGGAATTGGCTAGTGACGAAATGGTACGTAAAGTGTATTTAGGTCAGAATTTTGAACTTCGTAAACGCAAGTTAGAGTTTTAACCTCTGCGCCTTTCTAATAAAACCAACATCATAAATCCAAGAATAATTCTTTCTTTATCATCTGCATCGATAGATTTTAGTTCGGTGAGCTCAAATTTACGACCAAAGAATGAGGGTTCTTTTTTCATCCTCACAATGGGTTTACTATTTAAATCTGACACGACGTACGAGGGGTTAAATAAATAACCTGTAAACCCTCCAAGAATTGGAATTTGTCCAAGAACTGAATCTAATACTTTCACCCACGCATTCTCTTCTCTAATATGGTACTGAAGCCTTTTGTGTTGGTCTATAAGTTCGTAATGTGCTTTCCATATCGAAGCCCATCCTTTTCTGGCAATTTTACCAATTTCCTGACCTTTAGAATCTTTAAAACTGTAAGCCGCAGAAAAATCTATCCATGTATCTGCATTAATTTTATAGTTGAGATTTGTTTTTGTCTGATTATCAAAAATGCTAATATCTTCCTTTAATTTGAACATTTTCTGTTTTACGTAAGCAACCGCTTTACCTGTAGCATCAGTAGCTGTAAAATCGTTGGACAAGGTTGTAATATTAAAACTAAATTTTATTGGGAATTTTATATCCTTCATATTACATCTCCTTATTAGTATTTTTAGCTATTTCTTCTTTAATCAATTTCTTCTGGTAACGACCTTGCACAATATCTACAATTACTAATACTACGATTACGAAATAGAAGGTTGTCTTACTCATCGGTACAATTTCATTTCCAAATATTTTTAGATGCGCTAAATGACCACCTTCAGTCACTAGCATTATGCCAACGATAAATAAGATAAATAAACCTAAGACTTCATACATTCTATTTTTAGCCAAGAATACCGAAATTTTATCCGCTAATAAAAGCATTAATAATCCACTTACTATAATGGCTATTGCCATAACTATAAATGCTGTTGAAGAGTTTTCTATTTCGCTAGTAAGACCAATAGCAGCCAAAATGGAATCAAATGAAAATACCAAATTCATTATTACAATGCTGGTTATTGCAGCATTTGCAGACTTAATTCTTTTAGAAGTTACTTCACCTCCTTCATCATGGCTTAAATCTGATTTTGCAATCATGTGCCAAATTTCTTTTATTGCTGTATAGATTATAAATCCACCACCAATTAAAACAATAATACTATGACCATTAAAAGCGAAATTTACTACGTTTTCAATTTCACCCGTTAAAAATACAAAAGGTTCTTGAAAAAAACCAATCACTTGCACTAATACAAAAAGTAGCACAATCCTTAGAATTATGGCTATTAGAATACCTACTTTTCTAACACGCTTTTGGTCTGCCATTGGTGCTTTTTTAGATTCTAGAGATATGTAAAGTAGATTATCGAATCCTAAAACAGCTTGCAGCATTACAAGCATTAATAATGTAAAAATGACTTCTGCCATGGTTTGTAAGTGATTAAATTAGTTAGTGTATGTTTTCTCTATCTAAAAGTGACAAGATAATATATAAAGCAATAATTAAAGGAATAGCGGCAAAACGCAATACAATGAGTATAACCAAACTTATAATCAAAAAAATGTAGCGCGTAGCATTGTTCTTAAAACTCCAATCTTTAAATTTTAAGGCAAATAATTTTACTTTAGAGTTTAATAAATAACAACTTAAAAGTGTTATGCCTATTAAAAACCACTTGTTAATAATTATTGTATTCATTACATCACTATTCTGATATTCTAAAATTAGAGGTAATGACAAAATAACAAGTGTATTAGCAGGCACAGGTAAACCTTTAAAATAGGTTTGTTGGTCTTCGTCTAAATTAAACTTTGCCAAACGGTAGGCAGATGCTAAAGGGATAAATAAGCCTATCAGTGGTAAAGCAGATAATTTAAACCCTTGCCAATGGAAAATAGAATTCCAATGATCATTATAGGAAGAATAATCTGGTGCATCTACCGTTAATGAAATTAGCTTAAACATAATAATTCCTGGCACTACTCCACTAGTTACCAAATCTGCCAAAGAATCTAATTGAATGCCTAATGGACTCTGTACATTAAGTTTTCTTGCTAATAAACCATCAAAGAAATCGAAGAATATCCCTAAGAACACAAAAAAAGCAGCAGTTACAAAATTCCCATTTACTGCAAATATCACAGCAATACATCCCGAAAACAGATTGAGTAATGTTACACTATTAGGAATATGATGTTTTAAACTCATGGCTATAATTTATGTAAAAATAAAAAAGTATTTGGGTTCAACTTACAATTTTTTGAAAATGCTCTAAAAGAAAACAATAAGAACGTTATTTTGAAGTTTAATAGATAGAAAAAGATTGTGCATCTTTGTAAAAAATTTTGCTGTTGAAAAGTTACTATGTAATTCTCTTAACACTTGCTACGCTTTTCGGTTCGGCTCAGACAACTAGAAAATATTCTAACGAATTTATGAATATTGGAGTGGATGCTGCCGCTTTGGGTATGAGCAATGCTGTTGTGTCACAAACTGGTGATGTAAACTCGGGCTACTGGAATCCGGCAGGATTGGTACATCTAAAAGACAACCAACTTGCGTTAATGCATTCTAGCTACTTCGCTAATATTGCCAACTACAATTACATCGCTTACGGTATGCCATTAGACGACAGAAGTGCTTTAGGAGTTTCACTGATACGTTTTGGTGTTGATGATATTTTAGATACCACACAATTAATAGATGACCAAGGAAATATTAATTACGATAGAATAAGCACATTCTCTACAGCAGACTACGGACTCACATTTTCTTACGCCAGAAAACTACCTTTAGATGGTTTAAATTTTGGAGTAAATGCCAAAATTATACGACGCATAATTGGTGATTTTGCTTCAGCTTGGGGATTTGGTTTAGATGTTGGTATTCAATTTGAAAATGAAACAGGTTGGAAGTTTGGTTTAATGGCAAGAGATATTACTACTACTTATAATGCTTGGTCTATTGACGATAAAAAGTTCGAACAAATTAGTGGTGCTGTTGAAGGGCAAAATCAAGAATTACCAGAGACAACGGAAATAACTATTCCTAAGTTACAATTAGGTATGTCTAAAAAATGGCTTTTCCACTATGACTATTCGTTCTTAGCTGCAGCCAACTTAAATGTAAGATTCGCAGAAAATAATGATGTATTTTCTACCTCCTTTGCGAGTATAAATCCGGCTTTAGGTTTTGAGTTTGGTTATACAGATTTGGTTTTTCTAAGAGCAGGTGTTGGTAATTTTCAGAATGAATTGCAAATAGATAATTCTGAAGATTTAACGTTTCAACCAAATTTTGGTGTTGGTTTTAAATATAAAGGCATACAGATAGATTATGCGTTTACTGATATTGGAGACCAAAGTGCTGCCTTGTATTCTAATGTATTTTCCTTAAAAATAGACTTTAGTGTCTTTAGATAATTTTATATCAATTAAATTTGAAGTATCATATCTATTCTATCAATGAAATTACTACTACTCCTTATTGCTTTATTTTTTAATCTTTTCTTTGCAACATCACAAAATTTTGAATTATCTCCAGATGCTGAAATATCAGTTTTAACCATCGGACCTGGAGAATCCTTAAATGATGCTTTTGGCCATAATGCTTTTAGAATACTTGATAAAAGTTTAGGAATTGATGTCACCTACGGTTATGGAGAATACGATTTTGAGGCTCCTAATTTCTACTTAAAATTTGCACAAGGTAAATTGAATTACCTTATTAGTAGAGCTAATTATTCTGATTTTTTTAATTATTACGTAAGATATAATCGTACCATTAAAGAACAAGTACTTAATCTTACGTCTCAAGAAAAACAAACACTATTCAATTATTTAGAAACTAATTACAAGCCAGAAAACAGGAAATATCTTTATGATTTTTTCTATGATAACTGTGCTACTCGTATTAGAGATGTCACAGATAAGGCAACAACAAATAGTATAGATTTTTATTTACCTGAGAACGTTGAGCAAAAAACATTTAGAGAACTGATCCATGAGCACGTAGGCCTAAATACTTGGGGAAGTTTTGGTATTGATATTGCTTTAGGTTCTGTTATAGACAAAAACGCCACCGCAAATGAATATCTATTTTTACCGAAATATATTCATCTGTTTTTTGATAATGCCAAAATTAATGGCTCAGATGGTTTAGTTAAAAAATCGTCTGTTCTTTTTGAGAAGAAAGAAACGCACAGCACTTTAAGTTTTTTGTTTAGCCCGTTATTTGTAATGGGATTATTGGCACTATTAATTTTATTTATCACTTATAAAGATTTCAAAAAGAATAAACGAAGTAAGTGGTTAGATGTTATGTTATTTGGTATTACAGGTAGTATTGGTATTCTAATTTTATTACTATGGTTTGCAACCGACCATTCTGCGACAGCGCAGAATTATAATGTCTTATGGGCTGTTCCTTTAAATCTATTTGTTCTAAAACAATTATTTAAACCACAAGTTAAAAATTGGTTTAAAAGTTATTTAAAGTTTTTAATTATAATGCTTTGCCTTATGACTTTGCATTGGCTAATTGGTGTACAGGTATTCGCATTAGGTCTTATACCTTTGCTTATTGCAATTTTAATTAGATATATTTTTCTGCTAAAATTTTATAATAAGAACTAATTATTGTCCTCTATAATACAAGATTGTGCTTAGTGTTTTAATGGAAATACTAAAATCTAAAAAAATACTTCTGTGCTTTATATAATACAAATCGTATTGAAGTTTAATTAAGCTATCGTCTATTGAAGATCCATACCTTGTGTTAACTTGTGCCCAACCTGTTAAACCTGGTTTAATAATATGTCTGGTTTCGTAAAACGGTATGATACGCGATAGCTCATTTACAAAGAAAGGGCGTTCTGGTCTTGGACCAATAATACTCATTTCGCCTTTAAGCACATTATAGAATTGAGGTATTTCGTCGATACGCGAGCGCCTTAGAAACTTACCAAAAGCTGTAATTCTAACATCATTCTTTTTCGCCCATTTAACACCGTCTTTCTCGGCATTAACAATCATTGTTCTTAGTTTAAGAATTCTAAATGGTTTACTATTCTTACCAACACGTTCTTGAGAATAAAAGAGAGGTCCTTTATTCCCAATTAAATTTCCTACCATTAAAAATGGTAGAAGCAGTAAACCAATTATTAACCCTAATGTGGCAAAAATAACATCGAAAGCGCGCTGAAAGAACATATATAGTTTGTTCTCATTACTTCTACTGAACGGAAAATATTTATAAAAATCTTTACCTACAAATTGTATTGGTACTCTATATAATAACTCTTCATAAACCTGTGTGTACTCTCTTATTTTAAAGCCACGCTCTAGCAGCATCATTAAATCATGATATACTTCTGCAATAATAGCTTCAGTATTAAAACTTGCTACTAAAACTTCAGATATTCTTTCTTTATCAATAGTACTAAGAAAGTCTTTAGCCTTAAACTCTTTTAATCCTTTAAATTTGACAGATTCTGAAGTTGAAACCTCACTATTTATAAAGCCCACTATTTTATAATTAGGGTCTGAAGCATCTAATGCTTTAATTAAACCATCAATATTAGAAATTTCACCAACCAAAAGTACGCGTTTGTAAAATCTTGGAGATTCAATTAAATTTATATAAATAAGTCTCCATAGTAAGATTGATACTATAATTACTAAATAAAAATATGCTATCTGCATTCGTTCTTCTGGTAAATACGGTGACAGCACTGGTGTTAAAAGATAAAACAGTACAACTGTAGAAGTCGTAATAACTATATTTCTAAAAGTCGTATCGATTCTACTCGCCATTTGAAGGTCGTATAGTTCAAAAATAGTCCCGAATATAGTAATGTAAATGGCTAATAGAATGAGAGCTACACTATTATCCTCATTAACTTGGAGATATTCAAAATCGAAGAAAAGGCCTAACACGTAAACTCCAAAAAAAACAAATATCAAGTCTAAGATTCTTAATAAAATCTTACGTTCGGAAACTTCAAAATGAATTCCTTTTTTTTTAGTCATGGTAAAGATTAGCTATTCGTAAATATAATAAGTCTTTTCGATTATAATATTAAATCAAGACTAAAAGGCTTCCTATTAAGTCAAACAGGCTTCCCATTTGGGTTTTATCACTTCCCAATCGAATTGTTCAACTTTCTTACGTGCTTTACTTACAATTTCATCTTTTAGAGTTGGGCTGTTTTTTAATTTAATTATAGCATTAACCATAGCATCTACATTATTTGGTGACACTAATAGTCCGTCTTCGTTATCAGAAATTAAAAACGGTAGTCCACCAACATTTGTAGACACAACAGAAATACCAAGAGCCATCGCTTCAATTACACTTACTGGCATATTATCATAGTTAGTGGTATTTATAAAAATGTTATGCGATTTAGATATTTCAATCCATTCTGGCTTTGGGAGTTTACCTGTAAAATCTATCTTTAAGTTTTTATTAATTGCCAAGCTCTTAACTTTAGCCATAGAGCCATCTACCTCTGGACCAACCATTGTAAGTTCTGTCTTATAGCCTTGTGTTAGCAAACTCTCTAGAATAAAGATGGCTAATTCTGGATTATAAATAGCTGAGAATGATCTCACCCAAAGTAATCTTATAGTATCAATATATCTATTTCTAAATTCATAATTTTTAATTTCAATACAATTGGGAATATAGAAGACGTTACTATAACCATAGCTTTCGAAAACATTTTTTAAAAAATGAGATGGAGCTACTAATTTGTATGCATTGTTGAAAATAACACTGCTTAATTTAGGATTATGTTTCAATCTATTTTCTAGATTTCCACCATGAAGAATTGGAATATATCTTATTTTAAAAAATCTACATAACTGACTTATCACAAGCGCGTAATAAAAATTAATAGTGCTGTAGGTATCTATGAGTACAAAATCGGTTGTAGATCGATTTACTAACACTAACCTCATCATATCTAATAATCTTAAAATTTTAATAGATTTTTTTGACGCAATCTTTACTGTATATATTTCTTTTAAACACGCACTCAATGTCTCAATAACACTTTTATTCTTTCCTTTACTAGACAAGGCGTTTCCTATGTACAATACGTTTTTCATTAGTGACATTTAGTAAGGCTAAGGCATAGATTAAAGCTGGCATAGCGATTCTCATAGACATATGATTTATAGTTAAAAACCAAAACACTAAGAAAGCATAGAAATAATAATTACTTTTATTTTTGGTTCGCATATCTAGAGGCTTAAAAATAAGTATTAAAAGTATCATTACACCAAATATTCCATGTTCAGCAAGTGTTCTACTGAATTCACTATGAGATGTTACACCTTGACCCTCATCTTCAATCCGCTGATCTTTGGCACGACTTGAACCAATTCCAAAGAAAGGATTTTCGATAAATCCCTCGAGTTCACCTGCAAATAACTCCCCACGACCAGTCGTTAAACTTTGTTTTTCACGACCTAAGTGATCCTTATTTTCATATCGTAATGTTACTATGCCATCGGTTTGATTAATACTTACCATCCAGGTCATAACTAAACTTATGAAAAACAATCCAAAAATTGCGATCACCTCATTTCGTTTTTTAGTTTTAGATTGTCTATAAAAATAAAATAAAAATATTAAAATAGCCATAAGGGCAGCAATCACACCACCACGACTCAAAGTTGTAATAGCTCTAAAAGTAATCAATCCAAATAGCGTAGTATTCAAAATTTTCAATCCCAAATTTGGGGATTTAGTGAATAGCCGAATCGCTGTTAGGAACATACCTAAACCTAAAGCAGCTGAAACTTGATTTGCGCCCCAGCCACCAGATGCGGCACGGTTTGAGGCTGTACTATTTAAAACATCTCTCAAATTTGGTGTATAGAAATAAACATAGGCGGTATGTGCGATAATGGGCAACAACATAAACATTAGTATCTGTGAAAGTTGGCGTTGAGTAACCCGTTTATCATAGCAAAATAAAGCTGCTAAACCTAAACATACAGGACCACTTAACACAAATGCAATATTAGTTCTAAAATTAGCATCAAAACTCAAGGTTGTTGAAGCCACAAAAATGGAGGGAACCAAAAATATAAGATAAACAAAATAGGGATACCCTTTGCCAGATATACCTCTATAAAACATACCTATTGAAACAAAAAATATAACTACATATTTACCAGCCTCATAAGAAATTGAACCTTTCGTAGTTCTAAAAAACACCTCAGCACCAACAAAGTACGCACAAGCCTTTAAAACTTCGTATGTTCTATTATTATTAGCTACCGTAACAATGCGATATATAAAGTAAAATATGGCAGTAAGAAAGTAAATTTTTGCTATACTTTCGTTAAAATATATCAGTATTCCTAATACGGCATGAAAGCCAACAGCAGATGCATATGTGATATTGGTTTTCAAATTAAAATTACTTTGAATGGATAAGATAGCAAAATAGCATAAAAGTATGTCAATAGAGAATTTCTCTGAATCTTATAAGCAAACAGTTTTCAAATATATTAAGAAAATATTTTTTTATAATCATCAATAGGGAATTTATAATGATAGCTTTTACCTCTTATATATACTAAAAAATGTATTAAGAATACTGGCAAAAATTGTTTAGTCAATCTTAAAATTGAATCGTATGTTTTGTTGTGATAGTTACAAATTAGAAATGGAGTAATATCGCTGTGCAAATAATTTTTGGTTACTAATTTTTCCTCTATATTTTTACCAGCGATAATAGTTTTATTGAAAATTGCTCTCTTATTTCTAACTGAATGGAACATTTCGATAACTGACAAAGGTGAATTCTCTTCATCGTAAAAAAACAATCCCCAAGATGGATCTATAAATATCCATTTTTGTAAAGTCTTTATAAAGACTTCATTAAAAGAATGTCCACCATTCTCGCGATTAAACGGAGCGCTAGTTGTTCCCCATTCCCGAACTTTTATATCGTTAATTACACAAAAATTATTAAATATTTGAACCATATCACTGCAGACTCCACCTTTTCCATAAACCATCATTTCTAATGCCTTGTCTGATGGTTCACTTAACCCTGGACCTACTTTAGTGTTTTGATTTAGCCAAATTACTATCTGTTTTACGACAGCTAACTCAGAATCTGGCTTGCCTTGAGGGAAGATTTTTGAGTTAATCTCAAAAAAAACTTTTGGAATATCTTCTTTTTTATTGCTATCATTATAAGAAATAGTTGCGATGTCGCTAACATTAGAATTTTTAGAAAGCAATCGAAATCTTGCTATATATAAAAAAGGATGACGTTTTAATGCCCAGTGCAGCTTTTTAAGCATTATCAATTTTATTGAATTAAGTAGTGCTCAAAAATATCAATTTTATTTTAATCAAGACGATTTATTTCATAAAAACCTAACTTCCATTAATCTTGCCAATCATTTAATTCATAACCACTTGCGGTTTCTCGTTTTAGAGATTGTTGCATTAAAAATAAATTATGGTTATTATATTTCAAATCTTCGTTTTTTTTCAACTCACAAAATATCTCTCTTTATGCGCTGATTATAATATTGGTAACTAAATTGATTTATAAATGAAATAGAAGTTGCTGAAATGTCTTTATAATCTGTGGGATTTAAGTTTACTAATTTAATAATATTAGCCGTCAATGTATTTACATTTAAGTCAGCTAATAAAAATCCATTTTCATTATTCCTAATATAATGCCCAATAGATGAGACATTAGATACAATAGGTATACAACCATAATTCATTGCTTCTGCAACGACCTTAGGAAAACCTTCTGAGGCTGATGGTAATATAATGGCATGACATTTTATATAAATTTTATGCACTTCATTCCTAGATAAATAACCATGAAATACCACAGGTAATGATAACGCTTTTACTTGTTTTTTATAAACTTCTAATTGCGTGCCGTCACCAACTAAATGTATTGTTTTAATTTTTTTAAGAACTTCAATATCCAAATGAGCCAGCGCATCCAAAATTAAGCCTACACCTTTCGCTGTTTCCATACGACCTATAAAACAAATCTCTACTGGATATTTAAGTGTTTTTGTTTTTATACATTGTTGCCCAGTTTCAATTTCTTGCTTGGTTAAACATGGGTTTTCAAAACTTAGACACTGTTTTGGCTGTTTATCCCAAAATCCATTAATAGTCACAGTTCGCGATTGATTTTTTAAAAGCCATTTTTGAAAATGATATGCCCAAGGAGCTGAAGTTTGTTTCCAATTACCTGCATATTTAAACCATCCATTCTTAGAAGTTAAAAAGATTAAATATGGTATAACAAAAACTCCTATACCAGTTGGTGCTCTAAACTGAAAATAATCACTTCCTTTTAAAGATTTCTTTATGATAGATATAACTTTTGGCGCTTCCCAAATCATTGACAATTTATCCGTAACAGATGGTCCTCCAACAGCGCTAATTGGAATAAATGTAATTTTATGAGAACTATATGGTAATGCGCTACTTGGTGCGACTTCTTTATGCAACATACCGACATGACTAATGTTATCAAAAACAGAAATTAAATTATTGATTTCTGTAACAGTTGAGCTTAAGCCTACAATTTGCCCATCGCTTGTTTTATAATGTTCTGTATGCGAAATAATTGTAAGTTTCATTATAATAAGGCTAGATATTGTTTAACAATCACATCCCAATCGTGCGTCTCAGCCCATAATTTAGCATTAGTTTTATATCTGAATTTTTCATTAGTTATTTCGGTAATCGCTTCTATAAATTCATTTGAATTATCTGCCTGAATCAAAATACCAGAATGATGTGAATCTATAGCATCTTCAATACCGCAGCCTTTTGATCCAATCGCAGGAACTCCCAAAGCATTAGCTTCTAAAATCGCAATACCAAAACCTTCTACATCACCAGTTATACTTTCTGAACTCAACATTACAAAAATATCAGTTGCTCCAAGTATTTGTTTTAATCGATTATCCTCTAAACTGCCGTGAAATGTTATAAAGGATTCTACACCTAAGGATTTAGCACGACTCAAAAACGCGTGAGATTCAGTGGGAATACCAACACAATGGTAATGCAATTCTGGGAAATATTTAATGAGCTCTGGTAGATGATTAATAACATTTAACTGACCTTTACGCGTGCTGACACGACCAACTGTAGTCATTACAGGAAAACCTTTAAGTTTTAATTTTGAATCAGAATTTTGCCATTCTGAAACATTTATACCATTCGGAATTACCGTAACGTTCTTATTTAAATGCTTTACAAGCGTTTTAGTGTAATTTGAAACTGCAACAATAGTTTTGAAACGTTGCAGCGAAAAATTAATTGATTTACGTATCACTGATGACTTAAAGTTAACTTCGGATCCATGAATGACAGCTACAGTTTGTCGTTTAAAAAAGAAGGAGCAAAAACCCACATTCCAAAGTGAAAATTTCCCAGTAGCAATAATATGTGAAGTACTTTTAAAACCATTAAAGGTGCGAATAATGCGATTAAAATACATAAATATCCGCCATTTATTAATACGAATACGTTCAACTGAAAAATTTAAAGTCGCATCAAACTGCATCTCTTCTTTTCCATCTTTAGAGCGTTGATCTGCTATAACAGTAACTTCACATCCATTCACTTTTAAATATTTAGCCAAATTATAGGCGTGATTCCCTATACCACCTGGTTGAGGTGGGAATTCTGAAGTCACAATAAGTATGCGTTTATTACTCAATTAAAACAATTTTCAAATTACTTTACTTACAACTCATATATCAAAGCACCTTCCTTCAATTTTTTACTAGAAAGCCACCAACTTTTTAATACTTGAAATAGAACTAATGGTAACAATAATATACTCAGCAGCAATCCCATCAACAACATAGGTTTGTTTTTCTTAAATTGATATGAAAGTATAGATAATGGTACCATTCTTAGCAATGCTAATTTAGAAGCTTTTTGACCAAAATAAGTTCTAAAATAATATAATACACTAGGAATTGGTCTTGGAGCAAAAAAATTAGAAGGCCTAAAAGCATCCCAACTTCCCATTTCGCGTAAACCACCTGTATCAGCTTTTACATCAATGCATGAAGCTAATGGGTTGGAAACACTCTTAATGCTATCTAAATAAACGCGCATTCCAAATTCTCCGTCTCCCATGCGCTGCTTTTCAAATTGCCGATCAAATAGCCCAACGCGTTCAAAAACCGATTTGTAAAGCATGGCATTACCTGTTGCAAATTGTGACGCTATAGCAAAAAAAGATCTTTCTTTTGGTATTTTTTTTCCTTGTGGGTAAAAAACTCCAGCAGATACTTGAGCCTTAAAGTAATCTAAACATTTTAAATGGCTTGAAATCCAATTAGATTCTATGCGCACATCATCTTCAGAAAGTGCTATTAGTTTGCCTTTAGCATTTTTAATTGCTGTATTTCTTGCCAACCAAAGTGCTTTTTCTTCTTGTCTCAATACATTAACCTCTAATTTAAAATTTGAATAAAATGCTTTATTAAAAGGTTCGGATTGATCGACTATTATAACTTCGAAATTAGTGTAATCTTGTTGTTCTAAATCTTTTAGAACATTTTTTAGATACTTATAACGATTTAATGTCGGAATCACCACACTTACTTTTGGGTTATCCTTAATTAAGGACGCCTTATAATCATTGTAATCTTTATAAGATATGGGATTATTACCTATGGATACTCTACCGACATTTCTTGTTTTAAACCAAGCTCCAATTTCTTTAAATGGGTTATGAAATGACAGTAAGCGCAGTAATAAAACATAAAAAACCCAAGCGCTATTAAAATACTTGCGCGCAAAATGGTAATTATCTTGTAATTCTAATTCAGTAATAGTTGTATAAGTTGGCTCATTACCAATGTAGCCTTTTTGTACTGCTTGCCATGATATATCATAGTCTTGTGCTAATTGAGATTGATAGGATGAATCGCGTTTTAATTGTGATAAAATAAATTCTGGTAAGTTTTTTACAATCGGAAAAATAGAAGTCCCTTTTTTATTGAACAACTGAAAATAATGTGTGGGCTGTAAGTATTTTAAAAATCTAAATAACATCAAATAGAATTTGGAAGTGGTGCATTTTGCTTAATTCCTTTAAGATACTGTGGATATGGTTTTTCTCTAGGCATTAATAATAAATGACATTTACCTCTATTTTTAATTTCCGCAGCATTTTGCAATAACTCACCCGTTTTTAGATACCATGCTCTATAATTCATTTCGCCGCACCAATCTAGCATTTTTTGTCCAGCTGCTTCCATACCAAGATTCTCTACGTTGTGCATTTCTATAAAGAAATCACATTTTGAAGACTTGGCTAAATTTTTAGCAGTTTTCATTACTAATGTTTCTGCACCTTCAACATCTATTTTAACTAAATCTGGTTTTATATTATAATATGTATATATATAATCTAAAGTTACCGTTTTTACATCGAAAAAAGAATTTAGCGATGCTGCTGTTTGCGCGTGCGAGGCATACATGCTGCCAGCTGCTCCCGAACCTACTGTATAAAATTTAATGGTTTCATCTAAAGCATCGCTTACAAAAGCACTCATAAAATTAATTTTGTTTGCTAATCCATTTTGAATCAAATTAGATGCTGCTTTTTGTAAAGCTTCAGGGTTAGGGTCTATTAAAAGCATCTGTTTATTTGGATTTTGAATTAAAGCCAACAAAGCTGTATAGCCTACGTTACAACCAACATCAAAAATGATATTATGGTGTTTAGCTAAATAAAACCACCACGCATCATCTTGGTCTGCTTGTTTTCTAGTTGATCCTGAAAGTAATAGCAATGGCACTCCACAAATAGAAACCTTAGAAAACTGATTGTTTTTCCCTCTTATTATATGTAATAATTTTTTTAGCTTTATTTTTAAACCCATCTATTATTCTTTTCTACAAGATATAAATATTACATCTTAGTCGCTCTAAACTTCGATTCAACTTTTTATTTTAATCTGAAATAAGGTTATAAAAAGATTCAAAAACCACATTTTTATTAAAATTATCTGAATACATTTTTTTAATTTCTTTAGGAGTTAAGCTCTCATTTTTGAAGTGGAGAATTAACTTTTCTTCAAGATCACTTATACTTTCGGGATTGAATGTTATCTTTTCTATCTGGTATTTTTCATGGTCAATAAATGACAATGCACCAAATTGAGATGATACTATAAGAGGTTTCCCTAATGATATGGCTTCTATAAAAACCAAACCAAATGCTTCGTGTAAACTCGGCAAAATAATGACATCCATAGCATTATAAAATGCTATCATATCATTAGAAGATAGATGGTCTAAAAAAGTGACTTTGTCTATAAGGTTTTCTTTTGCAACTTTAGTTTCTAAGTTATTAAGCTCCTCACCAGAACCAGCGAAATAGAGATAAAAATCATAATTATACGTGTTATTAATTGCCGATAAAGCTTCAATAACTACGTTTTGATTTTTATGACTAGCCATTCTGCCAGGGCAACCAATTTTAATTACATCTTTACGCGCCGTAAATTTTAAATCTGTAGGTTGTATTTCTTGCTCAGAAATTGTACTCCAAAATGGAAGTGCAGTTAATTTATAATCTGGTACAGCATAGTCTTTGTGCAACTCCCCTTTTGTTATAAAAGAATTAGCAATAACTGTATCTGCTAATTTTAAAAATTGTTTCTTTATAAAAACTTGTAATTTACTCGATTCCATTTGGGCATTTAAAGAATGAAACCATACCATATTCTTTTTAACCTGAAATAATTTACCAAATAATAAAGCCGGATTCACATAACTAAAATTAGATAGAATAACTTCTGGTCTTTCCCTTTTAATAATAGTGTACACATTACGATAATTAACTAAATAACCTTTCTTTTTTTTAACGATTACTTTAACACCATCAATAATACGTTCGCTTTTAGAATTTTTCCAAGTAAAACTAATAACCTCATGTCCTTCTTGTTTAAGCTTTGCAGCTAATTCGTGAAAAAAGCGAGAAAGATAACCTCGATTATATGTGTGGAAAAATAAGATTTTCAATGACTTTAGATTTATGATTTATACTTTCTACACAAAATCATAATATTTCCTTCTAATTTATCAGTAGGTTTAATTTCACTTAAACCTCTTAGTTTACTTCTATGAGATTCAACCTTCTCAAGCCTATATCCATTGTCTGCTAAGAACTTTAGAACATCTTTATAATCTGTATCAAAATACTTCAAAAGTTGTGACACATGGATTTCTACAAGCAAGATTAATGCATAATTTTTTAAGGTATTCGCCATGCCTTTTAGAACCATAAATTCAGCACCTTCAACATCAATTTTCACAAAGCTAGGTATAACTTTTTTTTGATTGATAAATTCGTCAATAGTTAAACTTGGTACTTCAATATGCCCTTTAGTATTTAATGTATCTATTCTGATGCCTGGGTTTGGTAGTTTTAAATCTGGTATAGATACATTGCCAATTGAATCAGATATAGCTACGTTATACACATTAACATTTGTTAACGCATTCAATTCTATATTTTTATTAATTGCATCTATACATTTAAAATCCATTTCAAAAACGCATACGTTTCCGAATTTAGATAATTTACCTGCAACACATGAAAAATAACCCAAGTGTCCACCAATATCAAAGACATTAGACCCTTCATTTACATTATCAATAAAAATTTTTGTAGCACCAGGCTCATGTATATAGCCATTTCCAAATCTTGGAAAAAACCATGATTTTGAATAACTATCTTGCGTATTAAACTTTAGTTGTAATCCTTCAAAATCCATACTACAAAAAGTGAATTCTGAAAATTTCGCTCTCTTTTTTGTAATGTAGTAACTGTATAATGATTTATAAAGTCCTAACTGTTTTAAAATTGATTTTATCAATTTTTTCATAAAAACTTAAAGTGCATTATTAATAATTCTTTTTATAATTCCAATACAAGGACCGTATATTTCTATACAACTTATAGTTTGGCAATTTTCTTTTTTTATTATTTCTTGCATGTGGAAAATCTTCTTGAGGTATATTCTTTAAAGCTAAAAAATTACATAAAGTTTCATAATTGAAATTCTTTCCCATTTCCATAATTAAAAAATTAGGTTTGTTTTTAAAAAACGCTAATATTTCCGTATTACTTGTTTCGTAAAGTTCTTTATATCTATCCTCGTAACCTTCTGCACAAGGCACTCCATAAATCTTTTTGTGCAATGGTATTCTAATACTCGCAAAATAAGTAACCACGCTTCTAATCCACTTATCGGTATCCCTAATGGTCAGTATATATTTAGCGTCTGGGTAAATTGCATAGAGTTCTTTATAAAATAATGGCCAAGGCATGTCTTGCACAGCATCCCAACTTTCTAAGGTTTTTTTTATATACGTTTTGAGATCATCTGTATTTGAAAACTTCATTAAGTTTTTATCTCCTCCGTAAACACGATAGCCTAAATTTTGTAAGGCATGCTCCACTGATGTTGTTCCTGTTTTTTGGAATCCTAAAATAAATACTTTTTGTGTCATCTATAAATAGTCAATAAAAAGCGTAAAATCTAATTAAACTTTTAAAAATTTGAACATGATTTGTTGTCTATCCGATTTTCTACCTGTATCATGTCCTAAGCTCAATAAATTTCCCATAACCTCCACTTGTAGACCATTTTTATTGGCTAAATTTTCATAAAATTCTCGACTTCTAAATACGATAGGAAATCTATCCCATTTCCCGTTCTCATGTTCTGCAATATTAACATTAGCATAGAAAATTCCGCCCTTTACCAACGATTTCGATACAAACTCAAAACAGTTTTCTGTTATTTTGTCTTCAAAATGAATTAATACAGAAAAGGCAAACATGATATTAAATTGATGGTCTATTTTTAGTTCTGAAAACTCATTGAAGCCTATTAAATTAGGATTTTTAGCCTCTAAATTGGCAGTTTTTATCCCTTTTCTTCCTTCGACTAAAACATTTTCTCTAACATCTATTCCATAATAATTTCCACTTTCAAGATATTGAATTAAAGGAATACCTCCTCTAAGTGTTCCGCAACCAATATCCATTAGCTTGTCTGATTTTTGCAATCCTTGATCAACAAGAAAATTATATTGAAAATCACGAGCGTATTTCCAAACACTTGGATTTCCTACAAGTTTATGTCTTCTTTCTTCTGTTGTCTTTGTGAGATTACCAACAAAACTTCTAGCTTTTGAAATTATAGTTTTAAACATAGCGTCTTTAATTTTTAAATCATTCTTTATTTATAGCCAATAGCAACTAAATGTGCCGTTTCTTGAGAGGTATTTTCCAATCCCTTAGACTGTTGTTTATTAACTATATTAGAATAAATAGAGTGAACTGTTTGCAATGGTCGCTTTATACTATAACTTTTTAAGCCTTGAACTCTATACTTCCCTGTTTTTACTGCATAATGCACATCTACAGTATTAAAATACTTTTCTAACAAAGTTTGCAATTCTAATTTGGTATAATGTCTTATATGATCTAGGTTTTTGTTTGGCCCTTCGTTTTTAATATAATCGCCATTTGGTGTCGTAAAATAGGCCCAACCATCTTTCTCTATTACTCTAGAAATATTTTTTACAAAAAGATCATCTTTTTCGACATGCTCAATAACTTCAATACAAACAACAGCATTATAAGCTGCATCTAATAATGTTGATTTTGTCATATCTTGAATAACAACATCTTTTATATTACTGCGCTTTTCTTTAATATTTCCGAGTATTTCTGACGTAAAACCTAAGTTGAGCTTTTCTCGAGTACCTTCTTCTTGCGGAACATCTAATAAAGTAATATCTGCAGGTAGGTTTATGGTATAAGGAGATTTACGACCTCCAACATCTAATATAGACATTCTTTTAGATGCCATATTAGAATTTAATAATCTCTTTATATCATTGCGAACAGTTATTAAATGCGTTGTCATTATAGGAAATGTTAACCAACGCATGAATTCGTATGTTGTCATTAGAGCGTATTGATATTTTTATGTTGTTTTAATTCTTATAAAAATGCACAAATTCTTTTTGTTGCTTTTCTAAGTTAAATTCTTTTTGAATTCTAGCAATTGCATTTTGTCTTATATTTTGTTTTGAATCTTCGGGCAAATTAACAATCTCTATTATTTTTTCTGCCAATAATTCTGGTTTTCTTTTTTGAACTACCCAACCCGTTTTACCATCTAGCACATTTTCCGCTAAGCCTTCTGCATTTGAAACGACACATATTAAACCTAATGCTTGTGCTTCTAAAACGGCATTACAAAAGCCTTCTTGAATACTATATTGTATATAAATAGAGGCTTTCTCTAATTGAGCCTTTACTTCTGCTTGAGGTAATTTTCCTGTAAATGTGATATTATTTAAAATACCTAATTGGTGTGCTGCAAATATAAGACGTTCTTGCTCTGTACCATCTCCAATAATGGTGTAATGAAAAGCAATTCCTTTAGTTTTTAATTTTGCTAAGGCTTCGAGCGTGTATTCCAAACCTTTTTTCCAATGCAATCTAGCGACAGTAACTAATTGTAAGCCTCCGTTTGTACTTGTGTGATTTTTAGCTGTAAAAAACTCTATATCAATTGCCGGAGTGATAACTTGAATCTTATTATCAGAAATTTTGTAATTCATCAAATCCGTTTTCATTTCTTGTGATAGCACATGATATCTAATATCTTTTTTAAATAAGGTCTTATAACAATCTGGATGCTTTAAAGGTGATAAATACAAATCAAAACCTCTAAAGCTCATAGCCATTTTTGCCTTCATAGCTGCTGCAACATTCTCTCTATTCACAGCTAACATACCAAAACCAAAGTGTAACCAATCTAAATTATATTTAAGGAAAAATTGACTAAGAATAATTCGCTTAAAGTTTTCTTTGAATACAACTCCGTCGCGTTTATTTAAATTGAATAACCTTAAACTTCTCCTTGGATGTAAAAAAACTGAGCTTAAAATTGATGAAAAACCATACCAAATTCTATTTAATATGCCTTTATTAAAGTTTTTAGCGACTTCAACTTTGCAACCAAAATCTGCATCACTCGTGCTCATATAATCCACAAACAAAATAACATTAAAACCCTTATTTTGTAACCCTCTTATTTTATTACTAAAAAAGGTTTCGGAATATTTTGGCATTGTTGACAATACGATACCAATAGTTTTTTGCTCTGTTATTTTATTTGGCATTGCCTATATACTTTTATACAATGCTAACATATTATCTACCATTTGTTGTTCTCTGTGGTTTGCTTTTATCGTTTGAAAGGCGTTTTCTATAATACTCTCTTTTTTACTATCGGTTAGTTCTGCAATCTCTAATATTTTTTTAGCCATTGCACTAGAATCTCTAATAGGTACAATAAACCCATTATCACCATCTTTTATCACCTCACTTAACCCACCACAATTAGTAGTTAAAACTAGTGTTTTATTATGCATAGCCTCTAAAACAACATTGGCGATACCTTCTTCTACGCTTGGTAACAAAAGTAAGTCTGCATTTAGGATTAATTGTTGTACGCTGTCGTACGTTAATTTATCCAACAAATTTACCTCATCTGTTAATTTAAGGTCGTGAATTTGGTATGCAAATTCAATATTATTTGTGGCACCAACAATAGTATATTCAAATTTTAAACCTTGGTCTTTTAATATTTTACTTGCGTCAATTGCGTAGGTATATCCTTTAATCCAGTGTGCTCTACCTATTGAAATAATATTAAATACCTTTTGCTCTTTTATTGATATATTTAATTTTTCATTTAGTGACAAACCGCTATAAATCACTTGGATTTTGTTTTTTGATGCATTATATTTTTCGGCTTCTTTAGCAATAGCTTTAGATACGGCATGAAAAGCGTCTACCTTAGGGAAATTCTCACGATAGTCATCGGCTAGTTCTAAGTCTGCAATTGGAGAATAATTAATATGAGCTCCTCGCAAACTAAGTACCAATTTAATCCCAAATTCTTTGACCCAAACCCAATCTTTTAAGCCTTTTGCCCATTGTATATGAAATATGTCTGGTTGATGCCATAAAACAGGATAAAACTTCACCTTGTCGAGCAATATATTTTTTGACTGTTTTTTTAAAATCTTATCTAAGCTATTCTTTTCTTTATTTTTAAATAACAACAATAGAAAGCTGTATTTTATAAAGTAAATCGCCTTTTGGAATTTGGTATTTTTATAAGCAAAAACTGAAATAGATGTGTTGTAATCTACCTTGTTTTTTATAAATCCAAAAAGGTAGATTTCGCAATGTTTTTTAGACAAACCGGCAATAAGCCTTTCTATAAAAACCGTACTAGGTATATCACCAGAATAAATTGCTATTTTCAATTTTTTACTCATTCAATAAGTATCGAAATCATTTCAATAAAGCTTTAAAATCATTTGCAAAATATTCACTTGAAATTTTCCTTCCTTTGTAATTTACATGTATATCGTCGTAAAAATAGGATTCATTTTTAAAGATATTACTATGATTTATAATTTTATAATCTTTTGAATCAATTTTGATTTTTTTCCTATTTATTGGTGAAAAATAGCAAATCAATTTAATATTGTTTAGCTCGCATAAATCTCTTATTTTTTTAATATAATCATTTTTTAGTGCAATTGATAAAGTTTTAAATTCAGTAATAGGCTTGTCATCATTAATCTTTATCGGATAACCATAGTTTCCTTTATCATCAAATCTATTTCTGCTTGCAGGTTTTAATATAGCTAACAAGGAAGGGTAAAATATTTCAGTATTATAATAAGAAACACCTAACGTTGGCAACCATTTAGAATTATTTAATAACCTACCAGGTTGACAAGAAAATTGCTTATAATAGTCTGATACGTAAATAGTATTAACGTACGGTAAAAATCGATAGTCGTTACCGCTTAGTGTATTCTCTTTAACATCATAATCTTTAATACTTGGTGCCAAAATGCAAAATTTTGTGGTCTTACCTTGCGCCAAAAAATGTTGTAACATTAGATACTGACTAGATAAAGCAGTATCATCCATGGCTAAATTAAGACCAGTTGTTTTTAAAACAGAATCAATAATTTTTGTATTTAATGTTGTTAATCCTGTACTGGCACCAATAATCACATAGTGAAACGATTTTTCTTCAATTGAATTAACTAAAAAAGAGGGTTTATAAAAAGAAGATTGACGCAAAGACCATAAACTTAAGAAAGAAAATGCACTAGAGATACCAATAAAAGTTAGTAAAATAAAGCCGGTCTTTTTTAAAAATAATGACATGGTTAAAACTGAAAATAAATAAACTCGGATGGATTCTTAAATACTCCCATAAAACATATAAGAATTACAATAAAAATAGCCGAATACGTCGTTAATTGAACCTCTTTTTTATTATTCTGAATTGCTAAAAACTCAAATAGAAGCAATATAATGATACTAAATATAATTATTGTGCTAAACAAAATCATTTTGGACGTCTTATAAAACATATAAACTGAACTGCTATTAAAACTAAACAAATTAATAATGTACTGATATGCAATATTAACGCTATCTGCCCTGAAAAATATCCAGGCTAATGTTATTACTAAAAATGTGAGTATGATTTTAGGCACTTGAGAGCCATAAATTTTTGTTGATAAAACGTAAGTTCTGTTTCTACCTAAAAGTAACAACGGCAGAAATAACATGGCGTGGATCATTCCCCAAACTATGAAGGTCCAGTTTGCACCATGCCAAAAACCACTCACTAAAAATACAATAAATACATTTCTTACTCCTTGCCAAGTGGTGCCTTTAGAACCACCTAAGGGAATGTACAAATAGTCTCTAAACCAAGTTGATAATGAAATATGCCAACGTCTCCAAAATTCTGCTATGTCCCTAGAGAAGTATGGAAAAGAAAAATTGGTCATTAGTGAAAACCCAAACAAACGTGCAACACCAATGGCAATATCTGAGTAACCAGAAAAATCACCATAAATTTGAAAGCCAAAAAGTATGGCTCCAAAGAACAACTCCATTGAAGAATAGCCAGTGGCACCATCAAATATTTGGTTTACGAAAAAAGCACAGTTATCTGCAATAACTACTTTTTTAAATAATCCCCAAATTATTAGGTAAAGTCCACTTATTGCAAATTCGCTATTAAAGATGTGTTTCTTTTTAAATTGCGGTAATAAATGAGAAGCCCTTTCAATTGGCCCAGCTACTAATTGCGGAAAAAAGGACACAAATGCAGCAAATTCTAGAAAACTAGAAGTAGGTTCAATTTTATTTTTATATACATCTATGGTATAACTAAGGGTTTGAAATGTATAAAATGAAATACCTACTGGAAGTATAATTTTTAATGTAGAAGTTTCCATGGTTACACCAAATAACTGCCAAGCCTCTACCCAACTTTCTATAAAAAAATTAAAATATTTAAAAAAGGCAAGCATTCCTAAATTAAATAGTAAACTCACTAAAAAAAGTCCCTTTCTAAGTCTATTATCGGTTTCATTTTCTAATTGTTTAGCAACTATAAAATCGACTAAAGTACTTAGTATTATTAAGGCTAAAAATCTATAATCCCACCAAGCATAGAAAAGATAGCTTGCTAAAACTATTAGTATATTTTGTGAAATAAGAGTGCGTTTGGTTACAAACCAATAAAGCACAAATACCAATGGTAGAAAAATTGCGAAATCTATTGAGTTAAATAGCATAATCGAATTACCTAATCTTTAAACCATTTAGAATATACTTCTTTTTTAACAAGAGTATCAAAACCATGAAATTCTGTCTTAAAAAATTCATCTAATAGCTCTATTGTACCTTTCGAAGGGGTAAATTCAATGTCATTTTTTAATGGATTTATTGTTTTATGTAATTTATCTATTAAACGATATCTTAAAGGTATTTTTTTTTGAAAACTTGGCTTTATAGGTAAAAATCCAGAATATCTATAGTTTGCTGTTTTCCTCAATAATCTGTTTCTAAGAAGTTGTAAATGAATATATTTTGGTGTCTTTGTTTTATTTGAATGTATACTAAATGCTTCTTTATCTAATTTGTTAAAATCAATATCTAAGAAGTCACAAACATCTTTAATACAGCTTTCTGTATGAGCGATTAAATCTTCGAACAAAACAATTTTAATTCTATCAAAGGGAATATGTTTGTAGTAGCTTTCTAATTGTTCTTTATACAAACTTCTTCTAATTATACTATTAGGATTATATCTCAAAGTATCTTCAAGAGAATACATTGCTCTGCCAGATTTTAAATAATGTAAATAGTTAGATACAGCTCGTTTTGTCGGGTGCCTTAAAATAAAGATTAACTTAATAGGCTTATCTTGTAATGCTATGCGCCTAGCTGCAGTTTCAGAAGTTAAATAGGTGGTTGAATCTTCACCAATTAAAAATTCTTTATTTTTTATACTTGTAAATTGCGAATAATACCAACTCCATAATAATTTGTGTTGTTGTGGCATTGATTGTATCGTCCAAGTCTGATTTTTAGTATTAAAAAAATTAAAATCGGAATGCTGCAAAATACGATCAATATCAAAAAAGCCTAATTCGTTTTTTGCTATTGCTATATCTGGATGACTGTGTAAGATTGCGTGTAAACTAGTGGTTCCCGACTTCATTGCACCACCAATAATAAAGTCTGGCAGGTTATCTGGTTCAGTTGATTTCCAGTATTTATTATGATGTTCCTGCATATACTTTTGGTTGTCTAAAGGTATAAAAAGATTATGACAGATTAAATATTTCTTATTGGGTATAATTTTGTTTGAAAAATGGAAAGGATTTGATTTACTTCATTTATTTCTTGCGCATCCCAGCTTATATTCTTCTCTTCTTTTGTCTTAATCACACTTTTTGAATGTGTCTTAGTTGAAGGTTGTCTATAAAAATTTTCGATGTTATCAATAAATTCTAAATTAAAAGTATTACATAAGTCCATAAAAACGCCTACATCCTTTATTAGATCTTCATACTTTATAACTTTTGATTGGTATTGATAAGGCTCTAAGATTTCTAAAGGGATAACGTTTTCGATACACCATCTTATGGTTAGAATTTCTGTGGTGGTTTTCTCTTTGTATTCTGATATATCAAAATTAAATTCGTTTTTAATTAATTCAACCAATCTTTCCTGTTTTAAAAAATGTGATAAATCTATTAGCCAAGGAAAATTAGCACGCTTTTGAGACTTAATAACTTCATAAGGGTTTCTAATGATGTGAATTAAAGGTATTTTAAAATTCTCATTCATATACTTTGCTGAAAGATTAGCACGTACAAACTTGATAATAATTTTTTTTGGAATAAAAGGCCATAAGTGACGCTTAAACTTTCTATTACTATTCTGTGCTATCCAATCGCAATCCACACGATTTTTAAATACTTTAGTTAAGTACCTATTTACCTCTGTAACACCTAATTTTGTTGTTAACCATTTATCACAAAGCAAATGACCATTTTTGGTGCGTGTTTCTTCCTCTGGCTCAAATAACATTCTATATCTAAAAGGCTGTGCTAAAGTTTCGCTTAACCAGCTTGTTCCGCTACGTGCACTACCTACTACGATTAGATGTTTATTAAAATTCGCCATTCACAATATTTTTATACAATGCTTCATGCCTTTGTATAAAAGCATCCATGGCAAAATTTTCTTCACAATATTTACGTAAACTATTCTTCAGTTCTAAAGATGCTTGTTTATCCATTAATTGTAAATACTTAATTTTTTGTACTAAAGCAGTAGCATCTCCTGCGCTAAATAATAAGTGTTTAAATTCTTTTAAAACAAAATTCACGCCTGTTATATCAGAGCCTAATACAGGTATAGCCATACTCATGGCTTCTACCAAAGCCATTGGCATACCTTCCTTGCGTCCTTTATTAAGCGTAGGTATAACATATAAATCAGAATTAGCTATATAAGGTCTAACATCTCGTTTCTTGCCTAAAAAATTAATCTGGTTTTGCATACCTAATTTCTCACTCAGCGCTACCATTTCTTGACCGTAATTGTTACTATAATTTCCTAAAATAGTTAGTTCTATACTTTTATCCTTTAACTTATAAACTGCCTCTATTAAAACTTCAATACCTTTTACTGGCACCAAATTAGCAACTGTTATAATCTTATATACACCATCATTGTAATTTCTATTATTGTCAATAGAATTAGAATTGTAATACTCTGTGTCAATTCCTAAAGGTATTAATGCTTGCGCTTTTTTATTAGGAAAATACGTTCGCATCTCATCATTAATAGTAATGATGTAATTTGCGAGATAGCTTTTTATCTTCCAATGTTTGTTAGAAAAACCCATTGCTTTTTTAGTGTATATCCATTTTACACCAACTACGCGTGCAGCCATAGCTTCTGTCCAATCACTACTCCATTGCCAGGAATGAACAATATCATAATTGTGTTTTCTGTAAAATTTTGAAATCTTATTAATGCGTTTTAATATATTATAATAGGGTTTATAAGGTGTTTTTGTGTTAAAGATGTGAATTGGAATTCCTAATTCTTCAATAGTTTTAAAGAAAGCACCATCATTACTTGAGCATGCAATTTCAATATCAAAAACAGTTTTGTCTAGCCCATTAACTAAATCATAGACTACTTTACCACTGCCAGCTGTATTGAAATTTGAAATGGTGAAAAGTATTTTAATTCTTTTAGACATCCTCTAATCTTCTAAGAATTTTAGCTGGGTTACCAGCTATAACCGAGTTAGATGGAACATCTTTTACAACAACTGAACCAGCACCAATTACAACATTATTTCCAATAGTTATATCACCAATAATAATTGCGTTAGCACCAACAGTAACATCATTGCCTATGATAGGAAGCAAACTATTGTCATTACTTTTATTACCAATAGTTAATCCATTTCTAAACTGAAAATTAGCACCTATACTTTTTGCATTAATTACACTAGCAAACGGATGGTAGCACATCATACCTCCAGCAATTTTGGTGCTTTTAAATATCTTACATGGAATATCATTAACAAATAATGATTTCCATCGATATCTTAATTTATGTATTCTCCAAAAAAAGATAAATGCATAATCTGGATAGTATATCATTAAATGAATAAACTGTTCTTTAATGGATTGGTTACTAGCTTTACTTCCTCTAACAACAAGCGTTTGCTTTATGTCTGATTGTATAACCAAATCATTTGCGACATAGCGCTTATATAAGTGAAGCAAAATTAATCTTCTAAAAGCATGTTTTATGAACTTACTAGATTTCAATGACTATTTTTATTTTATAAGACGTTTCGTTGTATAAGGTACTATATAATATCCATATACTTTACGTAAAGTCTCAAATGGCAATATAACTAATATTGATAAATAGAAACGAATAAGGAAAGGAATCTTAAGCTCATTTAAATCATTATATAGTTCATATTTTATACGATTACGTTTTAAAATACCCTTTGTATATGCTATTTGTCTTCCCATTGAATGAAAAAGTTGATTAAACAATAGGGTTTTAAATTTTAATGGAGTCTCATTTTGCAAATAATATGGCAGATGTTCTTTTACTAGTCTTGGCCAAACCATAAAGGCTCGAGGTGTAGTTCGTTTTGCTCCTTGTATGGTTGAACCACTATGTTTGTAATATAAATATACATAGGTATCTAAAAATGCAATTTGTTGTGTCATTCCTAATTTTATATCTAATGCGGTATCTTCATTATTTCTAATAGATTCATTATACAAGCCAATAACATCAAAAACCGATTTGCGATATAAAAAAGCTGGTGGACCAACTACTGTTTTTAAACTTGAAAACCATTTCAGTCCCCAATACGGTGGCTCATTTATAAGTACTGAATTAGTTTCGTCACTTGGTTTATTGGTTTGTTGTATTCCTTTATACGATTTTACCATCTTTCCAAAAACAGCAGTAATTTCTTTATGATTATTTAATACTGAAATCATTCGATTTATTGCATTAGGATAAATTTCATCATCTACATCGAAAACATAAATATATTCTCCTTGAGCTACTTTTATACCCATATTTCTAGCTGCAGCAGCTCCTTGTTTTGGTTGTTTTAGCAGTTTTACTCTAATATCTTTCTTTATAATCTTTTGAATATTGTTCAATGAATTATCTATTGAGTTATTATCTACATAAAGTATTTCAAAATCCTTAAGACTCTGATTAATAATCGAGTTGTAAGATTTCTCAATAAAATCTGCTCCATTATAAACAGGAATAATTACAGATAATTTCATACTTTAATTATTGTGAAAATGTTTATTCCAAAGAGACATGGTTAATAACATACAGGCTGGTGGTGAGTAATATACTCTATTCACTTCTTTAAATTTGTAATAAAAATTATCTACAACCTCTTTTGGAACAAATTCAAGGAATGAAGTATCAAAAATATACTTTTTAAATTGTTTATCATTTTTATCTCCCAATAATTGTAACTCAAAGTTACGTTGAATATAAGGGTTTCCAATCATCGCATTAAATTCGCGCTTTAACTTGTTGATAATTCTATATGGCAAATTATACGGTAATTTATTAAACTGAAAATTATTAATATTGAATGGTTTCTGTTCTTGCCACATAATATTAGATAAGGCTTGATTTTGTTTTAAATGTGCAATTTGCAACCGTCTATCTGCTAAATATTCTTCAGGAATTGTACATATAAATTCTAACATTCTGTTGTCATAATAAGGTAAAGTAATGGGATGGGCAGCTTCAAAAATGCTCAGATTAGTTGTAGTCCACCTGTGTGCCCACTGTGAAGTTTTAAAAGCCCTTACCTTGGCACTTACGTTGTCTATTTTTATTATTTTTAAAGATGTTTCTACTCTCGAAGTTAAGTATGATTTAAAATCGCCGCTTAAATTCCATGCTTCCCATAGGGCTTGAGCAAATTCTAATCCACCTGGTTTTAGCATTTTTTTTAATAATAAAGAAACAACATCTTTATTTTCAACGTTTTCTGGAGCACCTTTATCGAAAAGTACATCTCCCCAATGACCTAAAGAAAATACACCCTCCATTTGTTTTAATTCTTCTAAAATACCCATTTGTCTTGGATGTGTAAACTCAGAATAACATCTGTTTAGTTGTGCTAAATCATCTATCGAGTCCCATAAATAGCTTTTAGGAATTTTATAAGCATTAAAGTTGAAGTCACAAACTTCTGCAATTTTCTCACTTATTTTATGTTCTGGATAACCACCAGGAAATGAGTAGCTATAAGCTTGAACTGGGTTATTGAAATCTTTTAGAATAAGAGCTTGGCTTCTACTATCAATCCCTCCAGATAGAGGCAAAATAACTTGATTGTCACCTATTTGCTCTTTGGTTATGGTTTTAAACAGTGCTATGTATTCCTGCAATGTTTGCTCAAAAGATATATTGCGTGGTGAATAATGCCAATGAAACCATGGCTTACTTTCTATTAAGATATTCTCCTTGTTAAAAGTGTGAGTATGGCCTGGCAGTAAACAAACTTCATCCTTGTAATACGTATCATCATCTAAAAAAAAACCTGTTGCAGCAAATATGCAAATGGCCTCGTAATTTAAATCGTGGGCTTTTTGCTTTTTAACATAGCGCAAAGATGTTGGTAAAATATTAGTTTTTAGAGCATCCATATCTATAAAACAAATATAGCAAATTGATACTGCTTAAATAATTACAGATTGATATTATTAATCTGTAATCTTAACTTATTTTTTTTAATAATGTAGAGTGGAAATCTTGCAATTGTTGAGCTATTATTGACCAATCATAAGTTGTTGCTTTTGCGCGTGCCAATTGCGATAATTTTTGTTGTTTTGATGTGTCTTTTAGCAAAGCAATGGTTTCATCAATAAGCGCAGAAAAATCGCTTGCAGGTACTAATGTACTTTCTGTAGCTTCAAGATATTTAGAATTCCCCCCAACTGATGTGGTAATTATAGGCAGACCAGATGCTAATGCTTCTAAAATAGAATTACAAGCTGTACTATTTAACATTGGTAAAAGTAATAAACTTGCTTCTTGGTACTGCTGTTTTAATTCTCTGTCACTTAAATTACTGAATACTTTTATCGCCTTGTGAGGATTTATTTTTTTTTGATACGCTTTATGCAAAACTACATGTACAGTTAAATCCTTTATTTTTTCAGCAATGCGAGGTACACAATAATTTAATGCATCAAAATCTCTTAAATGCTGACCAACAAATAATAATCTGTTAGATTTTACTTGGCTTCTATCTGGTGTAAAAAAATTGGTGTTAATACCGTGAGGTATATACACCGTATTTTCTATTTTAAATTTTTCTTTAATATAATTCACCTGATTTTCACCAACCGCTACAGCCCCATTCAATTGACAAACGTATCTTGGATTAACAACTCTCCAATCTAATATTGCAGGTGGTTTATGGAAAGTAGCTGTAAAACATGTACGCTTAAAACGTTTTTTATTATTAACTATATGCCTAATATCTCTCTCTCCATTGAGATAATGAACAATTTTGTCTTTATTAATATTTTGTTTTAATTTGAAATATAATTCGAGATCTTTTTGAACACTATCAGAATTATAAAGACCTGATTTTTGACTATGTAATTTTGAGATTAGCTTAATTATCTTATATGGAACGCTAGACTTACCAGTTACCAATTCTGAAGAAGGATAGTAATCTAAGATTGTATTGTATCCCGAGTTTATAGCGTGGTGAGGTGAACTGTGATGAACAAATAGAGTCTTCAAATCAAATTCTAATTTTTATCGTGGGAATCTTTAAATACTCTATGCAACATTTTTCTAAAACATTCAGTAGTAACAGCCAAACTCCATTTTTTTTCTACCAATTTACGACTATTTATGCTTAATTCTAAAAGCAATTCTTTTGATGTTATGACGTCATAAATTCTATGTTTGAAAGATTCATCAGTACATAAAAAGCCGTTTATAGCATTTTCTACAATTTCATCTGGTCCACCAGAACCTTTTAGCGCAATAACTGGTGTGCCACATGCCATAGCTTCAACCATTACCATACCAAAGGATTCATGCTTACTAGGTAATAATAAAAGTGTTGCTTTTTGGTAAAAAGGTATTAATTGTTCTTGAGACAACGACCCTTTAAATTTGACTTGTGGTGATAGTCTATACTGTGATACTAATGATTTTAGCTCCTTTAAATACCTGATATCACTTTCGGGTCCTATAATGTTGAGCGTTACATATTCCTTTTTAGTATGCACCAAAAAGTTGAGGCTCTCTATAATTTTTTCAATTTGTTTTAATCGCGAAATACGACCAACGTAAAGTAATTCTGTTTCTTCTTTAGCTATCTTTAATGGTTTAAAAACAGATATATCAACTCCTAAAGGAATAACCTCTAATACAGTATCTTTAAAACCATAGTGCTTTTTCAAATTATTTTTTTGATAATTAGTATGAACTATTACATGATTTGCAGATTTATAATAATTTAAAGCTTCTGATGAATAACTCATGTTTATACCACCAATCATAGCAATATAAGGCTTTTGCTTTCGCCGCAATAATTTTGCTAATTTAAAAACATAAGGACTTCCGTGCCCAGACATGTTTATAATAGTAACATCGGGTGGAGTTATTATGTTATAGAAATAATGAAAAAAAGAATGTTGTTTTCTCCAACCATGCCTATGCTTAAAAATGGGTTTCGTAATTGGCCAAAATATTTTAGAGATGTATTCTATATTTTTTTTGTAGGGAAAAAAAATAGCAGTGAAATATTCAACTTTTATTTTATAACCCTCAGTTTGTATTTTGCGCAAGGCATTTTCATGTGGTTTACTATGGTAGTAATACAAATCTGATTCTTTAAGACCAATTGCTTTTGCAGAAAATGGATGTAGAAGGGTTATTGTTTTCAAGTAATTATAAATTTAAAAATAATTGTTTACTCGTCAAAGCTTGCTCCACAAAAGCATCATTACTACATTTAAATAATATAGTCTGAGTTTTTTCTATATTTTGATATTGCTCTTCTATTATAGCAATAACTGGTTTTGCGTTCAGTTGATCTGTTCTTGTAGCATAATTTTCTAAACCTAAACTTAACAAAAAATCACTAGTCTTTGATTCGTATTCAATGGCATGAAAAGGAGTATATGTAATTACTGCAAAAATTATAGAATGTAGCCTCTGCCCTATAAAAACATCCATTCCTTCCATAAAAGTTAGTGAGTCCTCAATATTTTTATAATTAGTATAAAGTCTTACCTGACTAATCAAATCTTCACCTAGAATACTTTTCATATAATCCAAGTCACTATTAGCGGTAGGATATAAGAAAACTTGCCAATCTTTTTTAATAAGAATTTGAACAATTTCTTTTGCAAACACCTCAACATCTGCTTGATTTAAACCGTAAATTCGACCAAGTATATTACAGAAATTAATTCCTATTTTTTTTTGTTTCTGCTTAGGTTTTAATTTTTGTCTTTTAAAAAATATTGCTGGATCATACAAAGTTTGAATCTTCGTTTTAATTTGCCAATCATTTGACAATATTTGCTGTGATATTGGCCCTCTAACACCAATAAAACAGCACTTGTTCAAAATATTCTTCCAAGCCCCAACATCAGTTGGAAATCCAACTTGTTCTGCTAAAATAGGATCTCCAACACCAGAACCAAAAACCACCAATTTGGCTTTAGGGTATTTACTATGATATTTATTAAAAAGTCTTAAATAGCTTTCGTCTTTGCGTTTCTTAATTATCGTACCGCCTCCTAGTAAAATTAAATCTGGCTGATGAAAAAAAAGCTTTCTCAAATATTTTCCTGAACTTGGCTTATTGAATGCTATTGAGTATAAATAAATTTTTTTGCTCAATAAACTTTGAATTGCAGAAAAAACAGCTTCATCTCCTAAATTACCTTTCCCTATGCAGCCAATATAAACTGCTCTCTTCTTTCTAGAAAAGAAATACCCTATGTATTTAGGAATATAAAATATTTCGGCTATAATTTGAGAGTAATAATAGAAGAGCTTTTTCAATTTACACTATCGGTTGTTAAAACTAAATAGACTTTTTGATTTTAGATTTTAATCTGTTCATTTTAAAATCTATAAAATGCACACAAATAAAACAAAAACTAATTAAAAATAAACTATAAAAAGATAATGCTACTAAATCCATTTTAAAATTAGTTTCATTAATACCAATACTTGCACAAGTTACATAAATTATAGCTACTAAATAATGACCTAAATAAATTGGATAGCTATACATACCTATATAATTGTCTATACTTTTTAATTTACTTGAACTTTGAGCGAAGAATGAAAAATAAATTATTATTGTCGCTAAAATAATATTAAGATAAATAGATATCTCTTTAAATAATAGAGAATAATTAAGTTTATAATAAGCATTTAATAAAAATAATATATACAACAAAATGATATATTTAAGTTTCACTTTTTTAAGTGGATACCATTTTACAACCCAAAACAAAAGTGCACCAATTGCAAATGGCAAGGAAGATGCAAATACGGCACTGTATCTATATGTTGCAATATTATAAAAAAAATAAGTTCCTATAAAATAAGCAACACTGAGCAAAAACCATAAAAGAGTCCTTTTAAATGTCTTTGAAATTCCAAATGAAATTAGAAAATAGAATATCAATTCATTTGTTAATGCCCATGATGTAGGGACTAATTTAGGGTTGAATCTATGTGGAACTATTTCTGGATAAAGCATTGTAATATTAGCTATCCACTCTATAAAATTTGAAGGCAAAAAAATAGAATTATGTCTAGATGTTACTGAGGGTAAAACAATAACAAAAACAATAGTAATGAGCATTATAAAATAATAAATTGGAAATAATCTTAAAAATCGATTTATCCAAAAAATCTTAAACCCATTAACAGAATAACCGTAGGTATTATGAACAATAAAGGTCATTAAAAAACCCGAAAGGATAAAAAAGAAAGACACGGAATAATTACCTAAAGTAGGAACGTTAAAAATATGTAATAAAACAACATTAATAGCTAGCAAAGTTCTTAAAATTCCAAACATTGTATAAATCTAGTTAATTAATAATTTGTCTAACATTAGTAATGCTTGCACCTCAAGCAAACTACAAAAGATAAGTAGAATTTAGTACCGCTATACTTTCTATATCCCACAGCGCAAGAGACTTACCACTATACTTTGGGTTTTTGTACTGTTCATTAATTAATTTTATAGGTGGATAAAAATTAAATGGGGCTTCTTCAAGATTTAGAGGACGCCAATCACCAGTCGTAATATCTGTATTTATTTTATGATCCGGAAATGTTGTGGTTAACAAATATTTGCAACCCGACTTTTTAATATTGTCTATCGCTTTAAAAATATCTTTAAAGGACAAATGAACCAAGCAATCTCTATTTATTATAATATCCTTTTTTGGTAACTTATCATTAGCTAAGTCCAAAACTTTAAAGTTTAGATTACCTTGTTTAGAAAAATTTTCATTATTTTTTTCTACCAGAGCATTAACAATATCTCCACCTATATAATTAACTGTTGATAAATCCACATGCTGCATCCAAGCAAAATCACCACATGGTATGTCTAATACGGATTTTAAATTTAATTCTATAATAAGGTTGTTAATAGTTTTAATTACAGTTTGTGTGTGTTGTAAATCTGATCCTCCGCCTGAGATACTGTCTCTGCCACTCCAATGGTTTGTTTCATATATAAACGTAAAGGCTTCTTTAGGAGTCTGGCCATCGAATTTTATTTTTTTCTTAGCAGCTTTTCTTCTTTTTTTTAGATACCTCCAATACTGTTTTTTAAAACTTACCGGAACAATCTTTTTAAGTGTGTTAATCATTTTGGTCTTTATTAGGGCTCATAAGTTATATATAAATAGCTTAACAAGTATTTAAAAAAAAAAATCATTTAAAATTATTAAAAACTGTGATTGACAATAATAAAAATCTAGTTTTGATTCTTTAAAAAAAGAAACTTTGCTTTTATTTTAGTCACTAATTAAAACAAATTCTTGAATTGTTAGATTGTTTTATTTATAATTCGTAGCATTAAACTTTTTTCGCCATAAAGACCTATAAAATCAAGTATACGTAGAACATCAATGATACAGTTAATTTTTATAGATTCCCATTTTGAAAACCGATTAGAATATTTCTTCATAAATGATTTAAAATCTAAAAGCCTCTCTAAGTAAAGTTTTTTATCTAAATAACGAAGCTCTACAATTTTTTTTAATATAAGATTTTGATATTTAGGGTATAAATCTTTAGTTACAAGATCCATACACTCCATATGTGTCTTAAGTTCGTAGTCTTTTCTTTTAGAAACTTCTAGCGAGGAATAAGTACCTCTACTTTGATAGCGATATGCTCCTGTTACAATATCTAAAAATTTTATTTTACCCAATTTAGATTGATATAACAACATATACATATCATCTCCTGGTACCGTTCTACTTAAACTATTAAAGTCTCTGTTTCTAAATATTTTTGTTGAAACAGGAACCCATGTTGGTAAATGCTTCATTTCATAATCTGTTCTGCGACCGTCATTTATAAGCTTTTCTTTAATAATTTCACCATTTTCTCTAATAGTGCTCACATTAGTAAAACAAACTTCATAATCTGGGTTTGCTTCTAAAAAGTCAACTTGTTTTTGAGTTTTATGAGGATCACGCCAATAATCGTCTCCATCACACATGGCAATATAATCCCCTTTGCAGTTATTCAACAAATACAAAAGATTATCAATCATACCTAAGTTTTTAGGCTGCTTTTTAAGATGAACATTAATAAATTGGTTTTTATCTTTAATTGCGTCTCTTACTAATTCAAACGAGTTGTCTTCAGAGCAATCGTCAGAATAAATGAATTCAAGATTAAAATTTACTTTTTGCATAAATATACCTTCCAATGCTTCTATTATAAATTCTTGATTATTATATGTTCTTAGGCAAATGCTAAGTAGAGGTTTATTCATTATGTGGTTTTATTTTAATTTGTTTATTTTAACTCATGTATTAAAATTAATAACGATTGAAAATTTTATTAAGAAGAAATTTTTATTTAATATCCCACTTGATAGCCTAAATTCCAAAGCTTTTAAACTTTTTTAAAAAATTACAACTATAAAAATCAAAAAAAAATTCTAAGAGCAGTACAAAGTATTTAAATCTACATTTTCAATGTATTGAAATAGTTATATTAAACATTGTAGAAATCCTTCATTCTCTTTAAAAAGGCTTTCCGGCCACTTTGACTTATTACATAATCCCTTAATTGCTGTGGTCTAAAACTAATATCCCCATCATAAATTGCTAGAATACTCTGCGCTATATTTTCTATATCACCAATCGCAACAAGTAATCCAGTATCTTCATTTATAGTGTCTTCAGGCCCTCCACTGCAGGTAGAAATTACTGGTACGCCACACAACATTGCTTCTCTCAAAGCAACACCATAAGTCTCCTCTTTACTTGTGGATAAGAAAACAGAGGACTTTTGATACAATTTTTCAATTTTATTCCTGTCTAACCAGGAATAAAATTTTAAAATTGGATGTAAATTATCGTATTTTGAGATAAAGTTATTATCAATACCTTTCATATTCGTTAAATCTTCTAAACAAGACAGACCAACCACGTTAACCTTCACAGGCTTACCCTTTTTGTAAATTTCAATAAATCTCGCAATAGCATCAAAAAAAATAATAGGACCTTTTATTGATTCAGCTCTTAAAATTATAGTGATAACAAATACATCATCAAGTTTTAAATTCGTATCACAAGAAAACTTTTGTTCGTCCATAAAATTCCAAACCACCTCCAATTCTCTTTTAGTATCAACTACTGCTAAACATGCTTTATGAAAATGACTCACACCAGCAATTTTAATCGAAATCTTAAATATTTTTCTAATTCGCTCTTGTTGTGCCTCACTGTAATTTCGCATACTAAAAGGAGAGTGTTCTATAACAACCAAAGGTAATTTGTATTTTTCTGCAATCACATAAGATGAGAAACCGTATTTATACATTCCTTGTAAGTGTATAATGTCTGGAAACCAATTAAGCTTATTAGTCATTTTTTTGAAAGCAGTTACATATGCCTTGTCCATTTCTTTTAATTTCTTTTCATCACTCCAAGATTTTTGGATTATTACAGGAAATGAAAAAGCCTCTGGATCTTGTTCTAAAAAAGATGTTGTTAATTTGTTAGTTGCTCCATTTAAAAAACGTTTTAAGCGCTGAAAATAATAACTTTTTGTGTGCAATTCTTCAGCCATTAAAACTTTAATATTAAATCCATTTTGATTCAAAAAATGAGCTTGTTCCTTAAAGAAATAGCCTGATCTTTTGTTTGGATTTGGATACCATGAAGGCATTATTAACACTTTCATTTTGCAAGTATTGATTTAATGTAACTTCTATATTTGTATGGTGTTTTTCTAAATACTCTAGAACAAAAAATATAAAGAGATAAATGTAGATATGAGAATAAAGAAATTATTTTATAGTTGTAATATGCTTTTAATAATTTATTGACTTTTTTATATAATTTAAAATCTATAGCCGTTAAAAAATTACGACTAAAGAAAGACTTTAAATGCGATTTAGAGTTCTCTAATTCATGAAGTTCTTTTATAAAATATATTATAATGGTTTGTCTATCACCAAAAAGTGAACCAGACGCAATGTTTTTTTTAGTGGTATTATTGTCATGACTTCTATAATAATTCAAAGGCATATTTAAATAAATGATGTTATTTTTTAGTGCTATTGAAATGTAAGTAAATAGATCTCCAGCATTTTTTAAGGATTGTATTAAATTGAGATCTATTTTTTTTAATGCATTGGTTTTAAAAAGTACTGAGCTAGCATTCCAAATAATTAAATCCGAAATAAAATTATTGAGCACCTTATTTCTATCTTCTATTTTAATGAATTTAGCCTCTTTAGAATTAGAAAGAATATTATTAACTTTTGATACTTTCTCAATAAATACACCAGATGCATTCACAATATTTGTGTCTGTAAAAACCAAACCTATGTCTTGGTGTTGCTCTGCAATAGCCACAGTTTCTTGTAAGAAGTCTGGATGCGAAAAATCATCACTTTCAGCAATCCACAAATACTTTCCTTTTGATAAGTTTATTGCCTTTACCCACTGCTTAAATAAGGTTCCAGAGTTTGAAGAATTTCTAATTATTGATTTTACTTTGATGTGATCTTTGTAGTTGTTAATGACGTCAATGCTTTGATCTGTAGAGTAATCATCAAGAATATACAATTCAAAATCCTGAAAACTTTGATTCAAAACACTATCTATACGCTGCTCTAAATAAGCTGCATGATTATAGTTAGGAATAACTATAGTTACTAAGGCTTGCGTACCCATAGAGGTTAATTTAACTTATTTAAAGTTTTTTACTATTCTTTTTATGACTCTGAACGGTGTTAAAATTAGTCTCCCTAATTTGTATGATGTACTTTGATATACTTTTGCTGCGGTATCAATTAAAATTTCACTTCCGTCAAATAGTGATTCTGGTAATTGTTTAAATATGTCGTCCGACGCAACAGCTATTAAATAAAGCGGATCTATTTCTGTGGTATTGGTTTTATTATAATTTCCTTTATAGAATTTAGGCTTAACAGATTCATTAGATATATATGATGTTTTGTTAATGAAAAATTGTTTTACAATCTGAATATTTTTAAAGTGATTGGATATTAAATTTTTAAAATCAGTTTTATATAATTCTCTTATATGAAATTTATTGTTGAAGTTTCTCTTATCAGAATAGTACAATTTATCTGGTGTAGAAATTATAATAATTCCATTAGATTTTAAAACACGTTTAATCTCTTGCATCATTTCCTGATGCTCATTATGATGCTCAATAGTTTCAAAACTTATAGCGATTTCTATACTATTATTCTCTAAAGGAATTTTACTTGTGCTACCGCTTAAAAATTTAAGGTTACTCGCTTTATATTTTACTTTTGCGTGTTCAATGGTGTTTTTGTCTAAATCTATACCATATACAAATTTTGCATTGTTCTTTATTATATTACTTCCATATCCTTCACCACAAGCAATGTCCATAACAATTTTATTTTTAATATAATTTTCTACTATAGCATACCTATGTAAATGCTCAATTGCGTCCCTATTATAAATAGAGGTCTCCATGCGTTCTCCAGAAAATTTTCTCTTCATTAAAACTATTATTTACTGTTTTAAATTTTTAAAATCAATTAATGATTAATCACTCACTTTCTTTAAGTAACCATTAACATTAAATGTAGCATTTATACCAAACATATCACACCATTTTCTATCTACAATAAATTGCGGGTGCTCAGGTAAAAATTCTCTTAAAGCTTTAAGTGGTCCTCCATCAAATTTTCTTTCGACGCCCAACGCGTTTACAATTCCATCTTCTATTATAAAATAAGATCCTTTGGTTACTAAATGGTGAAATTTATTTAAAACACCAATTGTATCTTTATATTGATGTGATGCATCTTCAATAATTAAAATAGTTTCAAAACCTTTAGTTAAGTTGAGATCGTACGCATCCCAGCCATCCATAAAAAAGGTAATTCTCTCATGGGCTCTAGCTTTCGGATCCACTATATCTTTGATATCAATAGAATGAACTTCGCCTTTACCAATAGTGTCCAATAAATCTGCAATATAAAGGGCACCACCACCTGCATTTGCTCCAACCTCAATAACCAAGTCTGGTTTTACTTTCCAAATTATCATTTGGTACATCACATAATCGAAAGGACATCTTACAGCCCTAATGCCCTTATAAGTCACTTTATGGTGCCCATCTGCTATAGTCTGTATGGTAAAATCCACCTTCTCGTCCTTAGATATTTTTTTAGAAATAAACATGTTATGATTTTATTTTAGATTCCCATTTTAACAATGGCCTTATAATTCCAGGGAGACTACCTACATAATCACCTCGCGTTGGACTATCTACCATATCGTCAATTAAATTAAAAGCTATACTCTCTTTTTCATGAAAATGTACTACAAACGGATCATGTGTTACTAAAGCTACACCAACCATAATAACACCCTCTGAAAATAAATTTTTATTAACCCAAACTGTTGTTTCGTAAACTCCTTTTCTCTTTTTTAAATGATAGTGCTTTGTATTATTTTCGTGTGAATCAAAAATATTCACTCCGCTTAGATTATAAAAATTGAATGCTGAATGTATCTTCTTACCAGGCTTTAAAACACGATAGGTCAACGTTAAACCAACAGATTCAGTTAACTTAAAATTATCCTTAACACTATAATGCTCATCATGGGCTTTTACTTCCAATATGTTCACAAGTTGGTTTTTATTCTCAGAGCTCGCCCATGTTTTTTTTGAATTTGTTCCAAATTCCGATTGTAGATAAGTTTCTATTATTTTAGCTACAGGTCCATCTTCCACAATTAAACCATTCTTTAAGAGAATTACTCTAGAGCACAATCGTAATATAGAATCCATATTGTGACTCACAAAAAGCACAGTTTTCCCTTCTCCTTTAGAGATATCTTGCATCTTACCAATTGCCTTTTTCTGAAACTCAGCATCACCAACAGCCAAAACCTCATCAATAACTAAAATATCGGGTTCTAAAAAAGCTGCTACTGCAAATGCTAACCGCACTCGCATACCAGAACTATATCTTTTTACTGGTGTATCGACATAACGTGTACAACCAGAAAAATCTATAATCTCTTCTTCCTTGGTTTGTATTTCGGTTTTGGTCATACCCAAAATAGCTCCGTTGAGATAAATATTTTCGCGTCCTGTGAGCTCTGGATGAAAACCTGTACCAACCTCTAACAGTGATGCAATACGACCTTTGGTCTTAATATCGCCTGTTGTTGGACTAGTAACACGGCTCAATATTTTTAATAAGGTGCTCTTACCTGCCCCATTTTTACCAATGATTCCTAAAACTTCTCCTTGATGGACTTCAAAATTAATATTTTTTAGTGCCCAAACATAGTTACTCTCTGCCTTGCTACTGCGATCATTAACGTCTCCTATCTTTAAAAACGGATCTTCTTTACCTCTAACTCTATGCCACCAACGGTTAAGGTCATGACTTATAGTACCCGTACCAACAAGTCCTAACCTGTATTGTTTGCTAATATTGGATGCTTTTAAAATGATATTAGACATAATTATACCGTATCTATAAAGGTTTTCTCTGTTCTGTTAAAGATAACAATTCCAAAAAATAAAATTATAAGGGTTACAGCGACAGTATATAAAATACCAAACCAACTAAATGTTCCTGTGCCCAAAAGCATAAATCTTGCCGTTTCAATTATATAAGCCAATGGATTGTACTCTACTACCCATGCTATCTTAGGAAGTTTATCGCGCATTAGAGCCAAAGGGTACATTACTGCAGAAACGTACATGAGCAGTTGAACACCAAAGCTTACTAAAAACTTTAAATCACGATACTTGGTGACCATACTTGAGATAATCATCCCAATTCCTAGTCCTAACAAACCCATAAGCACAACTAAAATCGGAAAAAACACAATAATATTATCTAAGTGTATAGCAGATCCATTAGAATAATAATAAATATAAAATGCAGTAAATATGAGTAACTGTATTACAAACTTCATCAAATTAGAAATTATGATAGAAAGTGGTACTATTATTCGGGGAAAATAAACCTTACCAAATATGGCGGCATTACTTTTAAACGTATCGCTAGTAGAAGTTAAGCACGTATTAAAATAATTCCAAATAGATACACCTGCCAAATTGAATAAAAATGGAGGCACTGTACCAGTTTCTATATTGGCGACTTTATTAAATATAATCGTAAATGTAAGTGCTGTGAAAAGTGGTTGTATAAGATACCACAATGGTCCTAAAATGGTTTGTTTATATACTGTGATGATATCTCGTTTTACAAACAATACCAATAAGTCTCTATAACGCCAAATCTCTTTAAAATTAAAGTCGATGAGCTTTCTCTTACTAGAGATTGTATAGAGCCATTCATCTTCTTTTTTTACACTCAATTTGGTCAGGTTTTAAATACGTGCTAATATACCAAGTTATTGGCAAACCAACCAAAAAAGATGAAAATTGAATTAATTAAAACTATCCCAAGTGATTTTTAAACCTTCTCTCACTGTAAATTTTGGTTTATATCCTAATAGTTTTTCTGCTTTTGAAATATCAGCTAAAGAGTCTCTTACATCTCCTTGTCTGTTAGGCCCATATATAGCTTTTAAGTCCGAGTTAGCTGCAATTCTTAGTGATTCCCATAAATAGTTGATTGTAATACGTTCACCACATGCTACATTAAATACTTCATTCTTAGCGTCTTTTGAAGCGAAGAACCCTTTAACATTAGCTTGTACTACATTATCTATAAATGTAAAATCTCGTGTTTGTTCTCCATCACCATTTATTTTAGAAGGCTCATTATCATTAAGGGCCTGCATAAATAACGGTATAACTGCTGCATATGCACCATCTGGACTTTGTTTTGGCCCAAAAACATTAAAATAGCGTAATCCTATCACATCAGTATCGTAAGTTGTACCAAATACATCTGCATATAATTCATTCACATACTTTGTCACAGCATAAGGTGATAATGGTTTACCAATAGTATCTTCAACTTTTGGCAATGCTTTACTATCTCCATACGTAGAACTCGATGCTGCATAGACCATACGCTTTACAGTTTTGCTATCCTTAATTGCAATCATCATGTTTAAAAATCCTGAAATATTGACTTCATTGGTTGTTGCCGGATCGTTAATAGAACGCGGCACAGAACCCAAGGCTGCTTGGTGAGAGACATAATCAATACCTTCCATTGCTTTATGGCAAGTATCTACATCTCTAATATCACCTTCTAACAATTCGAAAGCTGGATTATCATGAAACTCAGTTAAATTCTTACGATGACCGTTAGAAAAGTTATCTAAAACTCTAACTTTTTTTGCATTATACTTTAACAAGTATTCTACAAGGTTAGAGCCTATAAAGCCTCCTCCTCCAGTAATTAAAAAACTTAATTTAGAAAGATCTTCTGTATGATGTGGATTTGAGTACATAATAATAAGTAGTAAATAAGGTGATTTGGTTTATAAACGTGCGTCTACAGTATTTGTTGGTAATAAAGATTTCACATCAAATACTACACATTTATCAGATTTTAAGTTATCTAAAGATATTTCTAAAAATTCATTATGAGATACAGCTAAAACAATCGCATCATAATCTGACTTTAACTCAGACATTGATGATTTTAAATCTATATCATACTCATGTTTAACTTCTTCTTTAGAAGCCCAAGGATCATAAACATCTACATTAACGTTATAAGATTGAAATTCTTCAATAATATCAATCACTCTAGAGTTTCTAATATCTGGGCAGTTTTCCTTAAAAGTCATACCTAACACTAGCACATTAGAACCTTTTATTGTAGCTCCCTTCTTAATCATCATCTTAACAGTTTCAGTAGCCACATAGCTTCCCATACTATCATTCATCTTACGACCAGCTAAAATAATTTCTGGATTGTAACCAGATTCTATAGCTTTTTGAGCTAAATAATAAGGATCTACACCAATACAGTGTCCACCGACTAAACCTGGGGAGAATTTCAAGAAATTCCATTTTGTACCAGCAGCTTCTAAAACTGCTTTGGTATCAATATCTAAAAGTCTAAATATTTTAGACAATTCATTTACAAATGCAATATTAATATCTCGCTGAGAATTTTCTATAACTTTGGCTGCTTCGGCCACTTTAATAGATGGAGCTAAGTGCGTACCTGCAGTAATTACTGTCTTGTACAAATCATCAACGCGCTTTGCAACTTCTGGTGTTGAACCAGAGGTCACCTTTAATATTTTAGTTACTGTATGGTGTTTATCTCCTGGATTGATACGTTCTGGCGAATAACCTGCGTAAAAATCTTTATTATACACGAAACCAGATGCTTTTTCTACTACTGGAATACAAATATCTTCTGTAGCACCAGGATATACTGTAGATTCATATACAACAATATCTCCTTTATTCATAGCTTTACCTACAGCCTCACTTGCTTTTATTAATGGAGTAAAAACAGGTTTATTTAGAGCGTCTGTTGGAGTTGGTACCGTAACAATATAGATGTTTGTTGTTTTTAAAGCTTCAGCATTATCTGTTATGTATAATCCTTTGCTGGCCTTTAAGTCTGTTGTTAAAACAGATTTTAGATTCTCATTTTCGACTTCTAAGGTTTTATCTAAACCAGAATTTAACTCGTTGATTCGCTGTTTGTTGATATCAAAACCAACAACGAAGAATTTTTTTGCAAATTCTACGGCAAGGGGCAAACCGACATAACCTAATCCTATGATTGCAATTTTGTCTTCTGAATGTGTCATTTGTTTAAAGTAGATTTTAAAATGAACGTCAAATCTAAGTAAAAACTGTAATTCTCAACATAGTTTTTGTTGATTTTCACTTTATCTACCCAAATAATCGTTCTATTGTAGTCTTCTGGGTCTTTTTGACGTTCTAGAACACGCTCTTCATTTTTATATTTTAAAGTAGCCGGACCCGTTATTCCTGGTTTAACTTTTAAGATGATTCTATCATCACCTATAAGTTCATCAGCAAATCCCTGTAAATCAGGTCTTGGCCCAACAAAACTCATATCGCCTATTAGCACATTATAAAGTTGTGGTAATTCATCGAGTTTGGTGCGTCTCAAAAATTTACCTAATGGTGTTGCACTTTTTTCTAAATGCCCTAGTTGATGTAAACCTTCTCTTAAAGTTCTTATTTTATATATTTTAAAAAGCTTTCCATATTGCCCAACTCTTAACTGAGAAAATATTCCATACGTTTTTGTATCAATACTAGCTGCAATAACCAAAATTAGAATTGGAAATAAAAACAACGGCAACAACAACAAAACCAAAACAACATCAAAGCTGCGTTTAATTTTAAGTTGTCTTTTAGTAATCAAAGTTTAAGTTTTGTTTGGTCTTTATATACGTCTTAAGAAATTTTTAAACTTCTTAAAATAGGATTGTTTATCTCTTTCGTGGTAGGCATTTCCATAAACACCATAGCCATATCCATAACCATATCCGTAACCATAACCATAGTTGTGATTAGTTTTATGCTTGTAAAAGTTTAAGACAAAACTTATATTTTTAACTTCTCCTTTGCGATACTTAGCGTTGATAAGTGCTAACATGCCTTTTTTAGTATAATCTAATCGCACCATAAAAATAGTAGCATCCGCATATTGAGTGAGTTCCAATGCATCTGTTACCAAACCTAAAGGAGGCGTATCGAGCACTATCATATCATAATCTACTCTCAACTGCTCAATTAAGATCTTCATTTGATCACTCATCAATAATTCTGAAGGATTGGGTGGTACTGGTCCAGACGGTATTAAATCAAGGTTTTCAATATGTGTTTTATAGACGGATTCCTCAAAAGTATTTTCACCAATTAAATAGTTAACAATACCCTTATCATTATCGATTTTAAAATCATCGAAAATTTTCGGTTTTCTTAAATCAAGTCCCAGTAATATCGTTTTTTTTCCAGATAAAGCATAAACAGTTGCCATATTTATGGAACAAAATGTTTTTCCTTCACCACTTACGGATGATGTTACCATAAGTGTTTTTCCTTCTTCTTTATCTAGTTTTTTATAAAAAAATTGTAAGCTCGATCTTATGGCTCTAAAAGATTCGGCTACTGCAGATTTTGGCTTTTCAAAAACAATAAGATTATTTTTATATACATATTTACCTATCAAACCCAAAATAGGAATACGAGATCGTTGCTCTATCTCATCGGATCCATGCAGTGTATTATCTAAAAGATATAATACAAAGATTAAAAAGAGCGGTATAAAAAACCCTAACATTAAAGCCATCATATAATTTAAGGACTTATTTGGTCCAATGAGGTGACCACCTATATCTTTGGCTTCGTCAATGGCTGTGATATCAGATATATTTGCCGCTTTTACAATGGCTGCTTCACTTCGTTTAAGCATATATACATCATAGGCTTCTTGGCTAATATCTAATTTTCTTTGAATTTTGAAATATTGTTGCTGATCTTCTGGTAACTTAGACAACTTCTTTTCTAATTGAGCCACTTTAGTGCCAATTGTAGATAATTGAATACGTATTGTTCTTTTGGTGGCATCTATGGTCTCTAAAAGCACATTTTTCTCAGAACTTATTTTTCTATCAATATCCTTAAACAAACTAGATCCTTCTCTTGTTGTATATTCTAAATTCTGGCGTTCTGTAGCTAATCCTATAATCTTAGTAACACTAGTCAGAATATTGGTTTCTGTAATACCGAATGCAGTAGGAGCAGTAATATCGGCCAAATTAGTTTTGGTTTTATCATTGAGATAGGTCTCAAGATTATTTAAATAATCTAATTTTAATTGCTCTTGCTCCTTAGCCGTGTCATATTCTCTTAATTGATTAGATATTTGCGCTATGTCTTCTGTAACATCAAATACTTGGTTTTCTCTCCTAAAGGCATTCATCTCGTCAGTAAACTCCTTTAGGTTATTATTAACACTAGCAAGACTACTATCTATAAACTTTATAGTATTTGTGGCATATAGGTTTTTTCGTTCTAATTCAGACTTACTGAGTATTACAGTAGTTGTATTGAGGTAGTCAACGATTTTGGCCTTATTATTTCCTGCTAACTGCAATGTTAATACTGGTGAACCAGTAGTATAAGGTGTAACTATCATACCATTTTTATATCTATTTACAACGGCATCAAAATTTAAAAATTTTAAAAAATATTCTTTCCCAGCTACTATTGATGATGGGTTATCAACAAGTATACGTCCATTTAAAAAAGGTAGTTCTATGGGCTGACCTATTTTAAATTTTTTAGAATATGTGCCTACTGGTAGCTCGACACTCTGAAAAGACTTATCACCAAATAATTGACCTCTTTTAGAATTACTTTCAAATTCTGTAAACACTTCGAATTCATTAGCATTAATAAATCTTATACCTATTGGGTAGCCTAATACTTGGGGAGATTTTTTATTTATTAGAAATCGAAATGGAGCCCTTAGATAAATATCTTCTTTTCGATATTTTCCTTCTTTTAGATACTCCATATAAAATTGTAGGGAATCAACAACTTTTTCGTTATGACTTCTCGTTTTTAGAGCTGTAATAATTGTACTCGTCTTACCAGAAACTCCGCCCCAATTAAATGAAATACTAGTATTCGCTGTAAAAAAAGGATTTTGATCGTTCTCTATAGAAATTAAAGTACCTAATTTGTAAACATTTTGCTTCCTTACATTGATAAAGTAGGCAATAACCATTGCTGTACCTATGCAAATCAACATAAATTTCCACAAGTTTAATACCTTAAATAAATAGCCTCTAAAATCAAACGCTAAATTACCTGTGTCTCCTTGCTCATAATCGTTGTAATCATTTTCGCTATTGCTCATAACCTCGTAAAAAGTAATATGGATGTTGTTAGCAAAGATAAGACTGTAGCTATTGTTCCTAGCGTTTCAACTGCTGTTTTGCCAGTACCAATTGATTTTTGTCTTAACGGCTCTACATAAATAATATCATTGGGTTGTATATAATAATAAGGAGATTTCATAACATTTATATCTGTTAAATCAACAGAATGAATCTCTTGACCATGCGTAAATTGCCTAATAATCTTAACGTCCTTCTTATTTCCTGTTACAGGTATTTCACCAACATTAGCAATCGCTTCAAATATATTAACTCTATCCTGGAAAAGAACATTAGTACCAGGACTCCCAACCTCTCCATTAGCCGTATATCGTAATCCTGCCAATTTTACTGTAATAAAAATGTTTGCAGTTTCTTTAAATTGATTGTCAAGAAGCATTTTTTTTATGAGACTTTCTATCTCTTCATACGTGTATCCAAGAACATTAAACTCACCTAATTCTGGTATCCTAATATTACCATGAAGATTAACCGTAAACCCATCAAAATAAGCACGTTCTTGGCTCGAAGCATTTAACGACCCTTCTCCTACCGGATTAAAAAGTGTCACATTTTCTTGATCTAAAACTTTAATCCGAATATTCAATATATCATTAATCTGAACACGGTAAGGCTTTGGTTTCTCAACTAAAACCATGGTAGAATCTGTTGCCGTATTTTTATTTTGTAAATAAATGGTGTCTTTATGCGGAATACATGATGAAACTATTATACAGGCTAAAACTATAATCAAAAGCTTTATGCTTCTCATAAGTAAAATGGATGTTTACCAACAAATATAATGTATCAATAGGAATATCAAAACTATTGGTATTCTTTTTGGTTTATTTCCGTTCTTTGTAAAAAATTTAATTTGAATTACCTCAACGTAGAAAATATATCTAAGTCTTATGGAGAGCTTATACTCTTTAAGGATTTATCTTTTAGCATACACAAAGACCAAAAAATTGCATTTGTAGCAAAGAACGGAAGCGGAAAGACCTCCATCCTTAATATTCTATCTGGAAAAGATGCACCAGATGAAGGCCAAATCGTTGTTAGAAATGGGTTGCGATTAGCATTCTTAGACCAAGAACCAGATTTAGACCCTAAATTATCGATTGAGGAGGTTATTTTTGCCTCAGATATTCCTGTTTTAAAAGTTATTGAAGCTTACGAAAGTGCATTAAAAAATCCTGATGATGCTGAAGCGTACCAATTGGCTTTTGAAGCGATGGATAGACATAATGCGTGGGAATTTGAAACGCAATACCAACAAACACTTTCCCAACTAAAATTAGATGACCTTAGCTTAAAAGTTAGCACACTTTCTGGTGGACAGAAAAAGCGACTCGCCTTAGCTCAAGTTTTATTGAGCAAACCAGATATTTTAATCTTAGATGAACCTACCAATCATCTCGATTTAGAAATGATTGAATGGCTAGAAGACTACTTCGCAAAAACCCAACAAACCTTATTTATGGTAACGCACGATCGTTATTTTTTAGAACGCGTGTGTAACGAAATTATAGAATTAGACCAAGGTGAATTATATACTTATAAAGGCAATTATTCCTATTATTTAGAAAAAAAAGAAGCCAGAATAGAGAATGAAGCTACCGAAGTTGGCAAAGCAAAACAACTCTTTAAAAAAGAACTCGATTGGATGCGTCGCCAGCCTAAAGCGCGAACAACAAAATCTAAAAGTAGAATTGACGATTTCTCTGAAATTAAATCTAAAGCGCACAAACGTCGTAACGACCATAAAATTGAATTAGATATTAATATGGAACGTCTTGGGAGTAAAATCATTGAGTTTCATAATGTATCTAAATCCTTTAAAGATAAAACGATTCTTAAAAATTTTGAATATACTTTCAAAAAAGGAGAACGTATTGGTATTATAGGTAAAAACGGAACAGGTAAATCTACCTTTCTAAATCTTTTAACTCAAAGTTTGCAACCAGACAGTGGTAAAGTTGTTATTGGCGAAACTGTTAAGATTGGCTATTACACGCAAGGTGGTATTAAAGCCAAACCCAACCAAAAAGTAATTGATGTTATTAAAGAATTTGGTGACTATATTCCGCTCGCTAAAGGACGACAAATAAGTGCACAACAATTACTTGAAAAGTTTTTATTCAACAGAAAAAAACAATGGGATTTTGTCGAAAAATTAAGTGGTGGAGAACAAAAACGTTTATATCTCTGTACCGTTTTAATTCAAAACCCAAATGTTTTGATTCTCGATGAACCGACCAATGATTTAGATATTGTAACCCTAAATGTGCTCGAAGAATTTTTGATGGATTTTCCAGGCGTACTTCTCGTAGTGTCTCACGACCGTTACTTTATGGATAAGATTGTAGATCACATGTTTGTCTTTAGAGGAGAAGGTGTTGTTAATGATTTTCCAGGAAATTACTCAGATTTTAGAGCTTATGATAGTAGCCAACCCAAACAGATTGAACAAATTGCCAAAACTGACAATAGTAAAGCAGTTCAGAAAAATGACGCTAATAAACTTTCCTATAACGAACAAAAAGAATACAAAAATTTAGAATCAAAAATTCGATCTTTAGAATTAGATAAAACGGCTCTAGAAGCAAAGTTTAGTAATTCAGAGTTGTCACAAGAGGAAATTTCAAAACTATCTGATGAGCTGAAAGTTATCATGGATACAATTGAAGAAAAAGAAATCCGTTGGTTTGAGTTGTCAGAAAAAATAGAGGATTAAATGTATCAAGTTTTAGCATATGTAAAATTCCTTTTTAGCTCTACTAATCAACACGGAGTACATTCACCCTTCATATATAACTTTGTTACCAAGTGCTTATATGATAGAACAAAATATAATGCTTACAATAAACTTAACAACTATCGTATTCTTTTAAAAAACTCAAAAACCATATTAGACATTACAGATTTAGGTGAAGGCTCAAAAGTTTTAGGTACTAACCAACGTAAAGTTAGTAAAATGATTAAAGTCTCTAGCAGTTTAGAAAAAGATACTAAAATTCTGTTTCGAGTTGCAAAATATTTTAAGCCTCAGAGCATATTAGAATTAGGCACTTCACTAGGTATGGGAACTTATGCCCTTTCATTAGCTAACCCAAAGGCTACTCTAACAACTATTGAAGGTTGCACAAATACTTCAGATTTTGCAAAAGCAAAGTTTCAAGATTTAGAAATAAAAAATTCAGAATTTGTAAAAGGTGAATTTTCTGCTGTTATTCCTACCTTACTTAAAGACCATTACGACTTAATCTTCTTTGACGGTCACCACAATAAAGCAGCTACCATTAAATATTTTGAATCCTTATTACCTAAAATTAACAATGAAACTATCTATATTTTTGATGATATCTATTGGTCTAAAGGCATGACCGAAGCATGGGAATATATTAAAGCCCACAACGCTGTAACTGTAACTGTAGATTGCTTCAATTTAGGATTTGTTTTTTTTAGAAAAGAGCAAGCAAAAGAACATTTTAAAATCAGAATGTAACAACCTCCTAACTTTAACGTCTTATAAAAGAAATTACTGTAAAATCTTTTATCTTGCAGTACAGACAAGCAATCAAGACCAATTAACTATGAGCGGTAACGTCATTGAAATTAGAAATATCATAAGAGATTTTAAATTAGGACAAGAAATTGTTCATGTTTTAAAAGGTATAGATTTAGATATAAAAATTGGCGAATATGTTGCCATTATGGGACCATCTGGTTCTGGTAAATCTACACTTATGAATTTATTAGGATGCTTAGACACACCCACTGGTGGATCCTATAACCTAAACGGAAAAGACGTGAGCCAAATGACCGATGATGAGCTCGCGGATATTAGAAACACAGAAATAGGTTTTGTATTTCAAACCTTTAATTTATTACCGCGAACCACAGCTTTAGAAAATGTAGCATTGCCGATGATTTACGCAGGTGCATCGAAAAAACAGCGTCAAGAGCGTGCTTCAGAAGTATTAACTGATGTTGGTTTAGCGGATCGTATGGATCATAAACCCAACCAACTTTCTGGTGGGCAACGTCAGCGTGTTGCTGTAGGTAGAGCCTTGGTAAATAAACCTTCTATTATCTTGGCAGATGAGCCAACTGGTAATTTAGATTCTAAAACCGGTACAGAAATTATGGCATTATTCGATCAGATTCATGCTGCTGGTAATACCGTAATTATGGTAACACACGAGGAAGATATCGCTGCACATGCCAAACGTGTTATTCGGTTACGTGATGGTGTTATTGAGAGTGATACTTTTAATGATTAGTTTTCAGTCTAAGTTAACAGTTGTATATAGATTTACAAATAATATTTCGTCATTGCGAAGCTAACTTTTTCTGTTAGCTGTGGCAATCTGTTAATTGGTAATTACATACATCATGAGATTGCCACGCCTTAGGTCCTCACAATGACAGTTACTATTTCACTTTTTTGTATTATTTTAACTTTGCGTCTCAGTGCCTTTGCGAGAAACTTCAAATTTTCAGCTTCTAGCTTCAGACTTAAATCATTAACTTTGAAATATGAAAGTATACACAAAAACAGGAGATAAAGGCACCACTGCTCTATTTGGAGGAACTAGAGTTCCTAAACATCATATAAGAATAGAAAGTTACGGTACCATAGATGAGCTCAATTCTCACATAGGACTCATTAGAGATCAAGATATAGACCAATTATATAAGAATACCTTGATGGATATTCAAGATAAGCTATTCACAGTCGGCGCTATTTTAGCAACCGATCCTGAAAAAGCAACTCTAAAAAATGGTGAAGCTCGTCTAAAAATTCCAAAAATATCTAACGAAGATATTGAGCAACTAGAAAAAGAAATGGACCTGATGGAAGATAGTTTACCACAGATGACGCATTTCGTTTTACCTGGAGGTCATCAAACGGTGTCATTCTGTCACATTGCACGTACCGTTTGCCGCAGAGCAGAGCGCTTGGCCTCACATCTTAATGATTTAGAGCCGTTTCAACCCGAAACATTAATGTATATCAATAGACTATCTGACTATCTTTTTGTATTGGCACGGAAGTTGTCACATGATTTGCAGGCGGAAGAGATTAAATGGATTCCTAAGAAAGAATCGTAATTGAAACGTCAATTCAAGTGATTTTCTGTCAGACTGAGCGCAGTCGAAGTCAAAGAAAATTGCATCGAGAACAGAGTTTCAATTACATGTTCGATTCTCGATACAAATTTTATTCCCAAAAGGTCATAAAATTCACTCGAATTGACGAACACTTTATTTCAAAAGCTAGGATTAAGAATTGCAATATTTAGTCCGAAAACAAAAGTTGACGATTACACGTTCTTTAATATTAATAATTAATTTAATTTTTTCTTGAATTGTTCAACTAAAAAATTATTTTTGCAAAAATTAAATTACACACGCAAATGTATTGGACATTAGAATTAGCATCTTATTTAAGTGATGCACCTTGGCCGGCAACAAAAGACGAACTTATTGACTACGCAATTAGAACAGGAGCTCCGTTAGAAGTTGTTGAAAATTTACAAGCAATAGAAGATGAAGGAGATTCTTACGACTCTATAGAAGAAATTTGGCCAGATTATCCAACTGATGAAGATTACCTCTGGAACGAGGATGAATATTAACATATAAAATTTTTATAAAAAAGTCTCTTGCGTTATTTTAACTAAGAGACTTTTTTTATTTTCGATAACTCGAAAAACAACGAACTTCAATTGTCCCCTTGATGGGACTTTAGGGGTATTTTAATAAATATTAAATACAAAACACAGGTTAACACCAATCAACCTGATCAAAATATAAATCATGGGCATATTAGATAAAGTACTTAAAGTTTTTGTCGGAGACAAATCCAAACAAGACGTAAGTGCATTAACACCAATCGTAGATAAAATAAAAACATTTGAAGCTGCGCTCGAAGCACTATCGCACGACGAACTTAGAGCAAAAACAGTTGAATTCAAATCTAAAATTGCTGAAGCCAGAAAACCGCTTCAAGACCAAAAAGACGACCTTTTAGCAAAAGCTGAAGTCACCGAAGATATTGACGAACGTGAAGATATGTACCTCGAAGTCGATAAAATTGACGATGATATTTACAATATTACCGAAGATGTCCTTAATGCTATTCTTCCCGAAGCTTTTGCAGTAGTTAAAGAAACCGCAAAGCGTTTTGTACATAACACTCAAATTTCAGTTACAGCGAATGCTTTTGATAGAGAGATTTCTGGTGATAATGATTATGTTGTATTAGAAGGAGACCAAGCTGTTTGGGCAAACTCATGGGATGCAGCAGGTAAGCCAATTACTTGGGATATGATTCATTACGATGTGCAGCTAATTGGTGGTGTAGCTATGCACCAAGGTAAAATTGCAGAAATGCAAACTGGTGAAGGTAAAACCTTAGTGGCAACGCTTCCTGTGTATTTAAATGCTTTGGCAGGTAAAGGAGTTCACCTTGTAACGGTTAACGATTATTTGGCAAAACGAGATAGTGCTTGGATGGCACCAATTTTTCAGTTTCATGGTATGAGTATTGATTGTATTGATTACCACAGACCAAACTCAGACGCACGTCGCAAAGCCTATAATGCAGATATTACTTACGGAACAAATAACGAATTTGGTTTTGATTATCTACGTGATAACATGGCACATCAACCAGGCGATTTAGTGCAACGTCCACATCACTACGCGATTGTAGATGAAGTAGATTCGGTATTAGTAGATGATGCTCGTACACCTTTAATTATTTCGGGTCCTGTACCAAAAGGAGATGAGCATGAGTTTGATGCTTTAAAACCAAAGGTGCAGCAAATTGAAGACGTACAGCGCAAATATTTAGTGGGAGTTTTAGCTGAAGCTAAAAAGCTCATTGCTGCTGGTGATACTAAAGAAGGTGGTTTTCAACTGTTGAGAGCTTACAGAGGTATTCCTAAAAATAAAGCCTTGATTAAGTTTTTATCTGAAGAAGGTATTAAACAACTACTTCAAAAAACGGAAAACTTCTACATGCAAGATAACAATAGAGAAATGCCTAAAGTAGATGCAGAACTTTATTACGTTATCGATGAAAAAAATAATCAAGTAGAATTATCTGATAAAGGAATTGAATTTCTTTCTGGTGAAGACAATCCAAATTTCTTTGTGATGCCAGAAATGGGTATGGAGATTTCAAAAATTGAATCTCAAGGTTTATCATCTGAAGAAGAAGCCAAACTCAAAGAAGTTTTATTTAGAGATTTTAATGTGAAGTCAGAACGTATTCACACATTAAACCAATTATTAAAGGCCTACGCACTATTCGAAAAAGACAATCAGTATGTTGTTATGGACAACAAAGTAATGATTGTAGATGAGCAAACTGGTCGTATTATGGATGGTCGTCGTTACTCGGACGGGTTACACCAAGCAATTGAAGCCAAGGAAAATGTAAAGATTGAAGCTGCTACACAAACTTTTGCAACAGTAACACTTCAAAATTACTTTAGAATGTATCGTAAACTGTCTGGTATGACAGGTACTGCGGTAACCGAAGCAGGTGAATTCTGGGAAATCTATAAGTTAGATGTTGTTGAAATTCCTACTAACAGACCCATTGCCAGAGATGATAGAGACGATTTAGTATATAAGACAAAACGCGAAAAATATAATGCAGTTATCGATGAAGTAACTCAACTTTCTCAAGCCGGACGACCAGTTCTTATTGGTACAACCAATGTAGAAATTTCTGAACTTTTAGGTAAAATGTTGAGTATTCGTAAGATTCCGCATAACGTCTTAAATGCGAAGCAACATAAAAAAGAAGCCGATATTGTAGCGCAAGCTGGTAATCCTGGTCAGGTAACTATTGCAACAAACATGGCTGGTCGTGGTACAGATATTAAGTTGAGTGAGGAGGTGAAATCCGCTGGTGGTTTGGCAATTGTGGGTACTGAGCGACACGATTCGCGTCGTGTAGATAGACAATTACGTGGTAGAGCTGGTCGTCAAGGAGATCCAGGAAGTTCACAGTTTTATGTATCGCTAGAAGACAATTTGATGCGTCTATTTGGTTCTGAGCGTATCGCTAAGATGATGGATAAAATGGGCTTGAAAGAAGGAGAGGTTATTCAACATAGTATGATTTCTAAGTCTATCGAACGTGCGCAGAAAAAAGTAGAAGAAAACCAATTTGGTGTGCGTAAGCGTTTGTTAGAATATGATGATGTAATGAATGCACAGCGTGAAGTGGTTTACAAACGTCGTCGTAACGCCTTACATGGAGAACGTCTTAGAGTAGATTTAGCCAACATGATTTATGATACTTCTGAAGGTATTGCGCTAAACAACAAAGACGCCAACGATTATAAAAACTTTGAGTTTGAATTAATCCGTTACTTCTCTATGGCATCACCAATTTCTGAAGCTGAGTTTGGTAAAATGGATGCCCAGAAAATTGCAGGAGTCATTTATAAAGAAGCCTTTAAGCATTATCGTGCAAAAATGCAACGTGCAGCAGATTTGGCATTTCCAGTTATTGAAAACGTTTATAAAACACAACGCGACAAGTTTAAGCGTATCGTTGTGCCATTTACAGATGGAGTAAAGAATTTACAAGTTGTTACCGATCTAGAAAAAGCGTACGAAACAAAAGGTACACAACTGATTAACGATTTTGAAAAGAACATTACATTAGCCATCGTTGATGATGCTTGGAAAGTGCATTTACGTAAAATGGACGAATTAAAGCAGTCGGTTCAATTGGCAGTGCACGAGCAAAAAGATCCATTATTAATTTATAAGTTTGAATCTTTTGAACTTTTTAAAGTGATGATTGATCAGGTGAATAAAGATGTGATTTCATTCTTGTTTAAAGGTGAAATTCCTCAAGAAACTGCAAATACCATCCAAGAAGCAAGAGCACGTAAGCAAGAAAAACTAGAAACGCAAAAAGACGAAATCCCTAATATGGATGAGCGTGCTGCTCAAAACAGACAAGCTGGTGAAGGTGCATCTCGCCAACAACAGCAAGTGGTTGAAACTATTGTTAGAGAACAACCAAAAATTGGTCGTAATGATAGAGTTACTATAAAGCATGTAATGAGCGGTGAAGCCAAAGAAGTAAAATATAAGCAGGCCATTCCTTTAATTAACAAAGGAGAATGGGTTTTGGTTAACGATTAGTAAACTTTCTGCGAAAGCAGAAATCTTAATAATAAAAGTAATGTCACTTTGAGTGTATCGACATTTTACGTCGGCATGTCTTGAGAAGCAGTTGAAGTCACCAAGATGTTCAATTCATTTATCGCTCGCTCGAAACGCTTGCACTGATGACAAAGTAAATCTAAAAATCCTGATGTAACCCATCAGGATTTATTTATATGATATGGCGAGGGAAATGCAAACGAGAGCATCTATTTATCTTTTTCTTTGTCTTTATATTACGTCATAGCTAGAGCTGCAAATACATCTTATACTTAGCATTATCATACACTTTTCAAATAACGTGTAACTCATTTTTAATTATCAAAAAAATACGTAGGAATACGTATATACAATTGTTTTGATTTTGGTAATTTTAGAACATCTAAATTGGTCAACATCATTTTTTATTCTAAAATCAAGACTTATGAATCATCCTAATTTAAAAAGAGAAACTAGATACGGTTTGCCAACTGCAGACCAAATTCTTTACAATCGACATTATGTTTTAGGCTACTCGTATTATTTTAGGCAGGCAAAATGGGCTTTAGAAATAATAGATCCTGATAGAACTGATGTTGAACGACTAAATAATTTCCGCTCAGATTACAGAATTCCTGAAGGGTTTAGAGCAGATAAAGAAGTTTATAAAAACTCAGGTTTAGACAGAGGTCATCTTGTTGCTAGTGCTAATCAAATAGAAATTGAAATTCAAAACAGCGAAACGTTTTTACTCTCTAATATGTGTCCACAAGCGCCCTTATTTAATAGTGGAATTTGGAAAAGGCTTGAGGATGCCATAAGAGTTCTAGATAGTGATAAAAAGGTCTTTGAAACCTATGTAATTTCCGGACCTCTATTTTATTTTGATGAAGAGGTTGTTATGATGGGAGATGAAAATCCTAAAATCTCAGTATCATTACCTATACCGCATGCATTTTTTAAATGCGTCCTAACAGAAAGAAATACAGGTACAATTAATATGTGGGCATTTATAATTCCTAATAAAGCATCGAATGACAGACTTGAAGACTTTATAGTTGAAACTTCTAAAGTAGAAAAAATCTCTGGCCTACTGTTATGGGAGACATTACTCGGCACAAAAATGATAAACAAGAAATCTAGAAAGAAAAAAATGTGGAAATTAATCTAAATCGATGTAATAATTTACAATATAAACGACACACACCAGCTTTTACATTACTGTTTAATTACATATATAGTAGAATTTTCGTAATTTTAAAAAGACATCATTGCACTAACCACATGAAATATTTTATCACACCACTAGTCTTTACAGCACTATTAATATCCTGTAATTCATCAGACAAAACGACAACCACAGAAGAAACAGTTTTAACTGAAATTACTGATAAATACAGTCCGACCGAAACCAATAAAAACTTGAAACCTATTGATTCTGATGCGGCCTTAATAGCAACAGCATTAATGGCCGCGCCAGAAGCAAGCAGAGCTGGCTGTAAAGTTATTGGCTATAACCTGGCAGGCGAATTTGTAACTTTAAAAAAAGGGAATAATGAATTTATTGTATTAGCAGACGATCCTAAAAAAGACGGATTCAGTGCAGCATGCTATCATAAAGATCTCGATCCCTTTATGGCAAGAGGACGCGCTTTAAAAGCCGAAGGCAAGAAACACCAAGAAATTTTTGATATCCGAGAAACCGAAGTAAAATCTGGTAAACTCAAAATGCCTACAGGAGCAACATTACACATCTACTTTGGAAAAAACACACTCTATAACACTAAAACAGCAATGGTTGACGGAGCAAGACTCCGTTATGTAGTTTATATGCCTTATGCCACAGCAGCATCTACAGGTTTGCCAGAATCGCCAGCAGCTTCTAATCATCCTTGGATTATGAATCCAGGAACACATCGCGCACATATTATGATATCGCCTTTGGCAGAATAAAATAAGCGTTAAAAAAAGGTCAGTGCGGTAATTACAAGTCATTACATAAATTTATTAGCTTTATATAAGAATATTAACAATATGGTAGAGATTATGACCATTATAGAAAAACATGATTTAGATGCACTCAATCCCTAAAATTTAAAATAGTAATAGAAAGCTAAGAAATATAAATCATGCAACAGTAGCATAAAATCTTTATAGCAAAGCGCAGAACAGTTCCAAAATAAGTCTAAAACCAACGCACTATTCAAGTTTTTTAGGCGTTTCATTCTCAATAAATATATTCTTCTTAATTTACCATAAAAATCAGCATTGCAAACACCCAAACCTGAAGGCAAAATTTCGACTTACCGTAAATGGCGGAAGCGGATTCTTGTTTCGCTGTTGGTCATTGTTTTAGTGCCAACCGTTCTGTTTTCAATAGGTTGGCTTAACAGAGATACTGTTATTGAGGTGATACAAGATTGGTATGACGATCATAATTCTGGTGAACTGACCATTGGTAAAATAGATGCGAGTTTTATTAGCGCATTCCCAAATGTTGGTTTTACATTAAAAGAGATTACCCAAACCAATAGGGACACTGTAGCAGACAAATATTCGCGCATTAAAATTAAAGAAGCTACACTTGTTATTGGCGCAGGTAATTTATTACGTGGTAACATAAAATTTAAAAAGGTCATCATCTCAGATGCTATTATGACTTCAGAAGTGATTTCAGAAAAAGCATTAGCATTCCACGAGCAATTGCAAAGAGATAAAGCACTAAAGGAGCGTGCAGGTATACAAATGCCAGAATGGTTGCACGACGATGGAGTGACATTTCAATTAAACAATGTAAAGTATATCACTAAAGATTCAATTTTAAATAAATACTTCAACTTAGATATTCATGAAATTAAAGGTTACTATAAAGGTGATAACCTACAATTAGATGGTAATCTTAACATGGATATAACGATTAATAATCTTGGCTTTAATACCAAAAAAGGCAGTTATTTTAATGGTGCGCGTGTTAGTGCAAATCCAGATTTTACGATTGACTTAGAGCATGATAATATTTCATTACCAGAGTTTGTATTTAAAATAGATAAACAACCATTTAATCTAAGTGCTGATTTTATTTTACAAGACTCCAGTCAATACCAGTTTAAACTTCAAAACTCAGAAACCGATTTTAATACATTAAAAGAGTTGTTACCAGATAATATAGCTTCTAAAATAGAAAAGTTCAATATTCAAAATCCTATTGAAACTGACCTTAATCTTTCTGGTAAATTTGCGTATGGAAACAGTCCTGAAATTGAAGTCGATTTTTCTACTACTGACAATACGATTATAGTTGGGAAAAACATACAGCTAAAAAACGCCACTTTTCAAGGCCATTTAACCAATGACGTTTATAAAACCGACAGCTTAAAACGGATTAAAAAATCGTCTAAAGATTTAAAAATAGTCTTCAATGAGTTGAAAGCTAATTTAGATGACATCACTCTAAATATTAATGATGCCTATTACCAGAGTACTCCAGAAGCATTAAACTTTATTGAAGCACAACTCAACTTAGAAGGCACAAACGAGGCTTTGGCACAACTGATTGAAACCGAGAATTTTGATTTTAAAGGTGGTACATTTCAGTTTGATGCAGCTATTTCTGGTGATATTCCTAACGCGTATGAATTTGTGAATCAATCTACTGGAAAATTTAACCTGAAAAACACAAGGGTCATTCTCAAAAAAAATGGATTACAATTACCTATTAAAACTATAGACTTAATCCTAGAAAGAGAAAATTCTACATTAAACCGTTTGGTTGTTAACTTACCAGATGGTGATAATTTAGTGCTTACAGGTCATCTAAAAAATAGCGCTTCACTTTTAGCGAAAGACCCAAAAACAGCGACTACCAGTTCTATAGCGCTTAATTCTAAACAATTAAATATCAATAACATCATTTCTTTGGCTAAACAATTTATACCAAAATCTACAAGAATTAGCGATGATCGTAAAAACCTACACGAAACACTCGATGCGGTTTACAGCCAATTTCAACCGCGTTTTAATATTAATGTCAATGCGCTTACCTATAATGATGTTACCATAAAGGATTTAAAATCTAGCATAGATTTGGTAAATGCTAAAACCATTGTACTACGCTACTTTGATTTCAACTATTTTGATGCCCTCACAAACGTTAAAGGAAGTGTCATTATCCCAGAACCAGAAAGTAGTTTGCGCGACGCTATATATATTGATGCTGAAACGACTTCTCATGGTGCCATTACTATTTTTAAAAAGTTATTTAATATAAGTCTGTTTAGGTTAGACTCTGGTAAATATGAGTTTAATGGTAAGGTAAAAGGCAATGTAAAACGATTTAGTGAATTATTGAATACTGCCAATGGAAACTTAACTCTTAGCAAAACAAAATTATTTTACGAACCAGCAAAAATGGATATTACCATAGATTCTTTGGCATTGCTCGTAGAAAATTCTAATATGCTACTAAATAAATTAGATATTGAAATTGGCGAACTCTACCCAATTAAGATTAACGGTAACATAAAACAGTTTCCAAGTTTTTTATTAGACGACAGGAAAGATTCAGGTTCAGTATTTCTCAAAATTTTTGCGCCTTTTATTGATGGCAATACAATAGTTTCTGAAATAGACCTGCTGAAAAATGACGACACATCAAAAACCCTAAAAGATAAAAAAGCACTCTACCAACTTTTTAAAGACATTAATACCTTTAATCCAGAAATTGAATTAACTATTGATTCACTTAAATACAAAGACCTAATTACCGAAAATGTAAACGCATCACTGTCTTTTAAAAACGATTCTATACTAAAACTGAATGCTCTAGATTTTAAGTATAAACAAACTAAGGCTAAAATTTATGGAGAAATTAATGCGCATGGGAGTCAGTTAGACGCGTTGAGTAACAACCCTTTCGATTTAGATTTTGATATTGCTATAAAAGGTAAATCAGAGGATTTAAATGCCTATCTAAAGACAAAGAATTTCATTTTTACATCTGGTGATTTTGAATTTATGGGTGAATATAAAGCGCAAGCTGACAACCTCAGCATTATAAATGCCAATGGTTTGGGTGATTTAAAAATCAGTAATACCCTTGTAGATTATGAAGCAGCAGGTCTTAAAATTCCTGTTGATAGCATGCATGTTAAAATTGCTAATGATGTGGCGGAGATAAAAACACTAGATATTGATTTACCTGGGAAAAGTGAGGTATTTTTTTCAGGTTCTATTAATCGTTTTTCAGATTTTATAAATGACTTACAAAATGATGAAGTCCGTAATTCAGATTTTGCAATCTATGCACCATATTTAGATGCTGTAGATATTTTACAATTTTTGGCGAGCGCTTCATCTGGTAGAGTAGATGAGACTAAAACAAAGTTGAATCTCAACAAATTTAAGGAAGCCTTAGTTGGCATTAATACTTCTTTTTATCCTACAGCAACTATAAAAATAGACACACTAAAAAGTGATAACTTAACTATAACCGATTTTGGAACAAACCTCTTGTTCAACACTAATAATAATTTTAAAATTGAAGACACTCACCTCAATTTTTATGGTGGCACATTAGAAGTTGATATTGCTATTAACACCAATAATGTTACTGATATTCCTGTGGATATCTCATTGCAAGCTAATGCCATTGATTTGCATGAGTTGGTGACAAGATTCAATTATTTCGGTGATGATAACCTACGTCATGCAGATAAAGTTGAAGGCACTATAAATATCAATATGAAAACTTCCGGAACACTTAATAATGATAGTAGCCTAAACATGAACTCTTTAAATGGTACACTAAGTATTAACGTGTCGGATTTGGCACTCTACAATTTTAAACCCATAATGGAGAATTCTGTAATGATGAAGGACGATCGTTTTAAAGAATTACAATTTAGGCCAATCATTCAAACGTTTAAAATTGTAGATGGCGAGCTTATTATTCCTAGAACAGAAATTCAAACGTCTGCCCTTCACCTATTTGCAGAAGGTCGATTAAAATTTAATGACTATGTAAATATTTGGTTAGCCTTACCATGGAAAAATTTAAAAAGTAACGATGGTTTAACCTTACCAGAAAAAACGACTTACGATGATGCAGGCTCAAAATTTTATGTGCAATTGCTAAAAGATAAAAACTCAAAAAACAAAAAAAAGAAAGACCTGAAGGTTAAATTTAGATTGAGCAATCGGAAATTGAGAAAACTAAGACAAGAGCAAAATTAGGATTTGTAATAGGCACATCTATGGCTTCAAAATATGTGACTCCTAAAACGTAAAGCCAATACGAATTCCTCCCCATTTTGCAGGATTACCAGTTTTAAATTCTTTAGTAATTGCGCTTCGTGTATATTCAAAATAAAGGGTCTTGGTTTTTAGTATTACACCATAATTGTATTGTGCCGTAAAGCGTTCAACCCCTTTTGATGAAATGGTGTAGGGACTATCATCATTAAAAAGACCTCCTTGTAAGCTGGCATCATAACCAATAACACTCACATTTGGTTGTCCGTAAAGATAAATCTGAAAGTTCTTTTTGCTTTTAGAAGTTTCAAAGGTTGAATTTAAGATTCCTAATTGCATATTAAAACCTGCTGAGACGTTTGTAAATAAGGTACCTAATTGTAAAGTTGAATTGGTTTGTATAGCGAACAGATTATTGTATATATAAAGTTGCTTTTCAAAATCGATTCTATAATTAAGCACAACATCGTTTTTAATTTGATTATCCCAACCTCCGGGAATTTTATTTCCTGTGGCTTTATGAATACCTACTTGCATTTCCTTACCAAACGCACCAGGACCAATTAATCCCAAACTTAAAGATTGCGACAGCCTTGTTTTCTTTTCAAGATGTTTAGAAATCATAAAACTCTTAAGTATTATAGCTGCAGCAAAAGGTCGGTCGCCAAATTGAATCGCTTCATTAACATAATCGTTTGGCGTAAACCCAATATGCTCAACAGAAAGTCCATATTTGGTTGAGACGTCTTTAGGTTTATAGAATAGATAATTTATAGGATTATTTTCTAGACTCGGTAGAACCACTTCAAAATTATAGCCTTGTGTATAGTTTTCGTCTGTGGCAGCAAAATAATCATTATCATAATGAAACCTAAAATAGCTATCACCATCTATATTCCGGTAGGAAACAGTGTTATCTATTTTTTGTGCCAATAGACTTATGGGAAGAAGGAATAGGCAATAGATTGGTTTAATGCTCATGTAAATACCTACGATAATTTAGTGTTTTGGGTTTTACTTTTATAGCTGTAAAAGCAAATTAGGATCAGGACAATTGCCTTTATAAAATTCTAAATCGAGTTGATTACAAACTCCAGGATAATCCCCTTTATAATTCTGAATATCTTTAATAATTTGAAAGTGTAAATGTGGAGGATAATCACCATTAACTTTGGCTGTTCCTAAACTTGCGATTTGTTGGCCTTGCTTTACTTCTACTCCAACTCTTAGACCTTCTAAAGATGCTATACTTAAATGGCCATAAAGTGTATAAAACTGAGTATCACTAAAAATATGTTTCAAAATTAAAGTCGGACCATAATCACCGTGATTGGTATTGTTTTTAAAGCTGTGAATTTTTCCATCTAAAGGAGCATAGATTGGTGTATTGGCTTCAATCCAAAGGTCTAAACCTAAATGTATGTTGCGCACTTCATCGGAATTATTCTGATTAAAATAAGTACTACGCTCATAAATGCCCCGTTTTTCCATGTAACCTCCATAAGCTGCTTTAGCTTTATGGCTATTAATGTAATGCCAGATGTACTTCTCTAAATCATCGGAAGAAGAGACATTAACGGATTTTAAATCAGGATTATTTACAGATAAATCTAAAGCTACGTATTCACTTTTTGAAATTGTAGCATCAATAACTGGATGTGTTTTGAGCGATTTTAAAAAGATTTCAAAAGAAGTAAAGGGCATAAAAACAAATTTTCCATAAAAATAGGAATTCTATTTTATGGAAAGCTAGTGAGAAAAATAGATTCTGAAATAAATTCAGAATGACAAACATTTGTCTTTTAATAATGCTTAATTCATAATTACATTACTAAACTTAGCATTTACAATAATAGTTCTATTAGAGCTTTCGCCATCAGGATAATTGCGGATTGTTTTTTGAGTCGTTGCCTTATTATTATACTTAGAACGATTGCCGTTAAAATAAAGACTATAATCAATATTGTTTGGCAAGTTGATTAATGCATCACTATTTTCTAAAACCAAATTAAGGTTTTTAAAAGAAGCTGTAAGATTAGAAATAGTAAGGTCTCCAAAGCTTCCGTCAATAATACCAGTATCAGTTAAACTTTCAATATTTATGTTAGATGATTTAGAATTCAACACTAGATTCTTAGCACTTTTAATCTGTGCTTTATCTACAAAATTTAAGTTCAGCGTTCCTAAATTCCAAGTGTTAATTACAACTGGCGAATAAGACACATTGATGGAAGTGTCGCTTCCATCAATGTTATCTGCTACTAAAAATGCGTGTGATATATCTCCTTTCATGTTATAAATAACCGAAGATAATTTTAACTCACCGTGTCTAATATTTGTTCTAAGCTTTGCTTTTTTAGGGATCTTAATTTTAATCACTTTGCGTACTTTGCTATGGCTTCCAGACTCTAAGCGCCTAGTCAACAGAGACGCTCTTCGCTCGTTCATTTCTTCGCGTCTTTCTTGCATTTGCTCTGCTCGATTTGACATCTCTTCTCCTCTTTTGGCCATGGCTTCACTTCTTTTTTCCATCATTTTAGAACGTTCCGCCATTTCTTTGCCAAAACGTTCTCCCCAAGCTTCCATCTTTTGTTCCCACTCCTTGCCAAACTTTTCACCAAATTCTTCTCCCCATTTTTCCATATCCTTACCATATTTTTCTCCAAACTTCTCTCCCCATTTTTCCATGTCTTTTGCCCATTTGCCTTCAAAACGTTTACCGTAATCTTCTCCCCATCTTTTCATTTTTTCTTGGTAACCAGATTCGGCAAACTTTCTAGCCCAAGCTTTCATACTTTTTTGAAGTTCTTTACCACCTTCTTTTTCATATTTTTTACTCCACTCAGTTAAGTAATTTTCACCTTCATTTTGATATCTATCATAATCAAAAGAAATAGATTTTACACCTTCTGGTAATTCCGGTAATTCGGGCATTTCTGGCATCTCAGGCATTTCTGGTATTTTTATATTAGCCAATGCCTCAGGCAAAATTGGCATTGCTGGCATTTGTGGCATCTCAGGCATCTCTGGTAAATCCGCCAATTCTATCTCTAAATCCCTTACTAAATCTGCATAATTTTCATCTCCAAATAAACCAATGCTTCTACCTCCTGCTGATGAAATTATAACACTATCACCAGAACCTTCTACCTTGAGATTCCATGCTTTTAACGCACGTTCTAATTCGTCTTTAGACAACTTTTCGCTCTCAATATAAGCGTCAACTTCAACGATATCTTTGTTCCAAGTTTCAAGTTGTATTTCTACATAACTTGTATTTAACTCAACCGTTACATCTTTGTTAACCTTAATGGACTGTGATGTTTTACTTAATTTTTTCTGTGCATAACCAAAGGTGGTCATTAGACATAGCATTAAAATTTTGAGTGTTAATTTACTCACAGATTTTCTATTGTCTGCGATGTGTTCGTGATTTTTCTTTGAAAAGTTCATGGTTTTTCTGATTTTTAGAGATACCCAGTCTAGCTGAGTAATATCTGTTCGTTTTTTGATTTATTGATTGTGATTATTATAATATTTTGATTAATTAAAAGAGATGCTTCGACAAGCTCAGCATGACAATTCTCTAAGCACTCTCTTGTATAAATGATTCGTCATTATATTCTGCAAGTTTTTCTTTAAGACGCATAACAAGGTTTAATCTATATTTTAGATTGTTTATGAGTGCATCTAAAGTCTCTTCGTTTGGACCATTTTCATTTAATTCTATGGTTAACTTATCGTATTCTTCGTTTAATTCTTTAAGACGCTGCACGTAACCATCAAACAATTCCTTGTTTTGTGGTGTGAGCTCTACTTTAGATAATTCTAAGTTGATACTTGCTAAATAATAATCTTCGACCTTTTTAAAGTCTGGCGAAATATCACCTAATGTTTTTATGTCGTTATCTGCTACTTTAATGGGTTGATCTGTATATGTAGGTGATTGAAAAAACTGATACGCTCCAAAACTTAAGCCCAACAACACAACTACACTAGCCGCAATATTAAACACGCTCAGATGACGCGACGATTTTTTAATAGGTCTTTCCGCTTCAAGCTTTTTTAAAAAACGTGCTTCATGTCCATTAGACATTTTAGCATCTGTATTTTTAGGATCTTCATTAAATAGATTTCTAAGATCTTGTGCCATTTTTCTTTAATTTTAATTCGTTTTGCAATTTTTGTTTTCCTCTAGATAGTTGTGTTCGCGATGCCACTTCAGAAATATTTAAAATCTCTGATATTTCTTTGTGGTCGTAACCTTCCATTAAATATAATAACACTACATATTTATATTTATCGGGAAGCTGCTCAATCGCAACCTTAACCTCATCCATAGTTATGCCGTCATCTACATGCCAATCATTTTCGTAATCTGCATCAACGACATTTAGATGATGCTCTTCTAACGCGATTAGCCTTTGTCGTTTAGACTTTAAAACATCAATGCAACGATTAACCACTATCTTTTTTAACCAAGCTCCAAAACTGACTTCAGCTTTATATTGATCTAATTTTGAAAATGCTTTTATAAACGCCTCTTGCACTATGTCTTCAGCTTCCATTGTGTCTTTCACAAATCTAAGCGCTACGATTAACATGCCATTACAATACTGATTGTACAATTGCATTTGCGCTTGCCTATCGTTTTGTTTGCATTTTTCAACAATATGAATTTGAAACGTGCTGATTTTTGTTTTGGTTTTTGATTGGTTCTACACTAAAGACGATACAAAATTCTAAGTGTTGCAAAAAATTGTAAAAATCTTTTGATTTATAAGATTTACTTAAAATTCAGCGTTAGTATTCTGTAATACCAAATGAACTTTAAAATGGTTGCTAAAAAATTTGAATTATATTTTCTTTAGATAAAACAGAAAATATAAACATAGCCAAAGTTAAGGTTCTATTTTATATTGAAATATAAAGGAAATAGAAACGAATTTAATCGACTATTTTAAGCTTTATTTGGTATAATTTAAGGAATTGAATTATCTTTCAATCTTCAATACTAAAGTTTAGTATTACTTTAATGAAACTAAAAATTTTTAAGATTAACAACTATGCTAAAACGCCTCCTTATTATTCTATCTATTTTAGCTCTAGCTTTATTATTATACTCCGTTTTTGTTGAAAATATTTTCTCACCTCGTTTAAGTCCGAAGGATTCTGCCAAGATTTCTCTCAATGATTTAAACTTAAAAGTAGAATATAATAGACCGTCTAAACGAGACCGTGTTGTCTTTGGAGCGCTTGTACCGTATAACAAGGTATGGAGAACTGGAGCCAATGAGGCGACCACGTTTGAAACCAATAAAGACTTAAAGATTGATGGTATGCTTCTGAAAAAAGGAAAATATACTATTTGGACTGTCCCTATGGAAAACACTTGGAAAGTGATGTTTAATTCTAAACAATACGAATGGGGAGTTGATGAAAAAATGGAACCTATGTGGGATCCAAATTACGATGTTATAGAAACCGACGCACAAATAAAAATAATTGATACTACCATTGAAAGGTTTACCATCGCTTTTGATAATACAACCGGAAACTTAAAATTGACTATGGCTTGGGATAGCACTATAATTGAAGTCCCAATTGAAATTTATAATCCGAATAACTCTTAAAAACTCAAAACAAAGTGGCTAAAAATGAACATACATATAAGTCTGCTTTGCATCAACAAGATGGTATTGAGCCACCAAACCCTTTAAGTTTTAACGCTGCAAAAAACATAAAAGCGAAACGCCAAAAACAACCTTCCGTTTCAGATTTAGTTTCTGGAATAATTTCTGGCAACATAACTGCTTTAAGCAGAGCTATTACCTTAGTAGAAAGTACTAATGCTGCACATACTAAAAAGGCAAATGCTGTTATTACAAAATGTTTACCTCACGCCAACTCATCCATAAGAATAGGTATAACAGGAGTTCCTGGTGTTGGTAAAAGTACGTTTATTGAAGCTTTTGGAACTTATCTTACAAGTCAAGGTAAAAAAGTTGCTGTGTTGGCTGTGGATCCAAGTAGTACTTTAACAAAAGGCAGCATTCTTGGTGATAAAACACGAATGGAAGATCTCGTAAAAGACAAAAATGCGTTTATAAGACCTTCGCCATCTGGTGCGTCTTTAGGAGGTGTGGCGAGAAAAACGCGAGAAACTATAATTTTGTGTGAAGCTGCGGGTTTTGATACTATTATTATTGAAACCGTTGGTGTTGGCCAAAGCGAAACTGCTGTGCACAGTATGGTCGATTTCTTTTTACTCTTAAAACTTTCTGGTGCTGGTGATGAATTACAAGGCATAAAACGTGGAATCATAGAAATGGCAGATGCTATTGTAATTAATAAAGCGGATGGTGATAACATAAAAGCAGCAAAATTTGCTAAACTTGAATTTAATAGAGCTTTGCATTTATATCCTCAAAAGGAATCAGAATGGTCACCAAAAGTATCACTTTGTAGTGCTTTAAAACAAGAAGGCATTTCTGAGGTTTGGGACATGATAGAGGATTATAAAGCATCTACCACCTCTAATAGCTATTTTGAAACCAATAGAAACAATCAAAATACGTTTTGGTTATTACAAACTATTGAGAGTCGTTTAAAATCTGATTTCTACAATTCAATGAAAATTAAGGCTGCATTAAAATCTCAAATTAAATTAGTTGAAGCTGGTAAAACTACACCTTTTGCGGCTGCAGAATATCTACTTTCTTTAAAGTGAATTCTTTTTCACTTTTTCCATTTCCTAAAAAATGATTAAAATCTGCTCATGTGTTATCTATTTTCTTATCCGTAGCGATGCTATGCATTTTATATTTACTGTCATCTAAACAGGTTTTATTTCATTTGCGGTTAAAGACATAAAGTAAAGATGAGTTCAATAAAAAACAATACTTTTGTACAGCTTAAGCCATCAAACCAATGACATATAAGTTCACTATTATAGTTCCTGTTTACAACGAAGAAGATAATTTAGAGCGTGTAGAGACTGAGCTTTCTAATTATATTGAAATTGCTTCTGTCTCCACTTCGGTTTTATTTGTAAACGACGGTTCAGATGATAACAGTCAAGCTTTAATTGAAGCTATCTGTAATCGTAGTGACGCTTTCGAATATATTCTATTTAAAGAAAATAAAGGACTAAGTGCTGCTATAAAAGCTGGTTTTGATTATGTGGATAGCGAACTTGTTGGCTATATAGATTCTGACTTACAAACGGCACCAGAAGACTTTAATCTCCTATTAAAGCATATAGACACACATGCATTAGTTACTGGTGTGCGTTCCAACAGAAAAGATTCGTTTGTAAAAAATATGTCCTCTAAAATTGCCAATGGCATTAGACGTGCTTTTACAAATGATGGCATGGATGACACAGGTTGTCCGCTAAAAGTAATTAAAACGGATTATGCCAAACGCATACCAATGTTTAGAGGATTGCATCGCTTTTTACCTGCTATGATTATGTTGCAAAATGGTAGTGTGATTCAAATACCTGTTCAACATTTTCCAAGAATAGCTGGTACAGCAAAGTTTGGACTTTGGAACAGACTATTAGGGCCTTTGATGGATTGTTTTGCGTATCTATGGATGAAAAAAAAGTATATTAATTATGAGGTTGAAAAATCTAGTAAATGAAAGACTGGATCATTTACAGCATCGGATTTTTAGCGCAGATTTTATTCTCTTCTCGACTGATTATACAATGGCTTACTTCAGAAAAACAACGTAAAGTTGTGACACCAAAAACGTTTTGGATACTAAGCCTATTGGCTTCATTCTTACTATTTATATATGGTTATCTGCGATTAGACTTTGCAATAATGCTTGGTCAGAGTTTAACGTATTTTATCTATATCAGAAACTTACAGCTACAAGGACAATGGCAAAAGTTTCCAAAATTTATACGGTACTTTTTATTTGTAGTGCCAATTTTCATTGTCATTTTTTATTATAACAATAATAAAATTGATATTGAACTTCTATTTAAAAATGCAGACATCCCAGCATGGCTGCTCATTTTAGGCATAGTAGCACAACTCATTTTCACCTTGCGTTTTGTGTATCAATGGATTCATTCTGAACGTAATAAAGAATCTACTTTACCAATGGGATTTTGGGTATTGAGTCTAATTGGAGCTGCACTAATCCTGACTTACGCTATTATTAGAAAAGATCCAGTACTTTTTGTTGGACATCTATTCGGACTCATAATTTATGCTCGTAACGCTTACCTAATAAGACAAACTAATGATTAAGCTTATAGAAAAATACCCTATTCTCAGCTTGTTACTTTTTGTGATATTGATGCTTGGTTTCACAATAGATAGTATTCCTGTAACTATAATGGAGGCTAGAAATTTTATTTCGGCCAGAGAAATGCTCACAGATAATAATTGGATATTAACCACCATGAATGGTGAAGCGCGATACGAAAAACCACCTTTACCGACTTGGATTACTGCTTTTTTTGGATTTGTTTTTGGGATGAAATCTGTTTTAGCTTTGCGCTGGCCAGCACTACTCTTTTTAGCAAGTATAGGTATTTTGAGCTATTTGCTATCTAAAAAATTACAGCTTAATACATCGCACAGCTTAATTAATGGCTTTATTACGTTAACCTCATTTTATTGCATCGGTATTATTGTTGAAGCACCTTGGGATATTTATACACACGGTTTTATGCTTATGGCCTTGTATCAGTTATTTCTAATGTTTAAGACTGAGAAAACAACTATTTTAAGGAGTTTACTGTTTATTTTGTTTTTGGCTGGTTCTGTATTATCAAAAGGTCCTGTTTCACTCTACGTTTTATTTTTACCTTTTATAATTGCTTATGGAATAGCTTTTAAATTGAAAGGTGGAGCTATTCACTTTTTGAAAGTAATTAGCCTTATAATTTTCGGGAGTGTTCTCGGATCGTGGTGGTACTTGTATGTTAGAGTTGCAGATCCTGAAATATTTATCAGAATTGCTGAACGCGAAACCTCTAATTGGAGCAGTTATAACGTTAGACCATTTTATTACTATTGGAGCTTTTTTGTACAGAGTGGCTTGTGGACGATACCTGCATTTATAAGTTTACTTTATCCGTATATGAAATCTCGAGTTTCAAACTTAAAAGCCTATAGATTTAGTTTCTTTTGGGTGATTTTTGCAGTGATTCTATTATCTGTTATTCCTGAAAAAAAATCACGTTATCTTATGCCTGTTCTAATTCCATTGGCTATAAATATTGGATTTTATATTGAATACTTGATTCGTGAGTTTAAAAATTTGAAGGATAAAAAAGAAACTTTTCCTGTTTATTTTTCGTTTGGGTTAATTGGAGTTATTGCCATTTTATTTTGGGTTTCTGGATTCTTTTTAGGTCCTTTTTTAAACGGAATAGTATTAGTAAGGATAATTATAGCTAGTATTATTTTGGCATTCATTGGATTCTATATTTTTAAATACCTTAAAACTAAAAGCATAAAAATGGTGTTTTACTTGGTTATGGCTTTTATGCTCTCTATTGGTTTACTAGGATTGCCATTGTTAAAAATCCAAGGTCAAGCAGATTACAAGCCAATTTCTGAATTAAGCAAGAGCGGTATTCCCTTATACAGTTTAGACACTGTAGCACCAGAAGCCATTTATAATTACGGTGATAAAATACCAAGTCTAAAAACTAAAGAAGGCTATATAATACCAAACGAAAGTCAATTTGGTGTATTGACAGTAAAATCTAATCCTGAAACTATTGAACAACTATCAAAGTTTTACACTATCGAATTTGTAGAAACTTACGATTTAAATTTTTCCAAAAAAGATTCAAGAGGTTATAAGTCTAGATTAGTGAATCAACTTTATAAGCTTACTCGGAGATAAAACGTTTAAGAAGGTATGTGTTTAGCTTATAGAATCCGAAACCGGCTAAAGCGCCAAATGTCATTCCGCATAATATATCTACTGGATAATGTACTCCAACATAAATGCGACTATATGCTACTATAAAGCTCCAAAATAAAAGGATAAAGATTAACTTTCTATGGTAAGGTCGTAACACTAAACCTCCAAAAACAGCTGCTGCCATAGAATTAGAAGCGTGACCAGAAAAGAAACTTCTGTTGGTACTGCAACGCTCTGCAATATAGCGTATCATATCCATAATATCATCGCAAGCACAAGGTCTAAAACGAAGTACAGAGCGCTTCACAACATTTGTAGTTTGATCTGTAAACGTTATCATTGCCACTATAACCAAAATCATAATTACCAAAGGTTTTAAGCCAAATTTTTTATAAATAAGAAATAACAAAATAGCATACAATGGAGCAAACGTAATTTCATCCGTTATGAGTAACCACATCCAGTCCCAAGTGGTTGAACCCAACCCATTAAGATATAAAAATAGTTCTGTATCTAATTCTAATAGTCTATCTAGCATTAATCATCGTAACGTTCTACTTCCCTATCGTAAAAATCTGTGGCCTGCTGAATATAACTTTCCGTTTCAGTCTCTAATTCCTTTTCATCGTGCTGATCAAATTCTTCAAACCATTCTACCTCATCATTTTCAAGATTTATAATAAATCTTGGAAATTCGGTATGTATGATGTAAATAGCATCAGGATGATCGGTATTATCGCCAAGTATAAATTTAGGTAGTTCCATTCTTAAAGTTAAAGCGTTAAACGTATTTAAAGTGTCTAAAGTTTTGCTCACTAGTCTCGCAAAAATACTAAATACGATTGAGTTAGAAAGTTATGAGCACGTTAACTACGCTCCGTAATCAACTTTTTAGTTAAATAATTAAATCTTATAAATAATAAAATAGCTGCTACTGTTAAACCAGCCAAAAGCCCTAGCCAAATTCCCAAACTTCCATAAGCTTCTTCTTTACCTAAGAAATAACTTATCGGAAACCCAATGGTCCAATACGAAATAAAGGTTATTATGGTAGGAATCTTAACATCTTGAAGTCCTCGCAACGCACCAAGTGCAATGACTTGTAAACTATCGCTAATCTGAAATACAGCTGAAGCCAATAACAACGTTGCGGCAATTTTAACCACCTCAGCAGTATCAATAGCATTTGCCGGATCCTCTAAATTGACATAAAGATTTGGAAGCATTTTATGAAAAATAACAAATAGAAGTGCGAAAATAATAGCAAATATAAAACCGACTAAAAAGATAGATTCCCCAATACGTTTTAGCGCTTTAAAATCTTTTAATCCTTTTTGATTCCCAACTCTAACCATTGCAGCTACACTCAATCCCATAGCCACCATAAAAGTCATAGAAGATAAGTTTAATGCAATCTGATTTGCTGCTTGTGCATTTTTACCTAAAGTACCACTCAGCCAGATCGCTGCTGTAAATATGGCGACTTCAAAAAACATCTGCATAGCACTTGGCAGGCCTAAGTTCGTTAAGGTTTTAAGTGGTTGTTTGCTTAACTTAAAGAATTTAATATGAGTCACATAAGCTTTGGATTTTGTACGCTTTGCTAATAACCACCAAAGATAAAATAGCATTACAAATCGTGCAACTAAAGTACCAACAGCTGCTCCAACGATTCCCATTTCTGGAAAACCGAACTTACCAAAAATCAACACATAATTTATCGCTACATTTAAAATATTAGCCACAATCGTAGCATACATCGGATATTTAGTTAAGGATAAGCCATCACTAAATTGTTTAAACGCCTGAAATATAATTAATGGCACCAACGAAAATGCCACTAAATCGAGATACGGAATCGCAAGCTCAACCACTTCCTTAGGTTGGTCCATTACGTACATTAACGGTTTAGCTAAAAGTGTAATTAGAAATAACACGAGACCCAAAACTGTGCATAGAAAAAAACCATGCTTAAAAACCGATTTTCCTTTTTCGAAATTTTGTGCTGTATCTGCTTCTGCAACTAAAGGAGTTATGGCTGTAGAAAAGCCAATTCCCAATGACATGGCTATAAAAATAAAGCTATTCCCTAACGAGACAGCAGCTAATTCTGCTGCACCCAATTGCCCAACCATTACATTATCTACAAAACTCACAAAAGTGTGGCCAAGCATACCTAACATCACTGGTGATGCCAACTTTAGATTGTACTTAAACTCTTTAGTGTAGTTGCTTAAAACCATAGCGCAAAAGTAGGGCTTAGGTTTTAGTTGTACGAATTAATTAATCCGTTTTGCCTGTGTTGTAAATGACAAACCTTGCGAGCCAACAGTAGATGACATTACAGATTCAAAAATAGGTTCTGTAGCACCTTTTGGCGTTTTCCAATCAAAGATAAAGTTAGAGCCTGTACCACCAGAAACATCAGATTCTTCAATAACAATATCTAAAGTTTCCATTGGTAATAAGTACACAGGTTTTTTAATGTATTGTTTTATCATTTTGCCATGTGTGCCATGATAATCTGCCTTTAATAAATAAATGGTGTCTTTTTCGCTAGTGTTGCGCAGACTAACCATTGCTGTAAGGTTGTATTTTTTGTGCTGAGATAAATTATAAATCTGAGAGTAAATGGATAAGTACGATTTCCCTGTTTCTAGCGAATCTAAGGCATTTATAGTAACTGTTCTTGCGCTCCAATTAATTTTCTCAAATTCATCTTGATCTATTTTCTCATTACAAGAATAGATACCTAAAAGTACTAGTAACAGAAGTATAATTTTTTTCATATGCCAGAAAGATTATTAATCAAAAATACGAGTTTTGAGTTTAGTAGTATTGACAAACTTAAGTCTTGAGGTTAAAATGCTATAAATAAATTATATTTACGTGATAACGGCAATAAAGGTTTTCATATAACACGTAGTACACCATTTAACGATGACCATCGAAGAACTTTATAATAGACTCAAAGAACTAAGTGTTTCTGACGATAGATTTTATCTGCACGGACTTTTTGGCTCGACTCACGACAACGATAAACTAGCTTTGTCTATTAAAATGGGAAAATACACCGCAGAATATGAAGTCTATTATAAAGAACGTGGCAACAAAACCACTTCAAGGATATTTATGACAGAAGCCGAGGCTTGTGATTATTTCTTAAATAGAATTAAATTCTAAATATTAATGGCCGAAAAAAGTGAACACACTTATGATTATGTCTGCTTCGGTGATTTAGTTTATGAATTCGACTTTTCTGACCTGAAAGAAGCCGAAAAAAAGATAAAACGGAAATTAAAAGATTACGGACTTGGAAAATATGACCAAAACCGAGTGGAATATGTTAGAAGCTTAAAAAATGAATTTTATTTCGACCAAACCTTTGATAACGTAGCTCACGCAAAAGAGCCGCAAAAAATGCAATTAATTTATACAACGAAATAAGATTACATTTATCTTTAGACTATATAACACCAAATATGGTATATAAATTATCAGCGTAATCCCGATAGCTATCGGGACAATTTTAACCTGTAGCTATATTTCAGGACAAGACATTACTCAGCTCGTGAGTTCCTTGACATTTTTAAAACCAAAGTAACAAAACTTCTATTGAGTCGTCATCTAAATATACCAACCAAAATGATAGATGAAATATTTTAATTTAATTATTGTTATTTTATGTTTTTATTCCTGCGAGGATGTTGAACTTTCTGAAAATAATATTACCAAAAAATTAGATGCGTTAACGAATTCAGAAATAGTAGATATAGCAGGAATTTCGCTATCTGTTGTTGAAAATAATTCAGAAAAATCAACTTTTTCAGGATATTCAGATAAAAATCGAACCTCAAAAATTTATAAAGACCAACCGTTTAGAGTTGCCAGTATTACAAAAACATTTGTTGCTGCAACAATCTTCAGGCTACAAGAAGAAGGATTACTATCTATAAACGACCCCGTTTCTAAATTCATTTCTCAAAAACATATAGATATCTTAAAACTAGGAGGCTATAATCCAGACCAAATTCTCATAAAACAATGTTTAAATCACACAAGTGGTCTATTTGATTATGCTGTTGGACAAACAGGAAATGGTAGCAGTCCATATATAAACATAGCAACAAATAACCCAAATAAAGTTTGGACTAGAACGGAACAAATTGAAGGAGCTATGACTTGGGGAAAACCTTACGGAAATCCAGGGGAGGTTTATAGTTATAGTGATACAGGATATTTGATTTTAGGTGAAATTATTGAAAATTTAACTAATAAAAATATTGGCATAGCAATTAGAGATGTGTTAGATTTTAAAAAAATGAATTTGAAGCATACTTGGTATGAAAAATACGAAGACTACCAAACAAAAGATGTAATAAGTCGTTATTTTTACAACATAGATTTTACGCATTTTGACGCATCAATTGATCTTTACGGTGGTGGTGGAATCATATCTACAACAAAAGACTTAGCTACATTTTATCATTTTCTATTTAAAGGAGATATTTTTAATAATAAAGAAACACTTACGCTATTCATTTCAGAAGTAAATACTTCAAAATCGTCAAAAGACTACAGGAATGGTTTTGAAGTTTTAAATATATATGGTCAAGACGCCTATTATCATAGTGGTATATGGAATACTCAAGTTATTTATTTACCAAATCTAGATACTGCGATTGCTATAAACTTTACTGAAAAGAAATCTGATTATCTATTAAAGAATATCATCTATTCACTTACAAATCAAGCCAAAAAATGAATCAACAGCCTATTATAAAAGTAGAAAATCTACACTTTGGATATTCAAAGAAAGAACTCATTCTAGACAACTTGTCTATGGTTGTTCCTGCTAATTGCATTTTTGGGTTGTTAGGAAGTAATGGAGCTGGAAAAACAACTTTGCTTAAATGCATTTTGGGTCTACAAAAAATAGAAAAAGGAAGAATAACGCTATTTACATCTTCATTGGACGAAAACCGAAGTAACATTTTATCTAAAACAGGTGCTTTAATAGAATCACCTTCATTATATGGTCATTTAAGTGGATTCGAAAATTTAAAAATCGCTGCTGTCTATGTAAATGCTAATAATGAAACTATCAATAAAGTTATTCTACAACTTGATATGAGTCATTTTATTCAAAAAAAATGCAAAACCTATTCTACCGGAATGAAACAACGCTTGGGAATTGCGCTAGCCCTTTTAAGAAACCCTGAGTTATTAATTTTGGATGAACCTACAAATGGATTAGACCCAAATGGAATTGCAGATTTAAGAATGCTGTTAAAACAACTTAATAGCGAAGGAATTACAATAATTATTTCTAGTCATCTTTTATCAGAAATTGAAAAAATTGCTTCTTATTTAGGCATCATTAATAAGGGGAAATGCCTATTTAATGACGCAATAGAAAACTTTACAAAAACCGAAATAGATTTAGAAACCCAATATTTAAAAAACAATGAAATTACTTAAAAGCATTCAAGCTGAATGGCTTAAAAGCAAAAAATCTATCATTATTTGGCTATTAATTTTTGGAAGTTTAGCTATTAATTTAGTGGTATTGTTTATTTACTTATTTGCCCAAGAAAGTATTATTACGTTATATACTAATCCTTGGGAGAGTTTTATTGGACGTAACTTAAAAAGCTTCACACTCTTTTTTTGGGTTCCCTTTCTTATTATACTTACAAGTGCTTTTATAAATATTGAACACAAGGCAAATAATTGGAAATCATTATTTACGCTACCAGTTTTATCAAAAACTATTTTAAGGTCTAAATTAATAATACTTATCGCATTTACGATAGGCGTTTTATTAGTGTATTTAGTTTCTTTATTTCTATTCCCTGTAATTATTAATCTTATTCATCCTGAATATGAATTTTTTTTAAGTTCAGTTAACTTTTTAGAAATAATTTTAGCATTCATAAAACTGTTTTTTTTATCGTTGGGTATTATCTCAATCCAGTTTATATTGAGCTTATTTTTTAAAAATCAAATTATTTCGATAGGTATTGGATTTGTTCTTTTTATTATCGGTTTTATCGTTAATATTCAAGATATACACCTTTCTAATTATTTCCCATATTCGTTTCCTTCATTTTTCGATACCGAATTTGTATGGACTAGCTATTCAATTTCAATAGCATTGTTTATTATTAGCATAATGTTTATTTCTTCAAGGAAAACTGTGGTATTGGTAAATGATTGACAATATTAACTGGTGCTAACAATGTATAAAAAACATAGGGCGTTTGTGCTAAAACGAAAGTTCTGTACATATTAACAAAATCCGCTAAATATAAAATTAGGCGTTTATGAGTGAAAAGATAAAAGCAAAATATTTATATTTAACTAAGTAATAAATTGAAACGATAGTGCTTATTAACTGCCCTACGTTTCTTATACATTGTTGCCCATAATACAGTCTAAATAGTAACCAAAAAAAGGTCAACCTATTTCAGTATAATACACTTACATCAAAAATCATCGCTAAATTAAATCATACGGATTATTTTTATATATTTGTACGTATAAAATAATTTGTTATGGACACAAAATTAACTTTAAAGCTTAATCAAAGGATTATTGAAAAAGCCAAAGAATATGCTGCTAATAAAAAAATGAGCTTGTCCCGAATTGTAGAGGCTTATTTACAATCCTTGACTTCCGAAAATGATACCTCTGAATTTGAGATTTCACCTTTCGTAAAAAGCATTTCAACAGGAACTGAAATCACAGATGATTTAGACTATAAAAAAGAATATTCTGATTATTTAATTGAGAAATATAAATGAGCAAAAGGATTTTTATAGACACAAATGTAATGCTGGACTTTTTAGGAGAGCGTAAACCATTTTATGAACCGATTGCGAAAATCGCAACATTAGCTGAAAAAGAAAAACTGACAATGGTTGTTTCGCCAATTTCATTTGCAACAGTTAACTATTTTCTTTCAAAATATGAGAACGGAAAAATTGCGAGGGAAAAACTTCGGAAATTTAAGATAATATGTGAAATATGCTCTCTCGACGAACAAACGATTGAAAAGGGACTCAATTCTTCAATAAAGGACTTTGAAGACGCATTGCAATATTTTAGTGCGACAGAATCGGAATGTGAAATTATAATAACAAGAAATGGAAAGGACTTTAAAAAATCGTTGTTACCAATTATGACAGCCAACGAATTTTTAAAATCTTTGAATAAAAAACAACTACACCCAACATCCGGATATAACAAATAGAATTTAAGTCGTTTTACTTAGTCCATGCAATTCTTATCTAGCTAATAAAGTGAATTACCTATAAAAACCTTAATTAGAAAAAAACACTCAAATAGAGCGGAAACATCGCATAAATACTTATTTAAAACAACATTACCACAAGTAGCTAATAGAAATGTTATTACTATTTTTAAATTGTAAATACATTTTGCTTCGCTTCTTCAAACTCAGTAACCATATCCTTCACAATTTCTTCAACAGATTTCACATTGTGAATTAAGCCAGCGATTTGCCCAATCTCTAGTTCTCCATCTTCAAGATCACCTTCAAACATACCACGTTTGGCTCTGGCTCGTCCTAATAGTTTTTTCAGTTGCTCTGGTGTTGGAGACGTTTTATAAAGTTCTTGTAAGTCATTGTAAAACTTATTTTTAATTAGTCTTACTGGTGCCAATTCTTTTAAGGTTAATTGTGTATCTCCTTCTTTTGCATCGACAACAACTTGTTTAAAGGCTTGGTGTGCTGAGGATTCTTCACTAGCAACAAATCGACTACCAACTTGTACTCCATCGGCTCCTAAAACCATGCAAGCTAGCATGGCTTTTCCTGTTGCAATGCCACCTGCAGCTATTAATGGAATCTGAAGTTGCTCTTTTACCATTGGTATCAACGTCAACGTTGTCGTTTCATCGCGTCCATTATGTCCTCCGGCTTCAAAACCTTCGGCTACAATAGCATCGACTCCAGCATCTTGTGCTTTTAATGCAAATTTCACACTACTTACTACATGCACTACTGTAATGCCTTTATTTTGTAACCATTTGGTCCAGGTTTTTGGGTTGCCTGCAGATGTGAATACAATCTTTACTCCTTCTTCTACTATAATATCCATAATCTCTTCAATATTCGGATATAACATTGGCACATTAACACCAAAAGGTTTATCGGTTGCTGCCTTACATTTCTGGATATGTTCTCGCAACACATATGGATACATGGAACCTGCTCCAATTAATCCTAAAATACCAGAATTACTTGCAGCGGAAGCAAGCCTCCAGCCACTATTCCAAATCATACCTGCTTGGATGATTGGATATTTAATATTCAAAAGTGTTGTAATTCTATTTGCCATTTATTGATTTTAAATGAATTGTATATTTTATAAAATTCGTCAATTCGAGTGAATTTAACGATTGAAAATGAGTGAATTTTGTATCGAGAATAAGAATTTTAAGGACATATGGTTCTCGATATAATTTCTCGTGCCTTAAAATCACTCGAACTGACGTTTTTTTTCCGATAGCTTAAGATTACTCTCTAACAGCTAAAAAAATAACTTATTGTTTTATAAATTTGAAGGTCTTTGTGATGTCTTCAGTTAAAAATTGGATAAAATAAATTCCTGTAGATAAGCCTGAAACATCGATAGACCGCGTTTCATTTTGAACTGAATAATTAAAAACCGATTGCCCTAATTGATTATAAATTACAAGTTCCGCCTGACTCAAATCCGCTGGTAATCTTAAGTTTAAGTTGTCTTTTACAGGATTTGGATAAATACTAAAATCTTCTACATGTTCTTCATTCATCGATAAAGCAATGTTTCTTGCTAAATCTAAATCCGGAATTCCGTAACCCAAAAAATCATCTGGTGAATTAAATTGCGATGCAGATTGCCTTACAAAATCCATTATTTCTGTTGGCAAAGCATCAGGAATAGCTTGATACAACGACGCTATGCCACCACATAAAATTGGAGCGCTAAACGACGTTCCGTTATTTTGAGTGATGGTATTATTTTGATCAATAACAAAAGCTGCTCCACCTCTGGCTACAACATCTGGTTTCTGGTAGCCAACTTGAGCTGCACCACCTTGTGAACTAAACGCCACATAATCTCCATTGACATCTACAGCACCTATGGATAATACATCTTGTGAATCTGCAGGTGCACCAACCGTTTGCCATGCTGTAGCACCAGCATTACCTGCACTAACAACAACTAAAATACCTTTTTCTACTGCAATAGATGCTCCTTTAGAAATGTAAGCTACTTGTCCATTCATATCTGCTGGAGTGTAATCGTAATTAGAATTATCGAATACGCGATAGCCTAAAGAGGTATTAATCATATCTACACCCAAACTGTCTGCACGTTCTGCCGCTTCTACCCAATAACTTTCTTCTACCGGATTTTCACTCGCCACATCTTCGGTTAAAAATAAATAGTAGGATGCATCTGGTGCAGTACCCACAAATTGATCTTGAACAAAACCTGCCATATCACTCAACACGCGTGTACCATGAGAACTTGCTGTATTGGCATAAACGTCTGCATTTCTATTTACAAAGTCATAACCGTTTAACAAATCACCATTATCTCTTAATCTTTGAAATGCTCCCATTGTATTCACATTCGGAAAACCTGAGTCCATAACAGCAATCGTAATGCCTTCTCCCGTAAAATCTGCTATATGTAAATTATCTGCATTGATCATTTCTACTTGGTTTTGAGTATTACCATAAGTAAAAGCAACAGTTTCATCTTCTATATCTGTTTTATCTTGAATATCTTCAGAGCGCGATGCTACATCCAAATTATTATCTGCAAAATCAATAGTATCTACATAAGTCAGTACACTTAACGCATTGATATCAGTTTCAGTTCCTCTAACGTGTATCGCATTAAACCATTTAGATTTTGCTAAAACTGTAATACCAGTTTGTGCTTTTAAATCCAAAATATAGGATTCATTAACAGGTACATCGCGCTCATCTATACTAATATTGTGCTTTTGTTTTCTATCTAGTGCTTTTTGAGTGAGTATGCTAATAGGATTTGCGAAAGCGGCTGAAACATTTGGCTTATCGGTGAGATAAATCCAAGCGTCTTCTTGTGCGTAGCTTGTTATTGTGAGGAAGAGCAATAAAAGCATGGTTATATTTTTAATCATGGCTTTTCTTTTTATTGCAATTTAAGAAATAACTATTAAACCTAACTTGCTCCCATTTTTCGCAATTGAACCTTAACACCCCTAAAGTCCCCTCAAGGGAAAAATAGTTTGGAATAAACTGAGAAGAATGTCCCCTTGAGGGGACTTTAGGGCTGTCCTTTTAAAGCGTCTTTATGATTTCTTTATTCTAAGAAATAACTCCTGATCCTACCAATTCATCTTTAAGATACCAAGCCACAAACTGACCTTCAGTGATTGCCGATTGTTTATTTTCAAATTCTACATAGAGACCAGATTCAACTTTATGTAACGTTGCTTTTTCTAATGTTTGCCTATATCTAATTCTTGCAAAGACCAATAGAGTTTCACCTTCATTTAAAGTCAAATCTTCACGTACCCAATGCAATTCTTCGTTGGTAACGAATAACGTATTTCTGTACAAACCAGGATGGTTTTTTCCTTGACCTGTGTATATTACGTTCTCAACTACATCTGTATCAATTACAAAAAGTGGTTCAACAGTTCCACCAACAGCCAAACCTTTACGCTGTCCTTTAGTAAAATAATGCGCTCCTTGATGTTGACCTACCACCTTGCCATCAGTAACCGTGTACTCTGGTTTTTTAGATAAAAATTGTAATTTATTTTCTTTTGAACTAAATTCTGGAAGGGTTGCATTGTAAGCTTCAAACGAATCGGCTACCTCAACAATTATGCCTTGTTTAGGCTTGAGTTGTTGCTGTAAAAAATCTGGAAGTCTCACCTTACCGATAAAGCATAAGCCTTGAGAATCTTTTTTTTCTGCTGTAACTAAATCTTGAGCTTTGGCAATTTCTCTAACTTCTGGCTTCGTCAATTCACCTATTGGAAATAAGGCTTTTGCCAGTTGTTGTTGCGATAATTGACATAAGAAATAAGATTGATCTTTATTAACATCAACTCCGGCTAATAACTGATGAATGGTTTTACCATCTTTTTCAATCGTCGCTTTTCTGCAATAATGACCTGTTGCAACAAAATCTGCACCAAGTTCTAAAGCGATATCCATAAAAACATCGAACTTTATTTCACGATTACAAAGTACATCTGGGTTTGGTGTACGACCTTTTTCATATTCATTAAACATATAATCTACAATGCGCTCTTTGTATTGCACACTTAAATCTACAGTTTGAAAAGGAATACCTAATTTATCTGCTACAAGCATAGCATCATTACTGTCTTCTAACCAAGGACATTCGTCTGAAATGGTCACAGAATCGTCGTGCCAATTTTTCATAAACAAGCCTATAACCTCGTAGCCTTGTTCTTTTAAAAGATAGGCTGCAACGCTAGAATCTACACCACCTGAAAGTCCTACTATGACTCGTTTCATAACATTTCCTGCTTAGGCAAGAATCTCTTTAATTAATTTATCCATCTCTAAACCTTTCAAAAATGGGAATTGAACTAATTGTTTTTTTCTGAAAAATATCGACAAAATTACAAAATAAAAAAGGCAATCTTGTTAGGATTGCCATTAGTAAATTGAATTATTGCGATAGCTTAAAGCTATTTGTATTTCTTAATTATCGTATTAGTAGTGTGGTCTATCTCTTTGGATAGTTTGCCCTTAATGTAATACTTCCAAATTCCCTTTTTTCGATCATTTATGTAATCACCCTCTGACGTTATTTGCTCTTCAGCATTATAATTTACGGTTTTTCCGTGTAATTGATTGTCTTTGTACATTGATGTTCTTAGACATTTATTGTTTTCTGAAAACCATTTAGATTCACCATGTAATTTACCCTCCTTATATGAGGCTTGTTCTGCGACTAAACCATTTTTATAATAAACATGTCGCTCACCTTCAAGTTTTCCATCAGAATTAAAATTCTCAACGATCATTTTTGCTGTGGAATTTTTATGATAGTAAATCCATTCACCTATAAAACGTTTGCCATTCATTTTTCCTTTGCTAATTATCGTTTTGTTTGAAGCAAAAAATGTAACATCAGCTAAACTATCTTTATCATTAAATACTTTTACAGCACTTAAAACACTTTTACCACTTGAAAGTGAATAATATTTAAATGAGTCTATTTCCTTTCCATGAAGAAAAATACCTTCATAACGCTTTTGGTTGGTCTTATGGTAGTCTTTAGCCCACAACCCGTGGCGTTTACCTTCTTTGTCGAACTGATTAACCGATTTTTGACCATAAATAGATGTTAAAAATAGTGTTAAAGTGAAAAGTGCGTAAACTTTTTGTTTAATCATAACGTATATTTGTCAAACAAACCAATCAGGTTTGAAAATGTTGAACAATTTTAAAAACTCAAAAAAATGAAAATTATTTCAAAAACATTCAAATTACTTTCAGTATTTTTATTGGTTATAGGATTAACTGGATGTAGTGACGACGACGACAATGGAAGCAGTATTCAATCTACAACAATTGTAGATATTGCATTAGCAAACAATTTAACATCTTTGGCTGCTGCACTAGAAGCTACTAATTTAGTTACAACACTACAAGGTGATGGACCTTTTACAGTATTCGCACCTACCAATGAGGCCTTTACAAATTTATTAAATGCAACAGGTCTAGATTTAAACAATTTATCAACCGCTGAAGAAGCTTTGGTGAGAAACATTTTATTAAATCATGTTATAGCTGGCCCTGCTATAAGTTCAACAGATTTAGTAAATGCAGGCTCTGGTTATAATAATACAGTAGCAACCGGACCTAATGGTGAGAATTTAAGTATTTATTTTACAACATCTAATGGTGTGATGTTAAATGGTATGTCAACAGTAGTAACTGCAGATGTTGCAGCCTCTAATGGAATAGTACATGTCGTTGATACAGTGATAGATTTACCAACAATAGCTACATTCGCTACTACAAATCCTGCTTTAGGAAATTTAGTTAGCGCTTTACAATTAGCAGATACAGGTATGCCAACTGTACCATACATTACAACCGTATCTGATGCTACAGCTGGACCTTTTACAGTTTTTGCGCCTTCTAATGATGCCTTTGCTGCATTATTATTAGAATTAGATTCTACTGGAAATACAGAATTAGCAGACCTAGATCCTGCAACTGTTAATGCAGTACTTACATATCATATTGTTGCAGCTAATGTACAGTCAGATCAATTAGCTACTGGTACAGTAACTACTTTAGGTGGTGATATTTCTGCTGACATCAGTAATTTCACACTTACAGATCCTAATAATCGTGTAAGTAACATTGTAACATCTTTAGTTGATATTCAATCTATAAATGGGGTTGTGCATGTTATAGATAAAGTATTATTACCATTGCAGTAAAAAGAAAAATGAAAAAGAAAAATTGAGGCTTATTACCTCTCTTTATATTGATTGATTTAGCGAATAAAAAGCCCTTTTAATAAAGGGCTTCTTCTATTTATGATTATTAAATTAGATAACGCTAAACGCCTTAGCTATAGAGCTAAGGCATTTATAGTATTAATAGTATTATTATAAATTAATCTTATTTTTTACGCTTTTGTTGCGCTTGCTTTTGCTTTTCAGCTTGCTCCATCATATCAGCCATTTTCTTCTGGAACTTGTTTTGTTTCTTTGGCTTGGTTTTACTGACTTCTATTTTGGCCAATACTTTGTCTTCATCGATAATGTAGTTCTTAATCACTAACATAATACCAATACTAATTAAATTAGATACAAAATAGTATAGACTTAAACCAGAAGCATAGTTATTAAAGAACACTAACATTAAAAGTGGTGAGAAGTAAATCATATACTTCATCATTTTGCCCATATCTGGCATACCTTCTTGTGTTGGTTGTGTTGCCATTTGTTGCCCTGTTGTCATTTTCATGTAAAAGAAAATAGCTATAGCAGCTAAAATCGGAAATAAACTGACGTGGTCTCCATAGAATGGTATATTAAATGGTAAATCTAATACAGAATCAAAAGAACTCAAATCATCTGCCCAAAGGAAACTTTTTTGTCTAAGCTCAAAAGCTGTTGGGAAAAACATAAACAAAGCATAAAATACCGGAATTTGCATTAAACCTGGCAAACAACCACTCAAAGGGCTTGCACCAGCTTTGCTCTGCAATGCCATAGTTTCTTGTTGTGCTTTTAATTTGTTGTCTTTGTGCTTTGCTCTAATGGCATCTAATTCTGGCTTTAAGATTTTCATCTTAGCTTGAGACAAGAATTGCTTGTACTGTACAAAAGAGAGTACAATTTTAACCAAAATGGTCATAACTATAATTGCAATACCATATGGTAAAAAGCCACTTAAAAATCCGAATAATGGAATAAAGATAGCTTTGTTAATCCATCCAAAAATTCCCCAACCAAACGGAATACTTTCTTCTAAATTATACTCATAATTTTTTAAAGTCTTTGCTTCAGTTGGTCCGTAATAAAGTCCTAAACTCTTATTAATTTCACCACCATTGTATGCCAATGGCATTTTAGCTGTGTACATTTTAGTGAAAAGCGTATCTATTTCTTCATCCTCTACTAAATCTTTAGAGGTCATAGCAACATTCTTAAAAGGACTGTCTTTTGCTACCAATATAGAACTAAAGAAAAACTGTCTATAAGATAACCATTCTACATCTTCAACAGTTTCTTCATCATCGCTCATTTGAGCTAATTTATCAACCTTATCCTCATCATGCATGTAGGTTAGACGCGTATAACGATTTTCGTAACTAATACTTTTAGCATGTCTAATTTGTTTCTGTTTCCAATCTAAAGCAATAGGTTGTGAGGTATTAAAAACTCCGCTTAAACCTTGTGATTTAATTGAAAAGTCAATCATATAATCATTAGGCTTTAACTCGTAGCGGTATTCTAGAAATGCTGATTCTGAAATCTTAAGTTTCATAGAAACAACAGTATTCTCTCCACTTTTAGATACATTAGACTGAAACGGAAAATCTTGTGTATTTAATGTACGGTTATCAGACGTGCCAAATGTTATATTAAATGCACTATTCTGATCTTTTACTAAATAAATAGGTACAGAATCGTAATCTACAAAGTTTCTTAGCTTTACTTCTGCTAGATGACCACCTCTTCGACTAAACTTAAGTTCAAAAACATCAGTTTCTACCGTAGTAAAATCTTTTCCAGGTAAGGACAAAGCATAACCAAACGCACCAACTTTACTTTGAGCGGCAACCTGTTGGGTAGAATCTAAAGCTTGGGTATTGGTGTAATCCTCAGATGTTGTAACGACCGCTTCATTTTGTTTACTTTCTTTTTTCTCAGCTTCGACCTGTTCTTGTTCCGCTTTCTTTTGAGCTTCCAACTCTTCTGGTGAGGGGCTGTTTTGATACATCATAAATATTAGGATACCAAAAATGAGTACAAATCCTATTATTGATTTAATGTCGAATTTCTTTTCTTCCATTGATTTTCAGTTTTAGACCTGCCAAGTTTTGGAAACCTAACAGGTCTTAAGTGGTATACATTGGTTAACCCAAAAAGCTATCCAAATTTTATTTTGCGCCAAAGTGGCATTTAATGATTCTTTTTATATTTTAATGCTGCTGCTACAAATGCCACAAATAATGGATGTGGATTGGAGACTGTACTCTTATATTCTGGATGGTACTGCACACCAACAAACCAACTATGCGTTGGTATTTCTATGATTTCTACAAGTCCGGTTTCTGGGTTTAATCCTGTAGCTTTCATTCCTGCAGTTTCTATTTGAGCTTTATAGTCGTCATTAAATTCAAAACGGTGCCTGTGACGTTCTTTAATATCCGTTTTACCATAAACGTTATAAGCAATACTATCTTTACTAATCTTACAATCCCAAGCTCCTAAACGCATCGTTCCTCCTTTATTTACAACATCTTTTTGCGATTCCATTAAATTAATTACAGGATGCTTGGTAGTGTCATCCATTTCAATAGAATTAGCATTCTCTAGATTTAATACATTTCTGGCAAACTCAATAACTGCCATTTGCATACCCAAACAAATACCTAAAAATGGAATATTATTTTCGCGAACATATTTAACGGCATCAATTTTGCCTTCTATGCCACGCTCACCAAAACCAGGAGCGACCAAAACACCATCTAAGTGTTGCAATTTAAATTCTATATTATCTTCATTCAAATATTCTGAATGAATAGGCTCTACATTAACCCTTACTTCGTTTTCTGCTCCTGCATGAATAAAGGCTTCTAAAATAGATTTATAAGAATCTTGAAGCTCTACGTATTTACCAATTAAACCAATGGTGACTTCACTTTTAGGGTTTTTGTGACGTTTTAAAAACTCATTCCATCGTTTTAAATCTGGTACATCATTTTTTAAATTCAATTTTTCTAATACAACCTTATCCAAACCTTCATCTAACATTAAGTTTGGTACATCGTAAATTGTGGATGCATCAATAGATTGAATAACGGCTTCTTGCTTTACATTACAAAATCGTGCTAGTTTCGCTTTTAAACCGTCGTTAAGCTCGTGCTCAGTTCTACAAACCAAAATATCTGCGTGCACTCCACTTTCCATTAAAGTTTTTACGCTGTGCTGTGTTGGTTTGGTTTTTAATTCGCCTGCGGCTGACAAATACGGCACTAAGGTTAAGTGAATAACCAAAGCATTATCATCTCCTAAATCCCATTGCAATTGACGTACGGCTTCAATGTATGGTAAGGATTCAATATCACCAACGGTTCCACCAATTTCAGTTAAAACAATATCGTAATCACCAGAATTACCTAAAATCTGAATACGCTCCTTTATCTCATCTGTAATATGCGGAATGACTTGTACCGTTTTTCCCAAAAACTCTCCACGTCGTTCCTTATCTATAACACTTTGGTAAATTCTACCTGTGGTAACATTATTGGCTTGAGATGTTGGTACATTTAAAAAGCGCTCGTAATGCCCTAAATCCAAATCCGTTTCTGCACCATCATCGGTTACGTAACATTCACCATGTTCGTAAGGATTTAATGTTCCTGGATCTATGTTAATGTACGGATCTAATTTTTGAATCGTAGTTCTGTAACCTTGAGCCTGAAGGAGTTTAGCCAAAGATGCTGCTATAATGCCTTTTCCGAGAGAAGAAGACACTCCGCCTGTTACAAAAATATACTTAGGGTTTGTGGTCATGTTGCGTTGTTAAACGCTCGCAAAATTACAAAATTTAATGTGTTTTTCTCTATTTGTTCAGTGTTTGTTGATATGTTGTTTTTTTTACCTATAATTATAAAAAATAGCGAACTTAGTTTATGATTATCAAATCATTATAAATGAAAACTGATTTTACTCTCACATCTAATGATGCTCTTACAGTTCTTACAAAAGCCAAAGGTATCAGCACATGGAGGGATTTAACCTCTTATGTTAAGCATTTACCTTACGGGAGAAATAGTAACAGAACAGATTTATCGTTAATCTTAAAAGAGCAAAAAGGCACCTGCAGTTCTAAACATGCATTATTAAAAGAAATAGCTCATTTAAATGCGATACCAAATGTAAAGTTGGTGCTTGGGATTTATAGAATGAATGCTAGTAATACGCCAAAAATAGGTGATGTATTAACAGAAAATAATCTTGAATTTATTCCTGAAGCGCATTGCTATTTAAAAATTGGTGACAAACGTTTAGACTTTACGTCTAGCAATTCGGATTTTAGAAGAATTAAAAACGACGTATTAATAGAGCACGAAATTGAACCACAACAAGTCGCTGACTTCAAAGTAGAATACCACAAAAGGTTTATAAAAAATTGGATTACAGAAGAACACATACGCTTTAGTTTTGATGACATTTGGACACTTAGAGAACAATGTATTGCAAATTTGAGTGCTTGATTTTCTAAAAAATTTCAACTAACTTCGTTTAACGTCAGATATAAGTCATTAAAACGGACTTATATCTGTTAAAGTTGTGCACCATTTTGAAAAACTACTATCCATATTATTTAATATTATAATAACTCTTACAGTCTTTGCTTTTGCACTAGGGTTTTTAGTGTCTGATCAATGGATCAAACCAAATTTTGAATTACCACTAAGTGAAATTAATGGAATTACAGTTGATTCAAATGACAATGTATATGTTGGTTTAAATTATTTTAGTTCTATTCAGGTATATGACAAATTTGGAAACTTTTTAAAGAATTGGTATATAAATAATGAAGGTGGTTTATTTAGCTTTGCTATTGATGATTATGATCAGATTATTGTCGACGGAACACGCTTATCAAATATCAAAATTTTTGATAATTCAGGCAATGAAATATTGAAACCTGTATCTAATTTAAGTGCAACAGATTTATATAAGTATAAAGACGGAAAATTTGTCGCAAAAAACGGAAGAGTTTATGAAATAAAGGTTACTATATTTAAATCTATTGTAATGACTTACCCAGAAATAAAATCAGTAGTTGAACAAAGTTTATGGAAACAAATTTTTAGTGTGCCAAAAGTCTTAATTTTAATTGGAATCGGAATTTTGGGCAAGCTGATTACTAAGCGATTGTGAAATAAAAAACGTTGGACAACACCGCGTATAATTAAATTAAGCAGATATGGGATTATTTGGTAATAAAGATTATAAAATTAGAGTTGAATTAGCACAAGAAATGGCTCATAACGCAAATGATGCAAATAAAGAGATTGGCGAAATAATGGGAGCTTTTGACGAAGATCACAAACAGTTCGAAAATGTGACTGATACTATTCTGGACTTATCCGAGAAAATTCTTCATAAACTTTCTGAAGATGAAATGAAAGAACTAACGGAATTAACTGAGACAGTCTGTGAATTACACAAAGATTATATGACAAAATTTAGAATGGTAATGGCTACTTCCAAAAATCAAAACGAAAGAACGGAAAAAGCGGTAGATAAATATAGCCGAATTAAGGGCGTATAAAAGTGTTACAACAACGTATATAGCTCATAGCTAGTGAGTTGATTAATCAAAGTTAAGGTATATTTGCGAGTCCGCCAAATTTTTTAATTTTGCTTATTGAGAAAAGATAATAAGAAAAATTAAAAAAATTCGGCTTGTGCTTCATTCAAAAATAGTTTCATAATTTGCACGCTACGAGCCATATACAGACGTTAAACGAAACCAAAAAAATCGCCATGCACAACAGCATAAATACAATACTGTTTTTTAATTATAAATTCTAGATTAGCAGAAATATATTACCTAGAATAATTAGGAGCTTCTTTAGTAATGGTAACATCATGCGGATGACTTTCATTAATACCACTAGCTGTAATCTTAACAAAGCGTCCGTTTTCTTTTAACGTTGCAATATCCTTTGCACCACAATAACCCATACCAGCTCTAAGTCCGCCAACAAACTGATGAATACTTTCAAACAATTCACCTTTATATGGTACACGACCAACAATACCTTCAGGCACTAATTTTTTAATATCGTCTTCTACATCTTGGAAATAACGATCTTTACTGCCTTGTTTCATAGCTTCCACAGAACCCATACCTCTGTATGACTTAAACTTTCGACCCTCGTAAATAATCGTTTCACCAGGACTTTCTTTTGTGCCTGCTAAAAGTGAACCTAACATTACAGTATCTGCACCAGCCGCAATCGCTTTAGGTATATCACCTGTGTAACGAATGCCGCCATCTGCAATTACAGGAACTCCAGACCCTTTTATTGCCGCTGCAACTTCTAATACAGCAGAAAATTGTGGAAAACCAACACCTGCAACAACACGTGTTGTACATATTGATCCTGGTCCGATACCAACTTTTACTGCATCTGCACCAGCTTCTACTAAATATTTAGCAGCTTCGCCTGTTGCAATGTTTCCGACAATAACATCGAGTTTCGGAAATTGTTGTTTTATAGCTTTTAAGATCGTGACCACTCCAGCCGTATGTCCATGAGCCGTGTCTATAACTACTGCATCTACTCCAGCATTAACTAAAGCTTGCGCTCTATCTACGGCATCACCTGTAACTCCAATTGCAGCGGCAACACGTAATCTTCCATACGTATCCTTATTTGCATTAGGCTTTTGTGTCACTTTAGTAATATCTCTGAATGTAATTAAGCCTGCGAGTTTATAATTATCGTCAACAATGAGTAGCTTTTCAATTTTATTTTCTTGAAGAATTTTTTCGGCATCTTTTAAAGACGTTCCAACAGCTGCTGTGACCAAATTTTCAGAGGTCATCACCTCCACTATTGGTCTGTCATTGTTATGCTCAAAACGTAAATCTCTATTGGTAACGATGCCTTTAAGTATTCCTGCATCATCTACAATAGGAATACCTCCAATACTATGTTCGCGCATCGCATTATTTGCATCTAAAACTACAGCATCCATTGGTAAGGTTACAGGATCTAGAATCATTCCGCTTTCGGCACGTTTTACTTTGCGTACTTTTCTGGCTTGCTCTTCAATAGACATGTTTTTATGCAGTACACCAATACCACCTTCTTGCGCCATGGCAATTGCCATTTTACTTTCGGTAACCGTATCCATAGCCGCTGATACAACTGGAATATTAATGGTAATATTTCTAGTAAATTTTGTTTGAATATTGACTTCGCGCGGAAGAACTTCAGAAAATGCTGGAACTAATAGGACGTCATCATAAGTGAGACCTTCACCTAAGATTTTGCTTTCGTGTGCTTTCATTGCAATTAAGATATAATTGCGTGTAAAGATACTCCTTTTTAAAGACCTGAGTCATTCAATTATAAAAATTATTTCTCATAGAAAACAAAATCATATTTATAAACAATTGATAGTCATAATTTTGCAATTATTATTTTTATTTGTTCTAAATAAACTTTGTGGAACTAAAATTTGGTTTTAAATTTGCAAGCTGAAATTAATGTTATTTTTAATCAGTCTAAATAAATGAAGTTAAGATTAGTCTCGTCATTACTGCTGCTATTAAATACTTTTAACATATCAGCACAAGAAAACCAACAAAAAAAACCTAAAGATTCCATTCAAAAACTAGATGAAATTCTCATTGATGCTAGAACCATTTTTGGAAATAAATATGTTGCCAAAAACAGAACCGGTTCTGCCTATTATGTGTCGCCCGAGGAATTAGAGAAATTTAATTATACAGATATTAATCGTGTGTTACGAGCAATTCCTGGTGTAACATTTTATGAAGAAGATGGTTTTGGTCTAAGACCAAATATTAGCTTACGAGGTACATCTCCAGAACGTAGTGCAAAAATATCTTTAATGGAAGATGGAGTCCTTATAGCACCTGCTCCTTATAGTGCGCCTTCTGCCTATTATTTCCCATCTGTTGCACGTATGCAAGCGGTAGAGATTTTAAAAGGAAGTAGTCAAGTGCAATACGGTCCTTTTACTACTGGTGGCGCCATAAATATGATTTCTACTCAAATACCTGATAACTTTAAGGGTCAAGTGCGAGCTAGTTTAGGGCGTTTTAATACAAGTACATTGCATGCGAGAGTTGGAGATAGCAAACCTACATTAGGTTACATGGTAGAGTACTTAAATTACAACTCCGATGGTTTTAAAAACCTTCCGGATAATAGTAATACTGGTTTCGATATTAATGAGGTTGTAGCCAAATTTAGAATCAACTCCAAAGCAGAAGCCAAACTAAAACAGGCCTTAGAAGTAAAATTTCAATATTCAGATGAAGTCTCAAACGAAACCTATTTAGGGCTTACTGAATCTGATTTTAAAATTTCTCCTTTTAGCAGATATGCTGCGTCACAAGAAGACCAAATGAATGCTGAGCATTTGCAATTAATGCTTACACATACGTTAGAGTTTAGTCAAAACTTTAGAATAACTACAAATGGATATTACAACAAATTTTCTAGAAACTGGTACAAATTAGATGATGTTATTTTTAATGATGATAAACAAAGTATCGCAAATGTAATCTCTAATCCAGATTTATTTCCCAATCATTTAAGCATATTAAGAGGCGATATAGATTCTAACGCTGATGCCTTATTAGTTAAAGCTAACAATAGAAGTTACCTGTCTAAAGGTGTGCAGACTAAGTTTGATTACCATTGGTATGGCGAAAATGTTTTTCATGATTTAGAAATAGGACTTCGGTATCATTACGATGAAGAAGATCGTTTTCAATGGGAAGATGGTTTTAATATACTTAATGGCAACATGAACTTAGCGTCGTTAGGAGAAAGAGGTGCGCAAGGCAACAGAATTAGTAGTGCCATTGCATTTGCAAGTTTTGCCATGTATAAATTAAAATACAAGAACTTAACTTTAACACCTGGTCTGCGTTATGAAAACATAATACTTCAACGCGACAATTACAGCAGTGATGACCCAAACAGAACAGGATCTGGCCTAGCATCACGAGAAAATAAGGTAGATATTCTTATTCCAGGAATTGGTTTTAACTATGCCTTTACAAACGATATATCAATATTTGGAGGTGTACATAAAGGATTCTCACCACCTGGCAATCAAGAAGGTCAAAAAGCAGAAGAAAGTATAAATTATGAGTTAGGTTCGCGGTTTGTATTAGGCAAAATTCGTGGAGAGCTTGTAGGTTTTTATAATGACTACAGCAATTTATTAGGAAGTGACTTAGCAGCTACAGGAGGTACAGGTTCTTTAGAACAATTTAATGCTGGTGAAGTTGCCGTAAATGGTATAGAATTACTATTGAATTACGATTTACTAGCTAACAGTAGTACATTTAGTTTACCATTAACTTTTGGTTATACGTTGACTAACACAGAATTCTTAAACAGCTTTGGAAGTGATGATGGTCTTTGGGGAGAAGTAACTAAAGGTGATCAATTACCTTACATTCCAAAACATCAGTTTAATGTAATCCTATCTTTAGAACATGCCAAGTACGAACTAAATTTAAGCGGACGCTATAATGGTGAATTTAGAACACAAGCAGGTTCTGGAGATATACCAAATGATGACTTAGTTGCCTCAAACTTTATCATAGACTTTTCAGCAAAATACCACCTTAATAAAAATTTCAATTTAACAGGCAATATCATAAATATGCTCGACGAAACCTATGCCGTTTCTAGAGTTCCTGCAGGTTTACGTCCAGGACATCCTTTTGGTGCTAACTTAGGTTTAGAATTTAGATTTTAAAATTTAATGGATTGATATTTATAGAAAAAGGCGTCACTTAATTTTGAGTAGCGCTTTTTTAGTTAATGATATTTAGTAAAAATCTTAGTCGCCTCATTATAAGAACTCTCAAAACTCATTGCATTAAGATTATGCGCTTTTTTCTGAGTAAAATAGGATAGCATCTTTTCGGTTGGCATGTTACCTGTGAGCTCGTCTTTTGCCATTGGACAACCACCAAAACCTTGAATAGCTCCATCGAAACGTCTGCAACCCGCTTTGTAAGCTCTATCTATTTTTTCGAACCATGTTGTTGGTGTTGTATGAAGGTGAGCGCCAAATTCTATATGAGGATAGGCAGGAATTAAATTTGAAAACAAATAATCGATATTCTCAGGATTAGAAGTGCCAATGGTATCACTTAACGACAAAATCTGAACTCCCATTTTTGCCAATCGTTCTGTCCACTCACCTACTATATCCACGTTCCAAGGATCACCATACGGATTACCAAATCCCATTGAGATATAAACAACAACCTGTTTGTTGGTTTTATTAGCAATTTCTAAAATTTCAGAAAGCATCACTACAGATTGTGCAATGGTTTTGTGCGTGTTTCGCATTTGAAAGTTTTCAGAAATTGAAAACGGAAAACCTAGATAATCTATTTCCGCATGTTTTGAAGCATCATTTGCACCACGTGTATTTGCGATTATGGCAAGTAGTTTGCTTTCAGTTTTACTTAAATCTAATTGTGTTAAAACCTCAGCACTATCAACCATTTGAGGAATCGCCTTTGGAGATACGAAACTTCCAAAATCAATAGTATCAAAACCTACTCTGAGTAATGATTGAATGTACTGCACCTTCTTTTCAGTAGGAATAAAGTCCTTGATGCCTTGCATGGCATCGCGTGGACATTCTATAATTTTTACAGCTTTGTGCATTGGTTCAAATATACATTAAAAGACGTTGAATTTGAAGTTGAACTCGTATTTGAATTTGACACGATTTACGCTAATTATTTCTAATGATGTGTTCAATTCGTATCAAAATTTTGAGATTGAATCCGTAATTCTAAAGTAATATAAAAACTGCAATACCAATAAATACAACGATTTGTAACCATTTTAACGCCAAACCTGAATTTTCATGTTTAGCAATGTATGTTTTAATGTTTCCAGCTAATAAAGCTATGGCAGAGAAAATGATGAAGGAGACCAGCATAAAAATTCCACCAAGTATATAAAACTGAACTAGGTTACTTAAAGAATCACTGAACAAAAATCCCGGAAAAAATGCCAAAAAGAAAATCGTAACCTTTGGGTTGAGTACATTCATAAAAAAGCCTTGTACAAAAAGACCTTTCAAACTTTTTTTTGGCGTTGCTTCAGTATCTAAATTTAATTGAGATTGAGATTTAAATACTTTAAATGCTAAGTAAAACAGATACAAAGCTCCTAACACCTTAATGACAAAAAATAAATTTTCATTCGCTTTAATAATTGCTGAAACACCAAAAGCCAGAAGGGTTGTATGAATAATACAGCCTGTTATTAAACCAGAAACCGTTGCTAATCCATAAGATTTACCATTGGTAATACTTTGTACTAAAACATAGATGTTGTCTGGTCCTGGTGAAATAGCCAATACAGAGGTTGCTAATGCAAATGATATGAGGATGTCGTAGTTCAAATAAAAAATTTTGCACTAAAATACATTAAAACTAAAAATAGATGTAAGGTCCTACCTATTGTAAACGACAAAAACATATTACAACTAAAAAAATACTATGAAAAAAATTACTCTTACAAGCCTATTTGCTTGTGTATTATTATTTACTAGCAACGGAATTGCACAATCTACGGCAACTTACGATATTAATTTTACGAGCACATGGAATTCTACAGACCACGGAACATTACCAGGAAGCGCTCATTGGTCTGACTTGGTAGGTGCGAATCACAATAGTAATATTACGTTTCTAGAAATGGGCGGAACTTCTACAATCGGGATTGAAAATGTTGCAGAAAATGGATCTAATACAGCTTTTAGCTCAGAAGTACAAACTGCTATAAATGCTGGTAATGCAGAGCAGTGGTTGCAAAAATCGTTTTCTCCGTTCGCTGCTATAAGTTCAGCAACATTAAACGATGTTGTAGTTTCTGAAGATTTTCCGTTAGTAACTTTACTATCTATGATTGCGCCAAGTCCGGATTGGATAATTGCTGTAAATAGTTTAAGCTTATGGGATACTCCAGGTAATAAATGGAAAGAAACATTTACTGTAGATCTTTTTCCTTATGATGCTGGCACAGAAGATGGTTTTGGTTATTCTGGTAGCAATCCAGCTACAAACCCAAGAGGAGTCATTACAAATATAGCTGGTGCTTCTGGTTATCCTTTTAACTCAGAGAAAATAGGGACTTTAACTGTTACTTTTAAAAGTACAACACTTAGTACAAATGATTTTGAAACTTTAAATTCAGTTAAAATATTTCCTAATCCATCACATACAGGTCAAATTTCTATTACTAATGCAAATACACTTAGCGATATTGCTATTTATGACGTTATTGGTAAGAAAGTAAAACAACTTAAACCCAATACCAATGCCGAAGATCGTTTTAAAATTAACGTATCTAATCTTAATACTGGTGTTTACATCGTTAGATTGAAAGATTTAAATGGAAATACAGAAAGTAAAAAACTGATTCTCAATTAAGAAAAATTCTAACTAACAGCAAGAGCGCTTGCGTAGAAATAATTTTAAATAAAAAAGGGCGCATCTACTGCGCCTTTTTCAGTAATGCCTCATTAATTTGCTTTATTAATTTTGGACCTTCATAAATAAAACCAGTATATAATTGAACTAAATCTGCACCAGCTTCTAGTTTTTCTAATGCATCTTCTGCTGAGTGGATGCCACCTACTCCAATTATAGGAAATGCTTTATTGCTATTTTCAGCTAAAAATCGAATCACTTCTGTAGAACGATTTTTTAATGGTTTTCCGCTAAGTCCTCCAATTTCAGATTTATTACTGCTTGTTAAGCCTTTTCTAGAGATAGTGGTATTGGTAGAAATAACACCATCAATTTTAGTGGTTGTCACAATATCAATAATATCTAAAAGCTGCTCTTGCGTTAAGTCTGGTGCAATCTTTAATAAAATAGGTTTGGATTTCGGCTTCTGAAAGTTTAAAACCTGTAACGCTTTTAATAGTTGTGTTAATGGCTCTTTATCTTGCAATGCTCTTAAGTTAGGTGTGTTTGGTGAACTTACATTCACCACAAAATAATCAACATAGTCAAACAAAGCGTTAAAACTAATTTCGTAATCTTCAACAGCGTTTTCGTTGGGTGTGGTTTTATTCTTACCAATATTACCACCAATTAACACACCTTTGTTGTTTTTTAAGCGTTCTAAAGCAACTTCTACACCTCCATTGTTAAAGCCCATTCTGTTAATGATAGCAGAATCTTCCTTTAAACGAAACAAGCGTTTTTTAGGATTTCCAACTTGTGGTTTTGGTGTCAAAGTTCCGATTTCAATAAAGCCAAAACCAAAGTTAGCAAGCTCATTATAAAGTTTTGCATCCTTATCAAAACCAGCAGCTAAACCCACAGGATTCTTAAACTTTAAACCAAATAAATTACGTTCTAAAGAGGCGTCCTCAATTAAATACATGTTTCTAAAGAGACCTTTCATTCCTGGAATCTTGGATAAGATTCTAATTAATGAAAACGTAAAATGATGTACTTTCTCTGGATCGAAGCAGAATAAAATTGGTCTTATGATTAATTTATACATGGTCGGAATTTTGCACTGCAAAAATAAACAAAAGCATAGACTTGTAGCTTAAACATCTGTTGTCTATTTTTGAGTATAATTCAACTTTAAAATGACTTCAAAACAACAAATTATCGATAGATTTATTAGTTATGTCACTATAGATACAGAATCTGACCCTAATTCTAAAACCACTCCAAGTACTGAAAAACAATGGGATTTGGCACACAAGCTCACCAAAGAACTCATTTCTATTGGTATGCAAGATGTATCCATAGACCACAATGCCTACATCATGGCAACTTTACCGAGTAATGTAGAACATACTGTACCGACTATAGGATTTATTTCGCATTTTGACACCTCACCAGATTTTTCAGGTAAAGATGTAAAGCCTCGAGTAATAGAAAACTATGACGGTAAAGATATTGCACTCAATGCTGAAGAAAACATTATTCTTTCCCCAAATTATTTTGAAGATTTATTACAATACAAAGGGCAAACACTTATCGTTACAGATGGGACTACCCTTTTGGGAGCCGATGATAAAGCCGGAATTACAGAGATTGTAACTGCTATGGAATATCTTATTAATCATCCAGAAATAAAACACGGCACCATTAAAGTTGGTTTTACACCAGATGAAGAAATTGGCAGAGGAGCGCACAAATTTGATGTCGAGAAATTTGGAGCCGACTGGGCTTACACTATGGATGGAAGTCAAATTGGCGAACTAGAATATGAAAATTTTAATGCAGCAGGTGCTGTAGTAAAAGCCAAAGGTAAAATTGTACATCCTGGCTATGCTAAAGGAAAAATGATAAACTCTATGTACTATGCTAGCGAGTTTATAAACGTATTTCCAAGATTAGAGACACCAGAACATACCGAAGGTTATGAAGGGTTTTTCCATTTGCACAGTATAGAAGGTGACGTAGAAGAAACTACGCTTCAATATATAATTAGAGATCACGATAAGGATAAATTTGAAGCTCGAAAGGCCTTAATGGAAAAGATTGTTTTAGATCTTAATACCAAATTTGAAGCTGAGGTTTTTGAGATTGAAATAAAAGACCAATACTTTAATATGAAAGAAAAGGTAGTACCAGTTATGCATATCGTTGAAGTTGCTGAAGAAGCCATGAAAGCTTTAGACATAAAACCATTAATTAAACCTATTAGAGGTGGTACAGATGGTTCACAGCTTTCATATATGGGATTACCTTGCCCAAACATTTTTGCTGGAGGTCATAATTTTCATGGACGTTACGAATATGTACCAGTAGACAGTATGCAAAAAGCTGTAGAGGTGATTTGTAAGATTGCTGAATTAGTAGCATCAAAATAATAATCTTAAAATTAACGACTATATTGATACATAATTTTAAGCGAATCACTTATGCCGTAATAGCAAGTCTAAGTTTATTATTAATGGTGTTGGTCTTAATGATAAGTACAAAAATTGTTGAGTTGTTACCTTTTAATACCAGTTTACTTATTATCAAAATTTTATAATCTCAACAATATTCCAAACTTTCAAGACAAAAAAAAGACTGCCCAAATTAATGTACAGTCCTTATATTTTATTGTAGTCAGCTTATTTTACAACAGCTGGTGCATTTAGCTTTCTGCTCATTTCCATGGAAATCGCTGAACGGTCAAACTTTAATTTACCAGCCATTGTTTCAATAACACAACTGTTGTCTTTATCGTTTAACTCTGATACTTTACCATGCAAACCACTTTTAGTAATTACCTTATCACCACGTTTTAATTCGCTAGCAAACTTTTTTTCTTGCTTAGCCTTCTTCATCTGTGGTGCAATCATAAAAAAATACATCACAGCAAATATGGCTATAAATGGTAAAAATTGTCCGATTCCGTCCATTAAATCTTAGTTATGGTTATGGCCTTCGTGACCTGGCTGTGTAGATGTTTTCTGTACAGGCGTTGCTAAAGGATTTACACTACCAGCTGCTGGTGTTACAGCTTGCTTAACTGGTGCATTAGGATCTTTTTCTACCGTAGCGGAAATTTTTACAATCTCTGAACCTTTTTCTGTATTGGTTGTCATTGTTAAAGACTTAGATACTTTCCCGTTACCTTTGCCATTAAACTTTACTGTGAATTGACCTGTTTCGCCTGGTTTTACTTCTTTTGTATAGTTAGATGGTACTGTACAACCACAAGTACTTTTAATATTGCTTACTACTAACATAGATTTACCAGTATTGGTATACTTAAAAATAGTTTCAACTGGAGTGCCATCCATAATTGTTCCAAAATCGTGCTCTTTTTTATCTAACTGAAGCACTGCGAAATCACCTGCAGTCGCATCTCTTTCTGCTGCGACAGCAACATTTTCAGATTTAATTTTACTTGCAGCATCTTCTTTACAGGACGTAAAAGCCACTAAACATAGTACACTAATACCTAAAATTACTTTTTTCATTATTTTATTTTGTTAATTAATTTATTCCTTTTCAGCCAGCAAAGATAATAATAATTTCAACCAATTGAAATTTTTAGATTAGTCTTAACATCATTTTGTAAGAAATACCTCTCTAGGTTTAGGTTTTAGAACCTAAAGAAGACCTCTTCCTGACTTGGCATGTAGCTTTTTAGATTGGTATTCTTTAACGATTTTGTCTAGAATCCCATTAAGAAATAAGCTGCTTTTTGGAGTTGAGTATTCTTTAGCAATTTCTAGATATTCGTTAATCGTTACTTTATGAGGAATTGATGAAAATTTCTGAAATTCACATAAGGCCATTTTTAACATTACTCCATCGAGACTTGCTAATCGATCAGAATCCCAATTGGTAGTTTTTGCAGCAATCTCGTCTGAAAATATAGAATTATTCAATACCGTTTTTTTGAATAATGCTTTAGCGAATTCCTTATCCTCTTCGTCTTTATATAAATCTGGCAACAATGCTGTTTCTGGTGAAGTAAGCTTCAATTTTCGAAGTACTTTTAAAAGTACCGTATTCACAACTGGGATATCATCTATCCATGTTAATTTCTTATCTTCAAAATAATCGTAGAGCTTGTCGTTTGGTGCTATAATTTCAGAATAAATAGCTAAAATAAACTGTTTGTCTTTTTTAAAATCAGTTTCAGAATGCGCTAAATAATCCTTATAAATATCACTTTTCAATATGGTTTTAAAAAGTATATCAACGTATTCAAAATCTAAGTCCCAAAAATTCAATTTGCGTTTCGTAATTACATCTTGTAGCATGGTGTTGCTACTTATTAAATTTAGTAGTTCATTATCTTGAAACTTTTTGCTAGGATTTTTATCTGCACCTGAACTTAAAAGTTTTTTTGATTTTTCGTTATGGTCTTTACTCTTTTTATGTAGTTGGGTGAGAAGCGCCAAAATAGATAGGTACAAATCATACATGCTATCTAAACTGTAAAGTAAAAACTTTTCATCTTTACTAAGATCATCGCTCTCTGTACCCTTAAAAGCGTACAAGGTTTGCATTACTTTTATTCTGATATGTCTCCTGTTTAGCATGTAAAAAGAACTTTCTAATTTCTGTTATAAAAAAGGTGAACCCATTTAGATTCACCTTGCAAAAATACTATTAATTAATTCTGAAACTCAAATTAAATCAAACGAATTTTAATCTATTTAGCGTTTTCTCGTTTACGCGTTTCAATACGTTCTCTAGCTATATTTAAAGCCGCATTATGTGTCGTTAACTTATTAACTTTGGCATTATCTAATATCTCTAAAGTTGTGTTATAGATATTTTCGGTTTTACGCATTATTTCTTGTCTGTCGTAGTTTTCTAATTCGGCATAAACATTTATAATTCCGCCTGCGTTGATTAAAAAATCTGGTGCGTAAACTATACCTCTATCTTGTAATATTTTACCGTGTTTAATCTCATCTGCCAATTGATTATTAGCTGCGCCTGCAATGATTTTGGCTTGTAACTTATATATGGTATCGTCGTTTACTGTAGCACCAAGTGCACAAGGAGCATAAATATCCATTGTTTCGCTGTAAATATCGTTACCACCATATATTGAAACACTAAATTTTGAACGTACTTCTTCTAAACGCTCTTGACTTATATCTGAAATAGTGACATTAGCTCCCTCATTTACTAAATGTTCTACCAAGGCTTCACCAACGTTTCCGATACCTTGTACAAACACATTTTTATCTTCCAAAATCTCTGAGCCATACTGAAATTTAGCAGCAGCTTTCATACCCATAAAAACACCATAAGCAGTTATTGGAGAAGGATTACCTGCTCCACCTTTGCTTTGAGAAATACCAGTAACGTAAGGTGTTACTTCTCTTACCAGATCCATATCATTCGTAGTCATACCAACATCTTCTGCGGTAATATATTTACCGCTTAGGGTGTGAACAAATTCACCAAAACGTTTCATTAGTTCTGGGGTTTTTTGTGATTTGGCATCTCCGATAATTACGGCTTTACCACCTCCAAGATTTAAACCTGTAATTGCAGCTTTAAATGTCATACCACGCGATAAACGGAGCACATCATTAAGCGCTTCCCATTCGTTGGCATAATTCCACATTCTAGTACCTCCTAGTGCTGGTCCTAAAACCGTATTATGTATTCCTATTATTGCTTTTAAACCAGTATCTTTGTCGTTACAAAATACGATTTGCTCATGATCGTCGAAAGAGCTTTGACCAAACACGGGATTTATCTTAGATAGCTCTTTTGAGCTCATTATATCTGAAGTCATTTTTAAGTAAAATTTAAGGCGGTTTAAAGATACTCTAAAAACAGCGTGCAAAAATATATCAATAATAGAGGATTAGCAAAATATTAACTACAAAATACGATTATCGCAATACTTTTGACCTACCAAATACAACATGAAAGCATTAAAACACCTTAATAAATACTTTTACAAGTACAGATATCGATTAATTATTGGTGTAGTCATAACCATTATTGCAAAAATATTCGCACTTTTTACACCAAGACTTGTTGGTGCATCGATTAATGTGGTTTCTGATCGTTTAGATGGTAATATCACAGCAGAAGTTTTCCGTAGTGAGTTAATGATAAATATTCTTTATTTAGTTGGTGCAGCTGTTGTTGCTGGTATATTAACATTTCTTATGCGGCAAACTATAATAAACGTATCGCGTTATATTGAATACGACCTAAAAAACGAAATTTACCAGCATTACCAAGTACTATCTCTAAATTTTTACAAGTCCAACAGAACAGGAGATTTAATGAATCGTATTAGTGAAGATGTTGGCAAAGTACGCATGTATGTTGGACCAGCTTTAATGTACACCATAAATACCATTACCTTATTCACAGTCGCTATTATATATATGGTGAGTGCAGCACCAAAATTAACGCTTTACACGCTCTTACCATTACCTTTTTTATCGGTTGCTATTTATAAATTAAGCCGAATGATAAACAAACGTAGTACTATAGTACAACAATCGTTATCAACACTCTCTACATATTCGCAAGAAACTTTCAGTGGTATATCCGTTATAAAATCTTACGGTATAGAACCTAGAATTAATACTGAGTTTGAGGGACTTTCTAGCGAAAACCGACAAAAACAGATCAATCTTACCAAGGTACAAGCCCTATTTTTCCCATTAATGATATTATTAATAGGTGTCAGTAACCTCATTGTTATATATGTTGGTGGTATGCAATACATGAATGGTGAAATTGAAAAAATAGGAACCATCGCAGAATTTATTATCTATGTAAACATGCTAACCTGGCCAGTAGCGACTGTAGGTTGGGTAACTTCTTTAGTACAGCAGGCAGAAGCTTCGCAAGAGCGTATTAATGAATTTCTAAAAACCGAACCTGATATTAAAAATAATGCTAGTGACCTAACACCGATTAGAGGGAATATAGAATTCAAAAATGTCTCGTTCGTATATCCAGATACTAATATTGAAGCTTTGAAAGATGTCAGTTTTACTTTAAAATCTGGAGAAACTTTAGCAATTCTAGGTAAGACAGGTTCTGGTAAATCTACCATCTTAGATTTAATCGGTCGCTTATACGACATTGATGAAGGCTCTATTTTAGTTGACGATACGGTTATATCCGACTTAAATTTATATAGTCTTAGAGAAAGTATTGGTTATGTCCCTCAAGATGCTTTCTTGTTTTCTGATAGTATAAGGAACAACATTAAATTCGGAAAAGAAGATGCCACTGAAGATGATGTGATTGAAGCGGCTAAAAATGCAAAGGTTCACAAAAACATTACGGGTTTTACTAAAGGTTATGATACCATTTTAGGTGAACGTGGTATTACACTTTCTGGTGGACAAAAACAACGCGTCTCTATTGCCAGAGCCATCATAAAAAAACCAGAAATTCTTTTATTTGATGATTGTTTATCTGCTGTAGATACGGAAACTGAAGAGAAAATTCTTAAAAATTTAGTAAAATTAACAAAAGGCAAAACCACCATAATTGTGAGTCATCGTGTGTCTTCAGCTAAAAATGCTGACCACATTATTGTATTAGATGATGGTAAAATAATTGAAAGCGGAAGTCACGAAAGTCTCATAAACAAAGAGGGTTACTACAAGGAGCTTTATATAAAACAACTCTCAGAAAAAGAAATGTAGCAAGTTAGTTGGTTACTTTACTTTTTTTTTAGATTTTTGGATTGAATTAAAATTAAAGATTGTGTTATGAGTGATTATGAATCGAGAGACAACGAAGAAATTTATTCTAAAGTATTACGTGCTGGTAGAAGAACCTATTTCTTTGATGTTAGAGCAACAAAAGCAGGTGATTATTATTTAACAATCACAGAAAGTAAAAAGTTTACTAACGACGATGGTTCATTTCATTACAAAAAACATAAAATATATCTGTATAAAGAAGATTTTACTGAATTTAGAGAAAATCTAATTGAAATGACAGATTATATCATCAATGAAAAAGGTGAAGAAGTGATAAGCGACCGTCATCAAACGGATTATAAGCGCGAAGATAATTTTGTAGCACAAGAAGCTAAAACACCAGAAGATACAAAAGGTACAGACAGTTTTACAGATATTAGTTTCGACGATATCTAAAACTCACTTCTGTTAATTTATATAAAACCCTGACATTTATTGTCAGGGTTTTTTTATTTTTAGACTTTAACGAACTTCCATATATATGCAACGTATTGCGCTACTACTGTTTTTAGCAACCACTACTCTATTCTCACAGTCGCAAACTGACTTATCGTATTATTTACCTAACGATGTAGAATACAATTCAAATATTCCAACTCCAAAAAGTGTAATTGGTCACGAGGTTGGTGAATGGCATATTACACACGATAAATTAGTGCAGTACATGAAAGCACTTTCAAACGCTTCAGACCGTATCACTATTGAAGACAGAGGGAAAACTTTTGAAGACAGACCTCTACTATTATTAACCATAACATCACCTAAAAATCATCAAAATATAGATGCAATTCAGTCAGCACACATAGATGCTACAGAAACAAATTCTGCAAATACTGAAAATAGACCTATCGTAGTTTATCAAGGGTTTTCAATTCATGGTAACGAGCCAAGTGGTTCTAATGCATCACTATTGGCTGCTTATTATTTAGCCGCAGCAGAAGGTTCTCAAATTGATAATTTACTTGATAATACTGTTATTCTTTTTGACCCTTCACTGAATCCGGATGGTTTACAACGTTTTGCATATTGGGCAAATACAAATAAAAACATTAATCTAAATCCAGATCCAAACGATAGAGAGTACAGTGAAATTTGGCCTGGAGGACGTACCAATCATTATTGGTTTGACATGAATAGAGATTGGTTGCCAGTGCAATTACCAGAGTCTATAGCACGCATAAAAACATTTCATAGTTGGATGCCAAACATCTTAACAGATCACCATGAAATGGGTACAAATTCTAGTTTCTTTTTTCAACCAGGAATTCCGTCACGCACACATCCTTTAACTCCGCAATTAAACCAAGACTTAACGAAAGAAATTGCGACGTATCACGCTAAAGCATTCGATAAAATAGGGTCGTTATATTATTCTGAAGAAAGTTTCGACGATTTCTATTACGGCAAAGGCTCAACGTTTCCAGATATTAATGGAGGTATTGGTATTTTGTTTGAACAGGCAAGTTCTCGTGGTCATATTCAAGAAAGTGATAATGGTATTTTAACCTTTCCATTTACCATAAAAAATCAGTTTACAGCAGCACTATCCACACTTGAAGCTGCAAACGGCATGCGAAAAGATATTTTAGATTATCAATATAACTTTTTTAAAAATGCAAGAACTGAAGCTTCAAAAGAAGGTAATAAAGCGATTGTATTTGGTGATGAAAAAGATGCTGCAAAAACATATCACCTAGCCGAAATATTAAAACGTCATAACATTAAATTTCATGATGTGAAATCCGATTTTTCGTCAAACGGAAAAAATTACAAGAAAGGCTACAGTTATATTGTTCCAAAAAATCAAAAGAATACCAGATTGATTAATGCCATGTTTGAGAAACGCACAACATTTCAAGATAGTTTGTTTTATGATGTTTCTGCTTGGACATTTCCTTTGGCATTTAACTTAGACTATACGGAAACGACCACAGCAAATGCTGGTAACGAAATAAAAGATTTGCAACATCTTAAAGGTGGTGTAAATGCTAAAAGTGACTATGCTTATTTATTTGAATGGAACGCATACTATGCTCCCAAACTTTTAAATCAAATTTTAAAGAAAGGCTTACGCGCCAAAGTGAGTATGAAAAACTTTAAAGCTAATGGCAAGTCTTATGATTATGGCACAATAATGATTCCGGCGAAAAATCAAAATCTATCTGCATCTGAAATTTATACATTTCTTAATGATGAAGCACATAAAAGCCATATAGACATTGATGCCGTTTCCACAGGATTAAATAATGGTATTGACTTAGGAAGTAATAATTTTAGAAGCTTAGAACTACCCAAAGTTGCAATACTAGTTGGTGATGGTATGACCTCTTATGATGCTGGCGAAATCTGGCATTTGTTTGATACGCGTTACGATATTATTGCTACAAAGCTAGATACAGAGCGTTTTGGTAGGGCAGATTTAAGCCGTTACAATACCATAATTATGGTGAATTCTTATTCAGGATTAAACGAAAGTAATACTAAAAAACTCCAATCTTGGATACAAAATGGCGGTACATTAGTTGCTTATAAAAATGCGCTGCGTTGGTTAAATACTAAAAAGTTAATGACCATTGATTTTAAGAAAAGTAATCTCACCGCAAAAGATATAACCTATGAACAACGTGGAGATTTTAGAGGAGCGCAAGTTATTGGTGGAGCAATTTTTGAAACCAAACTGGACCGTTCGCATCCTATTAATTTTGGTTATAAAAACAATAATCTAGCAATGTTTAGAAACACAACATTGTTTATCAATCCAGACAAAAACAGTTATAACAATCCAATACAATACACTAAAAGGCCATTATTAAGCGGTTATATTTCTGAAGAAAACTTAGATAGTATTAGCAGCAGTATCCCTTTAAAAATTGGTGGCTTGGGCAGAGGAACTATCGTTGCCTTTACCGATAATACAAATTTTAGAGCCTTTTGGTATGGCACTAATAAGTTACTGATGAATGCTATTTTCTTTAGAGATGAGATGTAAAATTGGTGATTGGTGATTGGTGATTGGTTAAGTGAATGGATAAACAATTAAACGAATCCTCAATTAAACACATTTAAGAAACCACCATCCCATTCTTAACATTAGTTTCTGGGTGAAGTAAAAAAACATCGTTTTCTCTAACTGCTCCCATAACTAAACATTCGCTCATAAAGTCAGCGATTTGTTTTTTAGGAAAGTTAACGACGGCAACAATTTGTCTGTTAATTAAGTCTTCCTTTTTGTATTGGGTTGTAATCTGAGCCGATGATTTTTTAATACCTAAGTCACCAAAATCTATACTGAGTTGGTATGCAGGTTTTTTTGCTTTTGGAAAATCTATGGCTTCAATAATAGTTCCAATACGTAAATCTACCTTGGTAAAGTCTTCAAATGTTATTATATTATCCATAATATGACTCATGCAAATGAGTATCTTTTTATTTTTAACTAAAATACTAAAATTAATAGATATAAAATTATGGCAAGAACAGAATCAAATATGTTGCCGCTTGGCACAAAAGCACCTGATTTTAAATTGTTAGATACGGTTGATGATGAAATGAAATCCTTAAATGAATTAAAAGGCACAGCCGGAACTTTAATTATGTTTATCTGTAACCACTGTCCGTTTGTAATCCATGTAAATCCGCAACTCTCCCAATTGGCAAAAAATTATATAGCAAAAGGTATTAATTGCATTGCCATATCTAGTAATGATGTTGAAAATTATCCGCAAGACGCTCCACCTTTAATGAAGAAAAATGCTATTGACAACGGTTATATTTTCCCATATCTGTACGACCAAACCCAAGATGTAGCCAGAGCATATGATGCAGCGTGCACACCAGATTTCTTTTTGTTTGATGGTGATTTAAAATTAGTTTACACTGGGCAGTTAGACGACTCTAGACCAGGAAATGGTATTGCTGTAACAGGCAAAGATATAAGAGCTGCAATGAATGCTTTAGTGAATAATGAAACTATTGACGCCAATCAAAAACCTAGCATGGGTTGTAATATTAAGTGGAAATAGACTTCATATAATTTAGATCTTAAAATTGATTAGTTCCGTAGTAACAAAAAAATTAAAAAATATAATTCCTTTTTAGGTTTTCGGGATATTAGTGAGGTTAATCTTACTATGTCAGGTGAAATTTATGGGATATGAGTAATGAAGGTGATTATATAACACGTTGTGTGGAATTTGGCTACGTTACCAAGATTTGGTATGTTTGAGTAAAATTATAGTCAAAATGGGAAAAAACACATCAATATCACTCGGAAATCATTTTGAGAATTTTATCAGAGAAGAAGTAAATTCAGGTAGATATGGTTCGGTAAGTGAAGTTATTCGTTCTGCATTACGTTTGTTAGAACGCGAAGAAAAAAAGGAAAGAGAACTGATTAAAGCTCTCGAGGTTGGAGAAAATAGCGGATTTGTAGAAAATTTTGACCCAAAACAAAATCTGACTGAATTACATCGCAAACACTTATGAGCAAAAACAAATATCGCATAAGTGGACAAGCGATTGATGATTTAAATGATATTTGGGTTTATACTTTTCACAAGTGGTCTAAAGAACAAGCCGACAGATATTATGACGTAATAATCGAAGAGATTGAATTTATAGCTGAAAACTATCTGATTGGAAAATCCGCAGAACAAACTCGAAAAAACTATCGAGTGACGAAAATCAAATCGCATCTGATTTTTTACAGAAAAGTCGAAAATCAAATTGTTGAAATCGTTAGAATTTTACATCAGAGAATGGATATTAAAAACGACTGAAATAAAAAACCGCACACAACAATAGCTATAAGTAATTGCTTGTCCTCGCCTACTTTGTAAATTCCGTAGGAATTTACAACTTGGTGTGTACTTATAAAGTTAATCGCTAAACCACGCAACTACTCATAGCCGAGACCATTTGCAATAATTTTGCACTATGCTAAATAAGAATTTTCTTTTTATTTTTTTGATGACCTTTTATAAATTATTCGATATGGATATAGATTACTAAACTTTAAATCTATACATATGAAAAAAGCAATAATTTACTCGATACTATTTTTAAGCCTGTCTCTATTTTTTTCTTGTAGTAGTGACGATGATAATGTACCAAATAACTCAAACTTTGATGAGCTAATTATTGGACAATGGAAACGCACTGCTCTCACTGTTGATGGAGCTACTTCCCAATCACATTGTGCGACAGATTTTAAAGTCACGTTTGGGCCTGATGAGCATTATGGTGAGTCTCCTTTTGACGGAAGTTCTTGCACAAGTACTGGCAATACTGGCACGTATACTATTACCGGTTCTGAATTAATCATAATGTCAGGTTTTTTCTCGAGAGTTGCAGAAATAACAACTTTAAATGAAAGTACTTTTCAATACTCTTATACAAACCTGTCAAATGAGTCAATTAAACATACGTATAGTAAATTATGATTTTCGAAAAATAGTTTTAAGGTAAAAACTATGGTCATCATTCGAATACAACAAATAGATAGTTCAGTGCGTGAACTAAAATGAACGCGTCCCGATAGCTATCGGTATTATTTTCAGTTTGTATTCACTAAATTTGATACTTATATGCTCAAAGAAATCATTGACAATACAGTTAGCGATAGCTATCAAAACAAAATGAAGACATACTTAGTAATACCATTCTTTATATTAATTCTGTGTAGTACAAACGTATGTGCTCAGAAAAATTATAAAGGATTACAAAAACATCTTCAACCAAATATTGAAATTCTTCCAGAGCATACTGACTATGTTTTTAATCGTAAACTAGACGATACCTTAGAAGATAAATTAAACAGAAAAATTGACGATCTTTTTGAGACCTATAATGTAGCAGGCATAACAGCTACTATTGTAGTTCCAGAAAAAGGGCTTTGGACTACAACGAGAGGTTATATTTCTAAGCCAAATACTATTTTGGCTGATAGTTCTTCTGTATTTTATTGGGCAAGTGTGGGCAAACTCATCACCAATGCAATAATTCAACAACTGGTTATAGAAGACAAACTTTCGTTTAATGATAAACTATCAAAATGGTTTCCTGATATTGAAAATTCAAAAAAAATTAAGATAGAACAACTACTCAATCATACTAGTGGAATTTTTAGTTTTCAAGCGGATTCTGCACTACATTACAGCAAAAAACACTATAGTCCAACTGAACTTAAAGAAGTTTCGAAATCACATAAAAATTTGTTTAAGCCAGGCGAATATTGGTCGTATTCAAATACTGGTTATCTACTCTTGGCTTTAATAATAGAAAAATTAGAAGCAAAACCATTTGAGCACGTGGTGAAAGAACGAATTTCAGATCCCTTACATCTAAAAACCTTAGAAGCACCTACAGAAATGCCATCTCATTTAGCATTGGCTCATATAAAAGATACTGCTATTCCTAATGATTCCGCAGGACCACTTGGTGCAGGTAATATTATAAGTAATTCTAAAGATATTGCAGTTTTTTTAAGTGCGTTATTGGCTGGGAAAATAATACCTATTGAAATGGTTCACGCTATGATGAAAGATTTCTATCCAATGTTTAATAAGGGTCAATATTATGGTAATGGCATTATGTTATACGATTTTAAAGAACTTAACAATACAGACAATCAGTGGTTGGGACATAGTGGAGGGACTGAAAATTATAAAGCCATTGTTTTGTTTGATGTAAAGTCTAAAGTCATTGTGGCGATTTCGATAAATGAAAATATCCCAGCCGAAGCGGTAGCATTGAAATTATTGGAATTAATTGATAACTGAAACTAATGCCAACACCCGAAAATAAGGCTGACTGAACGCACTTAAAATCTAAAAAAATGATACAAGTATTGCTAACCATTCTTCTTAGATAAAAAGACTTAGCGCATTAAAACTGTCTTCTAGCTCTTTTATTTCTGCTACTTCTAAAATTTCTACCTTTTTTGGTAAAGAAAATTACAAACGTCCAAAGCACACAGATAGCACCAATTAAAATAAAGAACTGATAAAAATCATCTGGTAAATTCATATCTAAAGATACTAAAAATTCTCAACTTCGTATTTACGAAAAATACAAGTGCCTGAATGAAATAAAATAATTGTATTTTAGACTTCAACACTATTAGTTGTATTAAACACCAAAACTGAACTCAGTTAATAGTTATACCATCAAAAAAAAAGACTCAAAAACCGCTTTTGAGTTGTACTATTAAGCGCAAAAGACTTATGCATCTCAATATAGAAACCAGAAACCTCATCCTAAGACCAGTTACCAAAGCGGATTCTAAAGATTTCTTTGAAATGGATTCTAATCCAGCCGTGCATCGGTTTTTAGGTAATAATCCTGTAAAAACAATAGAACAATCTGAAGCTATGATTGCTTCAATATTAGAGCAGTATAAAACATTCGGCTTAGGACGTTTGGCGCTAATCCTTAAAGATACCAATGAATTTATAGGTTGGTCGGGACTTAAATACGAGCAAAATCTTAGAAAAGAATTTGACTATTACGATTTGGGTTATAGGCTAAAAGAACAGTTTTGGGGAAATGGTTATGCCACTGAAGCAGCTTTGGCTTCGATAGATTATGGTTTTAAAGATTTAAAACTAAAAGAAATCTGTGCTGCAGCAGATTTTAATCATTTAGTTTCAAATTATATTCTTAAAAAAATAGGGATGCAACCGCATGGTCAATTTACATTTGAAGGTGATTTATGTAATTGGTATACGCTTCATAACCCTCATTTTTAATTATAAAAGTTGATGACATTTTTAAGTTTTGTTGATGTTATTAAAAACACATACTATGAAACTTTTTAAAACACTGCTATTGCTCAGTATTCTTTTAACTTCTTGCTCGTCTAATGATGATAATTCTGATGATGAAATTGAAATTAACACACAAATTGAAATCACTTTTAGTGGTGACGGTATAGGCACTTCAACTTTTAAGGATTTAGACTTTGGTTTACATCAAGATTGTGCCATATTTACATTTTATGCTAATACAGCATTTCAAAACGAATCTATAACTGTTGCTTCTTTCATATTTCAATTAGAAGAGCTCACTTTTAACCCAAATGAAACTTATAGTTTTGATGGGCCAGCAGTCAATGATTTCTTATATCCAATTAATCTGCGTACTGAAGTTAATTCAGAATTTTATGAGGCAACATATATTACTACCGAAGTGACAAGTAGATTTTATAAAGAACAAGAATTCTGTGGTGAATTCTATGGGCGCGTTTTTGATATAAATTTTACAGTTACATTAGAACATTCTAGTGGTAATTTAGCACCTATAACGATAACTGGCAATACTATTGATCTGCCAATTGAAGATAATTGCGGATGCTAATATCATAGAAACTATTATAGGTTATCTAACTGGTTATCTGTGCCGTCTTCACTAATCGTCCAAAAGAGGCCAACAAAGAAGAATTGATCTGCCGCAGGAGTTAGAGCGCGTCTGCTAAAATTTCCATTCATATCTGGTGTATTTGCATATTGATAGCCATTAATGTTTTTAAAGCCTAAAACATTATTTACAGAGAAGTATAATATCTTTTGCGGACTTAATAAATAGGCCCAATTTACACTTAGACTGTTAAACGACTTGGTACGTTCTGCTAAAAAATCAGAGGTGTTTGGATTATCGTATGGTCGTCCTGACGAATAACCATATGCTAAACCAATCTGACTTTTCCAGTCGTCTACCCAATACTTTCCAACGACAGAAAGATTATGTTTAGTAGCGAAATTAGGTTGTGCAGCCGTTTCAAAATTTTTGTAATCGCGTTCTGTATCTAAAAATGAATAGCTTATCCAATAATCCAAGTTTTTAATTCCGGTATTATCTCTCCAGAAAATATCTATTCCTTGCGCATAACCATCACCTGATGAATTAAAGTTACTGTCAAAACTTTCAAACTCACCATCAAACTTTACTAAATTATTATAATCTTTTCTGTACGCTTCTGCTCTAAAGATTTTACCATTATTAACATATTGATAATTTGCAATATAATGCGTCGTTTTTTGAGCTCGTAAATCTTGTTCGAATTTTAAGACTGCATTATTCGGATTCTGAAAAAAGTTACCATAAGCCACTGAAAATTGTCCGTTTTTTGAACTCTTATAAGCTAATGCTGCTCTTGGCGCGACATTAGTAGCATCAAATATGGAGCTGTAGTCTGCTCTCATCCCGAATTTTAAAGCTAACGCTTTTGAAAAAATTAGATCTGCTTCGGCAAAGCCTGCTGTAATGTTATTTTTAAAACCGTAAGCTTCGTTTGCAAATTCATTTTGAAAATCCTCATCAAAATCGGTAAGGAACTGTTCTACCCCAAAATTTAATTTAAATCTACTATCGAAGCGTTTTTTTAACTTCAACTTTATATGTGCAGAGTTTTCTGTATCACTAATGTCATTTGTTATAATTCCTATATCATTTTTAGCATACGTATAACTTAAGCCTGTTTGAACACTCCAACCAGTACCAAGACTGCCTTTGTATGAAGAATTTAAATAAAAGTTATTGTTATTCAACTTAAAATTTACTCCGTCTTCTAGATTAATATCTTCTTGGGTTAGCTGAAACTTCGAGGTATCAAAGGCCGCATAAAATTTTAATATGCCGCTATTAAGTCGTTGTCTAAACACCATTTCACCTTGTGCGCCTTGGTATGGAGTTTCCCAATCGTTTCGGTCTTTAAATAGCTCTAAATATGGTGCTAAGTTTATATAAGACACGTTAAAACTTAAAGACGACTTTTCCCATTTTTGAGTATTTCCCAGCGTTGCACCAACAGTCATAATGCCAATATCCGTTTTTTCTTGGTCTGGCTCATCGATTGAATTTAGAAGCAACACACTAGATAAGGCTTGTCCAAATTCAGACGAATAACCACCTGTAGAAAACGTTATACCGTCAAATAAAAATGGAGAATAACGACCACGCGTCGGTATATTGTTTGTCGTAGGTGTAAAAGGTGTAAATACTCTAATGCCATCAATAAATATTTGGGTTTCATCTGCGTTACCGCCTCTTACAAATAGTCGTCCATCCTCTGCTACATTAGAGGTTCCTGGTAAAGTCTGTAAGGCTCCGACAAAATCACCCAAAGCGCTAGCTGTTGTAACCACGTCTAATGGTTTTAAAACAGAAACTTTACTGTTGTCACTAGCTTCAAAAGTACCTGCACTAATAATTACCGCGTCCAAACCTTCTACATTTTCTCGTAATTTAATTTGAAGATTAGAAAGCTTCAACACATCTTCTGATATGGTTTTAGTTTCATAAGACAATATTGAAATGATGAGCGTTTGTTTACCAACCTCATTTGTGGTAAATAAAAATGTTCCATCTTCAAGCGACGTTGCACCATCATAAGTACCATCTAAATAGACATTTGCTCCCATTATAGGTTGATTTTTAGTATCTATTACTTTTCCTGAAATCTCAGTTTGCGAAAAGTTTAGGTTAATTAGAAGTAAACAGAATAGTGTGATTAGCTTGTTCATTTTAGATGAAATAAAAGTTCGTTGATTGATTGTTATACAAACTTCAACGATTTTATAGCAAAAAAGAATTCCATTTTACCGAACTGTAATATTCTAATGATGAATTGAATTTATTTAAAATTAGGCTCTAGATTTTGATATTAATAACGTCTTACCTTTATTTTCGTAGTCGTGCTTTAAGAGCACAAACAATATTTAAAAACTATTGTTCTATATTTTTGTAACAATATATAAAGTAGTGCTACTAATAAAATAACTAACCAATCTCATCAATTGAATAAAGAACTCGAACATAGTTTTGTAGAGCAGTTGCAAACGCATCAAAATATTGTACATAAGGTATGCCGTTTATATACCAACAATGCAGATGCGCATAACGATTTGTTTCAGGAAATAACAATTCAGTTATGGCGAGCTTACCCAAAATTTAGAGGAGACTCTAAGTTTAGTACGTGGATGTACAGAGTTGGCTTAAATACCGCAATTACACTTTACAGAAAATCGAAACGTAGAGTTACCACTCAAGGATTTGATGCGGTTGAGTTTAAGATAAAAGCTGAGGAGTATGATGATACTGAAGAGCAACAATTAAAGCTTTTATATAAAGCAGTACATCAGTTAAATGATATTGAAAAAGCCTTAGTCTTTTTGTATTTAGAGGACAAAGACTACAGAGAAATAAGCGCGACTTTGGGTATTAGCGAGGTGAATGCACGAGTGAAAATGAATCGTGTAAAAAAGAAATTAAGAACAATATTAAATCCGTAATAGTATGGATGAATTAGAATTATTAAAGAAAGATTGGAAAAAAGATACCGCTGAATATACAAGTTATTCAGATTCTGAAATTACACCAATGTTGCATAAGAAATCGTCTTCTATTGTAAAAACACTATTCTACATCAGTATTGGTGAATTAGTGTTTTGGCTTTTAGCTGGAGTTTTGCCTTATCTTTTATCTTCAACTATGAAGCAACAAATGGATAAAAGTTACGAAAACCCGCTGATTATAGGTTTTAATATATTCAGTTATGCCGTTATTTTACTTTTTATTTATTTGCTTTTTAAATCCTATAAATCGATATCCTCTACAGATAATGCAAAAAAACTAATGGAGAGTATTTTAAAAACTCGAAAAATCATTAAGTATTATGTAATTTTTAATCTCACACTTATTTTCATTTCAATACCCTTAGCATTTTATTTTGAGTATAACGATAATCCTGAGTTTCATCAAGTTATTGTAGAAGCTACAACAACGCAGATGTTGGTTATATATGCCATAATTGCTTTAGTTGCAGGAGTAGTTCTTCTAATAATATGGTTGATCTACAGACTTATTTATGGTATACTTTTACGACGTCTTAATAAAAATTATGACGAATTAAAGAAGCTTGAGATTTAATAAAAAAATAATAATTTATGAGTAAAACCTTAAATACTCAAAGAAGCGCAATCCCATTTGCAATACCTTTATTCCTAGTTGCAATAATGGTATTACTCACAAGTTCTTCGGCTTTTAAGACTAACCCTAATACATTAAGTTTAGCAATAACAATAGACCTATTACTTACCACGCCCTTTATTTATTTTTTACTTATTCGTAAAACAGCGATTCCAAAAACAACTATAGTACCTTTTGTTATTCTTGGTGTTGTTGTGTGTTCGTATATTATCCCGTTAGAAAATCAATATTACTTAGAGCTTTTTAAGACTTGGATTCTTCCAGTTATAGAACTCGTTGTTTTAACAGTCATTATATATAAAATTGTAAAAGCAAGACGACTCTATAAACTGAATAAAAAACAGATAAATTTCGATTTTTATACAACTTTAAAAACCACATGCTCTGAGATTCTTCCAAAAGCAGTGGTAATTCCATTTGCTACTGAAATCGCAGTTTTCTATTACGGATTTGTAAGTTGGAAAAAAAGACAACTCAAACCTAATGAATTCTCATACCATAAAGACAGTGGAACAATAGGTCTTTTAATTGCGATATTATTTCTTATTGCAATTGAAACTGTAGCATTTCATCTATTATTAGCTAAATGGAATACAACTGCGGCTTGGATATTAACTGGAATAAGTATGTATTCAGGAATTCAAATTCTGGGATTTTTAAAATCGATGTTAAAACGACCTATTCTTATTAAAGATAACGTCCTTTATCTGCGCTATGGGATTATGAATGAAACCACTATTCCTATTAAAAATATTGAATCTGTAGAATTGTCAACAAAAGATATTGAGATAAACAACACAACCCGAAAGTTATCATTCTTAGGGAGCTTAGAAGGCCATAATCTAGTGCTTACACTTAAAAAAGAACATATATTGTTTGGGCTTTACGGCATAAAAAAACAATATAAAGTTTTAGCCTTACAGGTAGATCAAAAACAAGAGTTTAAAAATTGTATTGAAAACATTCTGAATACTGAGACTGAGACTGAAACTGAGACTGAATACTAAATTACCAATCCCTCAACTCTTTATTCAAACGCTCCTTCTCCTCTAACTCTTCTTGCGGAATCACTTTTAAAAACGAAGGATGTTGCTCAATAGCATATTCAATCTTTTCTACAATACTGTCAATAGACTCATTCTCGTAATCTATTTCCAAAGGTTCTTTAACTTCAAAAGATTGATAAATGTTTTTCTTTTTAATACGAAGTCCTTTCTTATCAAACGAACGTCTAAAGCCGTCTATTACAATCGGAACTACAATTGGCTGATACGTTTTAATAATGTGCGCTGTACCTTTTCTAATCGGTTTAAAAGGTGTGGTTGTACCTTGCGGAAATGTTACCACCCAACCATCATCTAAAGCCGTTTTTATCATGGTGATATCACTCATCTTCACCTGTCTATTCACATCTTTACCTTGAGAACGCCAAGTGCGCTCAATACTTATAGAACCTGTATATGCAAATATCTTTGGGATTAAGCCAGACTTCATAGTCTCTTTGGCTGCTACGTAATACATGTTCAATTTCGGATTCCATAAATAGCCTACATTTTTAATTGTATCTAGTCGGCCGCTTAAACTCGCATTAAACACATGAAACATAGAAATAACATCTGCAAAATAGGTCTGATGATTAGAGATAAAAAGCACATTCGTTTCAGGAAGATTCTTTATAATGTCTGAGCCTTCAATTTGTAAATTGTTAAAACCTCGAAAGCGTCTATGCGTTAAAAGACCTAGAATTCTAATAAGCCACTTCTTAACCCAAAGTATATGTCCGAAAGGATTTTTTTTGAATAATCCCATAAATTTAGTTGTCAATTTTAGTCAATTACAAATGTAACAATAAGATAAGCTAAAGGACTTGTTTTAACAAGTCTTTTATTTCTCCGAGCATCATAGCTGTTGCTCCCCAAACTATATGATTATTGAGGTAAAACGCTGGCACATCTACCTCAACATTAAAAGATGTTGGTACTCTTGTAGTTATGCAATTTGTTTCATTTAAAAAGTCATCTAAATTTACCTCGATTATCGCTTCTACCTCTTCGTCTTGTTTTATAAATTCTAGTGTGGTTTTAGAAATAGCAACATAGGGATGCACCATAAAATTGCTTGGTGGAATATATAATGGAGACATTGTTTTAATGACCTCTACTTTAGATTTTGGTACACCAACCTCTTCTTCTGTTTCTCTTATCGCAGTAACCCTTAAATCCTTATCTTCTTCCTCATACTTTCCTCCAGGAAAACCAACTTGTGCAGAATGTACTCCTTTGTAGGTCTTACGCAGAATAAGAACTAAATATGTTTCACCATCAGTATTTGGGTAAAACAAAGCCATAACACCTGCTTTTTTGGCTGATTTCGATTTCTCCTTCATTTTTTCCGCCAATTCTAATAGGTAAGGAGGAGACATTTTTGCATGAGATGCTTCGCCAGAAAGTTCTAGATGTTTTATTTTTACTACAGATTCTAAAAACGAATTAAAACGCATTTATGAGATTTCTATTAGTTGTATGTTTTAGTATTATTCTATTTAATTGTGAAGATAAACAAACTTCAAAACAAAAAGATACGACTATCGTAAAAGATTCTATAGCTGTTAAAACCAAAGTTGATAAGAAGAAACCAGAGTCAAAATATCCTACACTTACTGATAAAAATGCGATGGAATTCTTTTTAGAATACGAAAAAGAACATAAAGAAAATAAAGTCAGAATTACTACAGATTTTGGTACTATAGACATTCTACTGTATGATAAAACAAAATTCCACAGAGCTAATTTTATTTACTTAACCAAACGCAAATATTTTGATGGCACTCAGTTTTATAGAGTCGTAAAAAACTTTGTAATACAAGGAGGAAGTAGTGATGGCTTAAACCTCTACAAAAAACGACGGAAAATTGGTAAATACCTTTTACCACCAGACACCAAACGTGGTTTTACACACAAACGTGGTGCAATTTCTATGCCTAGTAGCGAAATTGAAAATGCTTACAAACTTGCGTCACCATTTCAGTTTTTTATAATTAATCGTATAGGTGGAGCTGGGTATTTAGATGGTGATTATACTGTTTTTGGTGAGGTCATTAATGGAATGGACGTAGTCGATAAAATCAACGCAGTGGACACTGATAGTGGTTATTGGCCTTTAAAAAATGTTTATATTAAAAAAGTTGAAATAATTGAGTGATGGATACCATAAGGCCATTTCCCAAAGTTGTACCAAACCACACAGAAATTCAAGGAGAAATTTAGTGAAGCAATACACCTCTCTGTGATACGCTGTGAATCCTCTATTAAAATCCGTGTAATGCTTTTTAAATGTCAATTATTTAAACCTAGAAATTAAACCGTTGTGCATTATGAGCCAATATTTATTATAAAGCGTCAGTTCGAGTGATTTTGAGGTACGAAAAATTGTATCGAGAACCTTTTTTTACATAATATTCTTCTTCTCGATACAAATTTTTCTCATTTCAATCGAAAAATCCACTCGAAATGACAAATTTTATAATATGGCACAACAGCTAAATTATAAAATAATTAAGAGTCTTCGTTTTTAAATTTCAGTATCTTGTTTTCCTAATTCGAAAACTAACTGTAATGATTTCTAAATCTTTAAAAACTGCAATCCTCAGCAGCATCATCTTATTTACAAGCTGCAAAGAAAACCCAAAAACAAACGATAAATTAATGAGCGATAATATATTACTCCAAGAGTGGACAGGTCCTTACGAAGGTGTTCCTGCTTTTGATAAAATGAATGTAAACGCTATAAAAGAAGCCGTAGAAAAAGGTATGGAACTCAATTTAGCTGAAATTGAAACTATAGCGAATAATGAGGAGGCTCCTACATTTGAGAATACCATCGTTGCCATGGAAAGTGCTGGTAAAGTCCTAAACAATGTCTTCACCTATTATGGTATAATGAGTAGCAATGCGTCTTCACCAGAGTTTAGAGAAATTCAGACGGAGTTAGCACCAAAACTCTCCGAGTTTCAATCTAAGATTTCACAGAACGAAAAATTATTTCAACGTGTAAAGGCTGTTTACGATGCCTCACAAAAAACACCTTTAGAATCGCAAGCGCAACGTGTTGTTGATTTAACCTATAAAGGTTTTGAAATGAATGGAGCCAATCTCAATGCTGAAAAGAAAGCACGCTACGCAGCCATCAACAAAGAATTATCGAGTTTATATACCAAGTTCGCGAATAATGTTTTACACGATGAAGAAAACTATATTACCTATTTAACAAAAGAGCAACTTGGTGGACTGTCTGATGGTTTCATTAAATCTGCTGCAAAAATAGCAACTGACAAAGGTGAAGAAGGTAAATATGCCATTACCAATACGCGCTCATCCATGGATCCGTTTTTAACCTACGCTACCAATCGTGAGTTACGTAAACAAGTTTGGGAAAACTACTATTCTCGTGGAGATAATGGAGATGAATACGACAATAACGAGCTCATTGCAGAGATTTTAAAACTACGTAAAGAACGCGTAGGATTAATGGGCTACGATAATTATGCACAATGGAGATTACAAGATCGTATGGCAAAGACACCAGAAAATGCCATGGATTTAATGCTAAGAGTTTGGCCAGCTGCAATAGCAAGAGTAAAAGAAGAAGTTGCAGATATGCAAACGGTTGCCAATGAACTTGGAGACAAAATTACGATTGAACCTTGGGATTACAGATATTACGCTGAAAAAGTTAGAAAAAAGAAGTACGATTTAGATAGTGATGAAGTGAAGCAGTATCTGCAATTAGATAAATTAACAGAAGCGATGTTTTTTACCGCAGGCGAATTGTTTAATTATAAGTTTACTCCAGTTGAGGAAGGTTCCGTTCCTGTGTTTCACGAAGACGTAAAAGTTTGGGAGGTCACTGATAAAGATTCTGGAGAAAATATAGGTTTATGGTATTTAGATCCCTTTGCACGCCAAGGCAAACGCTCTGGTGCTTGGGCAACAACCTACAGAAGTTCTGATTCTTTTGAGGGTGAGAAAAACGTGTTGGCATCTAATAATTCTAATTTCGTAAAACCTGCTCCAGGCGAAGCTGTTTTAGTGTCTTGGGATGATGCCACAACATTTTTCCATGAGTTTGGGCATGCCCTTCACTTCTTCTCTGCCGATGTAAAATACCCAACCTTAAATGGTGGAGTTAGAGATTACACAGAATTTCAATCGCAATTGTTAGAGCGTTGGTTATCTACCGATAAAGTGATCAATCAATTCTTGGTGCATTATGAAACAGGTAAACCAATACCTGCGGCATTAGTTGAAAAAATTAAAAAAGCCTCTACTTTCAATCAAGGTTTCGGAACCACAGAGTATTTAGCTTCAGCTTTAATAGATATGAAATTACACTTAGCTGACCCATCTAACATTGATATCGATACATTTGAACGTAAAACTTTAGACGAATTAGGAATGCCAAAAGAGCTACCAATGCGTCACAGAACTCCACATTTTGGGCACGTATTTTCTGGTGAAGGTTATGCCACGGCTTACTATGGTTATATGTGGGCAGATGTACTAACAAGTGATGCTTCTGAAGCATTTGCGGAAGCACCTGGTGGATTCTACGATAAAACAGTAGCAGACAAATTGGTAAAGTATTTATTTGCACCTCGTAATGCTATGGATCCTGCAGAAGCGTTTAGAAAATTTCGAGGTCGTGATGCTAAGATTGAAGCTTTAATGAAAGATCGTGGTTTTCCGGTGCCGACGAATTAATACTTTAATGAAAAGAATATAAATTACGGTTATCCTCTAAATTAAATGGGATATGGTTTATATTTATGCTGATATAAGTAGTTACCACACATTTGAGAAAAACATTTTACATACCGCTAATTTTCTTATTAATTCATACGTCTTGTCAGACCAATAAAGATTTAAAAGGAACTTGGATTTCTGCATATGAATTTGATGCAACAGACACATTAACTGCTTCGGATGGCATTCACCTTAATCAGATAATTACTTTCGAGGATAAATACTGTACAATAAAAGAGTTCAAGTTTTTTCGTTATGAGGATTTTCGGCGTAACCGATACTCATTTAAAAATGGTAAACTTAGGGTTTTGAATGATTCAATTGAGGCTCTTGATTCTGATTTTGACTATGGCTTCGATTTAATTAAACCTTTAACAAAAGACAGTTTAGTTCTGACAAATGAAATGAGTCTAAGAAGAAAAAGAGTTTATAAAAAACTACACGATTCGTTAAAAAATAAATCTAATAAAATAAGTCTTTCTGGAAAATCATTTGTTCGTGAATTTGACAAATTAACTGACACGATTACATTCGTAAATGATTCTATCTTTAAAAACACTTCTTTTTGGATTGATGGAACTGGAAATACGGACTTACATTGGGAAAGGATTTCCCATTTTGGCTACGATATAGTTTTTATGGATTATACAATTCCTTACATAGTTAAAAAGGAAAAAGGAAATACAATTTATTTAAGTGCATTTGACAAAATAAAAATTGATTTCACACTGACCGAATTAAAATAAAAACGTGTGGTAACAATGTGTATAATTCATTGCTAGTTATAGCCTACTTACGAAAATTCCGCTGGAATTTTCTATCTGTGATTTGTTTGCTAACTTTATTGCTTAAACACGCAACGAAACCATACACGAGACCGTTGTAACACATTCCCAGTATAACTAAAACAGAATTAATTTCTTTGACTAACAACCTTATTTTAAATAATTTTACGAATTAAAAATTGACATTAGTCAGAATTTTATAAACGAAATTGGAATCTAAAAATAATTTAAGAGGACATCTTTTCTTGCCAGCAATTCTTCTTGTAATTGTGATTATTGTTATAAATCAAAAGTTCATTGATAAAAAATTTGATTCTTCAAAAGAAGTCACAATCGGAAAAGTAACAGACGTTTATTATCTCTATAAACATGGAGGAAATATCAAGTTTAAATTTTTAGTTGATGGAAAATGGATTGATGGACTAGACCCTAAAAACCCAGCGTTTCCAAAGTATGTTAGAGAAGAAGAACCGATAATAGGCAAGTATTATAAAGTTGAATATAATCCAAAAGACCTTTCTGATTCTAAAATAATTATCATCCAAAAAAAAATCACTAATAGTGAACTTAAGTCATTTGGAATAGAATAAAAACGTGTTACAACAATGTGTATAATTCATTGCTAGTTATAGCCTACTTACGAAAGTCCTCGCGGACTTTGAACTGCCCCCAAAACGTTGTACTTAATGCGGGACAAAAAGTCGCATATTGAATTTAATTGAACTATTTTTTGTATTTTTGGTACATATACAATTCACAAGAGATAAAATGTCCCAAATCCAAGAGATAAAATGTCCCAAATCAATAAACTTGCAAAACTTCCACCAAAAAGAGAAAAAGTAGAAACTATTGAAATTCTTCGTCAATTGAGTAAATCCTCAAATTCATTAGGAGAATTAAAAGGAATTGCCAAAACTATTCCTAATCAAGAAATGTTGATAAATGCTGTTGTCGTACAAGAAGCTAAAGATAGTTCGGAAATAGAAAATATTATTACAACACAAGATGAATTATATAAAGCTTTAGCAACAAACACAAAACAACCAATTCAAGTTAAAGAAGTTATAAATTATAGAAGTGCTATTTTTTCTGGTTTTGAATTAATTCAGAAACAAGGATTTTTAAAGTTAAAAGATATTGAAACTATTCAAAAAACGATTATCGAAAATAATGCTGGAATTCGCTCAATGGCTGGAACTGTGCTAAAAAACGATAAAACTGGAGAAGTTGTCTATACACCACCACAAGAAAAAGATGAAATTTTAGATTTATTAGGAAACTTCTTAGAACATTTTAATGTTAAACAAAACGATTTAAACCCGTTAATTAATTTAGCTATTTTACACTATCAATTTGAAAGTATTCATCCTTTTTATGACGGAAATGGAAGAGCAGGAAGAATACTAAATATTTTATACCTAATCATAAACGACCTTTTAGATATTCCAATTTTATATTTAAGCTCATATATCAACGAAAATAAAGCAGATTATTATCGTTTACTAAATACAGTTAACAATAAAGACGAATGGTCTGAATATATAATTTATATGCTAAAAGCTGTTGAAGTAACATCAAATAGAACTATTGAAAAAATAAATTCAATTAAAGTATTATTGGATAAAACTATAATATTTGCTCAAGAAAAAGAACCTAAAATTTATAGAAAAGAATTAATTGAATTACTCTTTGAACAACCTTATTCTAAAATAGAATTTGTTGTAGAAAAATTAAACGTAGAAAGAAAAGCGGCTTCACGATATTTAAAAAAAATGGAAGATATTGGAATATTAACTTCTCAAAAAATTGGAAGAGAAAGCGTTTACGTAAATACAAAATTGATAGAAATATTAAAAAAGCACTAAGTACAACAACGGCTATAAGTAATTGCTGTTGTGTACTCAATCAAAGATTGTTACATATTTGTAACATCTAATTTCCCTTCGATAAATCCTCGTAGACAAACCATATTTATTGTTGCACAAACACGTAAAACAACAAAATGATACACCTAATTGTAGGAAATACTGGTTCTGGAAAAACAACCTATTCTAACGAATTGAAAAGTAAAACGAACGGAATTGTTTTTTCAATAGACAAGTGGAATAAAACGCTATTCCTTGCAGATAAAACACCTAATGATGGACTCGAATGGTTTCTCGAAAGAATTGATAGAGCTGAAGAAATGATATTAGAATTGGTTAATCAATTAGAAAATTCAAAAACGGATTCTATTCTAGATTTGGGACTATCAAAATTTGAGCATAGAGAAAAATTTAGGACGTTTGCGGAATTACATGGTTATAAATTAAAAATTCACTTTTTGGATGTTTCAAAAGAAATTCGGCTCGAAAGGGTAATGAAAAGAAATAATGAAAAAGGAGCTACATTTGAATTTGAAGTCACTCAAGAAAACTTTGAGTTTATGGAACGTTGGTTTGAGAAACCTAGTAAAAAAGAAATTGCCGATGGCATAATTATCAGAGAATAAAAACATTTATAATTATGAAATTAAACCTATTATCATGTGATGCTCAACGGCCAGATAAAAGAGCAATCGCTAAATGTATTGCCGAAATTTCTAACCATGGCGACTCATTAGCGCAAGAGCTTACAGAAATACTATTAGAAGGAGATGCGGTAGATATTGAAATTGATGATAAAAACTCGGGTTCTGCTTTAAGAGCTTTACGAAAATTAAGCATTGATTATGAAATCATCTAAGTGAAATTTGAGATGATACAGATTTTGTGTTAATAAAGGTCTCGGCTATGAGTAGTTGCGTGATTTAGCTTTTAACTTTGCAAGTACACATCGAGTTGGAAATTCCTGCGGAATTTCCAACGTAGGCGAGAACTAGCAATTACTTATAACCATTGTTGTGTGCAGTTTTTATTCGGTTATTTTTTTCTTTAAATCCATTCTTTCGTGCAATATTCTCGTTATTTCAACATAATCTTCTTCCAATGTTCTGTAGAAAATTATGTATCGACTTGTTTTTAATCCGAGAAGTTGCTTTGATATTCCTTGGTATTTTTTTCCTAAATCTGGATTGTCGGCAATCTCTTGACAGTTAGAAATAAGATTATGGAAATACCTGTCGGCTTGTTTTTCCGACCAGACTTCAAATGTATAATCCCAAATTTTAGATAAATCCTCAACAGCTTTATTGGTCAGTTTGTATTCAACCATTCGAGTGCTTTTTCGCTTTTAAAGATTCGAGATGTATTTTAGGGTCAAAGTCGTGTGCTATTCCGCTATCAATTCCTTCCTGTATTGCGGTTTTTAAAGCGATTACTTTATTTTCTTCTTCTTCCAAAAGTCTCAATCCAGCACGAATGACTTCGCTAACGTTTTTAAACCTTCCTTCGCTTATTCGGCTTTGAACGAATTGGTCAAAATAATTTCCCAGTGATATTGATGTGTTTTTGTTCATTTAAATACTAATTTTATGAAATATACCAAAAATTGGTATAAAAGCAAAATTTTCCTCAAATTGCACACCACAACTAACTATTTAATATCGTCTATATACAAGCTAGGTAGGCTAATCTTAAATTTTACTGCGAGAAGTCTCACTAAAATAACAATAAGACCAGCAATAATAAAAAGATAATTGCGGTCCTCTAAAAATTCTCGTAGTAAAAAGTAAGTCAATCCTCCTAAAATACAAGCTGTGGCATAAATTTCTTTTCTAAAAATTACAGGAATTTCATTACACAGAATATCACGAATAACGCCTCCAAAACAAGCGGTCATTGTACCCAAAGCTATGCAAATAATTGGGTGAAGATCTGCGACTAATCCTGTTTCTATTCCTATAACTGTGTATAAGGCAATACCAATAGTATCAAACAGAAAAAGTGATTTTCTTAGGTAAGTAATCCGTTTTCTAAAAACCACAGCAAACACGGTTGAAGCCATGATTACGTAAACAAATGTCATGTTACGCATCCAAGAGACAGGCTCAACACCTACCATAATATCACGTAGCGTTCCACCACCAACTGCAGTGACAAACGCAATTATTAGAACTCCGAATGGGTCCATGCGTTTATTCATTGCGACAAGCACTCCAGAAATGGCGAAGGCTATGGTTCCTAGGATGTCTATAATTTGGAAAAACATTTTTTGTTCGTTTTGATTTGTCATTTCTGCAAAATCAGGAATCCATATTTTAATGCAATTCTTTATAGATTATTGCTTTAAATGGGTTTAGGTTTCTTAAATCCCGAACAAAAAATTCGGGATGAGCGCTATTCACAATTTTGAATGCACTTCGTTTTTCAAAATTAGAATCCTGCTCACATATTTTGAGTATAGTAATTATAATCCTTCAAAATCGTATCTATAAACTGCAAATCGTACTGCTTTGTTTCTATTTGTAGTATATCGCAAATTTTAGTTTTCAATAAAGTGAGGGTTTTATAATCATTATTCTTTCTAGAAATGGTGAATGCTTCTTTAATAATCCTTACATCTTTATCTGTTAACTGCGTTACGTTACTATACACAGGTTCGTAATCGTCATGGACATCTTCAAGAATAGTACTTGTTATTTTGTGCTTTTTCTTAACGCTAATCACAATAGTGCCTGCTGCTGAGTCACCAATGCGCTGCTTCTTATCTGATAACAAAATGCTTAAAATTCCTATTGATGGTGAGAAAATCCAAAGGTCAACTATTCTGAGCATCCAACGTACAAAGAAATTATACCATTGCGTTGGTGAACCATCTGCACTGACCACTTTAATTTTTAGAATCATTTTTCCAACGGTTTGTCCACCAAAAATAATATGACAAAGCACAGAGTAGAAAAACGCTGGTAATAGAAACAAACCTGTAAAACCACGTCTTGTCCACCCGTCTGAATCAAAGATCTGAGAGAATTGAACAAGGTTCTCCATAATGGTCATATAAGTGATTAAAATAATCCCATCTATTAAGAAAGCAACCATACGCTCACCCAATCCGATTAATTTGTAATCGAGGTTGACATTTTGTGCGGTGTTAATTGCTAATTTGCTCATTGAAATGTATATTCGTTTTAAATTATTTTAATTTATGCGCGAAGCGTCTTTCGTGAAGCAAAATAAGGAAAAATGGATTGGTTTTGAAAACGCATTAGATAATAATGTGAAAATAAATCCGGATGACTTAGCTTCTTACTATATACAACTTACTAATGATTTGTCTTATGCTCAGACCTATTACCCTGAGAGTAAGACACTTTTGTACTTAAATTCTTTGGCTTCGCAGGCACATCAGAAAATTTACATTACCAAAAAAGAATCAAAAAATAAGATTATTTCGTTTTGGCGCGATGAGTTTCCTCTGTTTTTTTACCAATATCAAAAAACATTATTATACGCATTTTTAATTTTCATGTCTGCAGTAACTATAGGCGCTGTTTCCACCTTAAATGATGATTCGTTTATTCGCTTAATTCTTGGAGATAATTACGTAAACATGACCATAGAAAATATAGAAAAAGGGGAACCTATGGCTGTTTATAAAAGTGGAAGTAATATTGGTTCGTTTTTAGGGATTACCATAAATAATATTAGAGTTGCTATTATAGCTTTTGCGCTCGGAGTCTTTTTTAGTGTCGGCACAGTTTGGGTACTTTTTAGCAATGGTATTATGCTTGGAGCATTTATTACGTTCTTTTACAATTATGGTATTTTAGAAAAAACATCAACGGTTTGGTTACACGGTACCATTGAAATTTCCGTAATTGTTATTGCTGGTTGTGCTGGGTTGGTAATGGGAAATAGCTTTTTGTTTCCTAAAACATATTCTAGACGTGTGGCTTTTATGAAGGGTGCAAAAGACGGTTTAAAGATTGTAGTGAGTACGATTCCATTTTTTATTATTGCTGGCTTTATTGAAGGTTTTATTACACGCTATGGTGAGCAAATGCCTTGGGTTTTATCTTATGGAATTATATTTGTTTCGTTATTTACCATCATATATTATTATATCATTTATCCTATTCGCTTGCACAAAGCAAGTAAGGCTCTGCCTATTGAATCCCAATTAGAACTTACACCAAAACCTCAACTTACGTGAACGAAAAATATATAGAACTAAGAACAAGGAGTACGTTTGGCGATGTTATAAATACATACTTCTTATTCCTAAAACATAATTTTAAGGCATACACCAATTTGTATTTAAGATACAATGCGATTAGTATTATACTAACACTGATCTGCTCTTATCTATTGGTAACAGGTTTTATGGGTTTGGCAAGTCGGGATTTTAGATTTGGAATGAGTAATAATATTGAAACCGAAAGCTATTTTATTGCTGGAGCTATTATTCTTTTTTTGGTCGTATTTATAACCTCATTAATCAACTATAGTTTTTCTAGTGCTTACGTTGCTCAATATGCCGATAATGATGGAGAAGTAGTATCTAAAAAAATATGGCGAAGTATAATAAATAATATAGGTACCATCATAATTTTTATATTAATTGGAGGATTATTATATATTGTTTATTTAGTGATTTCTACCGTATTGGCGTTCATTCCGCTACTTGGAATGTTGGTACAATATGGCTTGAGTTTTACAATAGCAGCTGTATTTGGGCTTACCTTCATGTCAATTTTTTCCACAAAAAAAAGTTTTGGAGAGGCCATTTCTGAAGGCTTTGATTTTACATTTTCAAACTTTTGGCGCGTGATTTTATTTGGGTTGGTCATTGGCATTTTAAATTTGATGCTTACTGTACTTATTTTATCGATTCCTAGCGTCATCATTGGGATATATGTTTACTTTTCTGTAGATAGTAATGTCGATATTTCTACGAGTACATTTTCAACATTAGTTTTTACCTTTGGTTTTGCATTATTTTTGATTTCATTTATTTACTCGCAAGCCCTATCGCAATTAGCTTATGGTATTCTTTATTATAATTTGAATGAAGTAAAATACAATACCTACCTCCAAACTAAAATTGACCAGATTGGTGTAAATGAGTAGATTTAGACTCAAACATATCAGCACGTTGGTAATGTCAACCCTGGGCTCAACACTTTTATGGGCTCAAGATGTGGTTGTAAAAAGAGATTCTTCAAATTTAGATGTGACTTACTTTAAGGATAATTTTAAAGACAGTTATTCTGGTGATGATTTTAATTACAGTATTAATGATACAGGAGGTGTCAACCTAATTCAACGTGTGCTCAATAAATTCTTTAACTGGTTGGGAGATTTGTTTGGTATTGATATTGATTGGATTGATTACAAAACCTTAGAATGGATCATTTACGGACTATTGGGAGTTATTGTGCTCTATCTACTTATTAAATTCCTACTGCAAAACCCTGTGAGCTCCGTATTTAAGACCGAAGATAAAGCTATTGAAGGGTTTAGCTATGTTGAAGAACATATTGAAAAAGTAGATTTCGACAATCTTATTAAACAAGCCCTAAAAGACAACAATTACAGATTGGCAACACGCTATATGTATCTTAAATCACTGAAATCTTTAGCGAATAAAAAGGTGATTGAATGGCATTATGAAAAAACCAATTCCGATTATCTTAACGAAATAAAAGACCATAAATTAAAAGATTTATTTAAACGCGTGTCTTACATCTACGACTATGTTTGGTATGGTGAATTTCCGATAGACGAAACGCGTTTTAATAAAAATAAAGAGGATTTCAATCAACTCATAAAAACCACAGCACATGGATAAGCGTTCTAAAATAGCGCTCTATATTATTGGTGCTGTAATACTTTTAATGATGATTGCAGAAGTCACTAAGCCAAAGGCTATAAACTGGCGCGACTCTTACTCTGCCGCAGATAAAATCCCTTTGGGCTGCTATATTATTTTTAATGAACTCGATACGTTTTCCGATGGCGAGGTTTTAACCTCTGAAGAATCTATATATCAATACTTAAAGACTCTAGATTCTACAACTCAGAAATCTTTAGTATTTATCAACAACTACATCACCTTTGACGACGAAGAATCAAAAGCCTTAATGAATTTTGCTGAAAAAGGAAATACCGTTTTTTTGAGTAGCAACTACTTTTATGGTAATGTTATAGACTCATTAAATGTTGCGGTTGAGCGTCAATACAATAACTTGTATAAAAAAGAATCTGAAAGTAAATTTACAAGTCCAAGTCTTCAAAACAACAATCGCACATTTACCGATGTTATTGAGAACAGTCATTTCAGTTCTGTTGATACCTTAAGAACGACCATTTTAGGAACGATTACCACCAAAGATGAGGATGATTTTGACCAAATTAATCCAAACCTCATTCGTGTAGATGTTGGTGAGCAAAACGGAAAATTTATAATTCACACCAACCCGTTTGCTTTTACAAATTATCACCTTATGGATGACAAGGAAGATTATGCGGCTACAATCTTATCGTACTTACCAAAGCAACAAATAATTTGGGATAACAACTATAAAAGTGGTCGTAAAGTGATAACGAGTCCACTGCGCTACATACTTCAGAATAAAGCCTTAAAATGGGCATTTTATATTAGTATGTTTGGTTTAATCTTATTTGTAATTTTTAGAGGAAAGCGCACACAACGTATTATTCCTGTTATAAAAAAGCTTGAAAATTCTACCGTAGATTTTACAAGAACAATTGGTGAACTGTACTATCAACATGGAGATTTTACCAACATCATCAATAAAAAAATTCAATACTTTTTAGAATTTGTACGTACCAACTATTATTTAGATACCAACCAGCTTAATCTTAGTTTTATTGATAAACTCGCTGCAAAATCTAGCAATACAAAAGAAGATACAAAGACATTAGTAGATTATCTTGTCTTTTTAAAATCGAAAACATACCACACAGAGCAAGAGCTCATAGAATTGAATAAAAAAATAGAACATTTTACAAAACATAATCTATAATGGAAGACGAAAATACACCATCATCAGAACACTTAGATAAGACAAATCCTAGTGAAATAGACGCAACTAATGAAGCGACAGAAAGCACTTTGCCAGAAAACGTAACTTCAGAAAATGTTTCGGAAGATTTTAAAAGTAGAATTGACCTAAAACCACTTCAAGATAGTGTTGAAGACATAAAACGAGAGATCGCAAAATTTATAGTTGGGCAAAATGAAATGATTGAGCTTTTAATCATATCTATCTTAACCAATGGGCATTCGCTAATTGAAGGTGTTCCTGGTGTTGCAAAAACAGTGACTGCTAAAATGTTAGCAAAAACTATGGCTGTTGATTTTAGCCGAATTCAATTCACACCAGATTTAATGCCTAGTGATATTTTAGGCACGTCGATTTTTAATGTAAAGAATAGTGAATTTGAATATAAAAAAGGACCTATCTTCTCTAACATTGTGTTGATTGATGAGATTAACAGAGCACCAGCAAAAACACAAGCTGCTTTGTTTGAGGTGATGGCAGAACGCCAAATCACTATGGATGGTACACGTTATGATATGGAGCCACCTTTTTTAGTCTTTGCAACAATGAATCCTATTGAGCAAGAAGGCACCTATCGTTTACCCGAAGCACAATTAGACCGTTTCTTGTTTAAAATTGAAGTGGATTATCCAACTTTAGAAGATGAAGTACAAATCTTGGTAGAAAATCACCAACGTGAAGATAAGATGGATTTTGATACTATTAAATCGGTTTTATCTGCTGCTGCGATAAAGAACTATCAAAACCTCATAAAGCAAATTGTGGTTGAAGATAATCTACTAAATTATATCGCTTCCATAGTTCACAATACCAGAACAAATGCCAATTTATATCTAGGAGCATCACCAAGAGCATCTATTGCTATCTTGAATGCCGCCAAAGCAAATGCAGCAATTAACGGACGTGATTTTGTAACTCCAGATGATATTAAACGCTGTACAAAAGCCGTATTAAAACATAGGTTAGTATTAACACCTGAACGCGAAATGGAAGCCTTTACAGTAGATAAAGTTGTGGATCAAATCCTTGAAACTATAGAGATTCCGAGATAGTGAAGCGCTTTTTTAAACATACCTATTTAACCTTTCGGTTTTTTCTAGTAGCAATGGCATTTGTGGTGTTGTTCATACTTGCCTATTTGTTTCCTGGACTGTTAGGTATCGTCACTATTTTATTTTTTGTTGCTGTTGGTTTGGTTGTAATTGACCTTATTCTATTATTCAAACAAAAAGGAATTCTTGCCTCTCGCATACTTCCTGAAAAACTGAGTAATGGAGATGACAATCCTATTGCGATAACGCTTCAAAATAGCTATAACTTTACAGCAGAATTGTTATTGATTGATGAAATGCCTTTTCAATATCAAAAACGTGATTTTGAAATTAATACGCAACTCACCAAACACGAGCAAAAGAAAATCACATATACCTTAAGACCACTAGAACGTGGCGAATACTATTTCGGTAATCTAAATATTTATACCAATTCGCCAATAGGATTGGTGACCAGACGTTTTCAATTTGCCAAAGATGCGATGGTGCCAAACTATCCATCATTTTTGCAATTGCGCAAGTATATGCTCTTGGCTTTTTCTAATAAGCTGTTTGAATATGGTTTAAAGAAAATAAGACGTATTGGCCATACCATGGAATTTGAACAGATTAAAGATTATGTAAATGGTGATGACATAAGAAACATTAATTGGAAAGCTACTGCCAAGCGTAATCAGTTAATGGTGAACCAATTTCAAGATGAACGCTCACAACCTATTTACAGTGTTATAGATAAAGGTAGAGCGATGAAAATGCCTTTTGAAGGCTTAAGTTTGTTGGATTATGCCATTAATGCCACTTTAGTGATAAGTAATGTGGCTTTAAAAAAGCAAGATAAAGCAGGCATGTTTACATTTTCGCGTAAGGTTGAAAACAAAGTTGTTGCAGAACGACGACCATCGCAGATGAATAAGATTCTAGAAACCTTATACAATGTTACTACTGATTTTTCAGAATCTGATTTTTCGAGACTATATATTGATGTAAAACGTAGTCTAACCCAACGTGGTCTGCTTCTACTCTATACTAATTTTGAAACTTTAGATGCGTTGCATCGACAGTTGCCATATCTTCAGGCCATAGCAAAGAATCATCTTTTGGTAGTTATCTTTTTTGAAAATACAGAATTACAAAAGCTAACTAATATTGAAGCAAATAATACGTTTGATATTTTTCAGAAAACAATTGCAGAAAAGTTTATGTATGAGAAGAAGCTAATTGTAAATGAGCTTCAAAAGCACGGCATTCAATCTATATTGACAGCTCCAGAGCATTTGACTATTAATACAATTAATAAGTATTTGGAGATAAAAGCACGTGGATTAATATAGTCAGTTTTTTGGTTTTATTCTCTAGCTTTTAACTGAAAACTACAACTCATCCTAATAAAATTACAATTCGGTAATTACAATTATTTCTTTTTGAGGATATGTTAGATATTTGAATCATCAAAACAATTATAAACCATTAAATCAATACACCATGAAAAATTTAATTTTAACAATCGCATTAGTTTTAACTTCAGTATTTAGTTTCTCTCAAGAAGAGAAAGGAATTACTATAACAGTAATCGTAGAGAATTTAAAAAACGACAATGGTAAAGTCTCTTTTTCTCTTCACACAGAAGACACTTTTATGAAGGGTGGAGGTGTTTTAAATACTGAAACAGTTATAAAAGACGGAAAAGTATCTATAACTTTTAAGAACGTACAACCAGGAAGCTATGCAGTAATGGGCTTACACGACGAAAACGAAAATGGACAAATGGATTTTAGAGAAAACGGAATGCCATTAGAAGCTTACGGAATGTCTAATAATGTGATGTCTTTTGGACCACCACAATTTGATGATGCTAAGTTTACAGTAGCAGAAGAAGATTTAGAACTGAAAATTCGTTTTTAAAATATAAAAATCAATCAATCAAAAAGCCAGCTTATGAGCTGGCTTTTTTACAAAATTAGTATTACACCGTTTCGCCTAACCAAGCTTTCATCATCCAGACTGTTTTTTCTTGTTCGGTAATGAAATCACTCATCATAGCATTAGTTCCTTCATCACTAGCTTTATCAGAAGCTTCGAGTATTTTACGCTCAATTTTTAAAAGTTCAGCTAAAGAATCTACAATTAATTCGACAGCTTTTTCATCTTTAGAAACATTTTTTCCAACAGGCACTTTAGCCGCTTTGATATAATCATCAAAAGTATGAAGTGGTGTTACTCCTAAAGTTAAAATACGCTCAGCAATTAAATCTACTTTTAAGTTTGCATCTGTGTAAAGTTCTTCAAATTTTACATGAAGATCAAAGAACATCCGTCCTTTTATATTCCAATGAATTCCTCTTAAATTTTGGTAATACAATTGGAAATTAGCCAGTAATTGATTTAAATCTTCTGCTAAACTCTTTGTTTTTTTGGTATCTAAACCTATACTATTAAGTGTCATAATTTATTTTTTTAGTTATTCAAATTTACGACGCAATTAACTTGAAATTATAATAGTTTTTATGAATAGTTTTTATACTTTTATAGTCTATATGAATACAAATGACAATCACACAATTAAAATACGCATTAGCAATAGCAGAGCATAAGAATTTTACAAAAGCAGCTGAGAAGTGTTTTGTTACTCAACCAACGCTTAGCACACAGATTCAAAAGCTTGAAGACGAATTAAATATCATCATTTTTGATCGCGGCAAAAAACCTATTGCAGTTACTGATGTTGGTCGTAAAATAATATTTCAAGCACGTAATATTGTTAATGAAGCCGATCGCATTCAGGATATTGTAGATCAACAAAAAGGATTCATAGGTGGTGAGTTTCGATTAGGAATTATCCCAACAGTAATGCCAACGCTCTTACCAATGTTTTTAAATAACTTCATTAAAAAATATCCTAAAGTAAAATTAAAAATAGAAGAGCTCACTACAGAAGAAATTATAACTCGTATTGGTGATGGACATTTAGATGCGGCAATCGCTTCTACTCCACTAGAAAGTGATAATATAAAAGAACGTGTACTTTATTATGAACCTTTTGTAGCTTATGTACCAAATAATCATAGACTAAGAGATAAAAAAACCATTGAAGTGGCTGATTTAGATATTGAAGACATGTTACTCTTAGAAGATGGGCATTGTTTTAGAGATGGTGTGATTAATCTTTGTAAAACCTTCAAAAATCAAACGGACGATCATTTTCAATTAGAAAGTGGTAGTATTGAAACGCTCATAAAACTCTCTAATGAAGGTATGGGAATGACGCTATTGCCTTATCTGCATACTTTAGACATTAAAGAAAAATTAAATTCTAACTTAAGACATTTTAGTAAGCCATCACCAGCAAGAGAAGTGAGTATCATTTACCATAAAAGTGAATTGAAGATGCAGATTATAAATGCCATGCACGATGTTATTTCTGGAGTGGTCCGAGGTGCTATTGCATTTCAAAATGTGGATATTGTAAGTCCTAGAGCTAAATAAAAAAAGCGTCCCGATAGTTATCGGGACGTGTTGCTTATTTTTATGCTTTTAAATATATTAAACATTGATTTAATTCTGGGTTTTGATTGATCAAGGACTGAATAAAAATTCTTAGTTCTTCAAGTTCGTGAGGCAGTAATCGTCTTACTGCTTTTTGCACTTCCTTACAGAATAATGTCGTATCAAAACTAACTTTGCTGAGTACCGTCTTTGTGTACTCGTACATTGCTCGCGCCATAGTTTGTTTTTGGTTTTAGGTTCAACAAAAAGTAACTTTTCTTTATAGGCTATTGTTTCAATTTAGTCTCTAAGGTAGAAAAAAAACACATCAAAATTTAAAATCAAATAAAGTTTAACAGCTTATTATGTTAAAAGTTTTGAATTGCATGTTGTGTGTATGAAATAAACACAGATATTTTCTACTTTATAACACATTGATATTCTGATGATTACATAATTATAATCTAAAACCTATTATCTCCATCTAACAAATCACCTAATCCTCCAAGAATACTACCTTCACCTTTAGATTTTCCTGCTTTTGGTACAGATGCTAAAACTCTACCAGCTAATCTACTAAAAGGTAAGGATTGTATATAGACTTTTCCTGGTCCTTTTAGCCTAGCAAAGAATAAACCTTCACCACCAAATATGGAATTTTTAATACCTCCGACAAATTCAATATCATAATCAATATCTTGAGTAAAACCGATAATACAACCCGTATCTACACGTAATGTTTCTCCGGCTGCCAAAGTTTTTACTGCTGTGGTTCCGCCTGCATGTACAAATGCCATTCCATCACCTTCTAACTTTTGCATAATAAAACCTTCACCTCCAAAAAGTCCTCGTCCTAGTTTTTTAGAAAACTCTATTCCTACACTTACTCCTTTTGCAGCACATAGAAAAGCATCTTTTTGGCAGATGAATTTTCCTCTAAATTCATTCAAATCTATTGGAATAATTTTTCCTGGATAAGGTGAGGCGAACGATACATTTCGTTTTCCTGTAAGATCATTGTAAAATGCGGTCATAAATAAACTTTCTCCTGTAAGAATTCGTTTTCCTGCTCCAAGAATTTTACCAAAAAATCCTGTGTCTTTTCCAGAACCATCACCAAAAATCGTATCCATTTTTATTCCATCATCCATCATCATAAAGCTTCCAGATTCCGCTATTACGGCTTCTTGAGGATCTAATTCTATTTCTACGTATTGCATTTCCTCTCCGTAAATGCGGTAATCTATTTCGTGTGCGTTTCTGTCTGTAAAGTCTGGTAGTTTTTCCATGATGATATATTTTTTTAGATTGATTCTTTTATATGTTGATTTTTTTTGAGCTTTGTTACAATATCAAGTAATAAGAATATGCTTCGACAAGCTCAGCAAGACATAGAAATTAGCTTTTAATTTTCAACGTCCACTCAAAATTAAAGGAAGACACCTCTACTCCATCTTTATTTATGCCATCAGCGTTTAACCAAACGGTTTGCCCTTCGCCTGTTTCAATTGCTTTTGTTATAGCCTCGTCTATTTTTAGACCTTCATCGCACTTAAAGGTAATTCTTCCTGTTGCCTTTTTTGTAAAAGATGCATTATTGTTAGCCACTAACATGGATATTTTTTTACCACTTTCCTTCACTTTATGCATCACTAAAGCACCAGTAGCTAACTCCGCTGCCATCCCTTGTACTGCCCAAAACATAGAATTAAATGGATTCTGATTTATCCAACGGTGTTTTACAGAAACAACACAAGTGGTATGATCTAGTTGTTTGGCTCGTACACCTGTAAAGTATGCTGCAGGTAGCTTAAACATTAGAAAACTGTTGAGTTTGGATGGCGATATTTTCATATTTTGAAAAAATTAGGTATTAGTTGGCGTTAAAAATTTTAGTAACAAGAGCTTATTCTCTACTCTTTTTTAATTCATATATAAAAAACAATACACATATAATAAGACTTACAGCAATCATATTAGGCTTCATTTTAACAACATCACCATTTATATTGAATCTGTCTAGAGGTATTGTGACTATAAATAGAAAAAAAAGAAAAAATACAATAGACTTATAATGATTTCTGTAATCCATAGACTGTAATTTCTTCAAAATTAGTCAAAAAAATAGACACCTCAAATGTTAATAAAATGTTAATTTTTAGTACTATGTGTAACATACTACCTTTTTAAAGACATATATTTGTATAAGCAACTATTATATGCTTTCTAAATAATATTACATATGTTAGACAATCACCATAAAAATTTAGCCACATTTATTCATCTTTCAACGTTTTCTAGATTTATAATTCCTTTTGGGAATTTTATAGGACCTATTGTATTATGGGCTGCCAATAAAAACAAGTCTGAGTTTATAGATCAGCATGGTAAGCAAGCCATCAATTTTCAGATTAGTGTTTTGCTATATGCTATAGTTATAGGAACTATTAGTGTACCGTTTTTCATTTTTAAATTATTTAGAGGTTTAGATGTTATCGATTTTAATGGGTTTCATAATTTTCATATTAATGTTGGTGAACCTTCCGCTTTATTATATATAGGAGGTGGTTTGGGTGCTCTGGCGGTTATTGCATTTATAGTAGAACTCGCTCTTATAGTTAGAGCAAGTTTATCGGCTAGAGATGGACATATTTACAAATACCCATTGACTATTAATTTTTTAAAGTAATTAAATTTTGAATACCACTAGCACATATAAAATAACGCTCAAGTATATCGCAATTTCTATAATTGCTGTATACCTAACATTCTTCTTTCATGAAGCAGCGCATTTCATTATGGGAGAGGCATTGGGATATGATATGTGATTTAGTATGAATGCAGTTGGATTAAAAGAAGGGCAGAATTATAGCAATGAATGGCATGGGCAAATAGTAGCATTAGCAGGACCTATATTTACAATTTTACAGGCAGTGGCTTTCTTTTTAATCCTTAAGAAAACGAAAAAAATTAAATGGTATCCATTCTTATTTATAGCAGCTCTAATGAGACTTTTTGCTACTTTAATAAGTGGTTTTATAAAACCAAATGATGAGGCAAGAGTAAGCGAATGGTTAGGAATAGGTAAAATGACGTTACCAATAATAGTAAGTTTAATTCTTATTTATCTCGTTATAGATATAAGTAAAACAATAAATATTAATTGGAAATTTAATACCGCTACTTACATAGTTATGAGCTTAGGTATAACATCCATAGTATTTTTAAATCAATATTTTATCACATAAAAATCAATCAATGCTCCTTCGCTTAAGCTACGGAGCATAACAATCAAAATCAATCAAAAAATGAACAGTTTTAAATTTAACAAAAATCACCTATGAAAATAGAAAACACAAAAGCACAAATGCGTAAAGGTGTTCTGGAGTATTGCATTTTATCCGTACTAAAGGATGATGATGCCTATGTCGCAGAGATTCTTGGCACACTAAAAGACGCAAAAATGCTTGTTGTAGAAGGAACTATATATCCACTATTAACAAGATTGAAAAATGCTGGATTACTCAGTTACCGCTGGGAAGAATCTACCTCTGGACCACCAAGAAAATATTATGGTCTTACCGAAACCGGTAAGCTCTTTCTTAAAGAATTAAACTCCACATGGAGTGACTTACAAAATGCCGTAAACCTAGTAACACGCACTAAAACACCAAAGAAATGAATAAAACAGTCAATATAAATTTAGCAGGTATATTCTTCCACATAGATGAAGATGCATATCTTAAGTTACAACGCTATCTTGAGGCTATAAAACGTTCATTTACAGACTCTCAAGGTCGATCGGAAATTATAGCAGATATAGAAGCGCGTATCGCAGAATTGTTTGCAGAACGCATACAAAACGAAAAGCAAGTTGTTGGCGTAAAGTTAGTCGATGAAGTGATCACCATTATGGGACAGCCAGAAGACTATCTTGTCGATGATGAAATTTTTGAAGACGAACCGCAACCAAGACAGAGACAAAGCTCTAGACCATCTAAGAAATTATATAGAGATACCGATAACTCATATATTGGTGGTGTTGCTGCTGGTTTAGGCCACTATTTAGGTATAGAATCTATTTGGACACGCTTAATCTGGTTGCTACTAGCCATTGGTTCTGGTGGAACATTTATTTTTATCTATCTTATATTTTGGGCCTTAGTTCCGGAAGCTAAAACTACAGCCGAAAAACTAACGATGTCTGGTGATGCTGTAAATATCAGTAACATCGAAAAAAAAATTAAAGACGGTATTGATACAGTCTCAGAAACGGTAAAAAACGTTGATTTTAAAAAACATGGAGACAAGTTAAAAGAAGGTTTCGATCATGTTTCGGACAATATATCAGACACAGTAAAAAGTGTTGATTTTCAAAAGCAAGGAAATCGATTAAAATCGAGCTCACAAACCTTTTTTGATACCATAGGTAACATCTTAATGTTTTTCTTAAAAGTAATGGCTAAGTTCATCGGTATTATACTCATTATTGTTGGTATTAGTACATTAATATCACTAATAGTAGCTCTATTTACAGTAGGTATAACAGATGCTATACATTTTCCTGGTATGGATTTATTACATGTAGCAAATGCTGCAAACATTCCTATATGGTTAATATCTATGTTATTGTTTTTTGCTTTTGCCATACCATTCTTTTTTGTCTTCTATTTAGGACTCAAAATTTTGGTGAACAACCTAAAATCTATTGGTAATATTGCAAAATTCACATTATTGGGATTATGGATAATGGCAATCATTGGCTTAGTTATTACAGGTGTAAAACAAGCCACAGAACATGCTTTTGATGCTGAAGTTATTTCAAAAAATGAATTAAATATAAAAGCCAACGATACCCTAAAAATTAAAATGGTAGGTTTTGACAATTATAGCAATAGTTACTATAGAAATTATAATAATTTCAGGCTAATAGAAGATGATAATGGTCGTAGCATTGTATCATCAGACATAAAACTTATTGTGTATTCTACTACAGATTCCTTAGCGAAAATCACAATTGTTAAAGAAGCGAGTGGTAGTAATTACAACATTGCTAAAGAACGTGCTGAAAACATAGACTATAATTACAATTTAGTCAATACTGAGTTGCAACTAGATGCCTATCATTCTACACCAATAAAAAATAAATACAGTGAGCAAGAAATTAGGATTATAGTGTATGTACCAGAAGGCACTGTGCTCTATACAGACTTAAACACGATGCGCTATCAGAGACGAAGTTATAACAATTACAAAAGCATCATATCTGGCACTGAAGATGGTCATTATTTAAAAGTAATTCAAGATGATGTTGAGTGTTTAGATTGTACAGAAGAAGAATTTATTGAAGAAACAAACGAAATTATTGAAAGCATTACAAATGAAAACTCTTCTAAAAATGAAAAGCCAGATGTTAGCGTAGAAATTAGTGAAGATGGTGTAGATATAGAAGTTATTGACAATTGAGCCATTAAATATAACAGTTCGGAAATTTAAAATTTAAATGACACAAAAAGCTACAGATATTTGTAGTGTACACATTAGCTAAATGTTTCGTGTATAAAATAAATTGTCAATCAAAAAATAAATTAATCAATAAATCATCAATCAATTAAAACCAAAAAATCATGAGTACACTAATAAGATTAATTATCACAAGTATCGTAAGCATTTTAATGCTATCCTGTAATTTTTCTATGAATTTCGGAGAAGGTGTCGATGGAAACGGTAATGTAATAAGCCAAGACAGAACTATTTCTAAAGATTTTAGCTCAATAAAAGTGAGCCAAGGCTTAGAACTTTATATTACACAATCTAATGATGTATCCTTAAGTATTGAAGCAGATGAAAATCTGCACGATATTATTATGACCGAAGTAGAAAATGGTGTGTTAAAAATTTACACCACTGAGAATATTAGAAGAGCAACATCCAAAAAAATAGTATTAGATATTACTGGAATTTCTGGCATTGAAGCTACAAGTGGTAGTGATGTTAACTCTACAAACACTATAGCAGCAGATGAATTAAAACTAAGTACCACCAGTGGAGCAGTTATGGAACTCCGTGTAGAAACAAAACTATTAAAATGTAGTACTACTAGTGGAAGCGATATAAAACTAAGCGGAGAAACCATAAACTTAATCGCTTCAGCAACAAGTGGTAGCGACATTGATGCTGATAATTTAGAGGCAGAAATCTCTGATGTTAATGTAACAAGTGGAGCAGATATTTCAGTAAATACGTCTAAAGAGCTTACCGCAAGAGCCACAAGTGGCGGCGATATTAAATATTCTGGCAATCCGGAAAAAGTTGATAAATCCGATAGTTCTTCAGGACGTATTAGACAACAATAATTTAGTAAATCACTAAAAATAGACTCTATTTTTAGATACATATACCTCTAATAATCAATCAATTAAAAGCCATTTTAAATTCTTTATAGAGTTTGGGATGGTTTTTGTATATCTTTGTTTAATAGCTTTATAAGTGACCATTAAAAACAATAGTGTCTTATAAAGTGTAATAAAGATTATAGATGAAAAAAATACTACTCGTTCTAGTTGCAATGCTATTTATGGCGCCAACCATTATAGCGCAGGAAAAAATTAAAGGAGACAGAAATGTAACCATTAAACAAACCTTTATAGATGATTTTGAAACTATAGTTGTTGATGGTGATTTTTCAATAGAAATTGTTTTTAACAGTAAACCCTCTGTACAAGTTGAGGCTGATGATAATTTACACGATGTCATTCAGTTCGATGTTGTAGAAGGTGTTCTAACCTTTGTGGAAACCACACGTATTAGTTCAAAAAAGAAACTGAACATCACCGTAAATTATAGTAGCTCTTTACAAAACATTGAAACTAAAGGTGATGGAGAAATTAGATCGCTTACTTCTATGGAACTTGGTGATGCGACATTAACAACTTCAGATAACTCTAGAGCTTATTTAAATATTAATGCAAAAAACTTTATTTATAAGAGTTCTGGAAAAGCAAAAACCAGACTAAACCTTAATGCAGATTCTACTAAAGTTGAATTAAATGACAACAGTAAATTAGATGGTTTAATAAATAGTAAAGTTGCCGATTTTGATTTGTATTTACGTGCTGATGCTTCAATTGAAGGTACAGCTAGTAACTCAATTATTCGCTTGGGTAATTCTACCAACTTTAACGGTTCGAAATTTGATGCACAGACTGTTGATGTTAGCTTAGAAGATAATAGTGATTTAACAATCGCTGTTAGCAAAACCATTACAATAGCTGCTTCAGGTGATAGTGAAATTTATCTTTATGGAAATCCTGAAATTACTATAACTAAATTTGGAGATACCGCAAAGCTTCAAAAGAAGAAACGCTAAATTATAATCATATAAATAGAAAAGCCGAAGTTCATAACTTCGGCTTTCTTGTTTTATGCATCAACTACTAATTATAAGTAGGCGTTGCCACTTCAAAATCCGCATCTTTAGCTGCTAAATAACGTTCTGCATCTAAGGCAGCCATACAACCAGTACCAGCAGCAGTAATTGCTTGTCTGTAAACATGGTCTGAAGCATCACCACTTACAAAAACACCCTCAATATTCGTTTTACTTGTTCCAGGTTTTGCATTAATGATATAACCTGTAGCATCTAAATCTAAATAGTCTTTAAAGATATCGGTATTTGGCTTGTGACCGATTGCGACAAAGAAACCTGTGGCTTCAATAGTGTGCTTTTCGTTGGTTTGGTTATTAACCACTCTTACACCTGTAACGACTTGTCCATCACCTAAAACCTCATCAGTTTCCGTATTGAATAGTATTTCAATATTTTCAGTATTTTTTACTCTATTCGCCATGATTTTAGACGCTCTAAATTCATCACGTCTCACCAACATGGTTACTTTTTTACAAAGCTTAGATAAGTAATGTGCTTCCTCACATGCAGAATCTCCTGCACCTACAATAACAACTTCTTGATTTCTGTAAAAGAACCCATCACAAACTGCACAAGCAGATACTCCTCCACCGAGTTTTAAGTATTTTTGCTCGGACGGTAAGCCTAAGTATTTTGCTGAAGCACCAGTAGATATAATTATCGTTGAAGCGTGAATTTCTTTTTCATCATTTACCCAGACTGTATGCACATCTCCAGAAAAATCTACTTTGGTAATCCAACCATGACGCACATCTGTTCCAAAACGCTCAGCTTGTCTCTGCAATTGCATCATCATTTCTGGTCCCGTTATACCATCTGGATAACCTGGAAAATTTTCAACATCGTTAGTCGTAGTTAACTGACCACCAGGCTGCGTTCCTTGATATAATACAGGAAACATATTGGCCCTAGAAGCATAAATTGCTGCTGTGTAACCAGCAGGTCCAGAACCTATTATTAAACATTTTACTTTTTCAATTGTATCAGACATATCTTGTGTTTTATTACATAACAAAAGTAGGATTTTTGAATAAATCCTTACACAGAAGTTATTAACACTACCTATGCCATCATAAATATTGCGAATAGCACCCAAATCTGATTATAATTTTGTAATTTCTAACTGATTAACCGTAAAACCTAACAAATCGTGAAATCAAAAATGTTTATTTTAAGCACTCTAATACTTCTAGTTTGGTCATGCAAAGATCAAGTAAAAAGTGGTATTAATGTCATAGAATCGGAAACAGAACTAGATACAACTACCACTAGTCTGAAAGGTACTTGGGAACTCGTAGGTTTTTACAATTATAAGGATAATTTGGTTGTAGATTCTTTCTCTAATAATACTATTTCGAGACAAGTTAAAATGTATTCTGACAATAAAGTGATGTGGTGTAAACTCTTCAAAAAGGATTCTATTGATTTTTTTGGATATGGAACTTATGCATATGGAGATGGTAAATTAACTGAAACTTTAGAGTTTGGTTCTGCTTTTATGAACGAAGTTATAAAGGAGCAACAAAAATTTAATTTTCAACTAGAAATACATCCTAATCGTTTTCAACAAATTGAAATAGATGATGATGGTAATCGTATTTATTCTGAAAATTATGTCAGAGTAGAATAAATTTTAGGTAAAAAATAAAAAACCTCATCGCTTTATTTTGTTATGAGGTTTTTTAGTCGTTAAATAATACTATTTAATCTACTGCATCTTCTACATCATCAACTACATCTTCCACGTCGTCAGAAACATCTTTTGTTTCTCTACAACTCGTAGTAAATATTGAGACTGAAAATAACAGCACAAATAGATAAATTAATTTTTTCATAAGTATTAATTTTGGTTAGTATTGATTTATGATTAATTTTTAAGAGATAGTAAAACTTAAAGAAAAGTGTTGCGACGTTGCAACACTCTTTTCTCAATCTAACTATCAATCAACTATTAATGAATATCCTCGAGCGTATTAATTCTCGCTAATCCTTCGTTAATAATATTTTTTTGCGACTGCAATATAGACTTAGTACTCAATGGTAAATTGGTTTCATTTAGAACCTCTTGATATTCGTTTACAGCTGCCTTTTCTCCTCTAATCGCCTCCTCTAACATTGATTCTGCATCATCGTTAGAAAATAGACTCTTAACGTCCATCCAAGCTCTGTGCGCTTTGCCAGTTAAACTTCCGCCTTTGTCCACATCTTGGTTAAAACTTCTAATTTCTGTTTTAAGTTCGTGACCAAAGTTATAACGTTCTTGCGCTTTACTTTGAAAGTAATTTTTTAACGATGTGTTATCAACATTTTCAGCTGCTTTTTTAAAACCTTTCTCTGCATCATATGTTTTCTCTAATAAATTGTTTAATTTGTTTCCTACTTCTTCTGTGTAAGTACTCATAATTTTTCTTTTTAATATTTATGGCACTTTATTTTATAGATGTGTACCAATTGGCATCTCGGTGCTTGTTAAATCAACATTCACACTTCAAGTCAAATTTACTTTTAAAGACCTAATGTATTTAATGCAATAGAATTTGATATTAACTCAATCGGTAGTTCTAAACTGTTGGCTGATAATTTTCGATTAAACTCATTAGAGCCATTTCAGTTTCTGAAAAGTTTTTATCGCATGTTGTAATTGAAATTGCTTTATTAAAACTAGTCTTTATACTTCCATCACTATAGTCTTGTAGTATTTTAGGATGCACATAATATTTTCGTGACACATTTCTAGTATTTCCTAAAGCTTGGGAAGCTTCATCTATTGCAGCGATAATATTTTTCTGATTCTTGTTGCTGTCTTTTTCAATTCCTGCTGACATTAAATTTTTAAAGGCAATAAGGGAAGCTGACCATGTTCTAAAATCTTTGGCTGAAAATAATTCTCCACTAATAGATTGAAGATATTCATTGACCATACTACTATCTATAGTATGTTTTTCACCAAATTCATCATAATATTTAAATAGTTCCCATCCAGGAATTTCTTCACACTTATTCACCAACGTTATAAGCTTCTTATTTCTAATAGTTACACTGTGCTCCTTCCCTTTCTTTCCTACAAATTCAAATTTCATTTTATTATCAAAAAGATGGAGATGTTTAGATCTTAAGGTTGATAATCCGTAGGTCTTATTGTTTTTTGCATAGTAAGAATTACCAATTCTAATGTGAGTTTCTTCCAAAAGCCTAATAATTAGGGCCAATACTTTGGTTCTATTCCATTGTGGCTGATTAAGATCTATATCTACTTTTTCTCTAATATTAGGAAGATGCTTACCAAACAAAAACATTTTATAAAATTTAGTCTGATTTCGCAATGCTGTCCACTTTACATGGTATTTATATTGTTTTCTATTTTTGGCATCTCTTCCTACAGCTTGAATATGAGAATTCTCAGTGTAAGCAATTTTTACACCAAGCCAAGCTGGCGGAATAACTAACGCATTGATTCGAGATATTACAGTCTCAGATCTTATAGGCTTCCCCTTATAAGTATAGTCAAATGCTTTTCCTTTGGGTAGCCTGTGAATAGATAAGTCCGAGTCATTGGCATAGCGCAAACCAAAAGTATCAATAAAATTTTCTGGATTTGAAAAAAGTTGGTTGGCGAAATTTTTATTAAATTTCAATTTTTTCATAAAACGTCGTTAGTGTAAATTTATAACTAATAAATTCAACAATTAAAATTCGCTAAATAAACATCTTCAATTTAGTTCATATCATTAAATGTATAACGCTTTTAAAAAAGATAGTACAAAATTAATATAATTAACCTAATTTTACTTTCCATAAAAAACCGATAGAAAATGCTTATTTGCATCCCTGACATTAGTGGTTTTACACAATTTATGAGCGAGACTGATTATGAATTAAATTCAAAGGTCGTTCCATCATTACTTAACGAAATCATTTATTCTAACGAGATAGAACTTAAAGTCTCTGAGATAGAAGGTGATGCTGTCCTATTTTACAGACGTGGAGAGCTTCCTTCATTAAAAGTGTTGATTGAACAATGTCAATATTTCTATACACAATTTTATAAACAACTTCAATCTCTAAAAAATGATTTTATAGCTTTTGACGGAGGTAAGAAAATCCCAAAAACATTAGGACTTAAAATTATACTGCACTATGCTGAAGATGTAGATTCGGTGCAAATTGGTAAACATATTAAGCTCGTTGGTGAAGGTGTAATTGTTGCGCATCGTTTACTTAAAAATAAGATTAAAAGTGATGAATATTTGTTATTATCAAACGATTTATTAAAACAGTATAACTTTGATGAACTCGAAACAAGGGCACACTGGGCTAACGTAAAAAGGGGACAAGATTTTTACGAACATATAGGGGACATCAATTATTCATATATAGATTTAAAACCCTTATTAGAGGAGTAGATTATGAAGGAAATATTTATAAGTGCTGATAACACAAAACATATCATAGAGCAGCTTCAAAATAATATTGGAGGGGAAATTTCTGAAGAATGGGGAGAGTGTGTATTAATTGTAAACAATAAAATTGCTAAAGGCGTAGTAAAGGTTGTCCCCTTTGATTGGGGCGTAAATTTAATGATTTACGAAATTAAGTTTTTTGAAGAAATTACACTTAAAATTGAAGCTACTGATTTTAATCCTATCCGATTCATTTATAATCTAAAAGGTGAATTTTTGCATCGTTTTGGTATTCAAAGTCGTGAAGAATTAATTGAAGAATTTCAGACATTAATTTTTACCAATAAGACTGATGGTTTTAATTATATTCATTTCAAAAAAGATGTGAAATTAGAGGTCAATATTATACAAATTATAAGAAAGGAATTTCTTAAGAAAAAAACGACGAAAGTTTCTACGTTAAGCAAAAAATTGCAGCAGGTTTTTATAGATACCGATCATGAAAACAGATTCGCTCACCATGGAGCATTAAATCTAAAAATGGCAGAATATGTTAAGAAGCTGCATAAAGTAAAAGGAAAAGGAATGTTGAAAATTCTTAAGATGGAATCTCAAATTTACGAAATTCTGTCCATACATATTCAACAATATGAAAGACAGTCTCAAGGTGTACCTCTGCCAACATCATTAGTAAAAAGTGAACTTAAAAAAATAAGAAGACTTGGCGAGAAAATTTTAAATAATCCAGCCTTAGACTACAATTTAGAAGATTTATCTTCAGAGTCTGGTTTGTCACAAGCAAAGCTACAAGATGGTTTTAAGTTTTTATACACCAGGACAGTGACAGAATACATTAGGCATATTAGATTAGAATCTGCAAGAGAATTAATAAGAACTACGGATTTAAATATATCTCAAGTAGTTTATACTATTGGTTTTACGAGTAGAAGTTACTTTTCAAAAATTTTCAAGGAAAAGTATGGAACCACACCTAATCAATTTAAAAAACAAATTATTAGTAAAATCTCAGTTTTAGCATAGACTTATTTAAAGAACCACTTTCTAATTAATGCTATGACACCATATTTTCCTGTAAGTTTTAAAGCAGAACTGACCCAATTCATTGGCTTCAAATCTTCCTTGTATTCGTTTTTTACAAGCTTTAGTTCTTCCCAAGCAATGTCACGCTCTAACTTAAGTCGTTTAAGGTCATTTTCAATTTCATCGAATGTAGAATACGATTTCATATTAATTAAAGAATTTTAAACTCATTTTTCTAAGTATCAATTTGGTTATTCTACTTCTTAATACAAATAATACAATAGCAATAACCAAAAAAATTCCACCAACGGAGAGATAGCCCAAAATCGCACTTTCAAACACGTCACTTAACTTTAGAGCTAACGCAACTGAAAGAAAAACCAACCCAACAAATAAAAGGCTACCTATAGCAATAGCTTTAGCAACCATACTTAATGACAGTGTTAATTGCTGAAACAATTTAAGCTTAAAATACCGATGTGACGTTTTTACATAACGTTCACCAATATTTGAGGCTTTTTCAGTTGTATTATTAATGTCTTCAAATATGCTCATGCATTATGCTTTTTTCTGAAGATTCTTATTTTTTGCTTTTAAATCTTTTAATTTGGCTTCGAGTGTTGTTATTACATCTTCAGCCTTGTAACTAGCATTTGTAACTATTGATTCTACCTGATGATCTAAATTTTGTTTACCAGATACGATTGAGCTACCAACAGAATCTCTAAGCTCAGATGCCTTTTCAGCAACTAAATCTCTCTTTAATGCTGCTTCTTCCGCAATTCTCTTTCTAGTTTCACTTCCTTTATCTGGCGCGTACAAGATTCCTAATAGTGCACCTGCCGCTGCACCTGCTAATATTCCTAATACTGTGTTTCCGTTATTACTCATAATGTGTTCTGTTTTTATTATTAATACTGCAAAGATTAAAAATTTTTATCCTGTAAGTTAACTCTTTAGAAATATATATTAACTTAAATTAAAATCAAAGATTATTAACTTTTCAGAATGAACTAAAAATTATAGTGATACGATTAACGAATATATAACTTGAATATTAAATTTGTCAACACTATTGATATTAATACAAATGAAGGAAGACCTAAAACATATTGAAACGAAGAATCCGTATAATGGAAAAACTTTAGACGTTTATCCATACGATACGCCCGACGATATAAATAAAAAACTCAACTTAGCGGATTCAACGTTTATCAAATGGAAAGCTATGGAAATCAATGATAGAGTTAAACTATTAGAGAAACTTTATACAACTCTAGAGAATTCAAAAGCTAAACTAAGTAATTTAATGACTTCAGAAATGGGAAAACCTATTTCCGAAAGTGAAGCCGAAATCGATAAATGTTTACTTTTAATTCAGTTTTATGCTACAAACGCCGAAAACTTTTTAGCAGACGCAATTATCAAATCCGATGCACACGAGAGCTATATTAGCTACGACCCTTTAGGATGCGTTTTAGCCGTTATGCCTTGGAATTATCCATTCTGGCAAGTTTTTAGATTCGCAATTCCTACCTTAACCGCAGGGAATGTTGGCTTACTGAAACACGCAACCAACGTTACGGGTTGCGCTCTAGCTATAGAAAAATTATTTATGGAATCTGGTTTTCCAGAAGGTTGCTTTCAAACATTACTGACTAATCATGAAACAATAGAAAAAATAATTGAGAATGATATTATAAAGGCAGTAACATTAACAGGAAGTGAAAAAGCAGGAAAAAGTATTGCTGCTACTGCCGGTAAAAATTTGAAAAAAACAGTGTTGGAGTTGGGAGGAAATAATGCTTGTATTATATTAAAAGATGCCAATTTAGATAAACACATTGAAACCATTGTAAAGGCTAGAATGCAAAATTCTGGTCAAAGTTGTATTGCAGCCAAACGATTTATTGTTGTTGAGTCTATTTATGATGAATTTCTCACGAAATTTACTAAGAAAGTAAAAGAGTTAAATTATGGAAATCCTACTGACAAAGATACGAGCATATCTTGTTTAGCCAGACTAGATTTAGCTGAGGATTTAGAAAAACAGGTAGAAACATCAATTAAATTGGGTGCTAAGGTGCATCTGGGACATTTGAGAAAAGATGCATATTATGAGCCTACTATTTTAACGGAAGTGACTAGAGAAATGTCTGTTTTTAAAGAAGAAACCTTCGGTCCTGTTGCTGCAATTGTTAAAGTTAAGTCGGCAGATGAAGCCTACAGAACAGCTTCTGATTCTAGATTTGGTTTAGGCACAATGCTATTTACTGAAGATTACAAATCAGCATCTAAACAAGTCTCTTTAATAGAAGATGGTGCTTACTTTATTAATAGCATGGTAAAATCAGATCCAAAATTACCATTTGGAGGCACAAAAGCTTCAGGATATGGTAGAGAATTGTCAAAAGAAGGTATCTTAGAGTTTGTAAATAAGAAAACAGTATATATTAATAAATAAAATAAAAAATTATGAAATTTATAAAAGAAGACGAAGAAAATAGAGGTGATTACCTATTGCAAAAAGACGCAAAAACAAAATTTGGTGCAAGATTCATTATTGTAACTTTAATAATACTAGTGATTGCAGTTATAATTTCGGGCATTCATTTTGAATGGTATTAATAAAAAAAGCTCAGCAAATGCTGAGCTTTTTTATTGATGTCGGAGTGGCAGGATTCGAACCTGCGGCCTCCACGTCCCAAACGTGGCGCGATAACCGGGCTACGCTACACTCCGAAATGGTCATCTAAATAACGTTTTGCTCCTCGTTTTTTAATCTTACGCTCTAAAAGTATGGCTTTAGAACGATTTTCAACCTCAATTTGCAAAACTAATTTCCAAGGTATTCCAAACTTTGTAGATTTTACTCTACCTTGATTATGTTTGTCTAATCTCTTCTCAATATTCAAAGCCTGTCCTACATAATATCTTCAACGTATCTCACTAAAAAGTATATATGTAAACATAAATTTAGTCTCGTTGGAGTGGTCACGCCTCTAGCGTGACGGCCTCCACGTCCCAAACGTGGCGCGATAACCGGGCTACGCTACACTCCGAACTCAATACTTATAAGTTATCCCGAAAACGGACGCAAATATAATTCAATTCTTCATCTCAAAAGACTTAATTATTAAAAACTTTCATCTTTTTTAATACACGTATTATTATATTAAAAGATTAATTTCGTCTGAACTAAATTTTATCCAGAAACGACCAGATGATTAGAATTATAAAACTCATCTTATTCTCAATTCTATTTTCCTTTATCTCAATCGCACAAAACCAAAATGGAAAAATTCTTAGTGAAGAAAATAGACTTCCAATTGGTAATGTAGCCATTATAAACTTAAAATTTCTCGATACTATATTTTCTGATAATGCTGGACAATTTAAACTTCATAACAGTGGTTCTCACAGAATAATAAAAGCAGGATATCTAGATTATATAATCAATTTAGAGCAATCCGAATATGTTGTTGTCTATTTATTAGCAAAACCATCACAATTAGATGAAATTATTGTTACCTCAAATCACTTACCCAAGTCTTTGACTAAAGCAACTACTTCTATTGAAATTATAAATGAATCACAATTAAAACGATTTAACACTACAGATTTTGCTCCTATTCTAAATACTGCACCTGGAGTTTTTATGCAAAGTGGTGCTCTCAATACAAACCGCATTACTGTTAGAGGAATTGGAGCAAGAAACCTTTTCGGCACCTCTAAAATTAGAGCTTATTTTAATGACATTCCACTGACCAACGGCAGTGGTGAAACAACGATTGAAGATTTGGAGTTAACCAGTATTTCTGAAATGGAAATAATTAAAGGTGCAACATCTAGTAGTTATGGTGCTGGTTTGGGTGGTACAATTATTTTAAAACCTAATAAAACAAAAAGTAAACCTACCGAATTCTCTAATCAATTTTCTATAGGCTCTTTTGGGCTCATAAAAAATAGTACTTTACTTAATCTTAGTCTAAATAAAAATTCAATTAACGTAGTCTATAGCGCCACTAACAGCGACGGGTTTCGTGATAATAATTCATATCACAGAAAAACTCTGACGCTGTCATCTAACCATAAACTAAATAAAAAAAATAGTATCTCCGTCTTAACAAGTTTAGTGCGCCTAAAAGCCTTTATTCCAAGTTCATTAAATGAAACAGATTTTAATGATAATCCTGAAAAAGCCGCATTCACATGGCAGCAATCTCAAGGCTTCGAAGATGCAGACCGTGGAATTGTTGGTGTGACCTGGAATCATAAATTCACTAACAAGCTCAGCCAAATCACAAGCATTTTTACTTCATTTAGAGATGCTTACGAACCAAGACCATTTAATGTTTTGACTGAAAATAGCTTCACTTACGGATTAAGATCTAGACTTCTTAGTGAACTGATATTATTTGAAAAAAAAATGAATTTCACAATTGGTGGAGAGTATTTTAGGGACAATTATCAATCAGAAACTTTTGAAAACTTATATGAAGATTTTCCCTCCGGAACAGGAAGTGTTCAAGGTAATAAACTTTCTAATTTTAAAGAAAATAGAAGCTATTACAATTTGTTTTTTGAAGGTGATTATGAGTTTTCTGATAAAACAACACTAACAATCGGATTAAATCTTAATAAAACAGCGTACAAATTAGAAGACAGGTTTTTGGTATCAGATAATAATCCAGATCAGTCAGGTAATTTTAAATTCAAATCAATCGTTTCACCTAAATTAGGTATATCTCATCTTATAACTAGAGACATTCATCTATTTTCAAGCTTCAGTCAAGGGTTTTCGCCAATTTCATTAAGTGAAACTCTTCTACCAAATGGACAAATAAATACAAACTTAAAACCAGAAACAGGTTGGAATTACGAAATTGGTAGTAGAGGAAATGTATTGGAAGGTAAATTACAATATGCTATTTCAATGTATCGATTAAATATTAAAAATTTGGTCGTTTCAAGACGAACAGCTCAAGATGAATTTATAGGTGTTAATGCTGGTAAAACTAGACATGATGGATTAGAACTTAAATTAAATTATGCTATTTCACAATCTTCAAAATTTAATTGTCAACCTTTCTTAACCTACACGCTTAACAACTTTAAGTTCGAAGAATTTATTGATGGTAATTCTAATTTTTCTGGCAATGATCTTACAGGTGTACCTCGTCAAATTTTAAATCTTGGTGTTGATTATAGTTTTGAATTCGGACTTTACGGTAACTTTAATTATCAATTCGTAGATGAGATGCCAATTACAGATAGTAATTCGCTCTACAGCGACGCTTACAACTTAGTTAATCTTAAAATTGGGTATAAAACTCAACTATACCAGCAGTTAAATCTAAATCTCTTTTTTGGTGTTAACAACGTATTTGAAAAACAATACGCATCACAGATACTGATAAATGCTAGAGCATTTGGTGGTGCAACACCACGTTATTATTACCCAGGAAATCCTATAAATTATTATTCAGGAGTGCAATTAAATTATGTTTTTTAAGTATCTTGTCCTAAATGAAATAGTATGAATACATTATATTCTAAAAGCCTTGCAATTTGTATTGCATTTTTTACTTTAACTGCTTGTGCTCAAGACAAAAACCCTACCAACACAGAAAACAGCCATGAGGTTGTCGTAGCAGATTTAAATATTCTTTGGGGTTTTACGTTTTTACCAGACGGAGCAATGCTGATTACCGAAAAATCTGGTGAGCTTATTCATTTTAAGAATAAAAAGAAAACCGTAATTTCAGGATTACCAGAAATATACGTACGAGGTCAAGGTGGATTAATGGATGTTATACTGCATCCTAATTACAAGGAAAATAATTATATTTATTTTTCTTATGCATCATCCGAAGGCGAAGACTCTGGTGGTAATACCGCAATAGCACGAGCTATATTAAAAGGTAGTGCTTTAGAAAATTTTGAAGTTTTATATAAAGCAACACCAAACACTACTAAAGGTCAGCATTTTGGGTCGCGAATTGTTTTTGACAATGACGGCTACTTATTTTTCACCATTGGTGAACGTGGAAACAGAGACGTAAATCCGCAAGACATTAGCAGAGATTGTGGTAAGATTTATAGGTTACATGATGATGGCTCAATTCCTAACGATAATCCTTTTGTAAACATACCAAATGCAAAAAAAGCGATTTACACCTACGGCAATAGAAATCCACAAGGCATGACGTTACATCCTGAGACAGGCGAAATTTGGACTAACGAGCATGGTCCAAGAGGTGGTGACGAAATAAATGTCGTAAAGAAAGGAGCCAATTATGGCTGGCCAGTTATAAGCTATGGAATTAATTATAGTGGTACATCATTCACAGATCTTACCGAAAAGGAAGGCATGGAACAACCATTACATTATTGGGACCCATCTATAGCGCCAAGTGGAATGGCCTTTATAAACAGCGATAAATATGGAGATTGGAACGGCAATCTATTAGTCGGTTCATTAAAATTTCAATATTTAGATATGTGTACCATTAAAAACAATAAAGTAGTTAAAGAAGAACGCCTTTTAGACGGATTAGGCAGAGTAAGATGCGTAGAACAAGGACCTGACGGTTATATTTACGCTGGTATAGAAAATTTAGGAATTGTAAAATTGGTAAAAAAATGATAAAAAAACTTAGTTTAGTTTTAGCTGTAATTTTAGTAGTATCGTGTAACTCTACGGAGAAAAAAGACACTGGAGTCATATATCCTAAAAAGGAATCTAATAATAAAATAGATCCAGATTTAAAAGCTAGTAAAGATCGTGGTAAATTAGTCTACGGCGATTTCTGTGTGACATGCCACATGGCAAATGGCAAAGGGGTTCCAAAAGCTTTTCCACCTTTAGCAGATTCAGATTTTTTAAGAAATAACCAAGAAGAAAGCATAAAAGGCATAAAAAACGGTATGACTGGCGAAATCGTAGTTAATGGAGAAACCTATAATAGTGTTATGGCATCTTTAGGCCTTTCAGACAATGAAGTTGCAGATGTAATGAATTACATCAATAATAGTTGGGGAAATCAAATCGACAATGTTGTAACCGCAGATGAAGTTTCAAAATTTTAAGGGTTCAAGTAATTTAAATAATTAGATTTGTAATACTTAGATAAATTAGATTCTAATATGCTTATTATAGGAATTGCAGGTGGTACAGGTTGCGGAAAAACAACCGTAGTAAATACAATCATAAATGAATTGCCTGAAGGTCAGGTTGGTGTTATATCACAAGATGCCTATTACAAAGACACGTCTCATCTTAGTTACGACGAACGCATAAAAATTAACTTTGACCATCCACGTTCTATCGATTTTGAATTATTAGAAAACCATCTCACAGAACTAAAAAAAGGGAATTCTATTGAGCAACCTGTATATTCATTCGTTAAACACAATCGCACAGGAGATACTATTAAAACAAAACCAAGAAAGGTGATGATTGTCGAAGGTATTTTGATATTATCTCATGCCGAAATCAGAGCGCTCTTTGATATCAAAATATTTGTTCATGCAGATTCAGATGAGCGCTTAATCCGTCGTTTAAAACGCGATATTACAGAACGTGGTAGAGATATAAACGAAGTCTTAACACGCTACCAAACCACTCTAAAACCAATGCATCAGCAGTTTATTGAACCTATGAAAGAATATGCTGATATTATAATTCCAAATAACAAATACAACACAGTTGCCGTAGATATCGTTAAAACAATAATTAACGAACGTTTGTAATGACACGATTAGATAATAAATATTTTAAACCTTTTAAGAACATTTATGTCATTGTTCTTATTGTATTTGTAGTTTGGATGTTATTTTTTGATGCACATTCTTGGTTGTTTCATCACGAATTAAATACAGATAAGAAAGAGCTAGAATATCAAAAAGAACACTACAGAAAAGAAATGGCAAAAGACAACAAAGCCATTAAGGAATTAAGTACCGACGAAGGCATAGAACGCACAGCACGCGAAACGTATTACATGAAAAAAGCAAACGAAGATATTTTTATAATAGAATACGAAGACAGCATAGCCAAACAAAAACAAGATGAGTAAATCCTTATTTGAAGTATTCGAAGCCCATTCATCAAAAGCTTGGAAACAGAAAATACAAGTCGATTTAAAAGGTGCAGATTATAACGACACATTAATCTGGAAAACCAATGAAGGCATCAACGTAAAACCGTTTTACCATGCAGACGAATTCGAGACATTACCAGAAGTCTCAAATAGTAAAGCAACCTATTGGAAAATTGGACAGTTAATTGAGGTCAATGATTCCAAAGCCGCTAACTTAAAAGCTATTGATGCCATAAATCGTGGAGCTGAAAGTATTCAATTTCATATTAAATCCGAATCAATTTCAGTTAAAGACTTATTCGAAAATATTGATCTAAATACTACACCTATTGATATTAAATATGGTTTTCTTTCTGAAGACTTCGTTAAATCAATACATAGGCTCAGTTCGAGCGTAGCAGAGCACGCTTTAGTAATAAGTCATACAGACATCATAGGAAATCTAGCAAAAACAGGTAATTGGTTTACTAACCTACAAGAGGATCATGCAAAATTTGAGGCCATACTAAAAACCAACAACCAACTAAGTATAGATCTAAGCTTGTACCAAAATGCAGGCGCAACTAGTATTCAGCAATTAGCTTACGGATTAGCACATGCTAATGACTATTTAAATCACTTTAAAGCGCCAACAAAAAACTGGGCACTAAGCGAAGTTAAAGTAACCTTCAACGTCTCTATAGGTACAAACTATTTTTTCGAAATTGCAAAACTTAGAGCATTGCGTCAATTATGGACAACACTTGCTTCAGAATATGGAATTAATGAAGATTGCAAAATAATTGCTACACCAAGTAAACGTAATAAAACTATTTACGACTACAATGTAAACATGCTAAGAACCACTACGGAATGTATGAGTGCAATCTTAGGTGGTGCCAATACAATTTATAATTTACCTTATGATGCCTTGTATCATACATCTAATGAGTTTGGTGATAGAATTGCAAGAAATCAACTCTTAGTTTTAAAGTACGAAAGTTATTTTGACAAAGTAAATAATCCAGCAGATGGAGCATATTATATTGAAAGTTTAACTGAACAATTATCTGAAAAATCACTAAATCTCTTTAAAAATATTGAAGCGAACGGAGGGTTTTTAAAGCAGCTAAAAGAAGGTACAATTCAACGCAAAATAAAAGAAAGCGCAGCCAAAGAACAAGCTGATTTTGATGACGAAAAGATAGTGCTTTTAGGAACAAACAAACATCCAAATTTAAATGAAAAAATGAAAAATAACTTAGAAATTAGTCCATTCTTACAAATTGAAAGACGAAAAACTCTTATTGAACCTATTATTGAGCGAAGACTATCTGAAACATTGGAAATAAATAGATTAAATAAAGAATAAAGTATGGTATTGAGAAAATCTATAGTGGCTTTTTTGTGTGGTTTTTGTTTCATTCTAGTAACACCTAATCTATACGCTCAAAAAAACTATTTAGAAATTATAAATCTTAAAACAAACAGGATAAAAAAAATAAAAGAAAAAAAAAGAATAACTGTTTTTACAGAAGATTTAAAGATTAGAGGAGCTTTAAAAATTCTGGATAATAAAACCATTTTAATAGATGGCAAGGAGATTAAAATAAGTAATATAAAAATGATAAAAAGTAAATCGATATTTGGCAAAATATTTGCCTATGTTTTACTTCCTGCATTTACACTATCAACATTAGGAATTCTTGCTGTAACTGGCGCATCAAGTTCAGTCATAAATACAGTTGGCTTAACAAGTCTTTCACTTATGGTTACTTCAATCATAATCCGAAAAAAATATATTACAGAACACTATAAATTCAAAATAGTTTATGACTAGAAAAAACCTTCAACATATAACTATTAAGAATGAATTGCAAAGGGCAAAACCCAATACAGAGATCGAATTCTTAACAGCAGAAAATATTAAGGTTAAACCAACCTATTCAAAAGACGATATTAAGGATTTAGAACACCTAAATTTCATTGCAGGTATTGCACCAAATCTTCGCGGACCATATTCTACAATGTATGTTCGCAGACCTTGGACGATTAGACAATACGCAGGTTTCTCAACAGCAGAAGAAAGCAATGCTTTTTACAGACGAAATTTAGCAGCAGGCCAAAAAGGATTATCCGTAGCTTTTGATTTAGCAACCCATAGAGGTTATGACTCAGACCACGAGCGTGTAGTTGGAGATGTTGGTAAAGCAGGAGTTGCCATAGATTCTGTTGAGGATATGAAAATATTATTCGACCAGATTCCTTTAGATAAAATGTCAGTGTCTATGACCATGAACGGAGCTGTACTTCCTATTATGGCATTTTATATTGTGGCTGCAGAAGAACAAGGTGTCAATTTAGAAGAACTTGCAGGCACAATTCAGAATGATATTTTAAAAGAATTTATGGTGCGTAATACCTACATTTATCCTCCTACTCCATCGATGAAAATTATCTCAGATATTTTTCAATATACGAGCCAGCACATGCCAAAATTTAACAGTATCAGTATTTCTGGCTATCACATGCAAGAAGCTGGTGCAACCTGTGATATTGAACTAGCATACACTTTAGCAAATGGCTTAGAGTATATTAGAAAAGGCTTAGATGCTGGAATGGATATAGACACATTCGCTCCTCGCCTATCGTTTTTTTGGGCCATTGGCATGAATCATTTTATGGAAATAGCAAAAATGCGAGCTGCCAGAATGCTATGGGCAAAATTGGTGAAACAATTCAATCCAAAAAACCAAAAGTCATTAGCATTAAGAACCCATTGCCAGACGTCTGGCTGGAGTTTAACCGAGCAAGATCCCTTTAATAATGTAGCCAGAACTTGCATTGAAGCCTCTGCGGCTGCCTTTGGTGGCACGCAAAGCTTACACACCAATGCATTGGATGAAGCCATTGCGCTACCAACAGATTTTTCGGCTCGAATAGCACGTAATACTCAGATTTATTTACAACAAGAAACGCATATCACCAAAACGGTAGATCCTTGGGCTGGCAGTTATTATGTCGAAAAATTAACCCACGACATCGCCAATAGAGCCTGGGAGTTAATCCAAGAAGTAGAAGAACTAGGAGGAATGACCAAAGCAATTGAAGCTGGTATTCCGAAATTGAGAATTGAAGAAGCTGCGGCTCGCAAACAAGCACGAATAGATTCTAACCAAGATATTATTGTTGGTGTTAATAAATATAAATTAGAAGAAGAGGATCCTATCTCTACACTAGAGGTTGATAACCAAACCGTTCGTACGCAACAAATTGAGCGTTTAGAACATATTAAAGCTACACGTGATACTCATGCTGTAAACAGCGCTTTATTAAAATTGACAAAAGCTGCTAAGACAAGTGAAGATAATTTATTAGCTTTAGCCGTAGATGCAGCTAGAGAACGTGCCACATTGGGTGAAATAAGCGATGCTTTAGAAGCTGAATTTGGACGACATAAAGCACAAATAAAATCATTTTCAGGAGTGTATAGTAAAGAAATTAAAGACGACAAAAGTTTCCAACATGCCAGAGAATTGGCTGATAAATTTGCAGAACAAGATGGTCGCAGACCGCGAATTATGATTGCCAAAATGGGACAAGATGGTCACGACAGAGGTGCAAAAGTAGTAGCGACAGGCTATGCTGATGTTGGCTTCGATGTAGATATCGGACCACTCTTTCAAACACCAAAAGAAGCAGCGAAACAAGCTGTTGAAAATGACGTACATATTTTAGGCGTTTCTTCTTTAGCAGCAGGTCACAAAACATTAGTGCCTCAGGTTATAGATGAACTGAAAAAATACGGTAGAGATGATATTATGGTGATTGTTGGAGGTGTAATTCCGAAGCAAGATTACCAATATTTATTCGATGCTGGAGCTGTAGCTGTATTTGGACCTGGCACAAAAATCAGTGATGCAGCTATTCAGATTTTAGAGATTTTGATTGATTAACTTAATGGATTATAAATTCTTAAATGGCCAGAAAACGCTTGTCCAAATTTATAAAATGTAGTGTACTTATCATAGTAGTATTGGGTCTACTCTTTGTTCATTTTGTTTTGCCTCGCGCCATAATTCAGAAACGAAGCTCCATAAGATTACCCGAGAAAAGCGAACGTTTTAAAAAGTACGATTCAATAATTAGTAACAATACCGATTTCAAAAGAAAAAAACTAACAATAGAATCTTACGATGGTCTTAAACTCTCCGCATTACTTACCTATTCAAATTTAGGCGTTTCAAAAGGCACAATAATTTTAATACACAGCAGCGGCTCCACAAAATATAAATATTTTGAAATGAGTGAGACGCTATCGTCTAATGGTTTTAATGCAGTATCAGTAGATGTACGAGGATTTGGTGAAAGTGAAGGACAATTTTTTACTTTCGGTGTGGAAGAAAAAAAGGACATTACTAGTGTTATCAATTATCTGATAGAAAAAGAACAGCTCACCAATATTGGAGTTTGGGGCCAATCCATAGGTGGAGCCATAGCTATGCAGGCTATGGCGTTTGATAAGCGAATTAAATTTGGTATTATTGAAAGCACCTTTACAGATTTTAAAACTAATATGGATACTTACTTCACGCGTATTTCTAAGATACATATTGAGCCACTTGCTAATTATGTAGTGCATAGAGCTGGTACTATTGGTAATTTTGATGCGGATGATGCAAGTCCTCTCAAATATGCGGAAAAAATTACTCAGCCTACGTTTCTTGTGCATGGCGAGAAAGATCAGGTTATTAATATTAAATATGCAAGACAAAACTTCGCAAAAATTAAAAGTGCAAATAAGAGATTACTAGAAATAGATAGTGCTACACATTCAAATTTATGGCAAATTGGCGGAGACACCTATATGGATCAAGTTTTAGATTTTATTAACATAAACACAACATTCAACTAAATAATTAGTTAAAGTAATGTTATTCCTTTCGTTAATAGCCAATTATAATTAAATTCAATTTTTCTTATTCAATATTAATCAATAAAACCATCAATCAATGAAAACAATGATTTCCCAAGTGTTCAAAACACTTTTTGTGTGCTGTTTACTAATTACCTTTACAAGCAATGCACAAACTAAAACTTTAGAAAAAAAGATCACTGGAGCCATCCCAACTGATGCTCTGCCAATAACGCCAGATGTAAAAATCGGTAAACTGTCTAACGGACTTACCTATTACATTCAAAATAATGGTAAACCAGAAGACAAAGTAGAATTGCGTTTGGCTTTAAAAGCAGGTTCTATTGTAGAAACTGAAGACCAACGTGGTTTAGCTCATTTTATGGAGCATATGAATTTTAACGGTACAACTAATTTCAAAAAAAATGAATTAGTTGATTACCTGCAAAGTATTGGTGTAGAATTTGGAGCAGATTTAAATGCGTATACAGGTTTTGACCAAACGGTTTACATTCTTCCTATTCCGAGTGATGATCCAGAAAAATTAGATAAAGGTTTCCAAATATTACAAGATTGGGCTGGTAACGCTTTATTAACTGATGAAGATATAGATGACGAGCGAGGAGTTGTTATTGAAGAATATAGAACGCGCCTTGGTGCTGCAACAAGGATGCAATCTAAGTATTTAGATAAAATTGCTTACAAATCTCAATACGCAGATCGTCTACCTATCGGAACCAAGGAAAATTTAGAAAACTTTAAATATGAAAGCGTTAGAAACTTTCAGAAAGACTGGTACAGACCAAATTTAATGGCTGTGATTGCAGTTGGTGACTTGGACGTAGAAACGTTAGAACAGAAAATAAAGGAAAACTTTAGCGGACTTAAAAATCCAGAAAACCCAAAGCCAAGACAAGAATTTGGCTCAGAAAACCATGAGGAGACTTTTGTCGCCATAGAATGGGATGAGGAAGCTACGTCGTCTCAAGTTCAAATTTATTACAAGGACAAAGGCGAAAGAAAAAAAACAAAGACAATTAAGGACTACAGAGATAATATGGTTGAAGGCCTTTTCGACCAAATGATTAACAATAGACTCAGCGAATTTAGTAATAAACCTAATCCACCATTTATTTTCGGATTCTCATATAAAGGAGGTATTATTGGTAATAAGGATGCTTACCAATCGTTTGCGCAAACCAATGATAAAGGTCAATTAGATGCACTTAAAACACTTTTAGAAGAGAATGAACGTGTTAAGCGTTACGGCTTTAAAGCGTCTGAATTAGAACGTGCTAAGAAAGATTATTTAGCAAGTTTAGAGCGTGGCTTCAAAAATAAGGATAAAGAAGAATCTGGTAGAATTGTTAATGGTTACATTCAGAATTTCTTACAAGAAAGTCCAATTCCTGGTATAGAATGGATCTACAATTATGCACAAGCAGAATTACCAAATATCAACTTAAAAGAAGTTAACAGCTTAATTTCAGAATTTTTACACGATGATAATCGACTAATTATACTTACAGGACCAAAGAAAGAAGGTCTTACTAAAGTCACTGAAAAAGAGGTCATTGATTTATTAGAAAGCGTTAAGAAGGCAGACATTAAAGATTACGAAGATGAAGCCGTTAGGGAGGAACTTATGCCAGTAAAGCCTAAAAAGGGAAGTATTATTAAAACCGAAGTGATGAACGCAGGTAAGATCAATGAAACTACTGTGCTGACCTTAAGCAATGGAGCAAAAGTAATATATAAGAAGACAGATTTTAAAAATGACGAAATTTTGTTTGAAGCCTTTAGCTATGGTGGCACATCTTTATACTCTGATGAAGAATTACAACAAACCTCGAGTGCAAATGGCGGATTATTTGAAGCTGGTATTGATGGTATTGATAAAAATGACATGACAAAAATGACCTCTGGTAAAATAGTTAGAGTACGACCATTTATTGCTGGTAATAGCGAAGGTATGAGAGGTTCAGCATCACCAAAAGATGCGGAAATGATGTTTCAGATGATTCACTTGTACTTTACTAAATTAGATAAAGACCCAGAAGCATTCGCATCTTATATAAGCAAACAGAAAGCCTTCTTAGGCAATATATTATCTAATCCTAATGTTTCGTTTTCTATAGCTTACGGTAAATTTGTAAACGAAGGCAATCCTAGATATACTGGTCTTCCAACCGAAGAAGATTTAGACAAAGCCAATTACGACCTGGCTTATAAAAAGTATAAGGAACGTTTCGCTAATGCAGGAGATTTCAACTTTTATTTTGTGGGTAATGTTGATGAAGCAAAAATTGCAGAGTATGCAGAAACCTATATCGCCTCTTTACCAGGTAATGGTGAAAGAGAAATGTATAAGGTGTCGGACTTTAGACCAAAGTCTGGCTCTCATGAGTTTACTTACAACAAAGGCACTGAGCCAAAGAGTCAAGTGCGTTTAACCTATAGTGGGGAAGCAGAATATAACGAGAATGAAGCAAGAGCATTGGCTGCTTTAGGTGAAATCTTAAGTATAAAATTAATTGAAAAACTAAGAGAAGAAGAAGGTGGAGTTTATGGTGCTGGTGCAAGAGGTTCTATTAGTAAAATACCTTATGGTCGTTTTAATTTTAGCATTTCTTTTCCGTGTGCTCCTGAAAATGCCGAAAAACTAGCTGCAGCTTCTATTGCAGAACTAGAAAAAATTATTAAAGATGGACCAACAGCTACCGATTTAGATAAAGTACAGAAAGCAATGCTATTAACGCGAAAAGATCAATTAGAGCAAAATCGTTTTTGGCTATCCGCTATCAAAAATTCAGATTATGAGAATTCAGATATTGATGACGTTGTCAATTACGAAACGAATGTTAATGCAATGACAATAAAAGAGATACACAACGTTGCCAAGAAATATTTAGCTGGTGGTTACATTAAAGCGATTTTATTACCAGAGGAATAGTTTTTAATTTTAAATAGAAACATAGAAAAGCAGCTATATAGCTGCTTTTCTATTTAAGAACTATGTTAACAACTTCAATTTTCAGAACCCATAATAAATTGTATTTTTAAACCTTCAAAAAACCAAATCATTTAATGGGCAAAATCATTGCAATTGCTAATCAAAAAGGAGGAGTTGGTAAAACAACAACCTCAGTTAATTTAGCGGCTTCTCTTGGAGCTTTAGAGAAGAATGTTCTACTGATAGACGCAGATCCACAAGCCAACGCAAGTTCTGGTTTGGGCATAGATGTCGATGCCGTAGAAGTAGGCTCATATCAAGTTTTGGAGCATACAAAACCAGCCAAAGACGCTATAGTTACTTCTAATGCGCCAAACGTCGATATAATACCTGCACACATTGACTTAGTTGCAATTGAGATTGAATTAGTAGATAAAGAGGAACGTGAATATATGCTCAAAAAAGCAATTATTGATTTAAAATCTGATTACGATTATATCTTAATTGACTGTGCTCCTTCATTAGGTTTGTTAACGTTAAACGCCTTAACAGCCGCTGATTCTGTAATTATTCCAATTCAATGCGAATATTTTGCACTAGAAGGTCTAGGCAAACTGTTAAATACTATTAAAAGTGTACAAAAAATACATAACGAAGCGTTAGATATTGAAGGCTTGCTACTCACTATGTTCGATTCGCGATTGCGTCTATCTAATCAAGTTGTAGAGGAAGTTCAGAAACATTTTACTGATATGGTTTTTGATACTATTATTCAGCGTAACGTGCGTTTAGGTGAAGCTCCAAGTTATGGAGAAAGTATAATTAATTACGATGTAAGCAGTAAAGGTGCAGTTAACTATCTTAGTTTAGCTAAAGAGTTGATTAAGAAAAATGAATTATAATGGCGAAAGCAACTAAAAAACAAGCATTAGGACGCGGACTTTCCGCACTATTAAAAGATCCTGATAACGATATTAAATCTGCAGAAGATAAAAATGCAGACAAGGTTGTGGGTAATATTGTTGAACTCGATATTGAAAGTATTGAGGTTAACCCATTTCAACCAAGAACAAATTTTAATGAAGAGTCACTTAGAGAATTGGCATCTTCAATTCGTGAGTTAGGAGTTATTCAACCAATAACCGTTAGAAAATTAGCATTTAATAAATATCAATTAGTTTCTGGTGAACGTCGTTTTAGAGCGTCAAAATTAATTGGTCTAGAAGCGATTCCCGCTTATATCAGAATCGCTAACGACCAAGAGTCTTTAGAAATGGCTTTGGTAGAAAATATTCAACGTCAAGATTTAGACCCAATTGAAATCGCATTATCCTACCAACGCTTAATTGACGAAATTCAATTAACGCAAGCGCAAATGAGCGAACGTGTTGGAAAAAAGCGTTCTACAATTGCAAATTATTTGCGTTTACTAAAATTAGATCCAATCATTCAAACCGGAATGCGAGATGGGTTTATAAGTATGGGACATGGTAGAGCGATGGTAAATATTGAAAGTCAAATAGACCAGCTCGAGATTTACGAGAAAGTGATTAGTAACAAACTATCTGTAAGAGCAACGGAACAATTGGTAAAGCATCTTAATTCTGAAACTAACTTAAAACCAGAAACATCTTCGACCGAAATACCAAAATATATTAAAAAAGGTGTTAAAGAATTTTCGGACTATTTTGGACATAAAATAGATGTTAAAGTATCTATTAATGGTGGTGGTAAGATTACTATTCCGTTTCATTCTGAAGAAGATTTTAATAGAATTAAAAAATTAGTGCAACGTGCCAAATAAATATTCATTTTGCTTAATACTGTGCTTATTTTCAGTGTCTTTGTCTTTTTCTCAAAAAGATAAAGACAGTACAAATATTGGTATTGACAAAGAACTTGTGGTTATAGAAAATGAGATTGTTGTTAGAGAAGAAATTGACCCTTTACGACCTTCTAAAGCAGCATTTTTCTCTGCTATTTTGCCTGGTGCAGGCCAAGCCTACAATAAAAAATATTGGAAAATACCTATAGTTTTGGGTGCCATTGGAACTGGTGTATATTTCTACGTAAGAAATGACAAGCAATTTGACCGTTATAGAGATGCTTATAAAAGACGTTTGGCAGGTTTTAAAGATGATGAGTTTTCTGACGCTAGTGGTAATCCCTTAATTTCTGATGATGGATTAATAAGAGCACAACAACAATTTAGACGTAATAAAGAAGTATCGCTATTGGTAACAATAGGGTTGTATGCCTTAAACATTGTAGATGCAAACGTTGATGCACATTTATTACAATTTAATGTGGATGAAAATTTAAGTTTAAGTCCACATTACCAATACAACCAAATGGAAAACACATCTGATTTAGGTGTAACACTTAATTTTAAGTTTTAGCATGAGAATAGCTTTACTAGGTTATGGTAGAATGGGTAAAAGTATTGAGGTTATTGCTTTAGAGCGTAATCACAGTATTTCTTTAAAAGTGTCTGACAAAGATTCTAAATACGATTTTTCTAATACGGACGTCGCTATAGATTTCAGTGTGCCATCCGTCGCTGTTTTTAATATAAAAAAAGCTATAGATGCTGGAGTACCTGTAATATCTGGTACAACAGGTTGGTTAGACCGATACGATGAAGTTTTAGACTATTGCAACTCTAAAAATGGAACGTTTTTATATGCTTCAAATTTCAGCTTAGGTGTTAATGTTTTTTTCGAGATTAATAAAAAATTAAGTCAGTTAATGGCAGGTTTCTCAGAATATTCTGCAGAAATCAAGGAAATTCATCACACTAAAAAATTAGATGCGCCAAGTGGTACTGCAATTTCTTTAGCTGAGCAAATTATAAAAAGCACCAATTATAGTCAATGGACTTTAGATAAGTCAAAACCTAACGACCTTCATATCGAAGCCAAGCGTATAGAAAACGTTCCTGGCACACATGAGGTTTCCTATGATTCTGAAATAGATTCAATCAGCATAAAGCACACAGCACACAGTAGGCAAGGTTTTGCAATGGGAGCTGTTATTGCAGCAGAATGGATTGCCAATAAAAAAGGTATTTTCTCAATGCGAGATGTGTTAAAAATTAATATTTAATGCGTATTGTCTAATGAAGAATGACCTAAAAAATAGGACAAAAATATTTGCTCATAATACCATTAAATTAGTTGCTCAATTACCCAATGATTATTTATCGAATCATATAAAAAAACAATTCATTAGATGCGCCACGTCTGTTGCTGCAAATTATAGAGCTACTTGTATTGCGCATTCCAAAAGGAGTTTTATTGCTAAAATAAGCATCGTAGTGGAAGAAATTGATGAAAGTCATTTCTGGTTAGAATTTATTATTAACGAAAAACTTATACCTTCAGATATTTGTAAATCTTTGTTAAATGAAGCAGATGAATTGACTAGAATTTTTATATCATCAAGAAAAACTGCAAATTTGAACTTGCAAAATTAATCAATTGTCATTAGGCAATTATCATTCAAAATGTTATGACTTGGACACAGTGGTTTATATTTTTACTCATATTACAACTTATACATGGCTTAGGTACATGGAAACTCTACGTTAAGGCAGGCCGAAAAGCTTGGGAAGCCTTTGTCCCTGTTTATAATGCCGTAATTTTAATGAAGATTATTTCGCGTCCTTGGTGGTGGGTGATTTTAATGTTCTTACCAATTGTAAACCTTATAATGATTCCTGCAGCTTGGGTAGAAACGGCCAGAGCTTTCGGAAAAGACTCTAAAGTAGATGCACTTTTATGCATTGTTACTTTAGGCTTTTATCTTTATTATTTAAATTATGTTGCTGACGTCTCTTACATAAAAGACAGAAAATTAACACCGAAAACAAGTTCGGGTGAGTGGATTACTTCTATCCTATTCGCTATTGTCGCTGCAACTATTGTACATACGTATTTCTTTCAACCCTTTGTAATTCCCTCATCATCGTTAGAAAAATCTTTATTGGTTGGTGATTTTTTAATTGTAAGCAAATTACATTATGGTCCAAGAGCGCCAATGACAACGATAGGTGCGCCAATGGTCCATGATACCATTCCTGTACTAGGAAAAAAATCCTACCTCTATAATGATAATTTTGAAGAACGCAACACCTCTTGGATTAATAAATTACAGTTACCATATTTAAGACTACCAGGTTTTGAGTCGATTGAACGTAACGACATCATTGTATTTAATCAACCAGCAGATACCTTGGTGAATATGAACGATTTTAATCCAGACCGTAACTATTACAAACCAATTGATAAAAAAACCAACTTGGTTAAACGTTGTGTTGGTGTTGCAGGTGACACTTTAGAAATAAGAAATGGTTATGTGTTTATAAACGGTGTACAGAATAAATTACCTCCTAGATCTCGTTTACAGTTTTCTTATGTAGTCTCTTTAAAAAAGCCACATACGAGCCAAGCAGATCAACTTAGATTTTACGATCTATTGAAAAAAGTTGATATTAGTGATGGTGCTGCACTTCAAACAGATGGGACTTATATCGTTTTTGCAGCAACAAAAGAAGCCATTGCTCAATTAAGAATACAGCCAAATATAAAGCGTATAGAACCTATAAAAAGAACGCCTGGTGAAAGGGAAGCTATTTTTCCAAGGGATCCTAATTATAATTGGAATATAGATAACTTCGGGCCAATGTGGATTCCCAAAAAAGGAGCAACAGTTAATCTAAATACCGAGAATATAGCTTTGTACAAACGTGCTATTTCAGAATACGAAGGCCATAAAGTTGTTACTAGAGGTAATGAAATTTTTATCGACGATCAGCCAGCTACAGCATACACATTTGGCCAAGATTACTATTGGGCAATGGGAGACAATAGACACAATTCTATTGATAGCAGATTTTGGGGTTTTGTACCATACGACCATGTATTTGGAAAACCTGTTTTTATATGGATGAGCATAGACGGAATAAATGATGGTCTTAAAAACTGGCGTCCGCGTTGGGATAGAATCTTTACGACAGTGAGTGGTAACGGTAAACGCACCTCTTACTTAATTCCTTTTATTGTAGTTGTTATAGTATTGACTTTCTTTAATAAATGGAGAAAGAAAAAGAAAGCTAAAGCCTAGCGTTCTAAAGAAAAATAAGATGAACTGTCTTATACATGCAACGTACTTCCCTAACCTAGCACATTTTGTAGCTATGTTAAAGGCTGATACAACTTACTTTGAAGTCTGCGACAACTATCAAAAACAAAGCTATAGAAACCGAACGGAAATCTATGGAGCTAATGGAAAATTGCCTTTAACGGTTCCTGTAAATTACTCTCAAAACAACAGACAACTTTATAAAGATGTAAAAATTGCAAATGAAAACCATTGGCAACAACTCCATCTAAAATCATTGCAATCTGCTTACAGCATGTCTCCATTTTTTGAATACTATATTGATGATTTAATGCCTTTGTTTGAAAAAGAGTTTCATTTCATTTTAGATTTTAACTTAAAATGCTTTGAGGTCCTTTTAGATTGTATGCAGATTAATCTTTCGATATCTCAAACTCATACTTTTGTCCCGATAGCTATCAGGAACGAACCAAACGACAAAACCGATTATAGACATATGGTAAATCGCAATTTTACAATGACTTTGCTTCAAACCTACACACAAGTGTTTAGTGAAAAACATGGGTTTATACCTAATTTGAGTATTTTAGACTTGTTATTCAATGAAGGTCCAAATACTGAAATGTATTTAAAAAGTCAAACATTATAAAAAATTAGAAACACCGCTAAAGTCCCCTCAAGGGGACAATCCCAATGATAAACTTAAATAGAATGTCTCTTTGAGGATTATCGAAATAGAAACGATGGCTTCTATTAAAGATATAGAGCGAAGCTCATTAGGAGTGTAAAATAAAATACTATAAAAATGCTACAATCAAGTATTCATTACGGCATACATTTTGGCTTACCTTTAGTAGTGGCAATTTTGTTTTTCAAGAGAAATTGGATCAAGGCTTATGGTATTATGATTTCAGCTTTTATTATCGATTTAGATCATTTACTTGCTACACCCTTGTTTGATCCTAATCGCTGCAGTATTAATTTCCATCCACTCCACTCTTACTATGCTATAACACTGTATTTCTTTTTATTAATTCCAAGGAAAACAAGGCTTTTCGCAATTGGTCTAATTGCACATATTATTGCTGATACTGCAGATTGTCTGCTGATGTAGGCTATTGCAGCTTTAGTTCAGCTTTAATAGGATAGTGATCTGATAGTATAACATCATTATAGGTTTTAAAGCCGTTAACTTCAAAATTTTCATCGGCTAAAATAAAATCGATTCTAAGCGGAAAAAACTTAAAATTATACGTTTTTCCAAATCCATTGCCAGCTTCTTCAAATGTGTCAACCAAGTCTTCACCTTTAATTTCTTTATAGATATAAGAATAAGCAGTGTTATTAAAATCTCCAGTAACAATGGTTTTATAATTACATTTAGATTTGTGTTTAAGAAATAATTCTACCTGAGATTGCTGTGCCTTAAAAGTTTTACCAACTTGTTTAAATAAGTCGCTAGAGCCTTCCTTATTTAAGTTCTTAACATCCATGTCTATACCAGAAGATTGTAAATGTAATGTATAAACTCTTACCGTATCATTTTGCTTTACAATATCAACAAAAATGCCATTATTATGGGTATTTGGGAATTCTAAAGAACCTGAATTTACAATAGGGTATTTTGAAAAAATAGCTTGTCCCCATTTTATAGACCTATCTATAGGCAATGCATTAAAATTATAATAGTCTTCTAAGATAATTGGATCTCCAGTACGATACTCTTGTAAGCAAAGTATATCTGGCTGTTCCTCTTTTATAAAAGCTATGATGTCTGCTTTTACATCTTTTCTTGGTAACCAACCAAACCTGTTAAAAAGTCTAACGTTATAGGACAATACCGAAACATTATCTGGGTCTTCTATATTTTCTGAAGATGAAAACTTATACATAGAACCTATATAATTCAAGCCCAAAAGCAATACAATTAAGGATAATAACATTTGCTTTTTCACCTGAAGCAACCAGTAAATAAAAAAGGCAACATTTACTAAAATTAGCAAAGGCACACTGAGGCTTAATACAGATAATGTTGCGAAACTTTTTGGTGGTATGTAAGGGAGTATGTAAGAAATAAGTAGTAAAAATGCGGCCAAAGAATTGACTAGAAACATAATTTTACCAAAGAATTTTAATTTCTTCATATTTATTTCCCATAATAAAATGGCATGTCCTTATTTTCCGGCTTTAAATAAAAACTCTTTCTCTTCTGCTGTAAGACTTTCGTAACCACTTTTACTTATTTTGTCTAAGATTAAATCTATCTTTTTCTGATTATTAAACGAATTAAATTCATCTTTAGTCTTACCAGCATAGTCACCTTTTCCTTTTTTACGATGCACAGTTTTAAGTTTCGATTTTGGTTGAAACCAACTCACAACTGAGTCCATAGCACGTTCAAAACCAGAGCCAATATCTTTCCCTTCTTTAAGCCTGATGGCGTAAAAATAACCTAATAACGCTCCACCTAAATGTGCAACGTTTCCTCCTTGATTGGCTGTAAATAAACCTAATATATCAATAGCGACTAAAGCGATAGCAATGTATTTTAGTTTAATATTAAATGTAAAAAATCGAACGTCCTTCTCTGCCATATACACACCAAGAAATATAATTAAAGCTCGTACACCAGCTGAGGCACCAACCACTACACCACTATTTATAATGTATGCTTTGGGCACAACATTATATACAAAGAGATAAGCCAAGCCACCAACTATTATTCCTAAAAAATAAATATTAAGTGCCATTTTTGGACGAAACAAATTCAAAAGCATTCGCGATATATAATACAATATCAATAGGTTAAATAAAATATGAAAAAATCCATAATGGGTAAATCCATAAGTCAAAAGTGTCCAAGGTTGTAGTATAAAATCAAAAAAATCTGATGGTAAACTTAAATAATATAAAGACTGATGTGTTCTGCCAAAAACGCTAATTAATTGACCAATTATAAAAATACCAATATTGATAACAATGATCTTCTCAAAGGCATTAAACTTACTAAACTTGTATTTAAAATCTTGAAGGCTACTCATGGTTAATTCCAGCGGTATTTATCCATGCTATTCTTTTTCCAATACCACATAATTAAAAATCCTATTACCGCACCTCCAACATGAGCCATATAAGCTGTATTGCTTGGGCTAAAAAATGATTGACCTGTAAATGCAGATATGATATCCAATATTATGATACCTGGAATAAAGTATTTCGCCTTTATAGGAATTGGTAAAAATATCAACATCAATTTTGCATTGGGATTCATCATACCAAAAGCAGCTAAAATTCCCATTATACAGCCTGATGCTCCTACCATTCGAGTGTAAAAGTTTTCCTCTAAACTTTCAAGTTTTTCTGGGCCGATAATTGGATTGACAGTGCTTTCGCTTAATCCAGAGGTATTTAATGCATCAATTATGGCAGACTTTGGAAATCCTTTTTCAACTAATGGAGATATTATCGATGTAATATCAAAATAGATATATCCTAATTGAAATAAAACTGCGCCTAAGCCTGCTGAAAAATAAATAAATAGAAATTTCTTAGTTCCTAAGCTGCGTTCAACTGGAGTTCCAAACATCCAGAGCGCGAACATATTAAACAATATATGCATAATACTTAACTCTTGCAGATTAGCTCCACCATGCATAAACATATGGGTTAAGATTTGCCATGGCTTAAAAAGAATATTTTCAGGATAATATAAAGCAAACCAATTATAAAAGGCTCCATTTGCAATTAATAGCGTACCTATAAACATTAGAACGTTTATAATCAATAAATGCTTTACAGCTCCAGTTAGTCCTTGTCTCATACTTTACATAAATTTTTTTTCAATAGCATCTACTGCCATAGTTATAAATGTTGGCCTATTGGTTGGTGATACATTGGGTTCCTTACAGGCAAACAAACTGTTTACCAAGTGCTCTTGCTCTGTACTATTTAATGCTTGTCCGTTTTTAATGGCTAAACTCTTAGCCATAGATTTGGCTAATAAATCTGCTGCGCTAAAATTAGCATCTGGCACATCATTTTCTACATCACGAATTAATTGCTCCAAGATTATAGACACTTCACTTTCTGGCACACCAACTGGCACACCAGTAATAGTTATTTCATTGTCGGTTAATTTAGAAAAGACAAAACCTGTATGCTCCAAATCCGTTTTTAAATCGTCAATAATTTTAGTTTCGTTTGGCGTGTAGTGTAACTGCAACGGAAATAATAATTGCTGACTTGTCGCTTCTTTAATAGTAATGTGTCTTAGAAGATTTTCGTATAGAACACGTTGATGGGCTCTATTTTGGTCAATGATTAGCATACCAGATTTCATAGTACTTACTACATATTTTTGTTGTAATTGAAACGTCGTCTTTGTCGTTTCAATAGAAGAATCACTAAAAATGTGTTCTGTTTTTGAATCACTTTCAAACGTTACCTGGCTAAAATCTGGCGTCGTGTTATTACCTTTAGACTCTAAACCAACATAAAGACTTTCCCATGATGCTGTTTGTGGTTGTTTAAAGGTTGTTCTTGGTGTGGTTGACTTTCCTTTATTAGAATCTTCTGAAAACGGATTAAAACTTCGATCTACTTCGATTGCTGGTGCAGATGCAGACATATCCTTGTAGGCATAGGGAGTGTTAAAATTACTTTGATGCTCAAAATCTAAAATTGGCGCAATATTAAATTGCCCTAAACTATGCTTTACCGCAGAACGTAAAATGGCATACAGGGTATGCTCATCATCAAACTTAATCTCAGTCTTTGTAGGATGAATATTTATATCTATAGTTTTGGAATCTACCTTAAGATTTAAAAAATATGTGGGCTGATAACCTTCTTTCAATAAACCATCAAAAGCGGCTTTAAGCGCATGATTTAAATACGGACTTTTTATAAAACGGTTATTGACAAAAAAGAATTGCTCTGACTTTGTTTTTTTTGAAAATTCGGGTTTACCAACAAATCCTGAAATCTTTAAAACTTCAGTCTCTTCCTCAACTGGTACTAATTTTTCATTCGTTTTAGCACCAAAAATATGTACAATACGTTGTCTGTAATTCTCACTCGGCAAATTGAATAGCTCACTGCCATTATGATAAAATACAAACGCAATATTAGGATGTGCCAGAGCCACGCGATGAAACTCGTCTGTAATATGTCTAAATTCTACAGTGTCAGATTTTAAGAAATTTCGTCTTGCAGGAATATTAAAAAAGAGATTCTTAACAGCAACAGAGGTGCCAATTGGTGTTACGGAAACGTCTTGAGATTTTACAGCACTGCCTTCAATTTCTATAGCAGTGCCTAATTCGTCCTCTGCGCGCTTTGTTTTTAATTCAACATGCGCAATGGCAGCTATACTTGCCAAGGCTTCGCCTCTAAATCCTTTGGTATTGAGTTGAAATAAATCTTCGGCAGATTTAATTTTTGAAGTGGCATGACGCTCAAAACTCAAACGTGCATCAGTGACACTCATGCCTTTACCATTATCAATAACTTGCACTAGGGTTTTACCAGCATTTTTAATGATGAGTTTAATTTCGCTAGCGTCTGCATCAATAGCATTTTCCAAAAGTTCTTTAACTACAGAAGCAGGACGTTGAACGACTTCACCAGCTGCAATTTGGTTGGCAACATGGTCTGGTAAGAGTTGAATGATATCTGTCATTAGTTTTATAGAGAGAAAATCGATAGATCGAAATCTATAATGTACAGAAAAATTAAAACGAAGATTCCAATTAATGCTAAAATGGTTCTATTAAAACCAGAATTATTTCTAGTTCTGCCACTTATTCTGCTATCATGCCAATGCCCAGAGAAATCATTTTTATTATAGGTATCTGCATAAGCATCAAATTTTGAAGCATGACCAGATGTATCAACATCTTCCTTACCTTTATAATATCTAGGTGTATAGTTAAACCTTTTGTTTCTAGGTAATTTTTTTATTAAAGTGAATTTTATTGGTCCCATACTATATTATTTTATATACCCTTCTAGGATATAAATTAAAACAAAAATCGCAACTAAAATTATAATTAATGCAGGTAACGAGCTGAGTATATTAGCTCGACGCTTAGTAGTGTTCCGCATTTCATCCCATTTTGCTTCCAAGTCGTCTTTCGACTTATTATCTTTAGAATCCTTAAAACGAGACTTGTAATTAAATCTTTTATTTCTCCTTTGATTAAACAAGTTGACTTTTTAATTAAACCTGATGTATCTCAAAAGTACTGAAAATACTAGGAAATACTACTTAAGGATTCCTTAAAATTATTAACAAAAAGGATGCCAACCATAGAAGTTGAAAATGAAAATAAAAATGAAACTTACGAGGTTTGTTTTCTAAGCTCAGCCATTTTTATAGCTGCGATTGCGGCTTCTGTACCTTTATTACCATGTTTTCCGCCAGAACGGTCAATGGATTGTTGTTTGTTGTTATCTGTAAGTACACAGAAAATCACAGGAATATCACCTTTTAGGTTGAGATCTTTAACACCTTGAGTCACTCCTTCGCAAACAAAATCAAAATGCTTTGTTTCACCTTGTATTACGCAACCTATTACAATAATAGCGTCTAACATACTAGAATCTGCATAGATACTTTTAGATAATCGTGCAGCTCCGTAGGTAAGTTCAAAAGTTCCTGGCACATTCCAACGCACAATATTTTGTTTAATTGCTCCGCAGTCAATTAACGTATCAAAAGCTCCTTGCCAAAGTCCTTCGGTAATAGTATCATTCCACTCAGAAACAACAATCCCAAACCGAAAGTCTTTCGCGTTTGGGATTGTTGCTTTATCGTAATTAGATAAATTATGGTTTGCAGTAGCCATCGTTTACAACTTAGCTTCTACCATACCTATTAGAACTTCTGCATCAGTTGCCTCTGTAGCTGTTGAGAATTCTGATTGTATACGATTTAAATACTCTAATGCTTTTTGGTTTTCATCTAAACGAATCGCTACACGTGCTGCTTTCATTAAAAATAATGGAGTCGTAAAATCATTTACATTAGCTTTAAATGCTTTCTCATAATAATCTAATCCTTCAGATAATTGGTTTAATTGCACAAAGGCATCACCAATAGCACCTTTGGACGTTGCATCTGCCATTTTCTCTTCCGTAGAAAAATCTCCTAAATACTCTATAGCTTTCTGATAGTCTTTTAAATTCAAATACGCCATACCAGCATAATAATTAGCTTGGTTTGCAGCAGGCGTTCCGCTGTACTCAGATATAATATCTAACATACCGTATTTACCTTCACCTCCATTTAAGGCCATCGTATATAATGAATCTGAAGAAACACCAACAGCATCATCAAAATATTGTTTTGCTTGGTACATCTCGTTCATCGCTTCCTTTTCATTAGGCTCAGCAACAAATTTATTATATGCTAAATACGCCAATACAAGTAATGCTATTACGCCAACAATACCAATAATATAATTTTGGTTTTTAACGACCCAATCCTCAGTTCTAGAAGCACTCTCATCTAAGGTGTTAAATACCTCAGCAGTTGTTGAGTTTTCCTCAATAACTTCTTCCTTCTCTTTTTTAGTTTTTGGTTTGTAGCCTCTTTTCTTATATGTAGCCATATCTTGTCTATGATTTATGCGTGCGCAAAAATAAAATTTTTATTGGAATAAGCACCAAATCTACTTCAAAATTAAACATGAAAAATTGTTCTTTTTCCTTTCCACTTCAAAATAATAAAAAAACGTAGTCAATCTATGCATTGGTATTCTTTTTAGTCTATAGAAAAAATAACTACTTCTTTATTCTAAAATTTTAAAATAGATGTGAAGCAAAGCCTATTTATTTGTTATTTTTCAATAATTTGCAGAATTAATAAAAGCTTCCGTAGGTCAACAAATTCAAGGAAAGCAGGTTATTTTTATGATTCTAAATACACTATCTCTAGTTAATTACAAAAATTTTGAAAGTCAGGTTTTCGATTTCGACTCTAAAATTAACTGCTTTGTTGGTGCTAATGGAATCGGAAAAACCAATGCGTTAGATGCTATTTATCATTTAGCTTTTGGTAAAAGTTACTTTAACCCAATAGCACTTCAGAATATTAACCACAATGCCGAATTTTTTGTAGTCGATGGTAATTTTACAAAGCTAGAACGTACTGAAAAAATTATAGTTTCCTTAAAACGAGGTCAAAAAAAGATTATTAAAAAAAACGGTAAAGCTTACGATAAGTTTAGTGCGCATATTGGTTTTATTCCACTTGTTATTATTTCGCCTGCCGATCGCGATTTAATTATTGAAGGTAGTGATACAAGACGAAAATTTATTGACAGTGTAATTTCGCAAAGTGATAAAAGTTATTTAACGGCTTTAATTGCTTATAACAAAGTACTATCTCAACGTAATGCCTTACTAAAATACTTTGCCTTAAATAATACGTTTAATGGAGATACGCTCGCTATTTATAATGAGCAGCTTCATAATTATGGTAGTAGCATTTTTAAAAAACGAGAGGAATTTTTAAATATTTTTATTCCTATTTTTAAGGACCGATATAATGCTATAAGCCAAAGCAAAGAAGTTATAGACTTAACCTATAAAAGTGATTTGTTTAATGGTGAATTAATTGAGCTTTTAGGATCAAACATCAATAAAGATAAAGCCTTACAATACACAAGCGTTGGAACACATAAAGATGATTTGGTGTTTTTAATTGATGACTTTCCAATTAAAAAATTTGGAAGTCAAGGACAGCAAAAGTCATTTTTGGTTGCATTAAAATTGGCACAATTCGATTTTATAAAACAACAAAGTGGTGTTTCTCCCATCTTACTTTTAGACGATATTTTTGATAAGCTCGATGAAAACAGAGTATCTCAGATTATAAGCTTAGTAGATGACGAACATTTTGGGCAAATTTTTATTAGTGATACACATGCCGAGCGGACAGAAAATGTTATAAAGCAGATTCATCAATCTTATAAAATTTTTAGATTATGAAAAATGTTATCGTTATGGCGAGGCCCATTTTTTCAAGCTGTTGTGGTAATCTGAAGACTATGAAAATCATTTTTTTTGTAATAACTGTATGGTGCCTTTTTAACTGTTCTCAAAATCCAGAAACATATATGGAACACCTTAATGGTTATTGGGAAATTGAAGAAGTAACTATGCCAGATGGTACTAAGAAAGATTACAAATTTAACGAAACCATAGATTATATAAGACTAAATGATAGCTTAAAGGGATTTAGAAAAAAATTAAAACCTGGTATTAATGACACCTATTTTGGATCAGAAGATGCCGAAGCTTTGGTTGTGAAAATTGAAAATGACAGTTTAAATATATATTACACAACTCCTTATACGAGTTGGAAAGAAACTGTTTTAAAGGCAACACCAACACACCTTACTGTGATTAACAAAAATAACATCGTATATTTATATAAACGGTACACACCTATTAATTTAGATGTTGAATAATAAATAAACTACGGCTTTAGCAGGAAGTTAAGATGGCAAGACGAAATAACGATAACCAACCTATTGAAGACATTCTAAAACAGTTTGTGAAAACTAATAACTTACAATCTGGTTTAGACAAAGTAAACGTTCGCGACGCATGGGCCAATTTAATGGGAAATGGTGTTAACAACTACACCACTGCTATTGAGTTAAAACACGAAACGCTTTACATACAGTTAAGCTCTAGCGTACTCAGAGAAGAGCTGAGTTATGGCAACGAAAAAATTGTAAAAATGCTTAATGAAGCGATTGGTAAAGATGTTGTTAAAAAATTGGTACTGCGTTAAATTCCTAAACTTTTCAAAAATTTTCTTTATTAAATTCTTGTAATCGTATCTTTAAGATATGACACTTATTAAATCTATTTTCTTAATTTTTATGATTCAAACTATGACACTTTTCGATTTTTCTATAGAAAGCGATATATCTAATTGGAAAATCCTCGACGACGTTGTTATGGGTGGTCGTTCAGATGGAAATTTTAAAATTAATACCGATGGCTTTGGTGAGTTTACTGGTAATATTTCATTAAAAAATAATGGAGGCTTTTCATCGCTTCGTTACTATTTTGAACCTAAAGCCACTACATCCTATTCGAAATTCAAAATTAAGCTGAAAGGCGATGGCAAATCTTATCAATTTAGAGTTAAGGATAAACAAACCAATCGGTATTCATACATTTTTCAGTTTGAAACCACTAAAGAGTGGCAAACCATAGAAATTCCTTTTTCTAAAATGTTTGCATCTTTTAGAGGCCGTCGTTTAGATTTGCCAAATTTTGAAGGTAAATACATGGAAGAAATTGCATTTCTTATTGGAAATAAAAAAGAGGAACGCTTCAAACTTCTTATTGATTCAATTATTTTAGAATAATATTTGGTATTTTTAAGTACTATAATTTTTTTAGACTGAATGAAATACTTTAAACTCATCCTATCTTTTCTTTTAACGATAGGTATATTTTTCACTCTCAATACAAAATTTGGTTCAATTCCACCAATAGGAAAATTTCTCAATCCCTACACAGGCGTCTGGCAAAACGAAATGGACGAGTCTGTAACTGGTGAGGTTTCTATACCTAATTTAAAGGCTAAAGTCACAGTGCATTACGATGCACAGTTAATTCCGCATGTATTTGCAGAAAATGATATTGATTTATACAGAGCGCAAGGCTATTTAACTGCAAAACATAGACTTTGGCAAATGGAATTTCAGACTCATGCTGCAGCTGGCCGATTGTCAGAAATTATTGGTGAAGTTGCTTTAAATCACGATAAGCAAGAACGTAGACGAGGTATGGGTTACGGAGCAGAGCAGGCAATAAAAGTTATGGAACAAGATGCAGAGACCTCAGCTTTTGTAGAAGCTTATGCAGATGGAGTTAATGCCTATATCAATCAATTAGATTCAAAAAATTATCCTGTAGAATATAAGTTGTTAGATTATAAACCTGAAAGTTGGACGCCTAAAAAAACAGCATTACTACTAATGTATATGACTAAAATGTTGGCAGGTGGAGATGAAGATATTGAACAAACCAACGCACTGCGTCTATTTGGAAAAGAACGCTTTGATTTATTGTTTCCAGATTTTTTTGATATTACAGAACCTATAATCCCAAAAGGAACAGATTGGAGTTTTATCGATGTGCCGCAAACACCAAGTCCCAATACGGAATTTGTTTTAGACTCACTAGCCGAAACACTAGATAAACCAAACCCAGATAATGGGAGTAATAATTGGGCAGTTTCTGGTGCAAAATCATATTCAGGGAAACCTATTTTAGCCAACGACCCACATTTAGGGCTCAATCTACCAGCCATTTGGTTTGTGATGCAATTGAGCACGCCAAACCATAATACTTTTGGCGCCACTATTCCTGGAGCGCTTGGAGTGATATCTGGTTTTAATCAGCACATAGCTTGGGGAGAAACCAATGCTACAAGAGATGTTATAGACTGGTATAAGATTGAATTTAACGATGATGGTACACAATATAAATATGATGGTAAATGGAATGACGTTACCTATAGAATAGAAGATATTAAAATTAAAGGGCAAGAAAGCTACAAAGATTCTATACGTTTTACGCATCATGGTCCTGTGGTATATGATAAAAATTTTAAGCCAGATAATGAACAAGTAGGCTATGCCATGAAATGGATTGGACATATTGGTGGCAACAATCAGAAAACCTTTTTAGACTTAAACAAAGGCAAAAACTATGATGATTATGTAAAAGCCATTAGTAATTATACAGCGCCTGCTCAAAACTTTATTTTTGCTTCTACAGAAGGAGACATTGCACTTTGGGTGCAAGGTAAATTACCTAACAAATGGGAAGGCCAAGGTAAATTTATTATGGATGGTAGCAAGCCCGAAAATGATTGGCAAGGTTTTATTCCGCAACAATTTAATGCACATACCAAAAACCCAGAACGTGGCTTTGTCAGTTCTGCCAATCAGCATCCAGTAGATGAAAATTATCCTTTTTATGTGTACAATGATGGCTATGAAACCTATCGCAATCGCGTTATTAATAGTTTTTTTAATTCTAAAGATAAATTCAACATTCAAGATTTTAAGGATTTGCATAATAACAACTATAATCTCAAAGCATCTGAAATTGTGCCATATATGTTAGAAACTATGGATGCTTCAGGCTTAACATCTGAAGAAAAAAAGATATATATCGAGATAAAAGATTGGAAATTTAATAACGATATTGACGAAGTTGGTCCAAGTATTTTTAGACAATGGTATGGCCGACTTTACAATATGGTTTGGGATGAATTTAATGTTGATGCTACAGCTCTCGATGCACCATTCACCTATCAAACTATTTACCTCTTAAAAAATAATGGTGATGATGCCTTTATGGATATTTTAGATACACCTGAAAAAGAAACAGCCAAGGATTTATTTTTATTAGCCTTTAAAGCCGCTGCAGAGCGATTAGTAGAATTGAAAAAAGAAGATGGCGACTACGAATGGTTAACCTATAAAGCCACTTATGTTGGGCATTTATTACAGGCTCTACCAGCATTTTCTAGATTTAATATTCCTATTGGTGGAGATGGAGGAATCGTAAATGCAACTTCAGAAAATCATGGCCCTTCTTGGCGAATGATTGTAGAAATGACCTCACCTCCTACTGCTTTGGGTATTTATCCTGGCGGACAATCTGGTAATCCTGGCAGTAAATACTACGATAATTTTATTGATGATTGGGCTGCAGGCAAATATCATAGTCTTAATTTTCTACAATCTAAAGAAGCTACTGATGCTATAATTGGCACACAAACTTTAATACCTACTAAGTTATGAGCAAAAATATTATCAACTTTATAGCTACAATTATTATAGCAATTTTGTTATCATTGTTACTACCATGGTGGTCAGTTATGACAGCAGCTTTAACAACAGCTCTATTTATTCCTCTCAAAAAAGCAGCCGTGTTTCTTGTACCCTTTTTAGCCATTTTCTTATTTTGGCTTGTTTATAGTTTTATTTTAGGCAATGCCAACGATTTTACCTTGGCAAAGCGTATTTCTGTTTTGTTAACTTTAGGTGGTAATCCCTATGTACTAATGTTAGTTACTGGAATTGTTGGTGGATTAGCTGCAAGTATTGCAGCGATTTTTGGCAAGCAACTTAGTTTGATCGCCACAAAGAAATAATGTTAAAAGACATAATAAAAACCCTTTTGGTTCTATTCTTTTCTAAGTTAAAGTGATAAGTGCACACGAATTGTTTTAATTACATATATAACCTATAGTGCATTTTGAGGGCTAAATTGAATTTAGTCGTTAGTGTGAGTGATTTTGAGGTAGCAAAAAATCGTATGGAGAACTATTTAGAAACTAAAATTCTCCTTCTCGATAAAAATTTTTCTCATTTTCAATCGAAAACCCACTAGAAGTGACAAATGTTATCAAAATGCACAACGGGTTATTTTAAAATGTTTTTAGTTTATATAATACACTATTAAAAAAAGAACACCCACACTTAAGTATGGGTGTTCAACTAACAAAAAAACTCAAAAAACATCATGGAAAATCATGATACCGATTAACTGTAATCAGCAGTTAATCTTTCCTGTTAGCAACCAATCAACTATTCTTAATTTGCTTCCCCACAAATTAAGAGTCGACCTCATTTTTATCCTGTAAGACACTGTTCCTCTAATGTAAAAATGAGTGCCAAGTGTACAAGGTATTTCTTCAACAGATTGTGCTTCATTTTGTAAGTGTGATTCTGTTGCAATTTGTGTTTCATTCTGATCTACATCAAAAAAATTTCTATGTATAATCCTAATGTGATGTTATTTAATTCGTAATTAAGATTTAAATCTGTAACTACATAAAACCTTCCGCGACTATAGAATTATCTTCGTTTGCAGCTCTTTCATCTAAATATCTTAATCGAAGTCCACCTGAAAAACCATCTAAATTATTTTTGGAATTTGCTTAGCCTTAGCGTTACCAATATGCTGACCTATCAATTAACCTATAACTTTTCTCAAAACTTCTTGAGAAGAATTTACAGGAGTAATTTTCAAGTCTAATCTAAAGGTTGTAATCTCTGTATTTAGTTCTTCAGATATTATCATTTCTTCAAATTGAAAGGTTTTTTCAATTCGCTTCTTCATATTTATAGTTGATCAATTTTTTGTTTCATTGTAGGTCCAAGTTCATATATACTCGCAACCAACTCATCTTTTAATGGTTTTACTTTATCTGCTTTTCCAGCAGCTTTATAAATTTCTGCTATATGATAAAGTACATCTGGTTCAGAGGTTTTACCTTCTACATGTTCTTCAATAATGTCATTTGCCTTATTTATATCACCATTTTTAAAATAGCTCCATGCTAATAGGTCATAAGATTGTGGAGTTGGTCTGTTTTTAATTTCGCGCTTAGCTACATTTATAGCTAAATGCATTGTTTTGTTATCTTCAGCATACAATACAACATTATACTTATTGTACATTTCGCCATAGAACTTATTATTTACAGTAGTTTCATAACGCTTTAATGCGGCTAATTTTAATACATCATCATTTTTGTATTCGGCTATATCTGCGATTAATAAATCGTAATCTGGTGCATTATAATAAGTTGAAATATGGTTCAGTATCCTTAAAGCTTCTTCTGGATTATTTTCATAAGAATACGTAATCCATGCTATTCCCTTTTTTGCATAAGCATCGTTTGGATCTAAAGCAAGCGCTTTTAGATAATGCTTATAAGATTTTTTTATTTTCCCTGAATGCCCATAAAAATCTGCAAGATTAGTATAAGACCATTGCTTTAAGCTTTTTAAGTTTGAGGCTTCTGCAATTTTCGTTGCTTTCTCCATTTGCACAATGGCTTCATCTAAATTACCTTTATGATCTTTCCATTTCGCTAAACGAATTAGGTAATCGAAATCAGTAGTGTCTTTAATTTCTCTTAAATACGTTTCTGCGTAAATGTAGTTACCAAGTTCTAAATGCACATCGAACAGCATTTTTTTAGTTCCAATAAGATTTTCTCCATTTTCTTCAGCTTTTTTTAAAAGTTCTAAAGCTTCCTTAAAACGGTGTTGTGAGATATAATTTACTGCTAATTTTTTTAAATAACCAGCCTTATTATATTGTGTGATTTCATTTGCTTTAGTAAGGTCTTGTTCTGCTTTTATTAGATAATCTATATTTCCTGTGGCACTGAAGATTTGAGAGTAAGCACCAGAACGCTTTGCTAAATAAGGAAACTGATTTTTATCGGGATCTATTTTATTTGACCAGAATTTTTCGTTTTCCTGAAGTTCGTCTTGATTTATTTCTGTAGTTAAATAAGCATTATAATTTTCAGGATTTGTTACTGTTTTTGAAGTACAGCTAAAAACAAAAACTAAAATTATAAAGGGAAGGAGTTTTCTTAATATCATGATTGTATTTTGTTAATGAGTTTTTGTGATAATTTTAAAAAAAATTCTAAAGCAGAACCAGGGTTCTGCTCCAGAATTTAGAATTTAATGTACTACATGTGAGGTGACGCTAAATAAGGAAAAGATGGTAAAAATGCTTTATCATTTTCAGTCACATTATCAGTTGTTAATCCTGGATTATCGGTACCCATAGGACCTCCAAAGATTAGCAACAATTCTGTTGAAATAACGTCATCAGCTAAGGCTCTACCAGTTAAAACATTTGTACCATCAAAAAATGTAGTAGTACCGTCTAAACTTACAGTTAAAACATCTGTAGCTAAAGCGCCTGTAAACGTAGCAGCATCCCAACCTAATGCGTTAGTTGTATAACCAGCATTTAATGCTAAAAGCTTATCTTGAAACAAAGATTGAAAAATGGCACCTTGCTGAGAAGGTATAGTTGTATTAAACTGATCTTTCATACCAGAGTTAACAAACACTGTATTTATTGCTGGTCTAGCCATTTGATCTTGTTGCACGTAAGTACCAGAAAAATCTGGACCTGCAGGCGGATTAGTACCACCATCATCATCATTACCACAATTGTATGCCGTTAATGACACTGCAATCGCAAGAGCGAATATTCTTATGTTATTAAATTTCATAATTCTTTAATTTTAAATTTTTTGAGTTTATTATTTTCTTTTAGTTTCTACCCATGTATTAATAGAACCAGTACCACCAATCATTGACTTAGGTACTTCGACTACTACAGATAAAACATTTGTACCTGCAAAAGTATCATCACCAGGATTATCAAAACTTGTTGCTGTACCACCAATAATTTCGCTATACTTTACGAAATCGAAAAAGAAAGGATCATCTCTTGGACCAGCGAAATACTGAATGCCATTAGAATTCTCGGTAACTGCCGTTTGCCCTGAAATAGCTACATCACCTTGGAGTGCAGCAGTAGTATTAATTGTACTACTTAAACTGGCGCTTGTAGAAGCAAAAGGACCAAAGAAATACATTCTTCCATCTCTTGGAATTGCTTGAATAACTAAATCTTGACTAGCGTCACCATCAGTGTCAATGTTGATTTCAATCATAACATTCTCATCAAATGTTGCATTATCAGTTGCACTACCTGGCGCAATGAAACCTTGTACGTTCGCTACAAAAGCAATGCTGTTACCACCAGAACCTTGAAATGCATAAAAGTCCGTAATGTCAGTTAAACTACTTGATCCACCACCATTTACAGCGGGTGCATCAATGTGATCTGCTGCGATAGCAACAAATGTCGCAATACATACTATTGCAGATGCGATTAAAATTTTTGTTTTTTTCATGTGTTTGTTTTTAATGATTTTTAATTGTCACATGCTGTTCGCTATTAATCATTCAGTTGAGTGATATAACTTTCAACATGCTCGTTTCATAATTTTTGAGATTTTGTTAATTATTGTGTCTCTATACTACTTACGCAAAAATGTAAAAAGCGGTTTTGTTAAAATTTTGTTAATGAAATTAATTACAGGTTTTCTTAAAGAAAAATTAATTTTGACCCTATCTTAATATATCTTTGGTGTGATATAATTAGATATGATATATGAACCCATCGACTAGCGGTTGGATAGAAAAATTTTGCTCACAAGTTTCTAAAGGTCAGATACCTTTTGGCAACTATAGCGATCTATATAAAGGGTTAAAAGACAATGGTTTTATATACGGAGTTAATGTTTCGATGCACGATTCTATTAATAAAATCCACAAATATTCTGAAGATGAATTAGCTAAAATCAATATTTTAACTGGCTTTTATCATATTTATAAATTTAATCAAACAACATTTAGTAGTACTGATTTTATTTCTACATTACTCAACTTCTATAAAGAACTTGAAGTTTCAGATTTATCATTATGGGACAAACTTGTGATAGGAAAAAGTGAAAGCTCCATGTTAGAGCGCTTAATTCATGATAGGATTCAAATAGATGATAATCTATTAACTCGCAATTTTAATAAGTCTATTACCAATTCATTACTATTTGTAGATGTATTAACCTTTGAAGCACATCTGCAACAAAAGATTAATGTTAAGGCCTATGCTGCAAATTTAGAAAGTATAATTATTGGCACACTCTATCAATCCTTAAATTCTAAAAGTAAAATCACGGATTACGACAAGGAGATTATTGAAATTATAGAAACCTCAACATCTTACATTGACGATGAGGAATTAGATGTCGAAGATTTAATCTATGATATAGACTACAACATTGGTTATCACGAAAAAGTATATCTGCTAGATTTAATGTGTCTATCCATTTGGGACGATGAAATTTTAGAAAAATCTGAATTTAGATTTTTAAGGAGTCTAGCTAAACAGATTAAACTAGAACATTCTGAAATACATAACGCTTTAATGGATGTTGATGATTTTCATAATAAGCATAGGAAAGAAATATTGCTATTTCAACAATCTAATCCTATCAGTAACTTCTATGAAAATTCCTCGCAACTGGTAAAAAAACTAATACGACGAAATAGCAAACGCTTATTTAAAGAGTTAGTACAAAGTAAAGAGCTTTTGGTTCTCATAACAAAATCAACACATTCTGATTTGTCTAAAGAAGAACAAAAACAAATGCAGGCTCAATTATTAGATATTCTAAAAAGTATACCAAGTTTAGCTATCTTTATGTTACCAGGAGGTGCCATATTGTTGCCAATATTTGCAAAATTAATACCTAATATGCTACCATCATCTTTTGATGATAATAGGATAGAAGATAAAGACTAATTTACTCTAGCCAATTCTTAAAATCTTTAACACGTTCTCTGGCTACAATAATCTGCTGCTCATTGTAATGGTTTAATTTTATCTCTAACCGAGAGTTGGTGTAACTCACCATATCTTTTATGGCATTAATATTTACATAGAATTTTCTGCTTACTCTAAAGAAAATATGTGGTTCTAGTTCATCTTCAAGTTGATCTAGCGTGGTATCTAGCAAATAATTTCTACCTTCTTTAGTAAAAACATAAGTGCCTTTATTTTCGCTATAAATACATTCTATATCTTCAATATTAATAAGTTTTAAATGCTGACCAACTTTAACCGAAAAACGCTTTTTATATTCGCGCTCAATAGGATTAACTAATAGTTTCTTTATATCATTAAAATCTAAAGTCACAGATTTATTTTGTGGTGCTCTATTTCTAAATTTTTCTGCAGCTAATTTTAAGTCATCCTCATCAATAGGTTTCAATAAATAATCGATACTATTTAATTTAAACGCCTGAAGCGCATACTCATCATATGCGGTTGTAAATATTACTGCCGATTTAATATCAATAGCTTCAAAAATTTCAAAAGACAAGCCATCACTCAATTGTATATCTAAAAATATCAAATCAGGATGCTTGTTATTCTCAAACCATTCAATAGATTCTTCTACTGAATGCAACATGGTGTCGGCATCAATATCTAATACTTTGAGCATACGTTGTAAACGTCTTGCTGATGGTTTTTCGTCTTCTATTATGATTACGTTCATTATTCAAAATTAAATATTTAATTATTCTACTCCCACAATTTAGTTTCAACTTCTTCATCTTCTTTCAAAAATTCTTTTATTTTTTTCTCTTCCCAACTCTTCTTAAAGATTTTTCTTCCTTTAAAAATGTTTAGCCCATGGAGAATAATAAAAACAGTCCACGCTACCAAGACACTAAGATTTAAACTTATAATATTATTTGTATATGGTCCTTCTACGATATATAAATTATATGAGAGAAGTGCTACTACTATAAAATAGCCTACTAAATGCACATAGAAAAGCATATTTCTTTTCGCGCTCTTTTTTGCTTCTATGAGATATTGTTCTTTGTTAAAATTATCCATGATTTTACTGCTTAACCTTTTTACCATCTTTCCAAATGGTCTTTGCATTGTTTATAACTTTAATATCTTCAGTTATATCTCCTTCTACCAAAATTAAATCTGCTGTGTAACCCACTTTGATGAATCCTGTATTTTCTAAACCAAAGGCTTTTGTAATATTACTTGTTCCTGCTTTTAAGACCTCAATAGTTGGCAGACCAGATTCGCTTATAAGCTCTAATTCTTTGTATAAATCGGTTCCGTAATTAATACCTGCGTTTGGCGGATCTGTACCTGCTAGAATTGGGATTCCGGCTTCATACATTTTTTTAACTTCAGAAAGTAATTGATTCTTTTTTAGAAATTTATCTGCACCAGCACCAAAACCTTTAAATGCCTTTAATGTTGTTAACAAAGTCGGAATTACAAAAAATGATTTCGATTCTGAAAGTTCTTTTAGTTGACTAGATTCTAATTCTTTGTCCCACCAAATATGAACCAAACCATCTGCATCGTTAGATATAACATTAACAGCATCTTCCAATCTACTAATATGAACCACAGCAATTTTTTCAGCTTTATGCGCTTCTTTTATAAGTGCTGAAACCGTTTCTATACTTAAAGTTGTTTTCCAAGGTTCTAAAATAATTTTAATATGATCTACATTGGCCTTAACTCTATCTTCAATAAATTGTTTCGCGTCTTCTGGTTTGGTTAATGTGGGCACTGGAAATCCAAATTGCGTACCATGACCTTCTGGAGCTGTAGCTGCATAACCAGCAACGTAAAATCTCGCGTAATTGGTAGAATCTTTTAATTGACGCATAGCCATTTGATAGTCCTCCATACCATGCATATCCATAACATTGAGTACACCAGCTTTAGCTGCTTGTCGCAACGATTCTGGTGCCCAAGCATGTACATGTGCATTAGACAATGCTGGCATTAAGGTTTTTCCTTTTCCGTCAATAACCTCGTCAGTATTAGAAGCCTTAATTATTTTCGAAATTTCAGTTATAATTCCATTTTCAACCTTTACAGAAGTCGATTCTATAATTGCTTCTCCATCAAAAACTTTTACGTTTTCAATTATAAAACTGTTCTGCGCTATTGCGTAAACTGAAAATGCTATTAAGACTAATAAAACTTTATACTTCATAATTTTGCGTTTGTATTGATTAAGGTCAAGTGAGACTAATAACTGAGCACTAAAATCACTCCCAACTTTGACGTTCCTTTTCCATATACTCTTCCACCTTTTTCTTTTCCCAATCCTTACCAAAAAAGAAATCTGGACCAAAAGCTCCAATAAAATGAAATGCTAATCCAATACCCCAAAATACAGCTGTGGCATAAGGACCAAAGCCTGTAAATCCTTGCTCTGAATTTACTCCTATTAGAATAATTAAGAAGATATTGACTATTAAATAAACCGCTAAGTGCCAATAAAACCCAATAATGGTATCTACTTTCTTTTTGGCTCTTAAATACGCTTCCTCTTTTCTAAAATCTGAGATGTCTTCCTCATTATCATAAGGTTCTATATTAAACTTTTCCATAATTTTAATCTTTTCTGTGTTTTGATAATTCTTTTTTCATTAAGGCTTCAATCTTACGCTCTTCCCATCCAGCCAAAAAGGTTACAGAGATAAAATGTATTAATAATACAATTCCCCAAACTGTCCAAGAACTTAATATATCAATACTAAATAATTCGTTTGTAAATTCTTTCCAGCTTCCTAAATTATTAGACACTTTAAATCCAGTTATAACGAGATTAATTATTATATAAACTGCTAAGTGATTATAAAATTTCTTTACTTTTTCAACGCGATTTTTCGCCTTTATATACTTTAGACTTTGATCTTCTGTTTTCATTTTTTTAATTTTTTTAACTTCTTCACTTTGGGAAGATTGAGATGGGATTAATTCCAACGTTTATTTTCATCCTCTTTACGCATGTATTCTTCAATTTTGCGTTTTTCCCAGCTGCCTCCTAAAGGGCCATTATCTACATAGACGCGATAGGCTTGAAAAACCAAACTCAATCCCCAACCAAACATTGGAAACCAGAACCACTGTATAGTATGACGTGAAAATTGATACCAGATAAATATTAAAAATGGTATAACGAAGCAGTAAGAAATTAAACTGTAATAAAACCCTTTTAATTCGTCTACACGCTTGCGTGCTCTTACATAGTCGTCATTAAGACTTGCTTGTGATTTTTGAGTTGTTTTCATGATTGATACTTGTTTTGTGAGCATTGGAATTGCTACTGCAAAATCCTTTTCGCGTTGATTGATATGTACTTTTCTTTTTGATAGCAGTTGATAACGTTGCTTTATATTTTCTAAACCTACTCCACTACTTTTCTTTACAATTTGTTTTGGTTGCAAATTATTCATCACCACCAAATGATCTCCGTCTTCATAAATTCTAATATGTAAGGGTTTACTAGACGTCACCATGTTATGCTTTACGGCATTCTCTAACAATAACTGTAAAGACAATGGCACTACTTTACTTTCGGGATTTGAAGCCTTATCAGGAATTTCAAATATAATGCTATCCTCAAATCGCATTTTTAAAAGCGACATGTAGGTTCTGGCAAAATTTAACTCCTCATCTACAGTAACTAATTCTTTACTTTTCTGTTCTAAAACATAGCGATACACCTTAGATAAAGAGGTGGTAAACTTTTGGGCATTATTTGGATTTTCTTCAATTAAACTCGTTAATACATTTAAGCTATTAAACAGAAAATGAGGATCTAACTGATTTTTTAAAGCATCAAACTTTGCGCTTGCTGCACCAGCTATAACCTTTTGTTCTTTTATTTTATTCTTTTGATATCTATTATAGAAAAAGATAACATGAAACACAGTAACAATAGTCAGTGTAATCCACAAACCAAAGGAATAACCTTGCCATGTCTCATTGGCTATAAAATCATCAAAGCTTTGCCCATACATAAACATTGAAGTACACGCTCTAAGAACAAATAACCCTATTAAAGTTATTAGTGTTGCTCCGATAACTCCAACAATAATTCGTTTTATGGTATCGCCTGTTTTCCAGCTTCGTCTTTCCATATAATCAAAAAACGCCATGTTTGAATACCCAAGAACAAAAGAATAGAGTTGATAAAATCCAAAATCAATAAGAAAATCATTAACGCTATTAAAATTGAAACCACCTGAAAGCATGTTCCCAATAAGAAATATAGCACATCCTATAAGAAATGTTATAATGATATTTTTAGTTGACTTTGTCATAATTTATTTAAGTGTTTACTCTTTACAAGATTTAGATACCTGCTCAGCACGTTCTTTTCCCCAATTAGGATGAAATTCCGTCTCTGGTTTAAAGGTATCAAAAAGTTCAATGGATGCTTCAATTTCTTTGCAATAAGGTGCTGTATCTTGTCCAAAATAGCTGGCGCTTCCCATTGCCCAATCTGCTTTACTAAATGCTACTCTTGGGTTAGTTGGTGCTAAATCGTATGCTTTAATATATAATTCTGTGATTTTTGCTGCATATTTCATACCATAAGTCATTCCGTCATAAGCTACCCAATTGGTGTAAATATGAGCCTGCATTACTATTAACTCTGCATTATCCTCACTCTTAATGATAGCTAAATCAAGATGCTCTTGCGCTTTATCTAATTGCGCCTTTAAGATAGCTTCATCTTTTATATTCCAGCTTTTTAAGCTATTGATTTGAGCAATGTAGTAGTTTGGTAACCATTCTTTTGATTCTGCCTTTGCTATGCGTTCAAACATATTTTCGGCTTCGTCTGTTTTATCCGCTTCCCAAAGTTCAAAAGCTTTGGTCATACCTTTTTCAAAATTTGTTTGTGCTTTTGCCATACTTGAAATGACTAGTAAAGCGATGATAAATATATTCTTCATATATTATAATTTTATAGTTAGTGATGTATTCTCTTTAAGTTCAAATTTGGCATCTTCCCATTTTGGTGGTCCCATAAATCCTTTGGCATCGTTAGAACATCCATAATCTTCTTTAGGAATTCCAAAAAAGTTGGTGTCCATTTTACTATTATCATTTTCATCATGAAACATAGATACTGCATAAGCTCCTGCCGGAACATTCTCAAAAGTTAAAGTGCATTGCTTATTTTTTATTTTGCTTTTGGCAGCTTTATACCTTTTGTTTAAGAAATGGGCTTCGGTATTGTAAAGTCCTATAAATGCTTTACCATCGTTACTATCAAAATTTTTAACAATTACAGTAATTGTGTAATTATTTTGTCCTTGAGATTGGTAACTCATTAAACCTATAATTAGAGCTACTGCTATTCTTGTTAATACATACATAAGTTATTGTTTTAATTTGATACAAATATCTCACACAACTTCGATGTTTTAAAACGAGACTTACCGAATTGTAATTTTTTAATGACGAATTGTAATTTTAGATACTCTATTTTCCAATATAAAAATCAAATAACGAGAGACTAACACTAATATGCTCTTAGTTTGTAAATGGTTTGAGGCTATTTGGCCAAAGAATTAATCTAGAATCCATTCAACATTTTTAAGTACAACCAAATAATCGCATCTTTGCTAAATGCGCATAGACATCATTACCGTATTACCAGAACTTTTAAAAAGTCCGTTTGAAGCTTCCATTTTAAAACGTGCTATTGAGGCGAATTTGGTAGAGGTACACTTTCATAATTTAAGAGATTATGCAACAGGTGGCTACAAAGCCATTGACGACACGCAGTTTGGTGGAGGAGCTGGTATGGTAATGCTCATTGAGCCTATAGATAAATGCATCTCTAAACTAAAAGCAGAACGCAGTTACGACGACATTATTTATATGACACCAGATGGTGATCTGCTTAACCAAGGTATTGCAAATCATATTTCTACAAAAGAAAATATTATTATTCTATGTGGTCATTATAAAGGTGTGGACCAACGTGTACGCGATAAATTTATAACTAAAGAAATTTCAATTGGTGACTACGTTCTGTCTGGCGGAGAACTAGGAGCTGCCGTTTTATGCGATGCTGTAATACGATTAATACCTGGTGTGTTGGGTAATGAAACGTCTGCCCTAACCGATTCGTTTCAAGATAATTTATTGGCTCCACCAATTTATACCAGACCAAGAGACTATAAAGGTATGAAGGTACCAGAAGTATTATTTAGCGGTAATTTTCCAAAAATTGAAAAATGGAGAGAAGAACAAGCCTATAAAAGAACTGAAGAACGACGACCAGACCTTTTGGATGAATAATAAAAAAAATCGAGAGGTTAAAAAGCTAAATTTCAAAACTGTTATTTGATTAAACAATTGAACAACTCAACAATTAAACAGCAACCACAAAAACTTTTCACTTTACACTTTTTACTTTACGCTTTTTAACTATATTTGCACCCAATTTTGGATTAACCTCTGGCGAGAATCGTGAATGTTGGTTTAAAATAACTACTATAAAAAATTAAAAATGAATTCTTTAGTAAAATTTGTACAAGACGAATTTGTAACCCGTAAAGACTTTCCAAAATTTGCAGCAGGTGATACAATCACAGTATTCTACGAAATTAGAGAAGGTGAAAAAGTACGTACGCAGTTCTTTAGAGGTGTAGTATTACAACGTAAAGGTTCAGGAAGCTCTGAAACTTTCACTATCCGTAAAATGTCTGGTACTATTGGTGTAGAGCGTATCTTCCCAGTTAATTTACCAGCATTACAAAAAATTGAAATCAACAAAAAAGGTAAAGTGCGTAGAGCTCGTATTTTCTACTTTAGAGGTCTTACTGGTAAAAAAGCAAGAATTAAAGAAGTTAGACGCTAATATAACTTACATACAATTACACGAGCCTTCAGAAATGAAGGCTTTTTTTATGCGCATAAGTAATTATTTGAGCAATTAAAATTAGTTTAGAATTAAGCTGTCACATTAAGCGCAGTCCAAATACAATAAATTTATAGCATAAAGGTTTTCGACTACGCTAAAACCGACAATTAGAATTAATTTTACAGCAACTCACTATCAACCATACACTTATTAACTTTTGTTAACAACTACAGTTTATAAGATGTTGATATCTAATCTGTTAAAATTTTGACATAATCGCAATTGTATTATATATTTACAGAACAATTAACAACAGACCTCGTTTGGTTTTGAAAGAAATTTTGAATTTATGTTAAATTGTATGTAGAGATTCGTTCTTTATATATTGAGGTTGTTTTTTGAGGTTGCGGAGCAGCTTGTGTAAGCAAGTGTATGCGAAACGGCCAAGAAGCTAAAATAATATAGCATATTTTATAGGTTATAGTATTAAAGTGAAAAGCTCTGAAGAAGTACTGGAATCGAAAGTGAACACGAAAAGGATGAGCAATGTTTTTGGGAATATCAAACATGCAAATGAATGGTGGCGAAGAAAAGATCAAGAAGAACAGACCTAAGAAGCCAAGTAATATCAGGTCAATACATTTTGAAAGATATGAAACGTTTCGTCGAGGCAGCAACGCTTAAACGGAAAAGGATGTAGACGAGAGTCTTACAACCGATTTAGTGCAAGCTAAATAAGTTAAAGTAGTACTGTTTCAATGAAAGCCATATTAGAGCAGATTTATCTGTAGTGATATGGCTTTTTTCATTTTACAAATACCGAAGCTAAGAATCTATCATTTAGCCAAATGCGATTTAAAAGATTCAATTGTCGTTACTAATAATATCTTAATCGCAGATTTCTACACGGCTTATACCTTTATAATAGATCCTTCCAATACTAAAATTAGTAATGCAATATTTTTTAAAAGACAACTGTTTCAGTTTTCAATATACATTTAACATCAGGTTAAAATAATATTCTAATTTTTTATAAATTCATCATGCGATATTTATAAAATAAATACTAGTTTACTGCGAATCACACATTAACAAAACCACATCATTTTTGTATATTTGCACAGCTTATTAATAAGCTACATTCCAATCAAAACATTATTACGACTTATGACGAAAACAGCAAAGATTGTTTATACAAAAACAGACGAAGCACCAGCCTTAGCAACCCGTTCATTTTTACCTATAGTTAAATCATTTACCAAATCTTCTGGTATTGTTATTGAAACCAAAGATATCTCACTTGCAGCACGAATCTTAGCTGTATTTCCTGATGTATTAACGGAAGATCAAAAAGTAAATGATGCATTAGCCGAACTAGGTGAACTTGCACAAAAACCTGAAGCCAACATTATAAAGTTACCAAATATTAGTGCGTCAGTTCCGCAATTAAATGATGCAATAGAGGAACTTCAGGCTAAAGGTTATAACCTACCAGATTATCCAGATGATCCAAAAACTGATGCTGAAAAAGAAATCAAATCTAGATACGATAAAATTAAAGGAAGCGCTGTAAACCCTGTTCTTAGAGAAGGTAATTCAGATAGACGCGCACCAAAAGCTGTTAAAAATTATGCAAAGAACAATCCTCACAGTATGGGTGCTTGGACTTCAGATTCTAAAACACATGTAGCAACAATGTCTAAAGGAGATTTTGCTCATAATGAGGTATCTGTGACACTGAATGAGGCAACTACTGTAAAAATTATGCATACAGATACCAAAGGAAATCGCACTGTCTTAAAGGATAATTTAAATTTACTTAAAGATGAAATTATAGACGCCACAGTAATGAGCAAAAAAGCATTACTAGAATTTTTAGAGGAGCAAGTAGAAGATGCATTAGATAAAAGCGTATTGTTTTCACTACATATGAAAGCAACAATGATGAAAGTGAGTGACCCAATTATTTTTGGTCATGCTGTACGTGTTTTCTTTAAAGATTTATTTGATAAACACAACAAAACATTCGAAAAAATTGGAGTTGATGTTAATAATGGTTTTGGAAATCTACTCGAAAATTTAAACGAATTACCAGAAGAAAAACGCGACGAAATAAGAGAAGATATTAGGTTTGCATTAGACCATGGTGCTGATTTAGCTATGGTAAATTCAGACAGAGGAATTACTAATTTGCATGTACCAAGTGATGTAATTATTGATGCCTCAATGCCAGCAATGATTAGAACTTCTGGACAAATGTGGAATGCTGAAGGTAAACAACAAGACACCAAAGCGGTTATACCAGACAGCAGTTACGCTGGTGTATATATTGCAACGATAGATTTTTGTAAAAAACACGGAGCTTTTGACCCAACTACAATGGGAACGGTTCCCAATGTTGGCCTTATGGCTCAAAAAGCTGAAGAGTACGGTTCACACGATAAAACATTTGAAATTACAGCAAAAGGGAAAGTTGATGTTATAGATAATAAAAATAATATTCTAACTACGCATAAGGTCGAAGAAGGTGATATTTGGAGAATGTGCCAAACAAAGGATGCGCCAATTCAAGATTGGGTAAAATTAGCGGTGATGCGTGCTAGAGCTTCTAAAACACCAGCTGTTTTTTGGTTGGATAAAAATAGAGCGCATGATGCAGAATTAATAAAAAAGGTAAATCAATACCTTCCTAATCACAATACATCTAACTTAGATATAAGAATTCTGTCGCCAATAAAAGCGACAAATTTCACCTTAGAACGTATTAAAAACGGAGAGGATACTATTTCCGTAACAGGAAACGTGCTAAGAGATTATTTAACAGATTTATTTCCGATTTTAGAAGTTGGTACTAGCGCAAAAATGTTATCAATAGTACCGTTAATGAATGGAGGAGGCCTGTTTGAGACTGGAGCTGGCGGCTCTGCACCAAAGCATGTACAACAATTTGTGCAAGAAAATCATCTAAGGTGGGATTCGCTTGGTGAGTTTTTAGCACTCGCAGTTTCATTAGAACATTTTGCAGTGGTCAACAATAACGACAAAGCAAGAATTTTAGGTGAAACATTAGATGATGCCTCTGACAAATTATTGGAAAACAAAAAAGGACCTTCTCGTAAGGTTAACGAACTAGACAACAGAGGAAGTCACTTCTACCTCGCTTTATATTGGGCTGAAGCGTTAGCAAACCAGGACAAGAATACTGATTTAAAATCTGAATTTTCAACAGTTTACAAAGCGTTGTCTGAAAATAAAAACAAGATAATTAATGAGCTCATAGATTGCCAAGGGGACTCTGTAAATATAGATGGGTATTATTATCCCAATGAGGATTTAATCACCAAAGCTATGCGTCCTAGCAGTGCATTTAATAAAATCTTAAACCACTAATGCGCTCAATTAATTTTATGTTAAAAGCTTCTTTAGAGAAGCTTTTTTTATTCTTTTAATTTATTTTTAATCATTCAATTTTTTCAATTTAAAGTGCACCTCAAATAAATTTATGATAATACGCCTCAGAGTTATTTTACTCTTAATATTATTAAGCCCATTAGTAGTTGTAGCACAAGAAAAATTTACGCTCAGTGGAACAATTACGGACGCTCAAAGTAATGAAACTTTAATAGGTGTTAATATTATTATTCCAGAATTACAGACAGGTGCTGTAACAAATGAGTATGGTTTTTATTCCTTAACGTTGCCTTCTGGTTCTTGTAATATACAGATTAGTTATTTAGGCTATAAGACCATTTCTGAAACATTAATACTTTCTGAAAATCTCACAAAAAACTACAAACTCATAGAGTCTGCAGAAAATTTAGAGGAAGTCGTAATTACCGAAGACGTTGAAAAACTAAATATAAAAAAACCACAGATGAGCGTTAATTCGCTGTCTATTAAAACCATAAAAAATATGCCTGTGGTTTTAGGTGAAGTAGATGTTATTAAATCTATAACGCTTCTACCAGGTGTTACTAATGCTGGTGAAGGATCATCTGGGTTTAATGTTAGAGGTGGTGCAGCAGATCAAAACTTAATACTTTTAGATGAAGCTACGATATTTAATTCATCGCACTTATTTGGGTTTTTCTCAGTATTCAATCCAGATGCTATAAAAGATATTAAATTGTATAAAGGCGGAATTCCAGCAAAATATGGAGGTCGAGTTTCTTCTGTTTTAGACATTTATCAGAAAGAAGGTAATAGTAGTGAGTTTCATATCAATGGTGGGATTGGTCTTATTTCTAGCCGTTTATTAGCAGAGGGTCCGATAAAAAAAGATAAAGGTTCATTTTTGTTAGGAGGGAGAAGTAGCTATGCACATTTATTTCTACCGCTTTTCGATTTAGATAATGTCGCTTATTTCTATGATTTAAATACAAAATTGAGTTATCGATTTAATGATAAAAATAGTATTTTCCTTTCAGGCTATTTTGGTAGAGACGTTTTTGAAATTGCAGATAGTTTCGAAAATACTTACGGTAACACCGTGGTTAACTTTAGATGGAATCACCTATTTTCAGATAAATTATTCTCAAATTTATCTTTAATTTATTCCGATTATTATTACGGTTTAAAACTGAATTTTGTAGAATTTGATTGGGAATCTGGTATAAGAAACTTCAATATTAAATATGATTTTAAACATTACATAAGTAACAATTTTAAGTTAGAATATGGTTTAAATAGTATCTATTATAAATTCAATCCAGGTGAAATTCAACCAACAACAGAAAGTTCTGGTATCAATCCGTTCAAACTTATAGATAAGTATGCCTTCGAAAATGCAGTCTATATAGATGCAGAACACAAATTGAGCAATAGATTATCTCTTAGCTATGGAGCTCGTCTTAGTACATTTCATCGCCTCGGCCAAGATGAGCTGAATATTTATGAGGATGATAATCCTTTACTATTTAATGAAGATTTAAGTATTTACGAAAAAGCAGAACCCATAAGCGTAGAAAATTTTGAAAGAAGTGATGTCATCGCATCCTTTGCTAATATAGAACCTAGACTTTCGCTTGCTTATCAACTTAATGATAATTCTTCTTTAAAAGCGAGCTACAATAGAATGAGTCAGTATTTACATTTGTTATCTAACACAAGTTCTCCTACTCCATTAGACGTTTGGACGCCAAGTGGTAAATACGTTAAACCACAATTATTAGATCAGTTTGCTATTGGTTATTTCAGAACTTTTAAGGACAATCTTTTTTCTCTAGAGATTGAAAGCTTTTATAAAACCATTCAAAATCGAATAGATTATATAGACGGTGCAAACTTAATAGCAAATAATGCCATAGAACAAGTTATCTTAAATGGTGAAGCTAGAGCATATGGTTTAGAAATTCTATTTAGAAAAAATGAAGGAAAATTTACAGGTTGGCTAGCATATACGCTTTCTAAATCAGAGCAACGAACACCTGGCAGGACAGCGATAGAAACAGGAATCAATAACGGAGAATGGTACAGAACTGGTTTTGATAAAACCCATGATATATCAATAACTGCAAATTACGAACTCAATAAAAAGTGGTCATTTAGTTCTAATCTTTTATTTCAAACTGGGCAACCAGCTACATTTCCAAATGGTCAGTATGAATATAATGGTATTATAATCCCTAGTTTTGAATCTAGAAATTCCAGTAGACTTCCAGCCTACCATCGTTTAGATTTGGCTGTAAATTATAATCCTAAACCAGAAAGTACTAAAAAATTTAAAGGAGAATGGATTTTTGGAATATATAATGTCTATAATCGTAGAAATGCTGCAAATATATCGTTTAGAGAAAATAGAATGTCCGGTAATAATGAAGCCGTAAGGCTAGCTATTTTTGGTATTGTTCCTTCAGTATCATATAATTTCAAATTTTAATTCATGAAAAAATCTAAAATTTCTCAAGACTACTTTAGCTTCGTACACAAAATAGGGATTAAGGTGACTTATCTTTTAATCGCTATTACAATAATTTATGGTTGCGAAGATGTTGTAGATGTAAATCTAAACGATACAGAACCAAGATTAGTAATTGAAGCATCCATAAACTGGTATAAAAATACTACAGGTAATGAGCAAAACATAAAGTTAACTTTGTCTGCTCCATTTTTTAATAATGAGGTACAGCCTGCGAGCGGAGCGAATGTTAGCATCACAGATGCTAATAATAATGTTTTTAATTTTATCGAAGATAATACTACTGGCACTTATAGGAATTTTAATTTCATTCCGTTGATAGACCAAGTTTATAATTTAAACATTGTTTATGATAATCAAACTTATACAGCTACAGAAACCATGAAGTCCGTTGCCTCCATTGATTTTGTAGAGCAAAATAATGAAGGTGGCTTCACTGGTGATGACATAGAACTTAAAGCTTTTTATACCGACCCAGCTAACATAGAAAACTACTATTTCTTTGAGTTTATCAGTGAAATTCCAATGACTCCCTCGCTAGAAGTTTATGAGGATAGATTTACTGACGGTAATCAAATTTTTGGATTTTATACTGAGGAAGATTTAGAATCGGGAGATATAGTCACTATTCGCAATTACGGAGTCTCTCAGCGCTTTTATAACTTTATGTTTATTCTATTACAACAAGGAAGTGAAAATGATGGTGGACCTTTTGAAACTCAGCCAGCAACCGTTCGAGGTAATTGTGTAAATCAGACAAATCCAGATAATTTTCCTTTTGGGTATTTTAGGTTGTCTGAAGTAGATGAATTAGTTTATAATGTGGAGTAAAATAGTTTGGGCGTTACCAAAAGGTCGCGTCATCCACTATATCTCTGCCAAAAAAGGCAGAGGATGCCGTTTTTACCGCTAACGCATCCAACCGCCAATAATATTTATTACCTTTAATGTATGACCTTTTCCAAAACAACTGAGCAAGAATCATATTACGATAATCTCGAGAACATGTCTATAAATGAGATTATTACCAATATTAATAAAGAGGACAAAACCGTACCAAAAGCGGTAGAGAAAGCTATTCCTCAAATAGAGGTACTAATTCAGCAAATTGTATTAAAACTAAAACATGGTGGAAGACTTTTCTACATAGGTGCAGGTACAAGTGGCCGATTAGGAATACTTGATGCTTCAGAGTGTCCTCCTACTTTTGGAGTTTCTCGTGATATGGTAATTGGTTTAATTGCTGGAGGCGATTCTGCCATAAGAAATGCTGTAGAAAATGCCGAAGACTCCATAACTCAAGGTTGGGAAGATTTAAAAGCGAATAACATATCTCAAAACGATATTGTTGTTGGTATTGCGGCATCCGGAACAACCCCTTACGTAGTAAATACATTAAAAAAATGTAATGAAGAAAATATTATAACTGGTTGTATTACTTGTAATAAAACTAGTCCTTTATCAATTGAATCAAAATTTCCTATTGAAGTTATTGTTGGGCCAGAATTCTTAACGGGTAGTTCTAGAATGAAAGCAGGTACAGCTCAAAAACTCGTTCTTAATATTATAACTACTACCTCAATGATTCAATTAGGCAAAGTAAAAGGAAATAAAATGGTTGATATGAAGCTAAGTAATGATAAACTAGTTAATAGAGGTATTAAAATGATTATGAACGAATTGAGTGTGTCTGAAGAAATAGCAACCGAATTACTTAACCAACATAAAAGTGTAAGAAAAAGTATTTTCAATGGACGAAAATAATAGAACAGACAAGAAGATTTTGAGTAAAGGATTAAAACAAATGGGAATTTGTTTAATTTTTATGTTTATAGGCCCTAGCGTTTTTAGAATAGCCGTTATAAATAATACCAAATCACTCTACATTCCATTATTGGTGTTGTCCATTATAATATGTATCGCAGCAATTATCTTTCTTTACATTGGCATTAACACTATAGTAGACAGTATTTTCAAAAAGAAGAAAAAGTTTTAAAACATTTATATTCCTCCCAACTATCGCTATACCAGAAACATACTATTTTATTAAATAACAGAGCTTATCGTTTTTCAACCTTGTTTAGAATAATACCAAAAAAACCCTTACTATTTACTAGTAAGGGTTTTGTGTAATACCAATTGTATTGGTACAAAAAAGGCGGTGACCTACTCTTCCACAGTAAGCAGTACCATCGGCGCAAACGGGCTTAACTTCTCTGTTCGGAATGGTAAGAGGTGAGCCCCGTCGCTATAACCACCTTAAATCTTT